>Ga0102832_1000044_pt1 | contig 365825 bp, 351 predicted proteins | sample EBPBio282013_DNA_FD_88942 | JGI IMG/M metagenome (GOLD analysis project Ga0102832, IMG submission 88942) | Wastewater treatment Type I Accumulibacter community from EBPR Bioreactor in Madison, WI, USA - Reactor 2_5/28/2013_ DNA (Illumina Assembly) | ecosystem: Engineered > Bioreactor > EBPR >... | reverse complement strand
AGAGCAGCGGTCTCCAAAACCGCAGGTTGGGGGTTCGAGTCCCTCCTGGCGTGCCATCACGGTGGATACCGATGCCGCCGCGAGTGATCGGGCAACGGAATCGCAACGGCGGAACGAATGAACGCAAAGGTCGAACATGCCGGTGGCAACAGCCCGGCGGACATCGCGAAACTGATCCTGGCCGGCCTGATCGTCGTCGCCGGGCTGGTCGGTTTCTACTATTTCTCGGGTCAGTGGTCGACGACGCTGCGCGTGTTCGCGCTGCTCGGTTCATTCGTGCTGGCGGCCCTGGTCGGCATCGGCACGCATGCCGGCCGCGAGTTGCGCGCGTTCATCTCCGAGTCGCAGTTCGAACTGCGCAAGATCGTCTGGCCGACTCGCCAGGAGACCTTGCGTACCACCGGCGTGATCATCGTCGTCGTCATCATCCTCATCCTCATCACCATCAACGTCATCTTCAACGTCATCGTCTACATCGTCGATCGCGCCGCAGCCCGCACGAAGGACATGAACGAAGCGGGCCCCGGCTGGACGTGCTTCGGAGACTCTGGCCTGACGAGCCCCGGCCCCATCGGCGCGTGGGCTCCCGGCACGGGCGCCGTCACCTACCCCGCGGGCACCGGCATTCAGCTGCAGCCGAACCAGGCCCTCGCGATGCAGATTCACTACAACACCACCTCGGGCACGCGCACGCCGGACCAGTCGGCCGTGAAGCTCATGTTCGCGCCGCAGGGCACCACGCCGACCTCGGCGTATCTGATTCCCCTCGTGGGCGACGGCTTCATGATTCCGCCGAACGCTACCGACTACACGTACAGCAAGGACTTCCCGAACCCGACCCGCGCGCTCGCCATCAAGGTCTACGGCCTGATGCCGCACATGCACACGCTCGGAAAGCGCATCACCATCAAGGGCCCGGCCGACGCGTGCCTCGTCGACATTCCCAAGTGGGACTTCCACTGGCAGTCGCAGTACTTCCGACCGCAGCCGTTCACCGTGCCCGCCAATGGTTCGGTGACGATGACCTGCACCTGGGACAACCCGACCTCGCGCATGATCCGCTGGGGCGACGGCGATGCGCTGCACGCGCTCTTCACCCGCACGCGGGCGATCCGGCGCGGCATCATTGCTTCGGGGCAGGAAACGGCAGCGCCGAATTTCGGCCGCCAGCCCGATCCGCTTCCGAAGCCTGACCCCGCAGGCGGCAATCAGTAGAGTGGCCTGAGCTCCGCGAGCGGGAACGGCCCGAAGCGCGCGATGCCGTTCTGGAACGTCAGCGCCACCGGCAGGCCCTGCTTGCCGGAAAGCGAACCGAGGAGCCCGCCGATATCGAGACCGTTGCGGCGGGTAAACCGGCTCGTCAGCGCTTCAAGCCCCTTGGCGCGGCCCTGAAGATTGCCGTCGAGGCGATGGGCGTCGTCGAGCCCCATCACGCCGGAAAGATCGATATCCGCCTGCCCCTTGTTGGCCTTGAGCACCAGCACGCGGGCTTTGTGGCCTGTCTGCCGCCATTGTTCGAGAATGTCCTGAAACTTAGCGCGGGGATTCGGGATGAGGCCCGGCGCCGTGACCTGCAATTCGGCGCGGATCGGCTCCGGCGACCCCGTCAGCCGGTCGAGCGGCGCGAAGGTAAGATCGCCGATCCGGGCGACCAGATCCGTCCCGGCCACCTCGCCCGGCGAGCGGCGCATGTGCATCTCGATCGATTTCGCCAGCGCCTTGATGTCGTGCCGGTCGCCGACGCCCGCGCTGAGATTGGGTTCGGCGAACTCGACGGAAAGCTCGGTGATGCTTTCGAGCCCCGCCTTCAGGCTCGCCCGCGCGCTTTTCCAGTTGATCTCCATATCGCCGTTGACGCCATCCCGCGCCACGAACGGCGGCGCGAGCACCGCGATGAAATGGCCCGGTGAGAGCAGCCGCGCATTGAGCGACAGGCCCGCGAGCGATCCCTCGCGGCTCTGCCCATCCGGTCCGCGCAAGGTCAGCTGCGGCTTGTTGCAGGTGATCTCGATCCGGAACGGATAACCGCCGACATCCCTGTCGGGGCAGGACCATTCGCGGCCCCGCTCCTTCTCGCGGGCGATGAAGTTATCCGCGACCCGCTCCGCCATCCGCGCCGAGAAAAACCAGAACCCGCTCCAGCCAAGGCAGACGAGCCCGAAAAGAATATAGGGCAGGTAAAGCCCCCGCCGGCTCCGCTTCGCGGCCGATGCCGGCCCGGTTTGCGGATTTGCCACTTGCGGCGGCGGGTCAAAATCGCTCATTGATGGTTCCTGTCCCGTGTTCCGCCGAGTCCGGTGTCCTGTCAGGCCGGATGTTCGCAAGCCTTGTCCGATACCGTGCCGCCAAGCGCCCCGTCAATCGCACCCTTTCCGCCCGCCTCGCCGGACGACCTGTGGGTTTTCGCCTATGGTTCGCTGATGTGGCGGCCGGATTTCGACTATGTGGAGCGCGTTCCGGGCCTGCTCAAGGGCGTGCACCGCGCGCTGTGCGTCTATTCGACCCGTTATCGCGGCACGCCGGAAAAACCGGGCGTGGTGCTCGGGCTCGATCACGGCGGTTCGTGCCAGGGTATCGTCTTCCGGGTGGCGGCGGAACGTGTTGCGACGACCCGCGCCTATCTGACCGAGCGGGAAATGGTCAACCGCGTCTATCGCGAGGCGATGCGGCCGGTGCGGCTGGCGGATGGACGGCAGGTCGAGGCGCTGGCCTATATCGTCGACCGCAGCCATCGCCAGTACGCGCGCGGGCTGGATCGTGCCCATCTCGTCGAACTCATCCGCAACGGCCACGGGCTCGGCGGCCCCTGCCGCGATTACGTGCTCAACACCCTCGCCTCGCTGCGCGAGATCGGCATCGACGACCACGCGCTCGCCTGGCTCGATCAGGCGCTGGCGGAAGGCTCCTCGCCACTGTAACCGGCCTCGGCGAGAAGACGGTTGGTGTGGCGTTCGATCATCTCCTGCATCCGCTCGAAGAAATCGTCGGGTTCGAGCCCAGCCGGGATCGGATCGAGAAACTCGACGAGGATCGGGCGCGGAAAGTGCAGGAACGTGTTGCGCGGCCAGGCGAGGCCCGAGGTCATCGCCACCGGCAGGCAGGGGACACCAAGCTGCTTGTAGAGCCGCGCGACGCCGTATTTGTAATTCGGCTCGGCGCCGACCTTGCGGCGCGTTCCTTCGGGGAAAATGATGATCTGACGCCCACGCGCGAGGCGGTCGCGGGCGTCCGCCTGCATCTTCGCCATCGCCTGCGCGCGCTGGCCGCGATCGATAGGGATCTGCTCCGCCTTGAGCAGGTGCCGGCCAAAAAGCGGGAGCCGTAGCAGCTCGCGCTTGAGGATATAGGTCGCCTTCGGGAAGAACAGCAGCAGCGCCATCGTCTCCCAGGCCGAATAGTGCTTGGCCGCGACTAGCAGCGCCCCCTGCGGAATACGCTCGACGCCCCGGAACTCCACCCGCGCGCCGGTGATGATCTCGTGCAGGAACAGGCTCGTCCGCGCCCAGGCCCGCGCGAACCACATCATCGCATCCGAACGGAATGGCCAGGCGAGCATCGCCGCCAGGAACCAGAACGTGCAGTTCACGTAGAAGGCGACGTGGAAGATGATGGAGCGCAGGACGATCAGGGCCAAGGTTCGATCCGATCCGTAAAAAGTGCGGGCCCTGCCGGCAGCGGGGTGTCGGAATTCCCTGCCCCAACCGCGCGTTGCGTTCAAGCGCAAACGGTCAGCGCGCGGGAAACCCCAGGGAGACGCGCAGCACAGCCGCCCAGTATTTGAAGAATTCGAGCACGATGATCCGCATCAGGGCCGGCTCCTGCCACCAGCGCTTGAGCTTGGAGGCCTCGGGGATCACCGGAAAGCCGATGATCTCGATGTTCGGCATCGCCGCGCGGAACTCGAGCATCGTCCGCGGCAGATGGTAGCTTGCCGTGACCAGAACCAGCGAACGGAAATTGTTCTTCACCGCCCAGGCCCGGCTCTCGACCGCGTTTCCATAGGTGTTGCGTGCCTGATAATCGAGATCGACGCAGCATTGGAACAATTCCTCGCGTCCCGGCCAGCGCCGACGCAGCTGCTCCGGTGTCGACTGGATGTTGACGCCCGAGATCAGCAACCGCCGCCCCTTGCCGCGTTCCATCAGCGACAGCGCCTCGCTGATGCGGTCCGCCCCGCCGGTGACGACGACGATCCCGTCTGCCCCGGCCACGTCGTGCGGCTCGTACTTGTCGAGCGAGACGGCGAAGGAGAGGATACCGCCGACAACCGCCAGCATCGCCAGCCCGGCCAGCACGATCACCTTTCCGAACCTTGCCCCGCCGGCCATCTCAATCGACCCCGCTGAGGGTGCGGAACACCGTGATGCGCGAGACGATGGCGGTGACCGCCGACACCACGACCCCGATCACGAGAACGGAAACATAGCCGCCGCCGGGCAGGCTGAACCGGCCGAACAGAGCCTCGACCTGCTCGGCGCCGGGCGTCGGGGCGAAACGGGCGGACAATAGCGACATCAGGAGATAGAACAGCATCGCCAGAAACGCGCCGGCAAGCCCTCCCTTGAGGCCGAGGCGCAGGAAATGCCGCTGGAACTCGCGGGCGATGTAGGAATCCTCGGCTCCGACAAGATGCAGCACATCGATGATATGCGCGGTGCCCGCCATTGCGCCCCGCGTCGCGAAGGCGACCGCGAGCCCGGTCGCGGCCATCACGAGGACGAGGATGACGATGCCGATGACGACGAGGGCATCCGCCATCGCCCGGAGACGCCCGAGCCAGAGACGGTGATCGTCGAGTCCCGCGTTCGGCACCCGCTCGGCGAGGTCCTTCTTCAGCGCCGTGAAATCCGGCACGCTGCCGGAAGCGAGTTTCATCACGATCAGCCGCGGCACCGGCAATTCGCTGAGGTCGAGCCCCGAACCCAGCCAGGGTTCAAGCAGCTTCTCGCCCTCCTTGCGATCGAAGATGCGCACGGCCTCGACCCCGCGCGTCTGCCGCGCAAGCTCGGCCGCGACCCGGATATCCGCCTCGATATCGCGCCCCGGTAGCGGCCGGATCTGGATGGTGATCTCACGTGCGATATCGCGCGACCAGTCCGAGGATGCGTCGGCGATGAGATGGACCGCGCCCGCCGTCAGCCCGGCCAGAAAGGTCATGATGACGATGACGAGCACCAGCGCGCGGCCGGCAATCGATTTTGCCGGAAGGATAGACGCAAGCCGCGAGGGCCCGAGAACCCATTCGACCGGCGAGATACCCTCTTTGCGCCACATCAGCCGCCGGAGACGCTCGGCCACGACGCGCCAGCCCGCCCGGCCCGGCGGTTCGGGCGCCGGCGGCGAGGGATCGGGAAGCGGGGCGGATGTCTCACTCATAGATGTGCAGATGCCCCTCGGCGAGAACCATGCGCCGGGCATCGACGAGATCCATCAGCTGCAGATCGTGCGTCGCGAGGATCACGGCGGTGCCGGTATGGTTGAGTTCGATGAAGAGGCGCAGCAGCCGGCGCGCGAGGCTGGGATCGACGTTGCCGGTCGGCTCATCCGCCAGCAGCAGGCGCGGCTGGACGATCAACGCACGGGCGATGGCAGCACGCTGCTTTTCGCCACCAGAAAGGATGACCGGCGGCACATGCATCCGGTCGCCGAGGCCGACCCATTTGAGGAGTTCGATCACCTCGGCGCGATAGCTCGCCTCCTCCCGTCCCTGCACAATCAGCGGCAGCGCCACGTTCTCGTAGGTGGTGAGATGGTCGAGCAGGCGAAAGTCCTGGAAAACGATTCCCACCCGGCGCCGGAGATGGGCGAGTTCGGCCTTGGAGATCGAGCCGACCGATTGGCCGAACAGCGTCACGCGGCCGCGCGTCGGCCGCAGGGTCTGGAGGATCAGCTTGAGAAGCGTCGTCTTGCCGGCGCCGGAAGGACCGGTGAGAAACTGGAACGAATGCGATTCAATGGAAAAATCGAGGTCCCGCAGGATCTCCGGCCCGATTCCGTAGCGCAGCCCGACATTCTCGAAGCGGACCAGTTGTTCCGGTCCCCCGGTGCTGTCGGCCAGCCCGGAGACATCGCTGTCAGGATGGGGCATTTCACGGATTTCCACCACGACTTTACCGGCCATTAACGCTCTTGGGCGAGGAATAGCAGGGGGCACCACATCCCGTGAACCCCTTTGCTGACGCACGAGCCGCAGAACCGCGAAATGGCGCTGATTCGTTGCCCTTCCTGTGACACTTTGCACGAACTTGAGGGCTCGTTCTTCGCCGCCGGACCGCGCAAGGTGCGCTGCGCCGCCTGCCGCGAGGTGTGGGAAGCGCAAAATCCCGAATCACCCGCCGCCCGGATACCGATAGCACCTGTTCGCGAAACCGCTCCGGACCTGCCGGAGCCGGACGGCGAGGATGCCGCTGCGCTCGATCAGGCCGCGATCGACGCCATGGATTTCTCGCCCGAGCCCCCGGCGATGCCCGCCGCAGAGAGCAAGAACGGTGGAGAACCCGGACTCGACATCAGCCCGGAAGAACTCGAGGCTCTGTTCGCCAGCGAAGCCGCCGCCGAACCGGCCAAACCCGACGAATCAACCCAGCCCTCGCCGGCCCGGCCGTCGCTTGACGATATCCCCGTCTTCGACCCCGAATCGCTCGCGCGCGCGCAGGACGCGACCCTGCCGCCTCCGCCGCCTGACGATCCCGACGAACGACGCCGGATGCGCCGTGAACAGCGCCTCGCCGCGACGGAGGCCCACCACAAGCACGCCGTAAAGCCGGCTCGCCGCGCCCCGATCGCGGCGATGGCGATGGCGGCAGGCATCGGCACGTTGGCGACAATCGGTTTCCTCCATGACGAGGTTACCCGCTTGTTCCCGGCCAGCGCACCGCTTTTCTCGGCAATCGGTCTGGGCAAGACCTCGAACGGCCTCGACATCGCCGAGGTCCGCTCGAAGCTGATCGTCGAGAACGAGCGCGAAACGCTGGAAGTCAGCGGCACGATCGCCAATGTCGCGCCGGACACGCGGAAGGTCCCTGTCCTGCGCCTGTCGATCCGCTCGGCCACCGGCCAGGAAATCTATGTCTGGACCGCGACGGCGGACCGGCTCGAACTCGCGCCCGGCGAGAAAACCGAATTCCGTCGCCGCCTCGCGAGCCCGCCTGCGGGAGCGCATTCGGTTCTGGTGCGCTTCGTCGCCAGGGACGATATCGTCGCGGCCATGCACTGACCGGAATGCGCCGACGAGACCGGTGTCGGCGATGAAATTTCACCTCGGCGCTTGAGAATTTCGCAATCCTCGATGATATGCGAGGGACGAGGCGAAGAGGACCGACCCTTGAACGATAGCGCCAACCCCAACCTGACCACGCTTTCCGGCCCGGACGGCCATGCGATCCGCGTCCTGTTCGATGCCGGCGCCATCGCCTCGCGCATCGAAGTCCTGGCGCAGGAGATCAAGGCCTCGCACCCCGAGGATCTGCTGGTGATCGCCATCCTCCGCGGCAGCTTCATTTTCGCGGCCGACCTCGTGCGTGCCCTGCATCGCGCCGGCCTCGCGCCGAGCGTCGAGTTCATGCAACTCGCAAGCTATCACTCGGGCATGTCGTCCTCGGGGCAGGTCACGGTGGTCAAGGATATCGACAACAATGTCGACGGGCGCGATGTGCTGCTGATCGACGATATTCTCGAATCCGGCCGCACGCTCGCCTTCGCGAAGGACCTGCTGATCGCACGTGGCGCAAAGCGGGTCATGTCCGCCGTGCTGATCGAGAAGCCGGTCCAGCGCGCGGTGCAGTTCAAGGCTGAATTCGTCGGCTTCACAGCGCCGGACAAGTTCCTCGTCGGCTATGGCATGGACGTGGCGCACAAGTTCCGGCAATTGCCATTCGTCGGCGTCGTCGAGCAGGAAGCCTGACAGGCGCGAGGAGGGCTCATGGTGCGCATCTTGTTGGTGGATGACGAACCGTCCGTGCGGGCCCCGCTCATGCGCGCCCTGCAGATCGACGGGCATGGCGTCACCGAAGCGGTGGATGGCGCCGATGCGCTCGAGCAGTTCTCCGCCGACCCCGGCGGGTTCGACCTGATGATCAGCGACATCCGCATGCCGATCATGGACGGAATCGCCCTCACCCTCGCCGTAGCGGCGGAAAAGCCGGGTTTCCCGATCGTGCTGATGACCGGCTATGCCGAGCAGCGCGAACGCGCCCGCGAACTCGACGGCCTCGTCGAGGACGTGCTGACGAAGCCGTTCTCTCTCGCCGATTTCCGGGCGGCGATCCGGGCCGTGCTCGAAAAGCGCAACCTCATCCCGGGTTCTTGAGCGCGATCGCCGCGTTGAGGGCGGCCGCAAACACCGTCCAGGCGAGATAGGGCGTCAGCGCATAGGCCGCCGGTCGATCGATCTTGCGGAATTCCCGCATCGTCAGGACGATGGCAACGATCAGGATGCCGATCACGACCAGGCCGCCATAGGGCGAGCGGCGCGAGAAGAACGCCCATGACCATGCGACATTGATCGCCATCTGGATCAGGAAGATCACGATCGCCGCCGTCTTCGGCCCCGCTTCCGGCCTTGCGCGCAGGATGCGCCAGAACGACATCGCCATCAGCGCGTAGAGAAAAGTCCAGACCAGCGGAAACGCAACGTTCGGCGGCGTGAAGAACGGCTTCTGGAGCGTCGGATACCAGTTCAGCAGCGCCGGCGCCGTCAGCACCGAGCCGGTTGCGCTCACCAGCAGCGAGGGAATCATCGCCACCACCAGCAGCAGCAGCGAGCGCACCGAAAAGACCGGATAGAGATGAGGGTCGCGCATCGAGAATGAAGCCTTTCCTGTGACGGCGAGACCCGAGAACCCGCAATCAGGGCCGGGTGGCAAGATAGACGCCGAAGGCAGTGATACCCATGCAGGCGATCTGCAGCGGCGTCAACGTCTCGCCGAACATCAGCCAGGCCTGCACCGCAGCTGTCGGCGGGATGAGGTAGATCAGCGCCGCGACCTTGGAAACCGCGCCGCGCCGGATCATCATCAGCATCAGCCCGATCGCGCCGATCGACAGCACGACGACCGACCAGGCCAGCGCCAGCCAGGTCTCGGCGGTGATCTCGAACCGCATCGGTTCAAGCAGAATGGCTAGCGGAAGGGTCGTGAGGGTCGCGCCGACATATTGCAGCGCCGTGACCGTGCGCAGGTCCCCCGAGGCGACGAAGCGCTTCTGGTAGAACGTGCCGAGCGTCACGCCGACCATCGCCAGGATATTGACCGCGATGACGAGGCCCAGGCCCTTGATCTCCCCACCACCGACGGCGCCGAGCTTCGGTGCGATGACGCCGAGTACGCCGACGAACCCGACGACGATGCCGGCGAGGTGGACGAGTCGCAGCCGCTCGCTCCCGAGCCTTGCCGCCAGCGCCGCCGTCATCAGCGGCTGCACCGCCGCGATCAGCGCCGAGATGCCGGCCGGAAGGCCCTGCGCGATCGCCCACCAGATCCCGCCGAGATAGATCGTATGCAGCAGCACGCCGCTGATCATCGCGTGGACGGCCGCGCGCCGCGTCTTCGGCCACGGGGCCCGCATCGCCAGGGCGACCGCCGCCACGACAAGGAAGGCCGTGGCGAAACGCACCGCAAGAAAGGTCAGCGGATCGGCGTGGGGCGCAACGTATTTGGCGACGATCCAGCCCGTGGACCAGATCAGCACGAACAGCGCAGGCGCAACGGAGACGAGAAACATCGGCTTGACCAGAATTCCGGCCAGGCCGGGAAAGAAAAGGGGCGAAGCCCAAGCTTCGCCCCTTCATCTAGGCCGATTCAGCCCCGAGTCCAATGCAGCCGGTGGATTTTCCCGCCACGGGCTGTCTCAGTTGAGCTTCGCGCCTTTCGGCCGTTTCTCGGCGCTGGTCGCATGGCCATCGCCGATGATCAGCCCGAACTCGCCAGCCGTGACCTTGACGGTCTCGCCATCCTTGATCTCGCCCGCGAGCAGCAGCCGCGCCAGCGGGTCCTGCAGGTTCTTCTGGATGACGCGCTTGAGGGGCCGCGCACCATAGGCGGGGTCGTAGCCCTTGTCGGCGAGCCAGTCGCGCGCCGCATCGTCGAGCGCGATTTCGATCTTGCGATCCTCCAGCAGCTTGCGCAGGCGCTTGAGCTGGATATCGACAATCGCCCCCATGTCCGCGCGCTTGAGGCGCTGGAACAGCACGATCTCGTCGATGCGGTTGATGAATTCGGGCCGGAAATGGCCCTTCACCATCGCCATCACATTGTCGCGCGCCACATCCACGCCCTCGTTTTCGCCGAGCGCGACGAGGAATTCCGCGCCGAGGTTCGAGGTCATGATGATGAGCGTGTTGCGGAAATCGACCGTGCGACCCTGCCCGTCGGTCAAGCGGCCATCGTCGAGCACCTGAAGGAGCACGTTGAACACGTCCGTATGCGCCTTCTCGATCTCATCGAACAGCACGACCTGATAGGGCCGGCGACGCACGGCCTCGGTCAGCACGCCGCCCTCCTCGTAGCCGACGTAGCCCGGAGGCGCGCCGATCAGGCGGGCGACGGAATGTTTCTCCATGAATTCGCTCATGTCGATACGCACCAGCGCGGTATCGTCGTCGAACAGGAACGCCGCGAGCGCCTTGGTCAGCTCGGTCTTGCCGACGCCGGTGGGCCCCAGGAACATGAACGAACCGATCGGCCGGTTCGGATCCTGCAGGCCGGCGCGCGCACGGCGCACCGCTGTCGAGACCGCCTCGACCGCCTCCTGCTGGCCGACGACCCGCTTGGCAAGCTCCTCCTCCATGCGCAGCAGCTTGTCGCGCTCGCCTTCGAGCATCTTGTCAACCGGGATGCCGGTCCAGCGCGAGACGACCTGCGCGATATGGTCGGGCGTCACGGCCTCGGAGACGATGCCGCCATCGGCCTTGCCCTTCTCGCTGGCCTCGACCTCGGCGAGCTTCTTCTCGAGCGCCGGGATGATGCCGTAGGCAAGTTCGCCCGCGCGCTGGAATTCGCCCTGCCGCTGCGCCTGTTCGAGCTGCGTACGGGCCTGTTCCAGTTCGCCCTTCAGGCGCTGGGCCTCGCCGAGCTTGTCCTTCTCAGCCTTCCACGCATTGGTCAGCGTGAGCGACTGCTCTTCGAGCCCGGCCAGTTCCGCCTCGAGCTTGATGAGCCGGTCTTTCGAGGCGGCGTCGGTCTCGCGCTTCAGGGCTTCCTGCTCGATGCGCAGGCGGATGATCTCGCGGTCGATACTGTCGAGTTCCTCGGGCTTCGAATCGACCTGCATCCGAAGCCGGGCGGCGGATTCATCGACGAGGTCGATCGCCTTGTCCGGCAGAAACCGGTCGGTGATGTAGCGGTTGGAGAGCGTCGCGGCGGCGACGAGCGCCGAATCGGTGATCCGCACGCCATGATGCAGCTCGTATTTCTCCTTGAGCCCGCGCAGGATGGAAATGGCATCCTCGACCGTCGGCTCCGAGACGAACACCGGCTGGAAGCGCCGGGCGAGCGCCGCATCCTTCTCGACGTGCTTGCGATATTCGTCGAGCGTGGTCGCGCCGACGCAATGCAGCTCGCCGCGCGCGAGCGCCGGCTTCAGAAGGTTCGAGGCATCCATCGCGCCATCGGCCTTGCCGGCACCGACCAGCGTATGCATCTCGTCGATGAAGAGGATCACGCCGCCCTCGGCCGCCTGCACTTCCTGCAGCACGCCCTTCAGGCGCTCCTCGAATTCGCCGCGATACTTCGCGCCGGCGATCAGCGCGCCCATGTCGAGCGCCATCAGCGCCTTGTCCTTGAGGCTCTCGGGCACGTCTCCGTTGACGATGCGCAGCGCGAGGCCCTCGACGATCGCGGTCTTGCCGACGCCCGGTTCGCCGATCAGCACCGGATTGTTCTTGGTGCGGCGCGAGAGCACCTGGATGGTGCGGCGGATTTCCTCGTCGCGGCCGATGACGGGGTCGAGCTTGCCCTCGCGCGCCGCTGCCGTGAGGTCGCGGGCGAATTTCTTGAGGCTGTCGTAGGCGTTCTCGGCCGTCGCGGTATCGGCCGTGCGTCCCTTGCGGATCGCCTCGATCGCTGCGTTGAGGTTCTGCGCGCTGACACCCGCCGCCGCGAGCGCCTTGCCGGCCGGGTTGTCCTTCTCGATCGCCAGCGCGAGCAGCAGGCGCTCAACGGTGACGAAGGAATCTTTCGCCTTCTCGGCGGCCTTTTCCGCGGTCTCGAAGACGCGCGCGAGCTGCGGCGTGAGGTAGAGCCCGGAGGCCCCCTCGACCTTCGGCAGCTTCGTCAACGCGAGATCGACCGCCTGTCGCACTTCGGCGGTGCGGCCGCCGGCCCGCTCGATCAGCCCTGCCGCCGAACCCTGCTCGTCGTCGAGCAGCGCCTTGAGGAGGTGTTCGGGCGAAAACTGCTGATGCCCTTCACGCAGGGCAATAGTCTGCGCGGCCTGGATGAACCCGCGCGCGCGTTCGGTGTATTTCTCGGTATTCATGCTCTTCCCTTCCTTGAGGCGAAGTGGCAGAGGGGGCGAACCCCTCCTGTCGGCGTCCCGCTCGGCGGCGACGCATTACGGCCAATGTAGGTGCGCCCCCCGCACGGCAAAAGGGGCAAGGGCTCAAATTTGATCCCGCGCAAGAACAGCTGGAAAGGTCCGTCATGCCCGAGTTCACCGCACCCGAGGTCGTCGCGCTTTACCGCCACCCGGTGAAAGGCCTCTCGCCGGAAGCGATCACGGAAGCCCGGCTCGAGGCCGGCGGACACTTCCCGTGCGATCGACTTTTCGCTCTGGAGAACGGCCCGTCCGGGTTCGACCCGGCTGCGCCCGAGCATCTGCCGAAGATGAAATTCCTGATGCTGATGCGCAACGAACGCCTTGCCCGGCTCGGCACAGGTTACGACGAGACCTCCGGCACGCTGACCATCCGGCAGGGCGGCGATGTCATCGCCAGCGGTGAACTCGCCACGGCCGCCGGACGCAGCGCCATCGAGCGCTTTTTCGAGACTTTCATGGGCGATGAGTTACGCGGTCCCGTTCGACTGCTGGCGGCGCCCGGCGGTCATCGCTTCATGGATTCGAAATCGGGTTTCGTCTCGATCCTCAACACCGCGACGCTTGACGCCATTGCCGGGGAACTCGGGCGCGAGCAGCTCGACCCGCGCCGTTTCCGCAGCAATATCCTGCTCAGCGGGCTGGGGGCTTTCGCGGAGAACAATCTCGTCGGCCGGATTGTCCGGCTGGGCGAAGCGGAACTGGAGATCATCAAGCGTATCGACCGCTGCGCCGCCACCGACGTCGCGCCGGAGGCGGGGCTTCGCGATACGCGCATGGTGGCGACGCTCGAACGCGCCTACGGCCACCACGATTGCGGAATCTATGCCCGCATCACCCGGTCCGGCACGATCCGGACCGGCGACAGGCTCGAATTCTGAGCCTTAGTCTTGCTCGGCTGCCATCGGCGCCTCGCCACCTTCCTCGCCGCGCGGACGGCGGCGACGACGGGTGCGGAACGGCGAACGGGCTGCCTCATGTTCCTCCATCCCCGGCACGGGCGGGGCTTCTCCGCCCTCGGATGCGGCCGGAACCTCGATCGGGATCGCGCGCGCGGTCGGCGCGGTCAGGAAGGCCGGGAGAACGGGCTGCTCGGCGCCCTCGAGATCGGGCTGCGGCCGGCGCGGGCGGTTCGGATCGAAACGCTCGCGATTGCGGTCCCGGTCGCCGCCCTGGCGGAAACGGTCCTGATTGCGGTTGCGGTCGCGGTTGTGGCGATCGTTGCGGTGCTGCTGGCGATCGGCGTGCACACGCTCGCCACCGGCGCGCTCCGGCCCGCCATCCTCGCCTTCGGCCGTCTCGCCGCCTTCGCCCGACTCGGCGCGCTCCGACTGCGGCTGGTGGCCGCCCGGCTGCTGCGTCTGCACCGAACGGAACGTGAAGCGGTCGTTCGCGGTGTCGAAATCGTCGTCATCCTCGTCGCGATCTTCGGTCGTGCCGTTCGCGAGCGCCTGCTGAGCCTGATGGGCAGCGGCGATGATGCGATAATAATGCTCGGCGTGCTGGAGATAGCTTTCCGCCATGACCGGATCACCGGAGACATGGGCGTCGCGCGCGAGCTGGGTGTATTTCTCGGCGATGTGCTGCGCCGTGCCGCGAACCTTAACATCGGGTCCGTTGGACTCGTAGCTCCGCGTCAAGGGATTGGGGCCGCGCCGATTGCGCCCGCGCATACGCTTGTTCTGTCCTGGTCTCATAGGTTTCCCAGTTGCCAAAAAACCGGTTGTCCGGTGCCTTCCGGCCACGACGGGCTCATCCCGCCTGCCTACCGCATCCTGCTCTTTTTTCCGTGCCGGATGCCGGAATTGCGCTCCCGCCTCAAGGCCTCCGAAAATGTTCGGGCCTGAATGTCGGAAAGAACGGTGTGCTCAATTCATTCCGTCCCCCGAGACCGGAATCGCTTCGCGCGCATCACCTTGCGCGCTTCCATACCTTGCGCGCGAGCCCGACGCAAGCGCCGCGTACGGATCTGCCCCGTTCAGCGCCGGAATGCACAGACAACGCGCTCGATGCCAGAGAGATCCCGCCGGATTGGCCCCGGCACGAGACCGGACGCGACGAACAGCGCCGCGACATCCTCTGCCTGCCCCATACCAACCTCGACGGCAAGAAGGCCACCAGCGTCGAGAAAGCGCGATGCCTCGCGCGCGATCTGTCGGTAGAAATCGAGCCCGTCCACCCCACCGTCGAGCGCGCACAGCGGATCGTGGAGCCGCACCTCTGCATCGAGCGCCGGAATATCGCCGCTCGGAATATAGGGCGGGTTGGAAACGATGATCCCGAACGGCCCGGAAAGCCCCTCGAACAGATCGCCCACACGAAATTCAGCCCGCCGGGCAAGGCCGAGCCGGGCGGCATTCTCCCGCGCGGCCGCAACCGCCTCGGCCGCAATGTCGATGCCGAGCCCGCTCGCTTCCGGGAGCACGGACAGAAGCGCAAGCAGGATCGCGCCGGTGCCAGTGCCGAGATCAAGAATACGCGGGGACGCACCGAAACGGCCGCCGCGCGCTTCCGCCAGCACGGCCTCGACCAGCGTTTCGGTGTCCGGTCGCGGGTCGAGCGTCGCGGCATTGAGTCGCAGCGGAAGGCCGTAGAATTCCCGCTCCCCGGCAATCCTCGAAACCGGCTCATGCGCGAGACGCCGCGCAAGCCATTCCTCAAGGTGGCCGGCACGCGGGCCGAGAACGTCGCCTTCCCGCACAATGAGATCGGCGAGCGAGAGGCCGAGCGCCCCGGCGACGAGCAGCCGAGCCTCGCGCTTCGGCGCCTCGATCCCCGCCGATCCGAGTTGCCGCGCGATGCCGTCGAGCGCCGCGCGCAGCGTCAGCGCGGCGTCGAGCCTCACGCTTCCTCTCCCGCGAGCAGTCGTGCCTGATGATCGGTGATCAGCGCCTCAATCAATTCGTCGAGCCCGCCGCCCTCGATCACCGAATCGAGCCTGTAGAGCGTGAGGTTGATGCGATGATCCGTCACGCGGCCTTGCGGGAAATTATAGGTGCGAATGCGCTCGGAGCGGTCGCCGGAGCCGAGCTGGGTCTTGCGGTCGGCCGCGCGGGCGGAATCGAGCCGCTGGCGTTCCATGTCGAACAGGCGCGCGCGCAGGATTTCCATCGCCCGCGCCTTGTTCTTGTGCTGCGAGCGCTCGTCCTGCACCAGCACCGCGAGCCCGGTCGGGATGTGGGTGATGCGCACGGCGGATTCGGTCTTGTTGACGTGCTGGCCGCCAGCGCCCTGCGCGCGCATCGTCTCGATCCGGAGGTCGGTCGCCTCGTTGATGGCGACATCGACCTCCTCGGCGATCGGCAACACGGCGACGGTTGCGGCCGAGGTATGGATGCGCCCGGACGCTTCCGTCTCCGGCACGCGCTGCACACGATGCACGCCGGATTCAAACTTGAGCCGCGCGAAGGCGCCCTCGCCGCGGATTTCGGCGATGATTTCCTTGTAGCCGCCCATCGTGCCCTCGGAAGCGGACGAAACCTCGACCTTCCAGCCGCGTAACTCGGCATAGCGGGCATACATGCGAAAAAGATCGCCGGCGAAGATCGCCGCTTCATCGCCGCCCGTGCCGGCCCGCACTTCGAGGATCACCGAGCGATCGTCCGCCATATCCTTCGGCAGCAGGGCGATGCGGATTTCCTTCGCAAGTTTTTCGGTCTCGGCCTCGAGCCGGGTCTTCTCATCCTGCGCCAGCGCCTGCATCTCGGCATCGGTCGTCGGATCGGCAAGAAGGGCCTCGGCCTCGCCGAGTTCGGCGGCGGCGCGGCGCCAAACCCGGATCGCCTCGACCACCGGCGCCAGCGCCGAGGCCTCGCGGCTCAGCGCGACGATGACGGCGGAATCCGTCGCAACCTGCAATTCGCGCGAAATCGCGTGTTCCTTGGCGAGAATCGCCTCCAGCTTGTCTTCGGGCAGAACGATCGCGCTCACGGTCGATGCGCCTTCAGAACGACAGTTCGTTGGCGCTGGCGAATTCCGCGAGGTCCGCGCGCATTTTCGAGGCTTCTACCCCCTCCGCGAGGCGTGCGGCGACGAATTCCTGCAACGCCTTGACCTCGATGGCGCGCACCAGCGCCTTGATCGGCCCGATGCCCGTCGGCGACATCGAGAACGAGCGGAAGCCGAGTCCCAGCAGCGCCATCGCCTCCAGTGGCTTGCCGGCCATTTCGCCGCAGATGCTCACGCGTTTGCCCTTCTGGGTCGCCAGCGCGGCAACGCGGCCCAGCGCACGCAGGAACGCAGGATGCAGGGCATCGAACCGGGCAGAAACCAGTGCATTGTCGCGGTCGACCGCGAACATGAACTGCATCAGATCGTTGGTGCCGATCGAGATGAAATCGACCCGGTCAATGATCCGTTCGAGGTCGAACAGCAGCGAGGGCACCTCCAGCATAACGCCGAGATGCACCTGTTTGGGGCCGGCCTGCGAGAGGCGCTTCTGCCGCTCGCGCTCGCGCATCAGCATGGCGCGCGCGGCTTCGAATTCCTCCACCGTCGCCACCATCGGCAGCATGATGCGCAACTCGCGCTCCTGCGCCGCGTTGAGCAGCGCGCGGAACTGCGTGCGCAGCAGCGCCGGCCGATCGAGCCCGACACGCACCGCGCGCCAGCCGAGCGCTGGATTTTCTTCCTCGATCTTCTTCAGATACGGCAGCACCTTGTCGCCGCCGATGTCGAGCGTGCGGAAGGTGACCGGCTTGCGCCCGGCGATGTCGATGATCGTCCGGTAGAGCGCCTCCTGTGCCTGCGCGCGCGGAAGCGAAGGCGCGACCATGAACAGGATCTCGGTGCGGAACAGCCCGACCCCGGCGGCGCCGGTTTCTTCAAGGTTGGGCAGGTCGACAAGCAGTCCGGCATTGAGCTGGAGATCGATCGCCACCCCGTCCTTCGTCACTGGCGGCTTGTCGCGCAGCGCGCGGTATTGCTCCTGCCGGCGTGCTCGCAGCCGCGCCTTCTCGGCATAGGCCGCCTGCACGTCGGCCTGCGGGCGAATCTGCACTTCGCCGGCATGGCCGTCGATGATGATCGCATCGCCCGGCTCGACGAGGCCGACGATCCCCTCCGCCTTGCCGACGGCCGGGATGCCGAGCGCGCGGGCGACGATCGCGACATGGCTCGTCGAGCCCCCCTCCTCGAGAATCAACCCGCGGAGCCGCAGCCGCTGGTATTCGAGCAGGGCCGCCGGCCCCATCGCGCGGGCAACGAGGATCGCGTTCTCCGGCAGGTTGTCGGCCGCGAGTGTGAAGGCGGTGCCGGTCAACTGGTGCAGGAGGCGGTTGGCAAGATCGTCGAGATCGTGCAGCCGCTCGCGCAGGTAAGGATCGGTCTGGCGCAGCAACCGGGCCCGCACGTCGGACTGGACGCGCTCGACCGCCGCTTCCGCCGTGAGGCCGGTGTTGACGGCTTCCTGAAGACGGCGGATCCAGCCGCGATCGTTGGCGAACATGCGGAAGGTTTCGAGCACGTCGCGGTGCTCGCCGGCGTGGCTCAGCCCGCCGGAATCGACAAGATCGTCGATCGAGGCGCGCAACTGTTCGAGCGCCTCCTGAAGACGCCGCGATTCGAGTTCCGGATCGTCGGCGACGAGGTTCTTGATCTCGACGCGCGGCTCATGCAGCACGACATGGCCAAGGCCGACGCCTTCGGACACCGGTTCGGCCTTGAGCTGCAGCGAACGGCGAATTGCCGTGCCGCCGCTGCCCGGCCGCGCCAGCGCCTCCAGTTCGCCGCCGGCGATCATCTCTGCGAGGACCATCGCGGTGGTCTGGAGCGCCTCGACCTCCTCCTCAGTGTAGAGCCGCGCGGCGCGGTTCTGCACGACGAGAACGCCGATGGCGTTGCCGCCCCGCAGGATCGGCACACCGAGGAAGGAGTTGTAGATCTCCTCGCCCGTCTCCGGCCGGTAGGAGAAGGCCGGGTGCAGGTGCGCATCGGAGAGCGAGAGCGACTGCGCCTCGCGCGCGATGAGGCCGACGAGGCCTTCGTCCATCCGCATCGTGGTCAGGTGGACCGCCTCGCGATTGAGGCCTTCGGTGGCATAGAGTTCGAGCGTGTTGTCGGCCCGCGCGACATAGACCGAGCACACCTCGGCGACCATGTTGCTGGCGATGAGCACGACGATGCGATCGAGCCGCTCCTGCGCGCTGGCAGGCTCGCTCATCACTTCGCGCAAACGGCGCAGCAGAACGCGGGGACCGCCAAGGGCGCCACGCATGCGAGCATCCTTTCCCATGCCAGAAGCGGGCGCCGGAGGCACCCGCCACGGTCTCGGCGCGGACAAGAATCCGGCCCCTGCTTCTGAGCTACAATGCCGGAAGGCCGGCACGCAAGCCTTGTCGCGACGGCAAGCCGGCCGGCCGCGAATCGACAGCGGAATTAATGCGGTATGCGGGCCGAAATCAGGCCGCGTCGAGCCCGTAGAGCGAATGCAGGGTACGAACCGCGAGTTCGGTATAGGCGACGTCGATCAGCACCGAGAACTTGATCTCGGAGGTCGTGATCGCGCGGATGTTGATGCCGCGGTCGGCGAGCGCCTTGAAGGCCTTGGCGGCGACGCCGGCGTGCGAGCGCATCCCGACGCCGATGGCGGAGATCTTCGCGACATCCTGCACGCCCTGAAGCAGCTGGTAGCCGATCTCCTCCTTGCGCTTCTCGATCACGTCCATCGCGCGGGCGTAATCGGCTGAAGGCACCGTGAAGGTGATATCAGTCGTCTTGCCGTCGGCCGAGACGTTCTGGACGATCATGTCGACAACGATCGAGGCATCCGCGAGCGGCTCGAACACCGCCGCCGCGACGCCCGGCTTGTCGGCGACCTGCCGCAGCGTGATCTGCGCCTCGTCCTTCGAATAGGCGATGCCCGTGACAACCGGTTGTTCCATGATTTCTTCCTCAGCGCAGATCAGCGTGCCCGGCATCGGCTGGGCGGGATTGTCGAAACTGGAGCGGACGAAAGTCCGCACATTGTGAACCATCGCAAGCTCGACCGAGCGCACCTGCAGCACCTTGGCGCCGAGCGAGGCCATTTCGAGCATTTCCTCGAACGCCACCCTGTCAAGCCGCTGCGCCTTGGGAACGATGCGCGGGTCGGTGGTATAGACGCCATCGACATCGGTGTAGATATCGCAGCGTTCGGCCTTCAGCGCCGCCGCCAGCGCCACCGCCGAGGTATCCGAGCCGCCGCGCCCCAGCGTCGCGATGCGACCGGCCTTTGGCTCGATCCCCTGGAAGCCGGAGACGACCGCGACCTCGCCCGCGTCAGTAAAACCCTTGAGGATGCCCGAACCGTCGATCTCGCCGATGCGGGCCGAGCCGTGCTGCGCGTCGGTGTGGAGTGGAATCTGCCAGCCCTGCCACGAACGCGCCTTGAGGCCGATCGCCTGCAGGCAGATCGCGAGCAGACCGCTCGTTACCTGCTCGCCGGACGCGACGACCGTATCGTATTCGCGCTGGTCGTAGAGCGGCGAGGCTTCCTTCACCCAGGCGACAAGTTCGTTGGTTTTGCCCGACATCGCCGAGACGACGACCGCGACATCATAGCCCGCCGCGACCTCGCGCTTGACGTGCTGGGCCACGTTCTTGATGCGCTCGACATTCGCGACCGAGGTGCCGCCGAACTTCATCACGAGCCGGGGGCGGGAGGAGGAACTTTGCATCGGGGCCTTCGCTAAGGGTCAGAGCCGCCCGGCAACGCTTTCGGGCTGGCAAATGAGGTCCGCGCGCGTATAGAAGGCGGGAGGCCCCGAGGTCAATCTATGCCTTGGTTTTTGGCCGCGTTGCAGGAGGGTTTTCCATGCAGGCAGCGAACAAGGACGGCTTGGACCCCGCCCTCGCGGACCGGGACGAGATCGCCCGCTTCAACGCGCTTGCGGCGAGCTGGTGGGACCCGAACGGGCCGATGAAGCCGCTCCACCGCCTCAACCCGGTGCGGATCGGCTTCCTGAAGGAGGCTTTCGCCGGTCATTTCGGCCGCGACCACAACGGCATGCACCCGTTCGGCGGGCTGAACCTGCTCGATATCGGCTGCGGGGCCGGGCTCGTCGCCGAGCCGATGGCGCGGCTGGGCTTTGACGTCACGGCTATTGACCTTGCGGAAGAGAATATCGCCGCTGCCAAGGCCCATGCCACGCTCGAAGGACTCGCCATCGACTACCGCACGACGCCGCTCGAGAACCTGCCGGAAGCAGCAACGTATGACGCGATCACCCTTCTGGAAGTCGTCGAGCACGTGCCCGATGTGCCGGCCTTCGTTGCCGAAGCCGCCAAACGCCTCAAGCCCGGCGGGATGCTGATCGCCTCGACGCTCAACCGGACGATGAAGGCCTATGCGCTGGCGATTTTCGGCGCGGAATACGTGCTGCGCTGGCTGCCGGTCGGCACGCATGACTGGAACAAGTTCGTGACGCCTGATGAACTGGATGACGCCTTCGCGTCTGCCGGTCTCGCGCCCCACGAGCGCGCCGGGATGGTGTTCAACCCGCTCGCCAATTCCTGGCGGCTTTCCGGCGATTGCGATGTCAATTATCTCGCGAGCGCGACAAGACCTTCCTGATCAGACAGGGCCGGCCTGATCAATTGCGGTCATCGGGAAGGACGGGCACCGCCATCACCTCGATGCCCTCCTCGTGGAGCGCCCGCGCCTCATCCTCGCTCGCCTGCCCGTAGATTGCCCGCTCCTCGGTCTCGCCATAATGGATCTTGCGGGCTTCCTCGGCGAATTCCGCGCCGACATCCTGCGCGTTGTCTTTCAGGTGCTGATGGAGCGCGCGCAGCATGGCGCGCACCTGCGTTTCCTTCTCGCCGAGCATCGCGACAGGGCGTGGCCCCGCCGGCGCCGCCTCGTCCTTCACGGCGACGGCCGGCGCCATGATCTGCTTGCCGATCTTCGTCGAGCCGCATTCCGGGCAGGCAAGCAGTCCGCGCCTTGCCTGTTCTTCGAAGGCTGAACTGTCGCGGAACCAGCTTTCAAATCCGTGGCCCGCCGCGCATTGGAGGGCGTAGCGGATCATTCGGCCGCCTTTTGCGGCGGAAAGCCCGCCCGCGCGATCTCGATGGTCCGGGTATGCTTGAGCGTGGGAATGCGCTGGCGCGCGTCCGCGACCTTGGCGAGGTCGATCTCGGCGATGGACACACCCGGCGCATTATCGCCTTCCGCCAGGACCCGCCCCCAGGGATCGACGATGATCGAATGGCCGTAAGTTTCGCGACCATCCTCGTGCGTGCCGCCCTGCGCGGCGGAAATCATGAACGAGCCGGTCTCGATCGCCCGCGCACGCTGGAGCACGGTCCAGTGCGCCTCGCCGGTCTGCCGGGTGAAGCAGGCCGGCGCGGTGAGGATATCCGCGCCAGCATCAGCCAGCGCGCGAAACAGATAGGGGAAGCGCAGATCGTAGCAGATGCCCATGCCGAGCACGGCTTCACCCGACGCATGGTCCCGAAAAGTGGCTTCCGGTTTTCGGGCCGGATCATGCGAGGTGAAAAGCGGCGCCACGACCGCACATTGCCCGGCGGTGTAGGTGTTGCTCTCGCGCCAGCTCTCGCCGTTCGGCAGATCGACATCGAAGAGGTGCAGCTTGTCGTACCGCGCGACGATCTCTCCGTCCGGTCCCACCAGAAGGCCGCGGTTGGCGATCTTGTCGCCGGCTTTCACCGCCAGCGAACCGATGTGGAAGGTCACCCGCTTCGCCCGCGCGAACGCGCGCACGGCAGCGAGCATCGGGTCCTCGGCTTCCTCGCGGATCGCCTCGAACAGCGCCGCGCGGTTGCGCTCGAGGATGTTCGACATCTCCGGCGATTGCAGGAACACCGCGCCCTCGCCCGCCGCCTCGCCCGCGAGAGCAAGGAGGTCGTCGATATTGCGCATGACCGAGCGGGTCGTGCGCATCTGGAGGGTTGCAGCGCGGAACGGTTTCATGCCGCCATTGTCCTAGGCTTTGAGCAGGGGATCAAGCCCGCCGCGCGCGTCGAGCGCGTGGAGGTCGTCGCAGCCGCCGATATGCTGCCCGCCGATGAAGATCTGCGGCACGGTCGAACGGCCGCCCGCTTTCTTCGCCATCGCGCGCTGGCCTTCCGGGTCGGTCGTGAGGTCGATCTCGGTGAAGGCCGCGCCCTTCTTCGTCAGCAGCGCCTTCGCGGCCTGGCAATAGGGACAGTAGGATTTCGAATAGACGATGATCTCGGGCATGGGGACTCGTATTCAGGGTTGTTCCTCGCCACCGCAGACGAGGGTGAAGGTCAGGACGTCGATACGGGCCGCGCCCGCCTTGCGCAAGATATGGGCGCAGGCGTTCAAAGTTGAACCCGTCGTGCGCACATCGTCGATCACAACCACGCGACGGCCGGCAAAAAGATGGACATGACGCGCCGGCACGCCGAAGGCGCCGGCGAGGTTCTGCTGGCGCTCGTTGCGACGAAGACCGACCTGCGCCCGCGTGCGCTTGACGCGTTCAAGCCCGTCGATCACCACCTCGATGCCGGTTTCCCGGCCAACGAGCTGGGCGAGCAGCGCCGCCTGATTATAGCGCCGCCGCCAGAGCCGGAGCCGGTGCATCGGCACCGGAACGATGAGGTCGGCCTCGGCAAGAATGTCCTGTCCTGCCTGCACCATCATCCGCACCATCAACCGGGCGAGATCGAGCCGCTCGCCGTATTTGAACCGGCTGACGAGGTCGCGCGCCGGGCCCAGATGCCGCGCAACTGCCCGCCCGCGATCGAACCGTGGCGGATCGGCGATCGCAGCCGGCGAGAGCATGCCGGGGCCGAAATCCACAGCGAAAGGCGTCCCGAGCCGCGCGCAGAACGGCGCCGAGATCAACGGCAGGGCCGTCCAGCATTGCGCGCAGAGCGCATGCGGCTCGGCGGTCGCCGCCTCGCAGGCCATGCACTGCGGCGGATAGACCAGCGCCAGCGCTTCCCGGCCCACGCGGGCGAAAAGCTGCCGCCACCGCGAAACATCGCCGGAAGCGGCTTCGGTTTCCGCGCCCGCGATGCTATGGGCGGAACCGCCTCCCGGATTCGGCCTTCCCATGTCCGGTTCGTCGCGCAAGGTTGTCATGGCCCATCAGGTTCCCGAACTCTTCGATCCCGTCAAGGCGCGACATGGCGACGAACGCGCGCGGCGCGGGGGTTTCGAGCCGTTCCTGATCGACCGCGTAACGGAAGATCTCGACGAGCGTCTTGCACCGGTCCTGCGCACCTTCGACCGGCCGCTCGATTTCGCGACGCCGGATTTCCGGTTCGCAGAAGGTCTGCGCCGATCCGGCAAGATCACAGGCGAGGCCGCGCGTCTTGCGGAAAGCGCCGCGCTCGACCCCGACGCCCTGCCCGAGGCCAACGGCGAGAAAGGATATGATCTCGTCGCCTCGGGCATGGTCCTGCAGCGGATCAACGACCTGCCGGGGTTGCTCGCCCGTTTCCGCCGCGCCTTGCTGCCGGACGGCATGCTGATCGCCGCCTTTCCCGGCGGCGAAACGCTGGTCGAACTGCGTGACGTCCTGATGCAGGCCGAGAGCGAGATTCGCGGTGCGGGCGGCCTGCGCGTCTTCCCGATGATCGACGTCCGTGCCGCCGGGCAATTGCTCCAGCGCGCTGGCTTCGCGCTCCCGGTGGTGGACAGCGACCGGCTGACCGTGCGCTATGGTTCGCTGTTCGGCCTCATCCGCGACCTGCGGGCAATGGGTGCAAGCGCGGTTTCCCTCAACCGGCCCGGCCAGCCACCACTCACGCGCTCGATCATCACTCGCGCCGCCGAACTCTATGCGGACAAATACGCGGACCCGGATGGGCGCATCCGCGCGACCTTCGAGATCATCTGGATTTCGGGCTGGGCGCCACATCCGAGCCAGCAGCAGCCACTGAAACCGGGCAGCGCGAAAATGCGGCTCGCGGACGCACTCAAGCCACCGGAAAAGTGAAGGCTAGAGCGTTTTCAAGCGAAGTGGGAACCGGTTCGCATGAAGAAAACGCGCCAGAACAAAAGATAGCGCCGCATTTCGATCCACCTTGATCGAAATACGCTCTATTTTACAGCATCCCGGATGACGGCGCCGACGTTGGTCCATGACGCCATGAACCCTTCATAGAAACCGGGCCAGGCGGCCAGCACCGCTGCAAAGATCAGACTGGCGATCATCGCGTATTCGATGGCGGTGGCGCCATCCTCGTCGCGCACGAAACGTTTCAGCACTGCCTTCATTCCGCTCCCTCCGGCCAGCGCCGACAACCTACAGAAGATCGATCAGCGCCGGGATCAGCGGCTCGTCTGCCGGCGGCATCGGAAATTCCCTCAACCGCGTCGGCTTGACCCACCGGATCGCCTGATGCTCCACCGCCGCGGGCGCTCCTTCCCAGCGACGGCAGACATAGAGTGGCATGAGAAGATGAAAATCATCGTAACGATGGCTGGCGAAAGTCAACGGCGCGAGGCAAGGCTCCTTAACCGTTATCGTCAACTCCTCGGCAAGCTCGCGGATCAGCGTTTCCTCCGGCCGCTCACCCGGTTCGACCTTGCCGCCGGGAAACTCCCAGAGGCCCGCAAGCTGTTTCCCTTCCGGCCGCTGGGCAATCAGCACGCGCCCGTCCGCATCGACGAGCGCCGCCGCGACGACCAGCAGCAGCCTCAAGAGCGGTAATCCCCGTTGATCTCGACATAGGCCTTGGTGAGGTCGCAGGTGTAGACGGTCGCCTTGCCGCGCCCGAGGCCGATGTCGACCTTCACGTCGATGCGCTCGTTCTTCATGTAGGCGGAGACCGCCTCCTCGCTGTAGGCGCCGTCGCGCATGCCGGCTTCAGCGACGCGATACGGCCCGAAGAAGATCGCGAGCCGGTCGCGTTCGGCCGGTTCACCGGCCTTGCCGACCGCCATGACGATGCGGCCCCAGTTCGCGTCCTCGCCGGCAACCGCGGTCTTGACCAGGGGCGAATTGGCGATCGAGAGCGCGATGCGCTTGGCGCTCTTCTTCGAGGTCGCGCCCTCGACCGTGACAGCGACAAACTTGCGTGCGCCCTCGCCATCCTTGACGACCTGCGTCGCAAGATCGAGCAGCAGCTTGTTGAGGGCGCGCTTGAAGCCGACAAGGCGCGGATCGGCGGCATCCGTGACAGGAGCCTGCCCGCGCTTGGCCGCCGCACCGGTTGCGAACAGCATGAGCGTATCCGAAGTCGAGGTATCGCTGTCGACCGTGACGGCGTTGAAACTGTCCTTCACACCCTTCGCAAGACACGCCTGCAACGCCTCGGCGCCGATCGCGGCGTCGGTGAACACGAAGGAGAGCATCGTCGCCATGTCCGGCGCGATCATGCCCGCGCCCTTGGCGATGCCGCAGATCGTGACCTCGACATCACCGATCCTCGCCTTCTTGACGGCGCCCTTGGGGAAAGTGTCGGTGGTCATGATGGCGCGGGCGGCATCCTGCCACGCGTCGGCCTTCACCCGGCCGGCGCAGTCGGCCAGCACGCCGTTGAACTTGGTTCCATCGAGCGGTTCGCCGATGACGCCGGTCGAAGCCAGCGCGACCTCCTCCGGCTTGCAGCGCAATGCCTTGGCCGCGATCTCGGCCGTCAGTGCCACCGCCTCGCGGCCCTTGAGGCCCGTGAAGGCATTGGCATTGCCCGAATTGACGACGATGCCGCGCGCTTTCCCGCCCTTGAGGATATCACGGCACCAATCGACCGCCGCCGAGGGACATTTCGAGCGCGTGAAGACGCCCGCCATCGTCGTGCCCTCGGCCAGGGCCGCGAGCAGCACGTCGGTCCGCCCCTTGTAGCGGATGCCGGCCTCCGCAGTTGCGAAGGCGACGCCCTCGATCGCCGGCATTTTCGGGAAGCGCTTCGGCGCGAGCGGAGAAACGGGAACGGACTTGCCAGCCATCGCGCGCTCCGTCAGTTCTTCTTGGGCTCGGCCGGCTTGGTGGCTTCGGTCTTCTCGATCTTGGCGCCGTCGCGCAGCGTCTTGAGGTAGTCCGACTGGGCCTTCCCCGCGAGCGCCTGCGCGATCCGCTCCTTGACCTGATCGAAGGTCGGCAGCGGCTTCACGCGCTTTTCCTCGACCTTGATGACATGCCAGCCGAACTGGCTCTTGACCGGCTCGGAAATCTCGCCCGGCTTCAGGTTGAAGGCCGCCTCGGCGAATTCCGGCACCATGCGCTCCTTGGTGAAGAAGCCGAGATCGCCGCCTTCCTTGCCCGAACCGGGGTCCTTGGAGGCTTCCTTGGCGACCTTGGCGAAATCCTCACCGCCCTTGACCCGCTTCGCGATGGCCTTGGCCTCGTCCTCCTTCTCGACGAGGATATGGCGTGCATGCACTTCTTCGACCGGTTTGACCTGCTTGATCTGCTCGTCGAAGAACGCCTTGAGCGCCGCGTCGCTGGTTGCTTCCTTGGCCTTGTTGAGGAGAAGCTGCTGCATGATCACGCGGTCGCGCACATAGGCAAGCTTGCGCTTGAAGGCTTCCGTCTGGTCGAGTTTCTCGGCCTTGGCCTTCTGCGCCACCACCTTCACCTCGATGAGGAAGTCGAGCGTCATTTCCTTGAGCTTGTCGGCCGGCAGATTGGGATATTCCGCCGCGACATCCTCCATCGCCACCTCGACATCGCCCTCGGTGATCTGCTCGCCGTTCACACTCGCCAGCACCTTGCCCTGCGCGAGTGCCGCACCGGAAACGGCCAGCGCGGCGCTGAGCACCGCAACGAAGGAGAGTTTGCGCATCAGCGGATGGATCGACGTCGGGAGAAGGATCGGCATGGCCACTCCGGGGGAATTCGGTCGCCGCCGGGACCGGAGAAAACGAAGCGGCTTTCGGCATCGTTCGATAAACGGTTTCCCCGCGCTTGGCGAGGGGGACGGTGTGGCGTCCGATGCGAATTTCCGGTGCTGTTTTCGTGCTTTCGCGCACGCGCCGGCAGGGCGGAACATTGACAATGCGCCCCCCCGATCCTTATGTCCCGCTACAGTTTCGCCGGTTTTTCGGCTTCAGGATGATCCGGCGTGGGCCTTCACCGTCCGCGCGGCATTTTCCCTCCTACGCCCGCCGGGCGAGAACAAGGATGTGACTTCATGCTCGGCGCGCTCGCCAAGACGCTTTTCGGCTCCGCCAACGATCGCCGCCTGAAGGGCTACCGCCCCAAGGTCGCCGCGATCAACGCCCTCGAAAAAGAGCTGGAAGCCCTCTCGGACGAGGATCTGAAGGCGCGCACCGAGACCTTCAAGGATCAGATCGCCAAGGGCGAGAAGACGCTCGACGACCTGCTCGCGCCTGCCTTCGCCACCGTGCGCGAGGCCGCCAAGCGCGTGCTCGGCCAGCGCCATTTCGACGTGCAGCTGATCGGCGGCATGGTGCTCCATGACGGCGATATCGCCGAGATGAAGACCGGCGAAGGCAAGACCCTCGTCGCGACGCTGCCGGTCTATCTCAATGCGCTGGCGGGCAAGGGTGTCCATGTCGTCACCGTCAACGACTATCTCGCCCGCCGCGACGCGGAGTGGATGGGGCAGGTCTACCGCTTCCTCGGCCTCACCGTCGGCATCATCGTCCATGGGCTGGACGACGAGGAGCGCAAGGCTTCCTACGCCTGTGACATCACTTACGGCACCAACAACGAATTCGGCTTCGACTACCTGCGCGACAACATGAAGTACGAGTTCGCGCAGATGTGCCAGCGCGGTCATGCCTTCGCGATCGTCGACGAGGTGGATTCGATCCTGATCGACGAGGCCCGCACCCCGCTCATCATCTCCGGCCCGACCGAGGACCGTTCCGAACTCTACAACGCCATCGACGCGTTGATCCCCCGCCTCGTGGCGACGGACTACGAGGTCGACGAGAAGGGCCGCACGGTCCATCTGACCGAGGCCGGCAACGAGCATATCGAAAAACTGCTTGAAGAAGCGGGCCTCCTCAAGGAGGGCACGCTCTACGACGCGGCGAATTCGAGCCTCGTCCATCACGTCAATTCGGCACTGCGCGCGCACACGCTCTTCACGCGCGACAAGGACTACATCGTCCGTTTCAACCCCGAGCAGCAGATTTCCGAGGTCGTCATCATCGACGAGTTCACCGGCCGCATGATGCCGGGCCGGCGCTATTCGGAGGGCCTGCATCAGGCGCTCGAAGCCAAGGAACACGTCCAGATCCAGCCCGAGAACGTCACGCTGGCGTCGATCACGTTCCAGAACTACTTCCGCCTTTACGACAAGCTCGCCGGCATGACCGGCACCGCCGGCACCGAAGCCGACGAGTTTCAGGAGATTTACGGCCTTTCCGTCGTCGATATCCCGACCAATGTCCCCGTCGCGCGCCTCGATCAGGACGACGAGGTCTACCGCACTGCGCGTGAGAAGGATCAGGCGATCATCGCCGAGATCGAGCGCGCCAAGGCGCGGCGCCAGCCGGTGCTGGTCGGCACCACGACCATCGAGAAGTCGGAAATGCTGGCCGAGGCATTACTTGCCCACGGCTTCAAGCAGATCGACCTCGGCGACCCCGACGCCTTCAAGCCGCTGCTTGACGGCGATCAGGGAACGGCAGAGGAAAAGCTCTTCGCCGTGCTCAACGCCCGCTATCACGAGCAGGAAGCCTTCATCGTCGCGCAGGCCGGCGTGCCGGGCGCGATCACCATCGCCACCAACATGGCCGGCCGCGGCACCGACATCCAGCTCGGCGGCAACCTCAAGATGCGCATGGAGCGCGAGGCCGAGGGGCTGGAAGGCGCAGAACGCGACGCGGCGGAAGCCCGCATCAAGGCCGAGATCGAGAAGAACCGCGAGATCGTGCTGAACGCCGGCGAGGTCATCGAACTCGAACCCGCCAAGGGCTCGAAACCGGCCAAGACCATGCAGGCACCGGGCGGGCTCTACGTCATCGCCGCGGAACGCCATGAGAGCCGGCGCATCGACAACCAGCTTCGCGGCCGTTCCGGCCGCCAGGGCGATCCGGGCCGCACCAAGTTCTTCCTTTCGCTCGAAGACGACCTGATGCGCATCTTCGGCTCCGAGCGGATGGATTCGGTGCTCCAGAAGCTCGGTCTGCAGGAGGGAGAGGCCATCGCCCATCCCTGGGTCAACAAGGCGCTCGAAACCGCGCAGAAGAAGGTCGAGGCGCGCAACTTCGACGCCCGCAAGAACGTCCTCAAATACGATGACGTGATGAACGACCAGCGCAAGGTCATCTTCGAGCAGCGCCGCGAACTGATGGCGCAGGACGACCTTTCCGGAACGATCACCGACATGCGCCACGGCGTCGTCGAGGATATCGTCAGCCAGAATGTGCCGGAAGGCGCCTATCCCGAGGCGTGGAACCTCGAAGGCCTCAAGGAAGATGTCGCCCGCTACCTCGCGCTCGACCTGCCGGTCGACGACTGGGCGAAGGAAGAGGGCATCGCCGACGAAGAGTTGCGCGAGCGCCTCATCAAGGTCGCGGACGAGGCCTATGCCGCCCGCGAGGAGAAGAACACGCCGGACGTGATGCGCTACATCGAGAAGCAGGTCGTGCTCCAGCTACTCGATCATCTCTGGCGCGAGCATCTCGTCACGCTCGATCACCTGCGTCAGGTCATCGGCTGGCGCGGCTACGCCCAGCGCGATCCGCTCAACGAATTCAAATCAGAGGCTTTCGAACTTTACGACAAGCTGCTCGACAATCTCCGCCAGCACGTCACCGCGCAGCTGATGCGCGTCGAGGTCGTGTTCGAGGCCCCGCCGCAGCCCGAACTGCCGGAAATGCACGGCTCGCACGTTGACCCGACGACCGGCGAGGACGAGTTCTCGCAGGCCGAATTCTCACAGGCCAATGTCGCGCTGGGGTTCGCGCCGGCGCAGGAGGTGCGCGAGCGCGACCCTGAAGATCCCACCACCTGGGGCAAGGTCGGCCGCAACGAGCCCTGCCCCTGCGGCTCCGGCAAGAAATTCAAGCATTGCCACGGCCGGTTCGCATGAGACCGGCACAGGTTCCTTCCGTATGAGCCTCATCGATACCTTCAGGGGCCTTCGCGACAAGGCGCAGATCTGGCGCTGGGTCAACGAAGGCATGCCGCTGCCGCCGGTGCCGGCGGCCAAGCGCGCCTTCATCCACGCCTGCCTCGCGCGGCACGGGCTTAAAACCTTTATCGAGACCGGAACGTTCAAGGGCGATACGCTCGCCTCCGTCGCCGCCACCGGCATCCGCTCGATCTCGGTCGAACTCTCGCACGAGTATTTCAATCGCGCGAACGACCGCTTCGCCGGCCAGGCCCATGTCGAACTGCATCAGGGCGATTCGGGCGAGGTGCTGCCGCGCATTGTCGCGACGCTGAAGGAGCCGGCGCTGTTCTGGCTCGACGGGCATTATTCCGCTGGCGGCACGGCGCATGGCGATCTTGCCTCGCCGATCAACGCCGAGATTCGCTGTATTTTCGAATCGCCCGTTCCCGGTCACGTCATCCTCGTCGATGACGCGCACGAATTCACCGGGCAGGGTGGCTATCCGCCGCTGGGCACCTTCCTGACCTCGATCGCCGAGACCGGACGCTGGAAGGCGCATGTCCACGCCAACATCATCGTGATCGAGCCGCTCTGAGGCCGGAACGGCGAGACCGGGAGCCGGTCACAAAAAAAGCGCCCGTCCGGGCGCTTTCTTCTTTTCGGAATTGCTGAAACCTCAGCGGCGCGGCGCCTTCGGCGGCAACGGCGCCTCGACTGCCTGCGGGGTCACTTCCTCGGTGCCGGTCGAATTCGCGGTCAGCCCGCCGAGCGAACCCAGCCAGCGACGATAGAAGACCGGCTGGTCCTTCTTCGGAGCCTCGGTCGCGACGAGCGCGGTGGCTGTCGAGTTCGGCAGATCCTTCGGCGCCGGTGCATTGGCGACGGCAGTCGATTTCGGCGCGGCAGCCGGCGTCGCCGGCACGGGCGCGGCTTCCTTCGCCTTGAGTTCGGCGGCGCGCTTGATCAGCGTCTTGCGATCAAGGCCCTTGGCGGCTTCCTGCGGCACCTCGACCACGCCCTGATCGAGCGCATCCGGCTGGGACACCTCGGCGACCCTGGAGACGCCCTGCGGCGCAGCGGAATTGCTCGGCGTGCTCGTGGCGACCGTCGCGTAGGCCGTCCGCTTGAAGGACTCATGCTGGTCGCCGTCCTGATAGACGCGCTTGACCGCTTTCACCCCGCCCTGAACAAGGGCCGCGACCTTCAGCTCGTCCTGCGCGTTCTTCTGGCGAACGGCGGAAGCAACTGCTTCGCTTGCCGGCGTCGTCGAACACGTTCCACCGTCATTGCCGGCCATATCGAACACATAGCGGCGATTGCAGACGTTGACCTGCGGTTCGCGCTTGGTGACATCGAAGTGGTCGGTGCCTTCCTTCAGGTTCTTCCAGAAGGGCATGTTCTCGTCGGCGCGGTATTTCGCGAGGTTGTCCGGCGTCATCCGGAACGGGAGCGACTGGAGCTGGACCGCCTTCTGGCCGCCGCCGAACGCCTCGCGCGTCAGCGCGTAGATCTCGGCGATCTGCTCGTCGGTCATCGAGAAGCAGCCGCGCGACGAGCAGGCGCCATGCACCATGATATGGCTGCCGGTGCGACCGAACTGCTTGTCGTAGGTATTCGGATAACCGACGTTGAACGAGAGATAGAACGAGGAATTCGGGTTCAGCTGCGCCGGCGTGATGGCATAGAATCCTTCCGGCACCTGCCGGTCGCCTTCCGCCTTCTTCGGGCCGAGCTGGCCGGACCAGCGGCACATCGGGAAGGTCTTGAGGAGCTTGTACTCGCCGCTCGCCGTCATCTTCCAGACTTCGAGCTCGCTTTCCTTCTTGTAGGCGCGCAGCAGAATCGGCTGGCGGGAATTCATGCCCTTTTCGGCCATCAGCGCTTCCATCTGCGCGGAAATCGGCACGTAGTGGCGGGAATTGTTGGACAGGCGGCCATCCTGCTCGCACCCTGCGAGCACGACCATCGACGCCAGAGCGGCAAAGCCGAGCACCCGACGCCCGTAGAACTCAAGACCAGCCGGTTTCATACCATTCCCCTGGGGAACACGTTGCACGAAGCACATCCCGTATCGAAGCTCCACCGAATCCGTCAGAAGACCGGCGGAAATAAGGCCGATACCCTAAACGAAACCGACGCGCCATGCCACGAAACGTGAAGATAAGATCAAGATTACGTTAACTCAACCGGGCCGCCCGTGCCTTGCGCTGGCACAAGTTCACAGCCTGCGGCCGATGGCGAGGAACTTTTCCTCGCGCGCCTGCCGCAGGGCTTCCGCAGGCATGCCGGCAAGATCGTCGAGTGCGCGGCCGAGCGCGGCACCGACCTGCCCGATCGCCTGTTCCGGCGCACGATGGGCGCCGCCAATCGGCTCGCTGACGATCACGTCGATCACGTTCATCCGCATCAGGTCCTGCGCCGTGATCTTCATCGTCGTCGCCGCTTCCTGCGCCCGCTGCGAATCACGCCAGAGGATCGAGGCCGCCGCTTCCGGCGAGATCACGCTGTAGATCGCGTGCTCGAGCATCAGCACCCGGTTGCACGTTGCGATGGCGATCGCGCCGCCCGAACCGCCCTCGCCGAGAATGACGGCGACATTCGGCACGCCAAGCGCAAGGCAGGCATCGGTCGACCGCGCGATCGCCTCGGCCTGTCCGCGCTCCTCCGCGCCGATGCCGGGGTAGGCGCCCGCCGTATCGACGAGGCTGATGACCGGCAGGCCGAAGCGGTCCGCCATCTCCATCACGCGCTGCGCCTTGCGGTAGCCCTCGGGCCGCGCCATGCCGAAATTATGCTTGAGGCGGCTCTCGGTATCCGAGCCCTTCTCCTGCCCGATCACACAGACCGGCTGGCCGCGGAAGCGGCCGAAACCGGCGACGACCGCCGCATCCTCGCCGAACACGCGATCGCCGGCGAGCGGGGTGAACTCCGTGATCAACGCCTCGATGTAGTCGAGACAATGCGGACGCTCGGGATGGCGCGCCACCTGCGTCTTCTGCCAGGGCGTGAGGTTGAGATAGGTTTCGCGCAGCGCGTTCTCGGCCTTGCTTTCCAGCTTGCCGATCTCGTCGCCGATCGAGGCGGCGCCGTCCTTTTCCGCGAGCGCCCGCAGCTCCGCGATTTTCGCTTCGAGTTCGGCGACCGGCTTTTCGAAATCGAGATATGCGCGCATGAGCCATCTGGGGTTGGGCCGGCGCACGCCGGAGCGCGCGAAAGCCGTGGAACCGTTCCGCGGGGGCAGATACACCCCCCCGCAGTGCGGCGCAACCTGTTGATGACCGCGGGCCCCGTCACGCGGGTCCGCACCGCGACTCCTCAGTCGCTGTCGTTGAGCGGATGCAGGTCGCGCACCATCGCCCGCGCGCGCTCGTCGAGAACATGGGTATAAATCTGTGTCGTCGCGATGTCGGCATGGCCGAGCAACTGCTGGACGATGCGCAGATCGGCGCCGTTCTGGAGGAGATGCGTCGCGAAGGCATGGCGCAGGACATGCGGGGACAGCGCATTGGCCCGCAGCCCGGCAGCCCCGGCCAGCCGCTTGAGATCACGCGCGAAAACCTGCCGTGGAAGGTGTCCGAGTTCGCTGTCCGCCGGAAACAGGAACCGCGACCCCTTGTGCAGGCCGGAGGCCTCCAGCGCCGCGCGAAAAGTACGGACAGCCGCCTTTGCCGCCTCGGTCAGCAGCACGAGGCGCTCCTTGCCGCCCTTGCCCCGCACGAGGATGCCGTCCTTCGCCAAGGCGAAGCTCTGTGCCGGCAGCGCGACGAGTTCGGAAACACGCAAGCCCGTGGCATAGAGAAGTTCGACCAGCGCCGCGAGGCGAAGCGCGGCGAGTTCCTTGCGCGCCAGTCCCTTGTTCGCCGGGCCGCGCGCACCCGCCACCTCGCGCTGGACCGCCGCCAGCAACCGGTCGACATCCTCGATCCGCAGCACCTTCGGCAGGCTCGCGCCCCGGCGCGGTCCTTCGAGCGTAACCGTCGGATCGTCACCGCGAAGGGCTTCCGCGTAGAGAAAGCCGTGGAACTGGCGCAACGCCGAGAGCCGCCGCGCGATCGTCGCCGGCTTGTATCCGGCTTCCGACAACGACTGGAGGTAGGCGCGAATTTCCGCGACCGACGCCTTTTCGACCGAAGATCCCTGCGCCGAGAGCTGGGCGATATAATCGTCGAGGTCGCGGCGATAGGCGTCGATTGTGTTGCGGGCGGCGCCCTTCTCGGCTGCCGCCATCGCCAGGAATGCCCGCAGTGCCCGCTCGCTCATCGGCGGGTCACGAAGGGGATTTCGGCATCGGGATCGTGATCACGATGTCGCGCTGCTCGGGCACCACGAACGCCGTCAGCGCGTAGAGCGCGCCATAGGCGAGCCCGGCCAGCACGGTGATGGTCAGCAGGATCCGCCCCAGAAACAGCATGGTTCGATCGTTTCCACCCCGATATCCGGCCCGACGGGCCAGCCTCGCCCTTTATGTTGCCCCCCTTCCTGCATTGCAAGTCTCGCCTCCAATCCGCCTCCCGATCCCTTCCTGAACCTCGTCAATTCGTCCATCAACAGCCTTTCCCGGCACAAGGCGGTGGATATTTTCGCGGGATTTTGCATTAGGTGGCGACGAGAATATCCCGATGGAACCTGGATGACCGATACGCAAGCCAGTCCCCTCCCGAGCAGCCCCGCGACGCCGGACGCCGCCTCGCGCCTCGTCGCGCGTTTGGCGGGCCGGCATGTCGTGCTCGTCGGGCTGATGGGCGCCGGCAAGACCTCGGTTGGCCGGCGGCTCGCTCAGCGGCTGGGCCTGCACTTCGTCGACAGCGACCACGCCATCGAGGAATCCGCGCGGATGACGATCCCCGAGATCTTCGCGACCCTTGGCGAAGCGGAATTCCGCGCCGGCGAGCGCAAGGTCATCGCCCGCCTGCTCAACGAGAAGCAGCAGGTGATCGCGACCGGCGGCGGCGCTTTCATGGATGCCGAAACGCGGGCCCGCATCCGTGAAAGGGGCGTCTCGCTCTGGCTCAACGCGGAACTGCCGGTGCTGATGCGTCGCGTGCAGCGCCGCCAGAATCGTCCGCTGCTGCAGAGCGAGGACCCGCAAGGCACGATGCGTCGGCTGATGGAGACGCGCTATCCGGTCTACGCAGAGGCGGACGCCTCGATCCTGAGTCAGGAAGTGCCGCACGAGACCATGGTTCAGGCCGCGCTCGACGCGCTGAACGCCTGCCTCGAAACCCGCGCCGGCGAAACCCCGGTGGAGGAGACGCGATGACCGCCCAAGAGAATGCTCACGCGCACGCCTCGCGCCATGTCCGCGTCGAACTGGGAGACCGGGCCTACGACATCCTGATCGGGCGCGACCTGCTGCCGGCCGCCGGCGCGGCGATCAGCGCCGCGACGCGCGCGCGCGCCTGCCTGATCATCACCGACGTCAATCTCGCGGAACATCACCTCAAGGCGCTCGAAACCTCGCTCGCCGCTGCGGGCCTCGGCTTCGCGACGCTCGTGCTGCCGGCCGGCGAGAAGACCAAGAGCTGGCCGTTTTTCGAGAAAGCCGTCGAGGCGATCCTCGCCAACCGCCTCGAACGCGGGGATGCCGTCGTCGCGCTCGGCGGCGGGGTGATCGGCGATCTTGCCGGCTTCGCGGCCGCCACGGCCCGGCGTGGCATGAAGTTCGTGCAGGTGCCGACCTCGTTGCTGGCGCAGGTCGATTCCAGCGTCGGCGGCAAGACCGGCATCAACTCGCCCTTCGGCAAGAACCTCGTCGGCGCCTTCCATCAGCCGGGCCTCGTGCTGGCGGATTCGGGCGTGCTCGATACCCTGCCGCCGCGCGAATTCCGCGCCGGCTACGCCGAGGTGGTGAAATACGGCCTGATCGATCGGCCTGATTTCTTCGACTGGCTGGAAAAGGGCGCCTGGCGCGGCATCTTCGCCGGCGGGCCGGAACGCGAGGAGGCGATCGCCGTCTCGTGCGGCGCCAAGGCCGCGATCGTCGCGCGCGACGAAACCGAAACCGGCGACCGCGCGCTGCTCAATCTCGGCCACACCTTCGGCCACGCCCTCGAAGCGCTCGTCGAATACGATGGCGCCCGCCTCGTTCACGGCGAGGGCGTCGCCATCGGCATGGCAATGGCGCACCGCTTCTCGCAAACCCTCGGCCTCTGCGCGCAGGAGGTTCCGAGCCGGATCGCCGCCCATCTTCACGAGGTCGGCCTGCCGACGCGCCTTCAGGACGTTCCGGGCGGCGCGGGCACGCCGGAAGCCATTCTCGAAGCCATCCGGCAGGACAAGAAGGTCACGCGCGGCGCGCTGAACTTCATCCTCACCCGCGGCATCGGCGAGAGCTTCATCGCCAAGGGTGTGCCTGAGGAAAAGGTGCTCGAATTCCTGCGCGAGGAAACGGCCTGACCGCTTCGGACCGAACGTCGGCCTTCAGACCGGATCGAGTTTTTCGTGCGGCAGCGGCGGCAACCGGATCGCGATGGCATCCCCCGCGCGGATAACGCCGCCGCAGCCGACGATGCCCATGACCCCCGCCTTGCGGACAAGGCCGACTTCGGCATCCCGACCGAGCATCGCCCGCGTCAGCCCGGGCCGGAACGCATCGAGCTGGGCGCAAGGATTGCGCAGACCGGTGATCTCGATCTCGGTCTCGCCGATCAAAAGCCGCGTGCCGCGCGGCAGGTCGAGCAGGGCGACGCCTTCGGTCAGGATATTCTCGCCGATATCGCCGGGCCTGAGCGCAAAGGGCGCGACTTCCGGATCGTCGAACAGCTCGACATGCACCAGATGGACCTGCCGAAGATTGGGCTGGTTCGGATCGACCGCCACGCGCGAGCGGTGCTTCACCGTGACGCCGCAATGCGCATCACCGGCAACGCCCTCGCCGGCGACAAGTGAGCTACTCCCCGAAATTCGGACACTGACATAAGCTACTATTTGCAGTCTGCTGATCTTCGACGAGAAGGAGATCAGAGATGTCGAAACGGAAGCAGCATGCGCCTGAGTTCAAGGCGAAAGTCGCGCTGGAAGCCCTGAAGGGCGAGGAGACTGCCGCCGAGCTGGCAAGCCGGTTCGGGGTGCATCCGACGATGATCCACCAATGGAAGCGAGCTCTGCTCGAAGGCGCGTCCGGCGTGTTCGAGCGCGGGAGCAGCAAGAAGGCTGCAATTGATGAAGAGCAGGTGAAGGAGCTCCACGCCAAGATCGGGGAGCTGGCGGTGGCCAACTCTTTTTTGGAGCGAAAGCTGAAGCCTTGGGGCGGGCAGTGAGGCGTGACATGATCGAGCCTGACCACCCGGATTTGTCGATTGGCCAGCAGTGCAAGCTGCTGTCGATCGCGCGTTCGTCTTTCTACTACACCCCCAAAGGCGAGACCGAACAGAACCTCGGCCTGATGCGGCGGATTGACGAGCAGTTCTTGGAGACGCCGTTCTTCGGCGTTCGGCAAATGACCTGGCACCTGCGCAACGACGGGCACCTCGTCAACGAGAAGCGGATACGCCGGCTGATGCGCCTCATGGGGCTCATGCCGATCTACCAGAAGCCCAATACCAGCAGGCCGGCAAAGGGGCACAAGACCTATCCCTATCTGCTGAGAGGCCTGCGCGTGGATCGCCCGAACCAAGTCTGGTGCTCGGATATCACCTACCTGCCCATGCGGCGCGGGTTCCTCTACCTCGTGGCGATCATGGACTGGCACACTCGCAAAGTTCTGTCTTGGCGGATCTCAAACACGCTGGAGGCCGACTTCTGCGTCGAAGCGTTGAACGAGGCCATCCACAAGTTCGGGCCGCCCGAGATCATGAACACGGATCAGGGAAGCCAGTTCACGTCCTTCGCCTGGACGGATCGGTTGCGTCGATCTGGCGTGCGGATCTCGATGGATGGGAAAGGTCGGTTCCTCGACAACATCTTCATCGAGAGGCTGTGGCGCACCCTGAAATACGAGTGTGTCTACCTGCATGCTTGGGAGACCGGTTCGGAGACAAAGGCAGCCATCCGGAAATGGATGACCTTCTACAACCACCAGCGCCCGCATTCTGCCTTGGACGGCAGGCCACCGGCGTTGGTCTATTGGCAGAGAAATGATATCAACCAACCCCATCAGCAGGTGCAACGAGTAGCTTAACTTACGCCAGATCCTGTCCTGAAGATGGGGAGTAGCTCAAAGCTCGATTTCCGGCACGGCCTGCTTGGAGAAGCGGTGCCCGGCGGCGGCCGAAACCGAAACGACCCGCATGTCAGCCCTCCTTTACCGGCACCGCGTCCACCGCACCGGCCATGAACTGCGCCTGTGCCAGCTTCGCGAACCGGCCGCCTTGGGCGACCAGTTCCTCGAATTTCCCGCTTTCGACGATTTGGCCCTGATCGAGCACGAGGATGAGATCGGCGTTGCGGATGGTGGCGAGACGATGCGCGATCACGAAGGTCGTGCGGTTCTTCATCACCTCTTCCAGTGCGAGCTGAAGCTTGCGTTCGGTTGTCGCGTCAAGCGCCGAGGTCGCCTCGTCGAGGATAAGGATCGGCGGGTTTTTCAGGAGCGCCCGCGCGATCGAGAGCCGCTGGCGCTCGCCACCGGAGAGCGAGCGGCCGCGCTCGCCGACGATCGTATCGAGCCCGCTCGCCTGCCGGCCGATGAATTCGAGTGCCTGCGCGCGTTCGAGCGCGTCCATCATCTCGGCTTCACTCGCATCCGCCCGGCCGACCTGAAGGTTTTCGCGGATCGTGCGCGCGAACAGCATCGGCTCCTGAAACACCACGGCGATGTTGCGCCGGAGCGATTGCAGCGTGAAATCGCGGATATCCGTGCCGTCGATCAGGATACGGCCCGACTGCGGATCGAACGCGCGGTGGAGAAGGCCGAGCGTCGTCGATTTGCCCGAGCCGGTCGCGCCGACGAGCGCCACCACCTTGCCTTTGGGCGCGGTGAACGTGAGGTCGGCGATCGCCGTGCGCTTGCCGTCGTAGGAGAACGAGACAGTGTCGAACGTCACCTCGCCCGAAAGCGTGCCGGCGTCGAGCGCGTTCGGGCGGTCGTGCACCTGCGGCGTCGTGTCGAGCACCTCGAAGAATTCGGCCAGCTTCGGCGCCTGCATGAAGATCGAGTTGACGAACCCGACCGCGGCTTCGAGCTTGCCGATCAGCAGCGTCGCATAACCCATGAAGGTCACGATATCGCCGACACTCGCGAGATCACGGTAATGCAGCCAGGTTCCGAGCAGGAAGATCGCGGTGACGGTCAGCGTCGAGGCCGCGCGGGTCGCGACGGAGACGAGCGCCCACCACGAGAGCACGGGAATCTGCGCCGCCAGTACCCGGTCGATGATGTGGCGCAGCCCCTGCAATTCGGCCTGCACGCGCGTGAAGCTCTGGATCACCGGGATGTTGCCGATCGCATCCGAGGCATGTTCGGCGAGCGTCGAATGATGGGTCTCGACCGCACCCTGCTTCTCCTCCGTCTTGCGCAGGACCAGCACGGTGAAGACGGCGAACACGACCACAAGCGCCACCAGAAGCAGCCCGAGCCGCCAGTTGATGAACAGCGTGAACGGCAGCAGCACGATCAGCGAGACCAGCGCCGAGCAATGCTCGCGCAGGAAGCCGAGCCAGAGCCAGAACATGGCGCTGGAGCCGTCGAGCATCACCTTGAGCGTGCGGCCCGAATGCGTGCCGGCGTGAAACGAGAGCGGCAGCGTCAGCACATGCTCGAAATAGCGGCTCATCACCGCAAGGCGCTGGCGATGCGCCAACCGGTCGGCGTGTAGCGCGACCGTGACCCCGCCGACGATGGTGATGAGGCCGAAACCCAGCCAAAGCGCGATCAACGGCAGCAGAGCCTCGACGCCCGGCTTGCCGCCGCCGTTGGCCCCCGTCAGCAGGTTGATGATCCGACCGAACAGATAGGGCTCGGCGAACAGCGCCACGGCCAGCGCGAGATTGGCGAGGACGAGCACCATCGCAAGCCGCTTTTCGGGCCCGAGAAGCGTGAGAACGCGCAGATAAAGACGGGGAAGCGACATCGCTCATCCTCATGGGGCGGAAGCTCGATCGATGACAGCCGCGCTCGCGGGTCAGATCGAGCGTGGCATATGTGGCAGAAGAAATGAACGGGAACTGAGTGGGGTTCCGTTAGGCTTAACCCTTCCTTTAACTCGTGAGCATAACGTTCGCCCAGGGCACCCATCGAGCGGCGCACCCGGTGTGCGACCGAAGGACTTGATCACATGGATATTTCCACCATCGTCGGAACCATTCTGGGTGTGGCGACCGTCATCATCCTGATGATGATGGACGGCCATGTCAGCATCTACCTTTCCGAACATGCCGCTATCGTCATCGGCGGCGGCGTCTTCGCCTCGACGATGATCCGCTTTCCGTTCTCGACCATGATGCACGGCCTGCCGATGGGCATGCGCTTCGCACTTCAGCTCCGGCCGCTCGACCCGCGCGGGCTGATCGAGGAAATCACCAAGATCGCCGAGATCATGCGCAAGTCCGGCCCGATGGCGCTTGAGAACCACAAGGTCGACGACCCCTTCCTCGCGCAGGGGCTGCGCTATGTCGTCGACGGTTACGATGCCGAATTCATCCAGAACGCAATGGAAAAGGATCGCGACACCTTTCTCGGCCATCTCGACGAAGGCCAGAAGATCTATCGCGCCATCGGCGATTGCGCCCCGGCCTGGGGCATGATCGGCACCCTGCTCGGCATGGTCGGCATGTTCGCCAACATGTCCGACCCCTCGAAGCTCGGCCCGTTCATGGCGACCGCCCTGCTCGCGACGCTCTACGGCGCGCTGGTGGCGAACCTGTTCTGCCTTCCGGTCGCCGACAAGCTGCATCTGAAGCTCGAGGAAGAGGATATCTCCCGCTCGCTGATCATCGACGGCGTCCTCCAGATTCGCCAGGCCAAGAGCCCCGGCATCATCCGCGAGATGCTGCTCTCCTATCTGCCGGATCACCACAAGGCGATGTTCGCGGAGGCCGAGGCGGCCTGACGCCCCTGTCATTGAGCGTAGAGTATCGGAGTAAGGCGGATGGCACGGAAAAAGAACGCGGGGCATACGGGCGGGCACGGCTGGTTCGTCACCTTCGCGGACCTGATGGGCCTGCTGCTCTCCTATTTCGTGATGCTCGTCGCCTTCTCGCAGCCGAAGACGCAGGAGATCGCGCTGGTCGCCGGCTCGATGCGCGAAGCGTTCGGCAACCAGCGCCACACCCGCACCTCGGGCATGATCGACATCAACGGCATCGCCCCGCGTCGCAAGCTCGAGAATGTGGAGAAGGTCACGCCCGACCTCGCCGGCACGCTCGGCATTCCCAAGAAGGACATCCAGCAGGATGTGAAGGGCGAAGGAACCTTCCAGGCGGACCGCGCCTTCACCACCGCCGCGGCCTCGCTGCGGCAGGCCCTGCAGGAACTGCCGGAAATCACCGAGGTGTCGCGCAACGTCGTCGTCGAGGAAACCAAGGATGGTCTCGACATCCAGATCGTCGATCAGGACGGGCGTTCGATGTTCCCGGAAGGCTCGGCCCAGCCCTACGAGCGCACCCGCAAGGTGCTGGCCACCATCGCCCCGACCTTGCGCCGCATGCCGAACCGCATCCGCATCACCGGCCATACGAGTTCGGTCCGCGGGGCCGGCAGCGACCGCGGGATCGGCTGGAAGCTCTCCGCCGAACGCGCCATCGCCGTCCGCGACATCCTTTCAAATAACGGGGTGCCGGATGATCGCTTCGAATCGCTGATCGGCCGCGCCGATACGATGCCGGTTTTCCCCGACGATCCGTTCCTGGCGCCGAACCGCCGCGTCTCGATCCTGCTCGTTCGCGAGGCCCCGCCGCTGCCGCCGGCGAAGTAGCCGGCTAGCGCCGGCGCACCAGCACCACCCAGTAAACGCGATGGCGCGAGCCCGCCCGCGCGACGGCGCCGATGCCGATCGCCGCGCCTTTCGGATCGCGCAGCACCGCATCGTGGGCCGGCGAGCCGCGCCAGCCGGAAAACGCATCCGCCATGGTGTGATAGCCGCCCGAAACGCTGCGGCGGATCGCGCTGTGCGCAGCCGATGACTTGTCGCGGATGCCGGCGGTCAACAGCCCATCAGCTGCGGCATGCCGCCGCGCCTCGTTCTCGGCCTCGGCAGCCAGTCCGGCGTCCCAAACCAACGCGCCGAGACCGTTGGCGCGGCGATAGTCATTGACCAGCGAGAGCGCGGAAGCGGAATCGAGTGTCCCGCCTGTTGCCAGATCCTGATAGAAGGCCGGCCGTGGCTGCGGCGGCTCCGCCGCGCATCCCGCGAGGACGAGACCGGCCAGCAGGCCGGCGATTTTTCTTGTCTGCATGATCATTTTTCCCGGACGATGCCGCCGAGGCTGAACGATTCGCCGGGCGCCGAAGAGATTTCGAGGCGGCGCGTCGGGTAAGGAATCTCGATCTTCGCGTCGTTGAGCCGCTTGAAGATATCGAACAGCAGCTCGGAACGCGTGGGCCCGCGCGCATCGACATCGACATAGCAATAGAGTTCGAAATCGAGACCGGATTCGCCGAGATTCTTGAACAGCACGATCGGCGCGGGATCGCTCATTACCTCGCGGTGCGAAAGCGCGGCCTCCTTCAGCAGCGCCTCGACCTGCCGCGGATCGGAACTGTAGGCGACATTGACCGGAATCATGATCCGCGCCATGCGGTCAGCGTGCATCCAGTTCTTGACGCGGCCGGAGATGAACTCGGAATTCGGGATGATCAGGCTCGCGCGGTCGAAGGTCTGGATTTCGGTCGAGCGGACATTGATCCGCTTCACCAGCCCCTGCTCGTCACCGACGACGACGTAATCGCCGACGCGGATCGGCCGTTCCCACAGCAGGATCAGCCCCGAAACGAAGTTCTCGACGATCGACTTCAGTCCGAAGCCGATACCGACCGAGAGGGCGCCAGCGACAATCGCCAGCTTCTCGAGGCTGAGGCCCAGCTGCGCCAGCGCCACCATCGACGCGATGATCGTGCCGATATAGCCGAAAATCGTGCGGATCGAGTTCTGCAGCCCGACATCGAGCGAGGTGCGCGGCAGATAGCTCGCCTCCAGCCAGTTCTGGATCGCCCGGGTGATGAAGAAGCCGATGCCGAACAGGCCAAGCGCCAGCGCGATCGTCGAGATCGAGATCGTGACGCCGCCGACCTGGAAGCCGAAGAACGCGGCCCGCGCCGATCCGAGCAGGTTGGAGGAATCGACACCCCACGGCGCCAGAACCAGGAAGGTGAGGATGATATAAAGCAGCAGCCGCGCAAAACCCGACCCCAGCACGCCGAGCTGGTCGAGCGAACTGCGGCGGATGCCGGTCATCCGATGCACGCGGCTGCCGAAGGCTCCGCCGGCCGACAGGCCAACCCCGAGAAACTCGTCGATCAGCACCAGCAGCAGGGTCGAGGACAGTGCCAGAACCGCGATCCAGAGCACCTGACCGACGAGGAAGTCCGCCAGCGACACATAGCCCAGCAGCGCCGCCGCAAAGATGAACACCGCGATACCCCAGGCCCCGACCCGCACGGAGGTGAGCCAGGACGGCGTGGAAACGGAAGGCTTCTCGCCATCCGCCTCGGTGAGGAAGGCTCGGTGCATGCCGCGCATGATCAGGAAGGCGGCGAGGATCGCGATCACACCTTTTGTGGCGACGGTGAGCGGAAGGGTGGCGACGATGGCCTTGTAGATCGCTTCCACGATCAGGCTTGCGCCGGACAGCAGTGCAATCGCCCGGAGAAGGTGCCAGAATTCGCGCGCGATCCGGTCCGGGATATCGACGAGGCGGCGGTAGCCGGCATGGGGCGCCAGCACGCCGAGTGCAAGCCCGCCGACGGCCACCACCAGCGCCAGTGCCGAGAAGATGCTGTCGAGGATCGGCTCGACCCGCTGCGGCACCAGCCCGAAGAACTCGAACATGAGCTGAAGCACCAGCAGCACGCCGACCGGCAGCACCGCGGTCAGGACCACGAGGCGGATCGCGATCAGCACCTTGGAGAGGCGCGGTAGTTCGCGGATCTCTCCCTGTTCGTCCACCGCCTTGCCACTGAGCGAGCCGGAAAGCACCCAACGGCGCGCACGCGGCAGGCCGAAGAACATCCCCGCCGCCAACGCGACGAGCAGGATGATCTCGTACCAATCGAGGTTGTTGAGGATCGCCTCGCCCCATTGCCCGGCGACGAAGTTCAGGGCGCGAAGGTCCGAAGGCACGCCCTTGGCCACGTTGAGCCAGAGCACCGGGGAAGCGGCCGAATCGCCGCGCTTGAGAATCTCCCGGGCGAAGTTCTGCAGGCGCCGGTTGGCGATTGCCTCCTTGGCCTGATCGGCGCGCAGCGCAAGCGCGCGGGCGAGGCGCAATGTGTCGTCGGACTCTTTCCAGTTCTTCTGCTGCTCGGCGCGGTCCTTGGCGACGTCCTCGCTCTCGCTCGCTCCCTTGGCCGGATCGGGAGCGGGGCCGAGTTTTTCCATCCGCGCCTTGATCTCGTCGGCGCGCGGCTGTTCGCGCTGGATGATCGCCTCGATCGTCGCGATGATCGGATCGATCCGCGCCCGCAACTCGGCGAGCCGCGAATCATTGAGCGAATCACGCTGAAGCGCAGCCTCGATCTGCCCGATTTCAAGCCGCCCGGCCTCGATCTGGTCGCGGGATTCCTTGGCAGGCTGCGCAAGCACGAGAAACGACGCCGCGAACAGGGCCAGCACGGTCAGGCAGGCTTGGCGAAGGAAGCGTCGGAAAGTCGGGAGCACGGCGATCTAAATCCTGCGGGCGAAATGATGCGTGGGAACGGACGCGTTGTCCAAGCCGTCAAATCAGGCGGCAGCATGACCATAACGCCGAAAACCCGGCTTGGGAGCCGGGCAGGAGCCGCCATGCAGAGCTTTCTTTCAGCGCGTCGGCAGATCGTCGTCGTCGAGAACGCGATGCGCCGCGCCTTCGAGATCGTCGTACTGGCCGGATTTCATCGACCAGACGAAGGCGCCGAGCCCGATCAGCCCAAGCAACAGAGCCAGCGGAACGAGAATGACGAGAATGTTCATGCGACCTTCCCTGCCCTGAGGGCATTCAGCGTCACGATGATCGAAGAGCCGGACATCGCCAGCGCCGCGATCAGGGGCGTAGCATAGCCCGCGATCGCCAGCGGCACAGCAAAGAAATTGTAGAGAATCGCCATCCAGAGATTCTGGATCATCAGGCGATGCGCGCGCGTGCCGATCCCGATCGCGGTGACAACCGGCATCAGACGCGCGCCGATGAACAGCGCATCCGCCTCGGCCTGCGCGAGGTGCGTCGCCTCGATCGGCGACATCGAAACATGCGCGGCGGCGAGCGCCGGCGCATCGTTGAGCCCGTCACCGACCATCATCGCTTTGCGCCCCTCGGCGCGCAGGCGCTCGAGATAGGCGATCTTGTCCTGCGGCTTGCAGGCGGCGACCCAGGTCTCGATCCCGAGCTGATCCGCGACCGCGCGCACCGCCGCCTCGTGATCGCCCGACAGGATGATCGGGCGAATGCCGCGCCGCCGCAGCGCGGCCACGACCTCGGCGACATCCGGCCGCAGCGCCTGGCCGATCGCCAGCACCGCGCCGAGATCGCCGTGCTTCACTGCGATCAGCGAGGCGGAAGGGTTCGCGAGCGCGATCCTTCCTGCCTCGAATCCGAGGCCGGCGGCATCCGGCTTGCCGAGAAATACCGGCTGGCCGTCGAGCATCGCGGAAACGCCGACGCCCGGCTGTTCGCTGGTCTCCGTGAGCGGTTCCCGCGCGCCGGTCGCGCGCACCAGCGCGGCGGCGAGCGGATGACGGCTCGCCAGCGCGAGGCGTCCGGCCAGCGCGACAAGGCGCGGGTCGACCTGGCCCTCGTTGAGAATGCTCGCTTCGGGCAGGGTAAGCGTGCCGGTCTTGTCGAAAACGACCGTATCCACCGCCGCGAACCGTTCGAGCGCATCGCCCGAATTGAGGAGGATCTGGTTACGGAACAGCGCGCCGGAGGCGACCACCTGCACCGCCGGGATAGCGAGGCCGAGCGCGCAGGGGCAGGTGATGATCAGCACGGTGATGGCAGTGATCAGCGAAGCATGCCAGCCTGCGCCATAGACCATCCAGCCGGTGAAGGTCAGCGCCGCCGTCAGGTGCACCATCGGCGCGTAGAGCCGCGCGACACGATCGGCCAGTTGCACATAGGCCGAGCGCACCTCGGTCGCGCGGTCGAGCAGGTTCTGCACTTCCGAGAGCAGCGTGCCCTCGTCAGCCGCGCGGACACGAATCTTGAGCGTGCCGGAAAGGTTCATCGTACCAGCATAGACATCCGCGCCCTGCGTAACGGCGATCGGGCGTGTCTCGCCCGTGACGAGGCTCGCATCGATCTCGCTGCGGCCTTCGATCACCGCGCCATCGACCGTAATCCGCTCGCCCGGCCGGACCAGCACGAGATCGCCGCTCATCAGCGCGGCGATCGGCACGGTGCGGATTTCTGTCTCGGAGACGAACTTGACCGCGCTCTCGCCCCGCAACGCGGCAAGGTTGGTCGCAACGGCACGCGTCCGCCGCCGCATCGAACGCTCGAGATAGCGGCCGACCAGCAGGAAGAACAGCAGCATCACCGCCGAATCGAAATAGGCATGTTCGGCATGGTTCGCCGTCTCGACCACGGAAATGCCGAGCGCGAGGATGACACCGAGCGAAATCGGCACGTCCATGTTCACCGCGCCCGCGCGCAGCGCCTTGAGCGCCGAGCGGAAGAACGGCTGCCCGGCATAGAACGCCGCCGGAATGGCGATCAGCGCCGAGAGCCAGTGAAAGAAATCGCGCGTCTCGGGTGTGATGTCCGACAGGTTGCCGGCCCAGACCGAAACGGAAAGCAGCATGATGTTCATGGCGGCGAAGCCGGCCACGGCGAGGCAGATCAGCAGATGCTTCTCCTCGCGCTTCTCCTCGCTTTCGGCCTTGTCGTTGGAGAAGGGGTAGGCCTTGTAGCCGATCGCCTCCATACGGTCGAGAATACGCTCGGGCGTGGAGCGCCCCTGCTCCCACTCGACCGTGACCCGGCGGTTGGCGAGATTGACGCGCGCACCGGCAACGCCCGGCTCCTTCGACAGTCCCTTCTCGATCGCACGCATGCAGGCGGCGCAATGGATGCCTTCGACCGCGAGATCCATCGCCGCGCGGCCCTGTTCCCCCTTACGAACGAAAACCGAGAAATCGCGCGTATCAGCCATGATGAAACCCCGGAAAGCGGAACCTCAGTTCCGCAGCATGATCCGCCGTTCGGACACGAATTGTCGGCTCTCGCCCCGGAAGACCTCGACGATCAGCGCCCACTGCCCGGCCGCCAGTTCGGGAAGCGCTGCCACATAGCGTCCGCCTCCGGTCTCGGCCAGCTTCAGCCGGCGGTCGAGATGGGCATCGAGAGGCCTTTCGACGCGAACCTGCACCTCAAGGCCCGAAATCGCCTCGCCGTTGCGGTCGCGGATATGAACGTTGAGCGGCGCGCCGGAATGCAGGCCGGTCGTCGTCACATCCACCTGCCAGCCCAGCCTGTCCTGCGCGGCGATGGCATCGAGGCCGCGGTTGAAGGTCTGGCTCGCCTCGTAGGCGCTCTTCACCGTGGTGCCGGGCATGCTCTTGATTGCGAGATACATCATCGTCGCGTTCACGGCGCCGATGACCGCGAAGAACGCGATCATGCCGAAAAGGACGTGGCGACCGGTCAGGCCCTGCTTTTCAGGCCGGGGCGGGGTCGCGCTCCGAAGTTCAACTGGCATCACGAAGGCTCCACAGCAGCTCATGTTCCTAACCCGGCTGATCGCGCCGGTTAAGGCGCAACCGATCCATGCCCGTTATTCGGGACCGAAGAAATGATCCTGCGCAACGACGTTCTCGCCGGCGAAGAGATCCGAGGCCTTGATGGTGATCGGCGCGCTCTTCCCCTTGATGGAGGCTTTCGGCACCGTCACCAGCAAACGCACCTCGCGCGTGGAATCCGGCGGCACGGCCACGATGGGGCGCCAATCCGAGGTCGCGGTAACGTTGACCAGTTCCAGCTTCAGCCCGACGGGGCCCTCCGCCGTCAGCGCGAAGTGCCGGTCATCCGGTCGCTTGTTGATGAGGCGGATCGTATAGGCGTTTCGGATCGAACCGTCGGCCAGCGTAACGAAAAGCGGCGTGCGGTCATGGATCAGGTTGATGCCGGCCGTCGAACGCGTCGCAAGCTGGAACAGCATCGCCCCGCCGACGATCGAGATCATCGCCGCGTAGATCATGGTGCGCGCCCGGATCGGGTGGAACTTGCGTTCGGGTTCGCCGGCCGCACGCGCCTTGACGTTGAAGTCCGTATCGTAGGCGATCAGCCCGGTCGGACGGCCAACCTTGGTCATGACGTTGTCGCAGGCGTCCATGCAGAGCCCGCACTGGATGCATTCGAGCTGCGCGCCGTGGCGGATGTCGATGCCGGTCGGGCAGACAGCGACGCATTGGCTGCAATCGACACAATCGCCGGCCGGCGCACCGGCGGCCCGCAGTTTCGCAGCCTCCTTCAGCGAGACGCGCGGTTCGCCGCGATCGTAGCGATAGGTGACGTTGAGCGCCTCGTCGTCGGTCAGCGCCGCCTGGATGCGCGGCCACGGGCACATGTAGGTGCAGACCTGCTCGCGCATGATGCCCGCGAGCGTATAGGTCGTGAAGGTGAGGATGCCGATCCAGACATAGGCCGTGAGCGGCGCCGTGCCGAAGGCGAGTTCCTTCACCAGGGTCGGCGCGTCGGCAAAATAGAGCACCCAAGCGCCGCCGGTCCACCACGCGATCATCAGCCAGATGAAATGCTTGACCGCCTTTCTGGCCAGCACCGCGAGACCCCACTTGCCCTCGTCCATCTTGATGCGATCGCGCCGGTCGCCTTCGACGAAGCGTTCGACCGCGAGAAAAAGATCGGTCCAGACGGTCTGCGGGCAGAGGTAGCCGCACCAGATGCGGCCTGCGACGGCGTTCATCAGGAACAGCACCATCGCCGCAATCACAAGAAGGCCGGTAAAGTAATAGACTTCCTGCGGCCAGATCTCGATCGGGAAGAAATAGAAGCGCCGGTTGGCGAGATCGACCAGAACGGCCTGATCCGGCAGGTTCGGCCCGCGGTTCCAGCGCAGGAACGGCAGGAAATAGTAAATTCCGAGGCAGATCGCCAGCACCGCCCACTTGATGTTGCGGTAAAGGCCCTTCACCGATTGCGGGTAGACCTTCTTGGCCGAAGCGTAGAGGGGGATGTCGGATTCGTCAGTCGAGGACATGAAAGGCGCCTTCATTGCCGTTCCGGGTTCAAAAGCCCGGAGGGGGGTATGGCGAGAAACGCCGGCCCGACGAAATGTCAGGCCGGCGCAAACGAGCAGCGTTACTTGCCGCCGCCGAGCGAATGCACGTAGACGGCGAGCGACTTGACCGTCACCGGGTCGAGACGGCCCGCCCAGGCGGGCATCAGGCCGGAGCGGCTGTTCGTCACGGTCTCGACGACATCCTCAAGCTTGCTGCCGTAGAGCCAGATGGCATCGGTCAGGTTCGGCGCACCGAGATCCTTGTTACCCTTGCCCTGGTCGCCATGGCACGAAGCGCAGTTGTCGGCGAAGAGCTTCGCACCGGCAGCCTTGTCGAACCCGGCCTCGGTCTGTCCACCCGAGAGCGAGACGACGTAGTTGGCCACAGTCCGGACTTCCTCCTTCTTCAGGATTCCATCGCGCCCGAAAGCCGGCATCGCCGAAATCCGGGTGGCGTCATCGTTCGTCGAGCGAACGCCATGCTGGATCGTGGTGTGGATGTCGTTGAGCGTGCCGCCCCACAGCCAATCGTCGTCGTTGAGGTTCGGATAGCCTTTCGAGCCGGCACCGCCGATGCCGTGGCAGGGCGCGCAGTTATCGCCGAACGCCGCCTTGCCCTGCGCGAGCGCTAGGTTGAGCAGCTTCGGATCCGCCTTGATCGCCGCGATATCGACCGTGCCGAGATCCGCCGCCGCTGCCGCGCGCTTGGCCTTGAGGGCATCAAGCTCGACCGCTACCTCGGCGCGCGAGGAGTAACCGAGCGCGCCCTTGGTGTAGGAAGTGATGCCCGGCCAGGCAGGGTAGACCACGTAATAGGCGATCGACCAGAGGATGCAGGCATAGAACACGTTGAGCCACCAGCGCGGCAACGGCGTATTCAGCTCCTTGATGCCATCCCATTCGTGGCCGGTCGTGGTACGACCGGTGACGGCATCTTTCTCTTCGATATGTCCGGCCATCGGATCAATCCTCCTTCAGAGGCATATGGGCGGCCGCGTCGAACTTTTCGCGGTTCTTCGGCCAGAGAGCGTAGGCAACCACTGCGGCGAAGACGGTCATGAAGAAGACCACGCCGAGCTGCTGCGCGATGGAGGCGAGGAGTGCGTAGGTGGAACCCATTTTTTCCTCCTCAACGATAGTTGGCCTTGGCGTCGTAGCCCTTGAAATCGACCATCGTCCCCAGAACCTGGAGATAGGCGATCAGGGCATCCGCCTCGGTGAGCTTCTGCGGGTTGCCGTCGAAGTCACGGATGGAGATGGTCGACACCTTCACCATTTTCGGCTTGCCGTCCTTGTCGAGCACGGGTTTGCCGTCCGCGCCGACTTCCGGCTTCATGGTGTAGCGCTTCTCGAGGTCGGCCGCGCCGGCATCGTCCGGGTTGGTCTGCGCCCGCATGTCCTTGAGCGCGTTCGCGATCATCTCGTCCGTGTAGGGCACGCCGCCGATGCGGTTGGCCTTCAGGTGGCCCGCGATGTCGCGGAAGTCGAGTTCGGCCTTCGCGAGATACGGGTAGCCCGGCATGATCGATTGCGGCACCACCTCGCGCGGATTGTTGAGGTGGCGGATCTGCCATTCATCCGAATACTTGCCGCCGACGCGCGCCAGATCCGGCCCGGTGCGCTTCGAACCCCACTGGAACGGCTTGTCGAACATCGATTCCGCCGCGAGGCTGTAGTGGCCGTAGCGTTCGACCTCGTCGCGCAGCGGACGGATCATCTGGCTATGGCAGTTGTAGCAACCCTCGCGGACGTAGATCGCGCGCCCGGCCAGTTCGAGCGGGGTGTAGGGGCGCACCCCTTTCACCTGCTCGATGGTCGAACGGAGGTAGAAGAGCGGCGCGATCTCGACGAGACCGCCGATGGCGATCACGACGATGATGCCGATGGCGAGAAGGATGGAGTTCTTCTCGAAGACAGCGTGTTTGTGCCAGAGAGACATTGTTCTCATCCTTACTCGGCAGGGACCATGGCCGGCTTGGTGGCATCGGCGGGCTCAGCCGCCGTGCCGGACCGGATGGTCATGTAGATGTTGTAGGCCATGATCAGCGACCCCACGACGAACAGGGAGCCGCCCAGGGCACGGATCGCGTAGAAGGGGTGCATCGCCTCGACCGTCTCGATGAAGGAATATTCGAGGAAGCCGAGCGCGGTGTAGGCACGCCACATCAGGCCCTGCATGATACCCGCGACCCACATCGCCGAGATGTAGAGCACGATGCCGAGCGTCGCGATCCAGAAGTGCCAGTTGACGAGCTTGTCAGACCACAGGCCCTTCTTGTTCCACAGCCACGGCACGAGGCAGTAGATCGCGCCGAAGGAGACGAAGCCGACCCAGCCGAGCGCGCCCGAATGCACGTGGCCGACGGTCCAGTCAGTGTAGTGCGAGAGCGAGTTCACGGCCTTGATGGACATCATCGGCCCCTCGAAGGTCGACATGCCGTAGAAGGCGACCGACACGACCAGCATGCGCAGCACGGGGTCGGTGCGGAGCTTGTCCCACGCGCCCGAGAGCGTCATCAGGCCGTTGATCATGCCACCCCACGAGGGCATCCACAGCATGATCGAGAAGGTCATGCCCAGGGTCTGCGCCCAGTCCGGCAGCGCGGTGTAGTGCAGATGGTGCGGACCCGCCCAGATGTAGAGGAAGATCAGCGCCCAGAAGTGCACGATCGAGAGCCGGTAGGAGTAGACCGGGCGGTTCGCGCGCTTCGGCACGAAGTAATACATGATGGCGAGGAAGCCGGCGGTCAGGAAGAAGCCGACCGCGTTATGGCCATACCACCACTGGAACATCGCATCCTGCACGCCCGACCAGACGATGTAGCTCTTCGGGGAGAAGATCGACACCGGGATCGTCGCGTTGTTACCCAAATGCAGGACCGCGATCGTCAGGATGAAGGCGAGGTAGAACCAGTTCGCCACATAGATATGCGGCTCCTTGCGCTTCCAGATCGTCGCCAGGAACACCAGGAGATAGGCCACCCAGACGATGGTCAGCCAGAGGTCGGCGTACCATTCGGGTTCGGCGTATTCCTTGCCCTGCGTGAGGCCGAGCAGGTAGCCCGTGCCGGCGATCACGATGAAGAGGTTGTAGCCCAGCACCACGAACCAGGGCGAGAGATCGCCGGCGAGGCGGGCCTGCGAGGTGCGCTGCACCACGTAGAACGAGGTGGCGAGGAGCACGTTGCCGCCAAACGCGAAAATCACCGCAGAGGTGTGAAGCGGGCGCAGACGACCGAACTGGATCCAGGGAAGATCGAAGTTCAGCGCCGGCCAGGCGAGCTGAAGCGCGATGATGAGACCCACGAGGAACCCGGCAACACCCCAGAACACGGCCGCGATCGTCGCGAACTTGACCGGTCCGAGATTGTAATTCGGCTTGCCGTTGATCTCCTGCGGCGGATCGAACACCACGTTGGCGACGGCCCGCTTGCCGATGGCGATCACCGCCGCGACCCCCGCGATGGCGAACACATAGGCATGGAAGGCATAGCCCGAATCCGTCGCCTGCGAGGCGACATAAATTGAAAATACGGCGAGCGCTGCCGCCGCAACCGACCAAGCGACCTCATTGGCGCTCATCGACCGTGTTTTTGCTGGAATGCTCATGCGCGTGGTCCTCTGCCCCAGAGCGCTCCCCCCGGTGCGGGCGAAGCGCGCAGGTCAGGATACCGCAATTTGCGGCTCCTGCCATCGCCGGACCATGGTCCCGCGCCGCACAAAACACCTTGACGCAAATCAAGCTCGCCGTGCCGCGAACAGAAAATTGTCGCAATTCGGCCTTGCCGGACAAAAATGTCGTGAGGTCAGCCTTCGGCGAGTTCAACCAGCCGGTTGACGTCGAGAATCCGGATGCCATCGGGCACGACAACGATCAACTTGTCACGCGCCAGTTTGGAAATCGTCCGGCTCACGGTCTCGATCGTCAGGCCGAGATAATCGGCGATATCCTGCCGGCTCATCGGCAGCGGAATGGTCACCGACCGGGTCGCGACGCGCGCCAGGCGTTCGCGGAAGGACAGCAGGAAGGCCGATACACGTTCCTCGGCGTTCTTCCGGCCGAGCAGCACGATCTGGTCCTGCGAATCGTGGATCTCGCGCCCGGCGATCTCGTGCAGCTTCCGCAACAGATGCGGCTTTTCGTCGAGCATCTGGACGAAGACGGGCCGGGGAATCCGGCAGACACGGATGTGGTCGACGCTCTCGGCCGTGTATTCGTGCTTGTCCGCCAGCGCCGTGCCGAGAAAATCGCCCTTGATCGCAAAGCCGATGATCTGGCGCCGGCCATCCGGCAGCAGCCGGAACAGCCGGATGGTGCCCTCGGAAACGGAGAACACGAAATCGGCCTTCTGCCCCTGCTCGAACAGCACTGTCTTGGCGGCGAAACCGCGATGCTGAACCACGTGATCGAAGGTCACGAGTTCTTTCGGACCCAGAGCTTCGCAGATCGACAGATGTCGCGTCGTGCATGTCGAGCAATTCGGCACGTGCGATTCGCTAGCCTTTTCCGTCGAAGGCGAGATGTCCTGCAAGGGCTTGCCTATCATTTCCTACGCAACCGGGCGCCGTTCCGAAAAGGGCTTCGAAAGCAGCGCCACCATGCTTCGGTTTGGTACGGCTTGCAAGCGATTTGGCCGAGAGCGCACTGACGCCGTGCCCGAAAGAAACTCGGCGCCGTTCCCTAGTCGCGATCAACGCGCCGGCCGGTCGCGCCGTCGAAAAAGTGCAGGTGGCTCGCCGAAGCCGTCGCCCGGATGGTCTCTCCGGCCGCGATCGCGGACGATCCGTTGACCCGGATGATGATCTCCTGCCCGCTTCCGCCCAGCGCACCGTAGAGATAGGTCTCGGCGCCGACGGCCTCCGTCGCCGTGACCACGAGATCGAGCGCGAGCGGATGGCCCTCGTGCCCCGGCGCGGCCAGTTCGAGGTGTTCCGGCCGGATACCGAGAATGATCTGGTCGCCCTGCGGCCGGCTGAACAGCGAGAGCCCCGGAACAGCCCCCGCCCCCAGCGCGACAAGGTTCATCGGCGGCGCGCCGATGAAGCTGGCGACGAAGGTCGTCTGCGGCCGCTCGTAAAGGCTCATCGGCGAGCCCGATTGCTCGACCTTGCCCTTGTTCATCACCACCAGCACATCGGCGAGCGTCATCGCTTCCAACTGGTCATGGGTGACATAGATCGAGGTGATGCCGAGCGAGCGTTGCAGCTTCTTGATCTCGACGCGCATCTGGATGCGGAGTTTCGCGTCGAGGTTGGAGAGCGGCTCGTCGAACAGGAACACGCGCGGCTTGCGGACGATGGCGCGGCCCATCGCGACGCGCTGGCGCTGGCCGCCGGAAAGCGCCTTCGGCTTGCGCTCGAGCAGCGCGCCGAGTTCGAGGATGCGCGCGGCTTCCTGCACCCGCGTCTCGATCTCGGCCTTGGGCGTGCCGCGGTTGCGGAGGCCGTAGGCCATGTTGTCGTAGACGCTCATGTGCGGATAGAGCGCGTAGTTCTGGAACACCATCGCGATGTCGCGCTCGGACGGGTCCTTGTCGTTGACAACAGTGTCGCCGATCGAAATCTCGCCCGAGGTAATGGTCTCGAGCCCGGCGACCATGCGCAGCAGCGTCGACTTTCCACAGCCCGAAGGGCCGACGAGCACGCAGAACTGCCCGTCGTCGATCTCGATCGAAACGTCGCGCACGGCCTCGACATTGCCGGCATAGACCTTGCCGACGTGGCGGAGATGGACGTTGTTCATTTCTCGGTCTCCGTCAGGCCCTTCACAAACAGCTTCTGCATCACGACCACCACGACGACCGGCGGCAGCATGGCGAGAATCGCCGTCGCCATCGCCAGCTGCCATTCGGTGAGCGCATCCTGCGTCACGATCATTTTCTTGATGCCGATCACGATGGTCTGCATGTCGTCGCGCGTGGTGATCAGCAGCGGCCAGAGATACTGGTTCCAGCCGTAGATGAACTGGATGACGAACATCGCCGCGATCGAGGTGATCGAGAGCGGCAGCAGCGTATCCTTGAAGAACTTCATCGGCCCGGCGCCGTCGATGCGCGACGCTTCGACCAGCTCGTCCGGCACCGTCATGAAAAACTGCCGGAACAGCAGCGTCGCGGTCGCCGAGGCGATCAGCGGAATGGTCAGTCCGGGGAAGGTGTCGAGCAGCCCGAGATCCGCGACGATCTTGTAGGTCGGGTAGATACGCACCTCGACCGGGAGCATCAGCGTCACGAAGATGATCCAGAACGCCGCCATGCGGAACGGAAACCGGAAATAGACGATGGCGAAAGCCGAGATCAGCGAGATCGCGATCTTGCCGAGCGAGATCGAGAGCGCCATCACAAGGCTGTTGAGCATCATCTGGCCGACCGGCTCGCGCGTCGAGGACGAGGTGCCGACGAAGATCGCGCGATAGTAATTGTCGAGGAAATGCGGGCCGGGCCGCAGCGGCATCGTGCCGTTCGAGATCGTCGCCGCATCCCAGGTCGAGGCGATGAAAGCGACATAGACCGGGAAGGCCAGCACGAAAATGCCTGCGATCAGGATGAGATGCGGCAGGAAATCGAGAGCGGATTTCTTGTGGACCATCAGCCGGCTCCCTTCGCCTCGCGAAGCGCGTTCGCCAGCGCCTCAGCGCAAATCTCGACGAGCTTCTCGCCTTTTGCCCGGCTTGCGCGGCGCGCATCGCCAATCACCCCGGTCGGCGTCAGATCCTTGAACGACCGGTAGCGCGCGACGACCGGTCGCATCAGCGCGCCCGGCTGCGCGTCCATCATGCCGACGGCCTCCGGGAGCTTTTCCGCCACCACCGTCTCCGGCGCCACTGCCATCATCATCGAGGTCTCGACCTCGCAGGCGTGCATGGTGCCGGTCTGGTCCTCGAGCACGCCGGCCATGAAGGGGTTGGCCAGTTCGAAATAAGTGGTCGCGCGCAGGTCGAGACCGGTTTCCCGTGTGAGATCAGGGAGCAACGCGCCCATCGCCGCGATGTTGCCGCCGTGCCCGTTGACGATCATCACCTGTTTGAAGCCGTGCCGGGCGATGCTGACGAGCAGGCAGCGCAGCACCGCCTGATAGGTCGGGATGTCGAAGGTGAAGGTGCCGCCATAGGCCATGTGGTGCTCGGCCATGCCGCACCAGAGCGTCGGCGCGACGACGACGCCGATGTCCCGCGCCTTTTCCGCCGCCGCCCGGCACACCGCCTCGCACAGGAAGGTGTCGACGCCGGTCGGCAGGTGCGGACCATGCTGTTCCATCGAGGCGACCGGCAGCACGACGATCGAGCCGCCTGCGGCATGTCCGCGCAGTTCGGCGGCCGTGAGTTCCTTCCACATCACCGGGCGCATCAATATTCCACCTTGCGTTCGACGTAGCGGAACTGGATCGCCGTCAGCGCGATCACCATCACCATCAGGATGACGCTCTGCGCCGCCGAACCGCCGAGGTCGCCGCCGAGCTTGCCGTCATGGAACACCTTGTAGACCAGCGTCTCGGTCGCCTTGGCCGGTCCGCCCCCGGTCGTCGCGTCGATGATGCCGAAGGTATCGAAGAAGACATAGACGACGTTGATGACGAGCAGGAAGAAGGTCGTTGGCGAGAGAAGCGGAAAGACGATCGTCCAGAACCGCCGAATCGGCGAGGCGCCGTCGATGGCCGAGGCCTCGATCACCGATTTCGGGATCGATTGCAGGCCAGCGAGGAAGAACAGGAAATTGTAGGAAATCTGCTTCCAGGTCGCCGCCATGACGACGAGCGCCATGGCCTGCCCCGAATTGAGGAGCGGGTTCCAGTCGTAGCCCGCCGCCTGCAACGCCTTGCTAACGAGACCGAGCGAGGGCTGGAACATGAACAGCCAGAGCACGCCCGCGATCGCCGGCGCGACCGCATAGGGCCAGATCAGCAGCGTCTTGTAGCCGCTCGCGAACTTGATCGCCTTGTCTGCCTGCACCGCAAAGAGCAGCGAGAGCGAGAGCGCGAAGAACGCGACGATCGACGAGAAAACGAGCGTTGTCGCCAGCGTTCGGTAGTAATCCGGGTTCTTGAGCAGCAGCCGGTAATTCTCCAGCCAGACGAACTGGGTCGAGGTGCCGAACGCATCCTCGATCAGGAAGCTCTGCCACACGGCCTGCATCGCCGGCCAGTAGAAGAAGATGATCGTCACCAGGAGCTGAGGCAGCAGCAGGGCATAGGGCAGCAGCTTGCCGCTGAAGGTCACCCGCTTTTCCATGACATTCCCTCGGAAAAGGCATTTCCCCGCAAAAAAACGGGCGGCCGGAAAGGCCGCCCGATCAGACAGGCCGAACTTACCGCGCGACGGTCCGTTCGAACTGGCGCAGCATGGTGTTGCCGCGGCTCACCGCCTCGTCAAGCGCCTGCTTGGCGCTCTTCTTGCCGGCGAGCGCCGCCTCGAATTCCTCGGCCCAGACATCGCGCATCTGCACCATGTTGCCGAGGCGCAGGCCGCGCGAATTCTCGGTCGGCTCCTTGTTGGTCAGTTCGATCAGCGGCGTTTCGAGGTAGGGGTTGGTCTTGTAGAAGCCGGAAGCCTTGACCTTCTCGTAAGCCGCCTTGGTGATCGGCAGATAGCCCGATTCGGTGTGGAGCTTCGCCTGCCGGTCCGCATCGGACAGGAAGGTGAAGAACTTGGCGACGCCCTTGTACTCGTCGGCCTTCTTGCCGCCCATCACCCAGAGCGAGGCGCCGCCCAGGGTCGAGTTCTGCGGCGCGCCCGGGACATCCGGATAATACGGCATCGGCGCGTTGGCCCATTCGAACTTCGCATTGGCCTTCACGTTGCCGTAGAAGCCGGACGAAGTGAGGAAGATCGGGCATTCGCCGGCGGTGAAGCGACCTTCGCCGGTGTTGGTGCGGCCGGAGTAGTCGAAGGTCTTGTCCTTCTGGAGTTCCACCAGATTTTCGAGGTGCTTCACATGCACCGGCGAGTTGAACTTCAGTTCGGTATCGAAGCCGTCGATGCCGTTCGCCTTGGTCGCGAGCGGAACGTTGTGCCACACCGAGAACTGCTCGATGTTCAGCCAGGTGATCCAGGCCGAGGAGAAGCCGCACTTGTCATAGCCGGCGGCCTTGAGTTTCTTGGCGGCATCGAAAACCTGCGGCCAGGTCTTGAGCTGGTCCTTCGCGATGCCGGCCTTTTTCAGCGCATCCATGTTCAGCCACATCACCGAGGATGAGGAGTTGAACGGGAACGACAGCATCTCGCCCTTGGAGGTCGAGTAATAGCCGGTCACCGCCGGGAGATAGGCTTTCGGATCGAATTTCTCGCCCGCGTCCTTCATCAGGTCCTGCACCGGCTTGATCGCGCCCTTGGCGGCCATCATCGTCGCGGTGCCGACCTCGAACACCTGCAGGATGTGCGGCGCGTTGCCGGCGCGGAAGGCGGCGATGCCGGCGTTCATCGTATCGGCGTAGGAGCCCTTGTAGGTCACGACGACCTTGTAGTCCTTCTGGCTCGCATTGAAATCCTCGGCCAGCTTGACGACGACGTTGTTGTTCGCGCCCGTCATCGCATGCCACCAGTGAATCTCGGTCTGGGCGAGAGCCGGAACGGCATGGAGCGCGGAAAAAGCAAGAAGAGTCGCGGCAAACGAGCGACGAGCAGACATGGTAACCTCCCTTGGAGCCTGATCGGGAAACGAACCCCCAGGCCGCCCCTTATGGCGGGGCCGCTTGAAGGTCGCATGAAAGAACAATGACAAAGCGATGACAAGCCCGTGAAAGCGATAGCCGGCAAATTTTTTACATGTGAACTTGGTGCCGGCCGCTGGTGATCCCGACAGGATTCGAACCTGTGACCTACAGTTTAGGAAACTGCCGCTCTATCCTGCTGAGCTACGGGACCCTATGCTCCCGATAACAGAATTCGCCGCGGGATTGCACCCTCTTGATGTGGCAGCGCGCTTTTTTTGTCACCCTCCTGGCACTGGCGCCGCTGCCCGCGCCGGCGGCGCCCTGCGATGCGACCGGCGCCCTGAAGACGAGCCTCGCCGCCGTTGCCGCGGACGGTGTGATGACGCTGTCCGAAGGCTTTCGGGTGCGCCTCGCCGGCATCGTCTGGCCGGATCACCTCGAACCGCGCCAGCGCACGGCGCTTACCGCCATTCTCGAACGGGCCGTACTGGGTCAGGCTCTGACGTGGAAACCCGCAGCGGGGCCCGATCGCTGGGGCGTGACCCCGGTCGATTTGTTCCTGCAGGAGCCGGACGGCACTCGTGCGCCATTCTGGCTTCAAGCGGGCCTTGTCGAGAACGGGCTGGTCCCGGCCTGGCCAGAGGGGTTGGCGAAAGACTGTCTCGATCGCCTGACCGCTCACGAGGCCCTCGCCATCCGGGCCCGGCGCGGCATCTGGGCGCCGCGTGCGCAGGCCGCCCGCCATCGCACCATCGAGGCCGCGCGCGAGGCCCACGCCGGCCGCAGGATGGTCGCGCTCTGGCGCGTGCGCAGTGTCAAGCCATGGCGTTCGATGCATTTCGTCAACATCGTGCCATCTTTTCGTGGTGGCCCTTCCATCGGGTTGACGCGGAAGCAGGTCACGGCCCTGGTTGACAGCGGCAGAAATCCGGCAGAATGGCGCGGGCGATGGATCGTGGCCCGTTTCGTGCTTGGTCCGGCTGGCCTGTCGCGCATCCGGGTCGAGAGCATCAGCCCGGTCGATGCCGCGCCGCGACGGCAATGACAATGGGGTTTCAGGCGGCAGCGGATGGCGCGTGAGAGTGAGTAAGGATCGTCGTCGGGAAGTTGGAGTGAACCATGCCAGGGGATACCTGGCCATGCCTCCGCGCCGCTTGTGCGGCGGGGGATGCGGGCGGTTGCGCCTGTTGCTGACCGCTGCCGCGATGGCTCCGCTGCTCGGCGGCTGCTTCACCGACCCGATCACCGTTCCGCCCGTCGAACCCCGCAAGGTCGAACTGCCGGGCACTGGTCCCAATCTTCCCCCCGGCTCCGCGCTCGAACGCGAGCACAAGCGGCTGATCGCCAGTTTCGGCGGCGAATACCGCAACGCGAAGGTGCAATCGCAGCTCAACGCGATCGCGGACCGCCTGCGCCTCGTCTCCGACCGGCCGAACGAGCATTTCAAGGTCATCGTCCTGAACTCGGCGACCGTGAACGCCTTCGCGTTGCCGAACGGCTATGTCTATCTGACGCGCGGCCTGCTCGCCCTCGCCAACGATACCGCCGAGATCGCCTCGGTGATCGCGCACGAGATCGCCCATGTCACGAACCGGCACGCCCTCGCCCGCGCGGAACTCGAAAGCCGGTCGATCCTCGTCAGCCGCGTGATGTCCGAAGTGCTGGAGAACCCCGGCGCCAGCCAGTTCATGCGCGACGAATCGCGCGTGGCGCTTGCGAGCTTTTCGCGCCAGCAGGAGGTCGATGCCGACGAGGTTGGCGTCCGGGCCATCGCCAAGGCCGGGTTCGAGGCGCACGGCGCGACGCGCTTCCTTGTCGCGCTCGACCGGTCGAGCCGCCTGCGCACGCAGATGGATGGCAGGGACGGCGCGGACAAGACCGATATTCTCGCGACCCATCCCTCGACGCCCGAACGCATCCAGCGCGCGATCGCGGTCGCCCGCCAATACGGTGCGCCCGGCGTCGGCGAGGCCGATCGCGGCAAATGGCTCGGCGCGCTCGACGGCATGGTCTACGGCGACGATCCCGCGCAGGGCCTCGTGCGCGGCCGCTCCTTCGTGCATCCGCGGCTGAAATTCGCGCTGGAAGCGCCCGAAGGCTTCACGCTCGAAAACACCCCGCAGGCGATCCTCGGCGTCACACCCGGCGCCAAGGAAGCGATGCGGCTCGATTCGAGCAAGGCGCCGCAGGGCAAGGCGCTGCGCGCGCTCCTGAGCGACAGCCCGATCGAGGGACAGAAGATCGGCGAGATCGAGACCTTGACGATCAACGGTTTCCAGGTCGAGACCGGCATCGCCCGCGGTCCGGACTGGACGTTCCGCATCTACCTGTTCCAGTCCGGCGATTACATCTACCGCCTCATCATGGCCGCGCAGAATTTCACGCCGGCGCACGACGCCCGGTTCCGGCAGGCCGCGCTGACCTTCCGCAAGCTGACGGACGAAGAGGCCAAGGCCATCCAGCCGCACCGCATTCGCCTCGTCACGGCCGGCGCCACCGAGCGGCCCGAAGAGATCGTCGCTGCGCACATGCGCGACGAGCCGCAGGCGCTCGAACGCTTCTACCTGATCAACGGTCTCGGCCCTGAGGACAAGATCGTACCGGGCGCGACCTACAAGGTGATCGGCAACTAGGTCTCAGCCGAACGACGAGGCGAAACGCGGGTTGCGTTCGAGCAGGGCCTTGCGCAGCTTTTCGAGCGCGCGGTTCTCGATCTGCCGGACGCGCTCCTTGGAAATCCCGAGCTTTTCGCCCAGCGCCTCCAGCGTCTCGCCCTCCTCGGCGAGGCGACGCTCCCGGAGGATGCGCAACTCCCGCTCGGAGAGCACTGTCAACGCGCTCTGCAGCCATTCATGGCGACGCTCGCCGTCGATCTGCTCGCCGACGATCTCATCGGGCAGGGGCGAGGAATCGGCGAAGAAATCGCCGCGATCGGCGCTCCCCGAATCGTCATCCGACACCGGCGCACTCAGCGACATGTCCGGCCCCGAAAGGCGGGCTTCCATCGCCGCGACATCGCTCCGGCGCACACCGACGGCCGCCGCGATCTCGCCCTGGATATCGAGGTCGGGCTCGTTCTCGGCCCGCCGCGCGATGCGCATGCGAAGCCGGCGCAGGTTGAAGAACAGCGCCTTCTGCGCCGAACTGGTGCCGCCACGCACGATCGACCAGTTCCGCAGCACGAAATCCTGGATCGATGCGCGGATCCACCAGGTGGCATAGGTCGAAAACCGCACATCGCGATCCGGTTCGAACCGCGCGGCGGCTTCCAGCAGACCGACATGGCCTTCCTGGACGAGATCCTGCGGCGAGAGCCCGTAGTTGCGGAACCGGCCGGCGATGGAAATCACCAGACGCATGTGGGCCGTGGTCAGGCGGGCCAGCGCCGCCTCGTCCCCCGCATCGCGCCAGGCGAGCGCCAGTCCGTGCTCTTCCTCGCGGGTGAGGTAGGGCGCGTTCATCGCCGTGCGAACGAAAGACCGGCTAATTCCCGTGATCTGGGCCATGCTCTGCTCCCTGTGCGACTTTTGGCTAGTTTACGCAGGCAATGTGGCAACGGTTCACCCGCGCCGCTGACATTTTCGTGAACAACAAAAAACCCGCGGCCGAAGCCGCGGGTTGATCATTCTGCGCCGGAGGCCGTGAGGCGATCAGGCGGCTTCCTCGCTCGCATCGTCGTTGTCGGCCTCGGCAGCGCTGTCAGCCGCACGGACACGGCGCGGGCCCTTGGAAAGGCTGGTCTCGATGCGCTTCATCGCTTCCGTCTCGGTCGAGCCGTCCACCGCCGCCACCTCGTCGACGAGGCGGGCAAGCGCCGTCTCGAACAACTGGCGTTCCGAATAGGACTGCTCCGGCTGGGCTTCCGAGCGATAAAGGTCGCGCACGACCTCGGCCACGGCGATGATGTCGCCGGAATTGATCTTGGCTTCGTATTCCTGGGCGCGACGGCTCCACATCGTGCGCTTGACGCGCGCGCGACCGGTCAGGATTTCGAGCGCCTTGGTGATGCCGGCGGTATCGGAGAGCTTGCGCATTCCCACGCTCGCCACTTTCGCGACCGGCACGCGCAGCGTCATCTTCTCCTTGGCGAAGCTGACCACGAACAGCTCGAGCTTGAAGCCCGCGATTTCCTGCTCCTCGATCGCCGTCACCTGTCCGACGCCATGGGCCGGATAGACGACATGCTCGCCCGGCTTGAACCCATCGCGCTGCGCCGTTTTCTTTGTGCTCATCTTGTCCCTCATTGTCGCCCGCCGGAAGGCGAACAAACATGCGCCCGCCAGGAGGCGGACAACCATGGCGGCGGAAGACCGCCATTTCACGAGGCCGGGCCCTTCAGGAAAGGCATCGACCGGATTTCAGCAGGAAAGGAATCGTTAACCCGCGCCCGGAGGCCAAAAAACCGCCTTCAGCCCGCGCGCGGCTCGCGTGCAGGCTGGAACAAGGTCAGTTCAATGGAAAGCAAGGCGCAAGGAAGCGGCTACCTGTCTCGACTGTTGGGAGACCTATAACACGATTCCGGCGCAAAATCAAAAACCCGGCGCGCCGCTTCCCGCTTCGCGCAAGAAAGGGTTAACGCTGAGCAAGCAGGGTCAGTCGCCTTGTCCGGGCTTGTCGGAGAAATACTGCTCGAACTTGTTCGGCTTGCCGTCGAATTCCTTGGCCTCGGGCAGCGGATCGCGCTTGATCGTCACGTTCGGCCAGGCCTTGGCGTATTCGGCATTGACCTTCAGCCACTTCTCGAGACCCGGTTCGGTATCCGGCTTGATCGCCTCCGCCGGGCATTCCGGCTCGCACACGCCGCAATCGATGCACTCGTCCGGGTGGATCACGAGGAAATTCTCGCCCTCGTAGAAGCAATCGACCGGGCAAACCTCGACGCAATCCATATATTTGCACTTGATGCAATTATCGGTGACCACATAGGTCATCGGCTTCTCCTGCCATTCATCCACGCGATCAAGGACGCGCGATCAAACCTTCGGGCACGCGAGCACCCAGCTTGGCCTCTCGCTAATGCGGTTTTTCCGGGCTGGCAAGGGAATGGATCAATCGTTTTTCGACGAATTTCCGTGATCGGCTTCCACCATCCCGTAGAGCAGGGAGGCATCGTCCGCCCCGCCACGCCGCTCCGCGAGATCCAGAACCCGGACGACGACGGTCTTTCCCGGCAGGGCGAGCGTCAGCACGTCGCCGACGCGGACAACGGCGCCGGGCTGGTTCACCTTGCGACCGTTGACGCGCACATGCCCCTTGCGGATCAGGTCGGCGCAGTTCTCCCGCGCCCGCTGGAACCGCGCGAACCAGATCCACTTGTCGAGACGGCAGGTGGCGGCGGCTTCGGGTCCGTCATCGCGAGATGAACCGCGCCGCGCCATGCCCCCTCATGCCGCCCTTGTCAGGATTTGCCTTCGAGCTGGGCCTTGAGCGCAGCCAGCTTGGCGAAGGGCGAATCCGGGTCCGCCACCTTCTCCGGCTTGCGCTCGGGCTGGGGCCGGTTCCCGGCGAATTTGCCGCCCCCGAATTTACCGCCTTGATTATTGCCGCCCGAAAAATGGCCACCCTTGCCGGGCCTGTGATCGCCGCTGGGACGGCCACCGCGATTCTCCATCGCCTGCCCGAATTTCTCGAACTTCCTGCCGCGATTGTCGCCGTCACGCCGGAACTCGCGCTTCGGCGCTTCACCGCCTTCCGAAGCCGGCCCGCTCTCGGACGTCCGCGCCGGCCCACGATCCTGCCGGCCGTGATCTTGCCGACCATGCCGCGGGCGACCCTGCTCGTGGCGCGGCCGTTCATGTCGCGGACGCTCATGGCGAGCGAGACGCCAGATCTCGCTCTCGACCGGTCCAGTTGTCTCAGCGGCGATCGCAGCTTCGATTTCCGGCACGGCCTCGGCCGGAACCTGTTCGGCAGCTTCGCCAGCCGGTGCTTCAGCGGGGCTTTCAGCGACCGGCATTTCCGCTGCCATTGCTTCGACGGCGGGCGCCTCGGGGCTGGCCGGCACCTGTCCCTCCGCCTGCGGCTCGGGCTCGCCTTCCGGCGCAGCATCGGCCTCCACGGCCGCGACCAGCCCATCTTCCACCGGTTGAGGCGCAGGCGGTGCCGCGCGCTTGATCTCCGCCGTGATCGCCGGACCGGGCCGTGTCTCGCTGCGATAGCCAAGCGACTTCAGGATTTCGCCGAATTCCGGCCCTGCGCAGCCGACGAGCGAGGTCATCGCCCCAGTGACGATGAACCCGTCACCATCCGCCGCGCCGACCGGCGGTTCGCCCTCCGTCACGCCGGGCCGATAAGCGATCGCCGGGCGGATCAGGTCAGCGAGCCGTTCGAGGATATCGACGCGGATCGCGCGCGAGCCGGCGGCACGGAACCCGGCGATGCGGTAGAGTTCCTTGTCGATCGTCGCATCGAGCGGGATCGAGGTGCGACCCGAAAACGCAAGATGCGAAACGTCCCTGAGCGCTGCCGGATCATCGCCGTGCTGGAGCGCGTAGAGCTGCGCCGCAAGGCTTCGCGGACCGGGTTTCATCAGCCCCGGCAGGAACAGGTGATAGGCGCCGAAGCGGATGCCGAGCCTGCGCAGTTCCGCGCGGGCATTCTGGTCGAGCCCGCGCACATCGGCAGCGACGAGCTGGCGGTCGAGCACACCGAAATGCTCGTAGAGCCGGAAGGCGATGCCGCGCGCCGCGCCGGTGAGGCTCTCGGGATTTTCGAGACCGGCGAGCGGGCCGAGCAGCTTGGCGACATGCGCCTTGACCCAGGCATTGAGGCGCGTCTCGGCCATCTCGCGATGCAGCCCCGCAAGCGAATCGTCCGCGAGCAGCAGCACGCGCGGCTCAAGCGGCTTCGCACCGGCCTGAAGGCTGGCGATCGGCTCGCCGATGTAGCGGATGGTGCCGTCGAGCGAGAGCTGGAGCTGGTCGTCGTTCGCGGTCGAAAGCCGTGTCGCGCGATTCTCGATCTCCGAGGCGAGCGCCTTGGCCGCCGCCGCGCGCAAGGTCTTGGCTTCCAGCGATCCGGGGTCCTGCCCCTCGGCATTCGCATCCGGCGTGAACCGGAACCCTTCGAGACGGCCGATCGGCTGGCCCTCGACCAGCACTTCTCCCGTCGGCTTGACTTCAGTTTCGAGCATCGCGTTCTCTTTCAGTCGGCGCATCAGGAAAGAGGTGCGCCGGTCGACAAAGCGTTGCATGAGCCGCTCATGCAAAGCATCCGATACCTTGTCCTCTAGCGTGCGCGTGACGTTCTGCCAATGCGCTGCTTCACGCAACCAGTCCGGCCGGTTGGCACAATAGCTCCAGGTGCGGATCTGCGCGAGCCGCCACGAGAGGGCGTCGATATCGCCCTCGATGCGGTCGCAGGCCTTGATTTCACGCGCGAACCAGTCCTGATCGATCGCGCCGCGCCGCATGATCGGCTCGTAAAGCGAGGCGACTAGATCCGCGTGGCTCTGGGGTGATACTTTCCGGTAATCCGGCAGCTGGCACAGGTCCCACAACCGCTTGACCGCGCTTTCGCCCGCCGCGAGATCGCGCACCAGCGGGCGCGTCATGGCGAGTTCGAGGGTGATCTCGTCCTCCGCCTTGCGGGCTCGCATGAGGCCGGGATCGGGCGAGGGCCGCGCCAGCGATTGCTCGAGCCGGTCGAGCGAGGTGAAATCGAGCGCGGAATTCCGCCATTGCGCCAGCCGGAACGGCTCGAAACGGTGCTCCTCCAGCGCCTCGACCAGATCTTCCTCGAACGGTGGACATCGGCCAGTGGTGCCGAAGGTGCCATCTGCCGAAGCCCGCCCGGCGCGGCCGGCGATCTGCGCCATCTCGGCCGGAAACAGCCGCCGATGGCGGCGCCCGTCGTACTTGCGGTCGGCCGCAAAGGCGACATGCTCGATTTCGAGGTTAAGTCCCATGCCGATCGCATCGGTCGCGACGATATGGTTCACCTCGCCGGCCTGGAACATCTCGACCTGCGCATTGCGCGTGCGCGGCGAGAGCGATCCCATCACGACCGCCGCACCGCCACGCTGGCGGCGCACAAGTTCGGCGATGGCGTAAACCTCCTCAGCCGAAAACGCGATGATCGCCGAGCGTTGCGGCAGCCGGGTGATCTTTTTCTCGCCGGCAAACGCAAGGTGGGACATGCGCGGCCGGCTGGTAATTGTCACCCCCGGCAACAGGTGCTCGATGATCGGCTGCGCGGTCGCCGCGCCGAGCAGCAGGGTCTCCCCGCGCCCGCGCCGGTTGAGCAGCGCATCCGTAAAGACATGGCCACGTTCGAGATCGGCGATCAGCTGGATTTCGTCGATGGCGACGAAGCTCGCATTGATGTCCCGGGGCATCGCCTCGACCGTCGAGACCCAGTAGCGCGGGTTCTTCGGTTTGATCTTCTCCTCGCCCGTGACGAGCGCCACCGCCTCCCGGCCGACCTTTGCGACAACCCGGTTGTAGACCTCGCGCGCGAGAAGTCGCAGCGGCAGGCCGATCATGCCGCTGTCGTGCCCCAGCATCCGCTCGATGGCGAGATGGGTCTTGCCGGTGTTGGTCGGCCCGAGAACAGCGGTCACGCCCGTGCCGCGCGGTCTTGGCGCAGACCCCGTCGTTCCGGGGGCAATCCTGAAAGGAACAGTCATCGGCAATCCGCTGATGCCCCCGCCGGGGCCGTTCCCCCAATGTGGGGAGATCGCGCGGGGAGGACAACCCATCTTCTCGGGTTTCACGACGCGGCTATTGCGCCGGATCGGGACAATCCCGAAGCACGAATCGGTCGATCGGAAACTATTCGAACGGGAGCGGAACGAATCCGGGACGAATCGGTGACTCTAGGTGAGTCACGTTTTGTTCTAACACAAGATGTGCGGGACCTCAGCGCAATAGAAACAAGAACTTGTGTTTTCTACGCAAGCGGATCGACTCGACGAACGCCATTCGGGATTCCCGCCAGGAGTCGAACGGAAAACCGACGCAAGCCTTTTCTTTCGGAAACATAGCTAATACTTCGTTTCACCCGCCAGAACGACGTCCGCTGCCCGGTTTAACGAATGGGGCAAGAGAGGAACGAAGCGGCGACGAATCAGCTCGAAGTGATTCGCGCCGAAGGATGGGCTGAAAGAAAACTCCAATAATCTCCGCGTATTAGAGAAAGTTATCGCAACCCGCCCACGCGAGTACACCCGCCGGAACGGACGCCATGGAACCTTCCGCGCGTTAAGGATTTGCGTCGTTTCGGACCAGATCGGGTGTTACGAGCCGGAGTTGAACGCAACGGCCTCGATGATCGTCGTGCCGATCATCGTCTTGACCGAGATGCGATAGGGCACGAGCAGCTTGCCGCCGTTCACCGGCGCGAGCCAGACATCCATGTCGCGATTCGCGATCATGAATTTCGTGACCCGCCGCTCCGGTCGGTGGCCCGCCACCGGGACATAGCGCGCCGAGCAGACGAGAACCGGCCCGGAATAGCCCTTCTCGCTCTTCACCTGCTTCGTCCCGCTGTAGGAGAGTATGACATCGAAGCGCTGGCTGCCGTCGAACACCGGAATACGCCGCTCGCAATTGGCCTTGTCGAGCGGATCGGTCGCGCGCACCGGCATCAGCAGCGCGCTGACGGGGTCGATGACGCCGATCCTGTGCGAATCGCGCAACGGGACGCGATCCTCCTTCAGTTCGAACGGCGGTTCGATCGCGACACTCCGGACAGAGCCCGACGCCGCCGCGATCTGGATCGTGCGTGAATCATGGCCGTTGGTCGCCGAGAGAGAGAAACCGTTGCTCAGAACGCCCGTGCCGGCAAGATTGCCCTTAGCCGTCGCCGCGCCGCGCCCCTTGGACACCGCGCCAACCAGCCCCGTCAGGGCCGACGACACGTTGAGCGTATAGGTCGAACCGCTCAGCGCCCCTTCGAGCGTCGCCTGGCCGATCGAGAGCCCGGCAAGCGTGATACGGTAGCGCGCGGAGAAATCCTGCGCGAAACCCGGCGCGAGGCTGGCGGCAAGGAACGCCGTCGCAACCGTCAGACGCGCCGGAGAACCCGGCCGGCGGCTCGAAAAATGGAACAACCCTCAATTCCCTTCCCGCATGGCCCCACCGCCCGGATCGCCCGACCCGGGGGTCGAAAGTGTTTTTCGAATCCGTGGCTGATTCGTGGCAAGATTCGCGCAAAAGCAGCGATTGGCCAAGCGCTACGACGATCCGCCCGCCGCGGCGCTGTGCGGCCCGAATTTTTCGCCTCCCACGCGCGGGCCTTGCATTGACCGGGACGCCGTCATCGACTATAGGCCTCGCTTCCGATTTCCAGAAAGCTTTGAAGGCTGCGGCCCTAGAGGCAAACCCTGGATGCTGGCCTGCCCGCGCTGACACCGGGCAACGGTATCCGGTGACGAGAGGTTAGTAGACGATGTCCCGTGTTTGCGAATTGACCGGCAAGGGTGTTCTGGTTGGCCACAAGGTCAGCCACTCCAACCGCAAGACGAAGCGCCGCTTCCTGCCGAACCTGGTGAACGTGACGCTGCAGTCGGATGCGCTCGGTCGCGCCGTCCGCCTCCGCGTGTCGGCCAACGGCCTGCGCTCGGTCGAGCATCGCGGCGGCCTCGACGCCTTCCTGATGAAGGCCTCGGACGGCGAGCTTTCGGGCACCGCCCGCGACCTCAAGCGCGAGATCGCCAAGAAGCTCGAAGCCTGAAAGAGCAAGCTGGAAGCCTGAAAGAGGCCCAGCACCTGATTTTTCAGATCCTGCATGGATATCCAGGGGCGGCACTGCCGCCCTTTTTGCTGTTCTCAGGCCGCCAACGCGAAGCGCAATACGAGATTGCGCTGCAGGATCGAGAAGTTGTCATCCGACATCAGTGTCAGGATCACGCGGCCGCTGCGGTCCTGATGCACCATCAGCGCTTCCATGTTGTCGATCTGCTGGCCGAGATGCGCTTCGATCAACACTTCGCCGTCGAGCACGGCGCCGGGCCGGATCATGCCGAGCGGCACGCGGCGGATACGGAACCCGAGCCCGAAGAACGGCACGAATCGCCGTTCGAGAACGAGCAGATCACCATCGGGCAGAAAATCGAGATCGGTGATGTCGAAATCGCCGATCTTGCGTACCGATAGCTGGCCCGGTTTAGGGCCGATGATGAAGCCGGGCATATCCCGGCTCGCGCTGCCCCGCGGCGCGTGCTCCGCGAGCGCGAGCAGCGAGCCGGCGAAGGGCGACCCGGCGGGGATGACGCCGAGCGCCTCGATCCCCTGGTTGGCGTTGAGCTTTTTCATCGCCGCCGGGGTCGGAATGATCTCCCCCCGCGCCTCGATGCCGCGTGCGCTGAAATCGAACCGGAAGATGTCGTGTGTCCGCTCGACACCGACATAGTAATACCGGCCACCCCGCGCGAGGCTCTCGCTGTCGAAGTAGCGCGTGTCCTTGAGCCGCCGCCCGGCGGCGTTGCGCAACGGCGCGATGCGGGCCTCGGCGATGCGTTTCAGCGCGCCGCCTTCCTCGATCAGGCGTCCGGTGATCCAATGGGCATGATCGGTAAGGGCGACAAAGCCGATCCCGTCCGGGTCGATGCGTCCAGCCGAAATCCCGCCGAACTCCGGATCCTTCGACCGCATTTCTAGGCCGCCGAGAAATTCGAGCGCGCCGAACCGCCGCTGGGCACGGTCCTCCGCCGAGAAATGGGAGAACGGATAGCAATCGATCGTAAAATCACGCGCAGCGTCGCGATCGATCGACCTTGCCACGGTGGCGGACGAGGCGGCGAGGCTGGCGGCAGTGGCGGCGAGGAACCCGCGCCGCGTGATCAAGCACGGCCTCCGGCGGCACGGCGCGGCGGCGGAGCCGGCGCAACCCGCGGCGCTTCCTCGAACAGTTCCGCCAGTTTCTCGGTCATCACCCCGCCGAGTTCCTCGGCATCGACGATCGTCACCGCGCGTCGGTAATAGCGCGTCACGTCGTGGCCGATGCCGATGGCGATCAGCTCCACGGGCGAGCGCGTCTCGATCTGCTCGATGATCTGCCTTAGATGCTTTTCGAGATAATTGCCTGAATTGACCGAGAGCGTCGTATCGTCGACCGGCGCACCGTCCGAGATCATCATCAGGATGCGCCGCTGCTCGCGCCGGGCGAGCAGGCGGTTATGCGCCCAGTCCAGCGCCTCGCCGTCGATGTTCTCCTTGAGCAACCCCTCGCGCATCATCAGCCCGAGATTGCGCCGCGCCCGCCGCCAGGGCGCATCGGCGCTCTTGTAGATGACGTGGCGCAGATCGTTGAGCCGGCCCGGATTGGCGGGCTTGCCCGATTGCAGCCAGAGTTCGCGGGACTGTCCACCCTTCCAGGCCTTGGTGGTGAAGCCGAGGATCTCGACCTTCACCCCGCAGCGCTCCAGCGTGCGGGCGAGAATATCGGCGCAGGTCGCCGCGACCGTGATCGGCCGGCCGCGCATTGAGCCGGAATTGTCGATCAGCAACGTCACCACCGTGTCGCGGAAATTGGTGTCCTTCTCGCGCTTGAAGGAGAGTGGCGCGAAGGTCCCGCGCATATCGTCGATCACGACGCGCGTGAGGCGCGAGGGGTCGAGCGTGCCCTCTTCGAGGTCGAACTCCCAACTGCGGTTCTGCTGCGCCAGCAGGCGGCGCTGAAGCCGGTTCGCCAGCCGCCCGACAACCCCCTGAAGGTTGGAGAGCTGCTTGTCGAGATAGGCACGCAGGCGATCGAGTTCCTCGACATCGCAGAGCTCTTCCGCGGCGATCGTCTCGTCGAACTTGTTGGTGAAGGCCTTGTAGGCGCCAGCGTTGCGCGCGTCGTCCTTGTGCTGGGGTGGGCGCGAGGCCTCGGCCGGCTCCTCGCCGTCGACCATGTCCTCGTCCTCGGGAAAATCGCCCGGCGGTGCATCGGCGGCTTCCTGCGCGCCCTCGCTCATGTCGTCCGAAAGTGCGTCCGTCTCCTCGAGATCGAAGCCCTCGTTCTCCTCGGCGGCGCCGCTCTCGCCTTCCTGCGGCTTCTCGTCACCGTCATCGCCGTCGTCGTTGTTCTCGTCCTCGTCGTCCTGCCCCATCGGATCGGCCTCGACCATGCCGAGATCGACGAGCATCTGCTGGACGAGTTTCGCGAAGGCCTGCTGGTTCTCGATATTGGCATGGAGCGAATCGAGCGTCTTGCCGGCACGATCCTCAAGGTTGTCGCGCCAGAGATCGGTGATCCGCGCGGCGGACTCCGGCGGCTTCTGCCCGGTCAGGCGCTCGCGCACCAGCATCGCCACCGCCTCTTCCATCGGCGCATTGGCGATATCGTTGACCTCGGCAAGGTTGGAGCGGCGATAGCGGTCCTCCAGCATCGCGCCGAGATTGGTGGCGACGCCCGCCATCCGGTTGGCGCCGATCGCGTCGCAACGCGCCGCTTCGACCGCCTCGAACACCTTGCGGGCGTCCAGACCCTCCGGCATCAGCCGGCGGTGCAGCTTGTCGTCGTGGCAGGCGAGGCGCAGGGCGTAGCTGTCGGCATGGCCGCGCAGGATGGCGACATCCTTCGCCGTCGGCTTGCGCGGCGGCTCGGGCAGGCGCGCGCGCACCACCTCGCCGGCATCGACGAGGCTCGGCCGGTCGGCGGCGAACTGGACATCGACCTCGCCCTTGCCGGCCATGGCACGCAGGGCCGAGGAAACCGCTTTCTTGAACGGTTCGACCGGGCTGTCCTTCGCGGCGGGGTTGTTTTTCGAGTTCGAGGTCATGTCACTCAGCCGAGCATGTTGAATTCGTAGCGCGTGAGGCCGTCCTCCGGCTCGCCGCGCAGCGGGGTGAGGAGGCCGCCGGCCCTGAAGACCTTGCCGCGCGCCTTCACTGATGCGACAGGGAACCAGAATTCCAGCTTGCCGTCATCGCCCTTCACGACAAGCCTGTCCTCCTCGATCAACGCCGCGCCATCCGCCGATTGCGCGGCAACGGAAATCTCGATCCGGCACAGCGTTTCGATATGGGTCTGCGCAAACGCCGCCAGACGCCGTGCGCCCGCCCGATCGAGCGTGCCGCGGAACGCCGGCTCCTTCGCCTGCGCCCGCATCGGCGCCAGTGCCGCGACAAAAGCCGCAAGCAGCGCCCGGCGGCGGCTGAGCAGCGGCCCAATCATGCGATGATCCTTTCCGCGAGATCGACGAGCCCCGACGCGGCGACATCGACCGGGACACGCGGCTCCGCCTCGCCCTTGCCGGGGCCGTGCTCATCCGGCCGGGCGATATGTGCGGTCCGGAGCCCCAGCGCGGCGGCGCTGGCGAGATCGTCCGAATGCGCCGCGACCATCATGCACTGCGCCGGCTCGAGATCGAAAGCCGCGCAGCCGGCGAGATAGACGCCGGGCTTGGGCTTGTAGTCGCGCGCGATCTCCGAACCGAGGATCGCATCCCAGTGGAAACCGTTGTGCCGTGCCATCTCGGCCATCAGCGAGATATTGCCGTTCGACATCGGCGCGAGCAGGAACTTCACGCGCAAAAGCCGAAGGCCGCGCGCGACATCCGGCCAGGCATCGAGCCGGTGCCAGACGAGGTTGAGCGCGGCACGATCCTTTTCGCTCATGTCGTCGAGCCCGAAGCGCGGCAAAATGCGATCGAGGTTCTCGCGATGGAGCGTGTCGAGCTTCACATAGCCACGCCCACCCTCACGGATGCGCTGCATGGCGGGCTGGTATTCCCCTCGCCAGGCATCGGCAAAAGCCCCACCGTCAACGGGAAGCTGAAGCCGTTCGACCTCGCGCGCAATGCTGCCGCGCCAGTCCACCAGCGTGCCGAACACATCGAAGAACAGGGCGCGGACCCCGGTCATGAAAAGCGCTTCACCAGATAGATGTTGTCGTGCCCGGCCGGGTGATCCTTGATCCGCCCGAATTCCTCAAAGCCGTTGGCCTTGTAGAAATCCGGCGCCTGGAACGACCAGGTCGAGAGATGCATATGCGTCGCGCCGAATTTGCGTGCCTCGGCCTCCGCCAGATCGATCAAGCGCTTGCCGACCCCCGTGCCCCGCTGGCTCTCGTCGATCCAGAGGAGATCGACGTAGAGATAATCCATGCGCAACTCGCCGATCAGCCCACCGACAACAGCGCCGGCATCATCCCGCACGGACAAAGCGAAAGGATGACGATCGCGCTGCACCGGCAGGAAGCGATCATTGTAACGCGTCAGCCCGGAGGCAACCGCCTGCCGAACTTCATCGAACCGCGAAGTATCGACCTGAACAAGGGCCATCGCCTCAACTCAGCGCGACGTTGACCGCGCTTTCCTTCAACTCCTGTCCGAACGAGCGCTGGTAGAACTCGGCCACGAGGGCGCGCTCCAGCTCATCGCACTTGTTGAGGAAGGTGAGACGGAACGCCATGCCAAGATCGCCGAAGATGGCGGCGTTCTCGGCCCAGGTGATCACCGTACGCGGGCTCATGACGGTCGAGAGTTCGCCGTTCATGAAGGCGTTGCGCGTCAGATCCGCGACGCGGACCATGCGGTTGACGGTCTCGCGGCCTTCCTTGGTCTGGAAGTGCTTGGCCTTGGCGAGCACGATATCCACTTCCTTGTCGTGCGCGAGGTAGTTCAGCACCGTGACGATCGACCAGCGGTCCATCTGCGCCTGGTTGATCTGCTGCGTACCGTGATAGAGGCCGGAGGTGTCGCCGAGGCCGATGGTGTTGGCTGTCGCGAACAGGCGGAACGCCTTGTGCGGGCGGATCACGCGGCTCTGGTCGAGCAGCGTCAGCCGGCCCGAGCTTTCGAGCACACGCTGGATGACGAACATGACGTCGGGACGACCGGCGTCGTATTCGTCGAACACCAGCGCGATATTGTGCTGGTAGGCCCAGGGCAGGATGCCGTCCTTGAACTCGGTGACCTGCTTGCCGTCCTTCAGGACGATGGCATCCTTGCCGACGAGATCGATACGGGAGACGTGGCTGTCGAGGTTGACGCGCACGCACGGCCAGTTGAGCCGCGCCGCGACCTGCTCGATATGCGTCGATTTGCCGGTGCCGTGATAGCCGGTCACCATCACGCGGCGGTTGTAGGCGAAGCCGGCGAGGATCGCGAGCGTCGTATCCTTGTCGAACAGGTAATCCGGGTCGAGATCCGGCACATTCTCGGTGCGGGTCTTGTAGGCCGGCACGACGAGATCGCTGTCGATCCCGAACGCCTCACGGACGGCAATGGTGGTATCGGGCTCGCCGTTGTTCGCATCGGCGGGCACGGTTTCGGCAAGGGCAGTCACGGACATCAATCACCTGGAGGCGGCCCGGCACGGGCGGCCCTTTCTCATCGCTGGATCGGACAGGGCGGGGCTCAGGCGAGGCCCGCGGATTTCAAATAATTATAGGCATCGATGATCGCGCGCAATTTGTCTTCTCGCGAACGGTCACCTTCGTTGAGATCGGGATGCAAGCGCTTGGCCAGTTCCTTGAAGCGGCGCCGGATCGCCTGACGATCGGCGCTCTCGTCGAGACCGAGCGTATCGAGCGCCCTGAGTGCCATCTTGCCGATCATCTTGCGCTGCCCCTCGCGCTGGGCGGCCTCGCGCGCCTTGCGCAACCTTTCGAGGCGCGCGCGCAGCAACGTCGCCGCATCGAGCTTCGAATCCGGTCCGGCCCCGCCGGCGACGCCCGCCGCCCAGGTCGGCCGGTGCCCGGTCAAGGCATCCTTCTGGTAGGATTGAACGGCGGAATCCGTCATGCCGGCGAAATAATTGTAGGACTGGTTGTATTCCCGCACATGGTCGAGACAGAACAGATGGAACTGCCCCTCCTGCTCGCGCCCCTTCGGCGCCCGGAACTCGCCCTTGCGCTTGCAGCCGGGATGATCGCAGCCGGGCTCGACCGCCGGACGCACCTCTTCCGCCACCGGCTTGGACCGGACCTTGTCGAAGATTGGCGAGTTGAGATTCATCATCGCGGGTAAGATAGGATCGAGGCTAGGGTTCCGGCAAGCACCGGGTGAACAATGAAGCCCCAGCCGTTAGCAAGAGGAAAAGGCGGAAACAAGATGAACCGGCAAACCCGCATCCGCGCGCTGCTCGCGCCGCTCGATCCGGTCGAACTCGATATCCTCGACGAAAGCGAACGCCATCGCGGGCACGGCGGCTGGCGCGAGGGCGGCGAAACGCACTATCGCCTGCGCATTCGCGCACGCAGCCTCAACGGTCTCTCGCGGGTGGAATGTCACCGCCGCATCAACGCATTGCTCGCGCCGGAATTCGCCTCCGGTCTGCATGCGCTGGCGATCGATGCGAAGGGAGAAGGGCCCTGAAGCTGGACTTTTCCGCCCCTTCGTGGTGAAAGGCGAGGGGGCGCACGGCCCGAGGCTCACACATTCAACCCATGTTATCGATTGAAATCCTTGTCGTTCTTGGCCTGACGCTGCTGAACGGCTTTTTCGCGATGTCGGAACTGGCGATCGTTTCGGCGCGGCGCGTCCGCCTTGAGGCCTTGGCCGAAGCCGGGCATTCGGGTGCCAAGGTCGCGGTCGAGCTTCATCGCGACCCCTCGCGCTTCTTCTCCGCCGTCCAGTTTGGCATCACGCTACTCTCGATCGTCTCGGGCGCCTTTGGCACTGCGACGCTGGGCCAGAAGTTTTCCGATTATCTCGCCGGCTTCCCCGCGATTGCCCAGTATGCCGAGCCGATCGCCTATTCGAGCACGGTGGTGCTGCTTTCCTTCCTCAGCGTAGTGCTTGGCGAACTGGTGCCCAAGCGCATCGCGCTCGCCTATCCCGAGGCGGTGGCGGCGCGTGTCGCCCGCCCCCTCGCGCTGATCGGCAATCTCGGCCGGCCGGTGGTGGCGATCTTCACCGTCTCCTCCGCGATGATCCTGACCCTTCTGCGCGTTCCCCAGACCCGCGACGAGACCGTCACCGAGGAGGAGGTCAACACTATCCTCGAGGAGGGCACCACCTCCGGCGTCATCGACCCGGCGGAGCGGGCCATGGTCCGCGAGGTGATCGGCCTCGCCGAGACGCCGGTTTCCGACATCATGACGCGACGGACCGAGGTTTACTGGGTCGATGTCGCCGACGATCCCAAGGTGCTGCGCGCCGAATTGCGCCAGTGCCCCTTCAGCCGCGTCGTCGTCGCCAAGGGCGGCTCGATCGACGAGCCGCTCGGCTTCGTCCACAAGAAGGACCTGCTGGACCTTCTCCTCGAAGGCAAGCCGCTCGACATCGAGAAGAACGTCCGCGAGCCGATCTTCGTGCCGGAGGTCTCCTCGGTGCTCGATGTACTCGAACTCTTCCGCGAGAAGCGCAATCACTTCGCCTTCGTGCTCGACGAATTCGGCACCTTCGAGGGCGTGCTGACACTGACGGACGTGCTTGAAGCGATCACCGGCGACATTCCCGAGGAGCACGAGCCGGAAAACCGCGCGATCTTCCAGCGCGCCGACGGCACCTATCTCGTCGACGGCCGCACCGAGATCGACGACCTGGAAGAGGAACTCGGCATCGAGGTGCCGACGGATGCCCGCTTCCGCACCGTCGCCGGCTTCGCGCTCGAGGCTTTCGGCCGCATCCCCTCCGAAGGCGATATCGCCGAGCTCGACGCCTGGACGGTCGAGATCATGGATATGGACGGGCGGCGCATCGACAAGCTGCTGTTCCGCCGCAAGGAGTGAGCCTCGGCTTCTCTTTGGCCGCCCTTTGCGCCGAAAAGCGGCTGCCACGTTTCGATCCGGACGTCAGCCCTTCGGCCGCGCCGGCGCGAACCAGTAGATCGAAACGCAGACCAGCAGGGCTATTCCGAACGCGAGGTGGAGGTTGCCGTAGAGCGCCGCCGGGCCAAGCCCGGCCTCCTTCATCGCGCCGACGGCCCGCCCGGAAAGAAGCTGCGCCACCCCCGTGCCGCCGATCGAGACGAAATTGATGAAGGTGATGCCCCGGCCGATGACGTGCGAGGGCATGAACATCCGGCCGTGCGCGATCAGCACTGCATAGCTCAGGCCGAACAGCCCCGCGCAGCCCATCAGCACGATCGCCAACACCAGCGAGCCGGAAGGCACATAGGCCAGCGCAACGAAACTCAGGCCGGACAGCGCCGTGGAAACCAGGACGACCAGTCGCGGATTGTCGATCCGGCTCGCGATCGGCCCGGTGGCAATCGCCGAGATGGTCATCGTCACCGCGAGGCCGAGAACCGCATTGCCGCGCGCCAGAAAGTCGAGCCCGTGGACTTCGCCGAAATAGGGGCCGACCCAGAGCGAACGCTCGGTGAAGATGGGCCCTGTGATGGCGAGGCTCATCACCAGGATCGGCCACATCGCCGGCAGCCGCGCGAGAGCCACGATATCGCCGATCAGAGAACCACCCGGCGGCGCGGATTCGCGCGGAGGGTCGCGGAACACGAGCAGGAGGAGCATCGCGACAACCGCCGTCACGGCCGCGACGATACGGATTGCATCCCGCCAGCCGACCGTCTCGACGAGAATCGCCAGCGGCGTCGCCGCAACCAGCGACCCGATCAGGCCGCAGGCCAGAAAGACCCCGGCAAGCGCCGCGAAGCGGGCCGGCGGCTCGGTCTTGGCAAAAAAATAGAGCGTCCCCATCAGCAGCGGCGCGCAACCGACACCGACCAGCGCCATGCCAACGATGCCGACGCCATGCGTCTTCGCCGAGGCAAAGATCAGCGCACCGACGACGGCGGCGATCATCATGAAAGGCATCGTCCGCCGCGGCCCGAAACGATCGAGCGCCATGCCGACCGGGAACTGCGACAGCGCGAAGGCGAAGAACCACGCCGAACCGAGCGCGCCGAACTCCTTCGGCCCCATGCCGAGGTCCTGCATCAGCTGATCGGCGATGACGGTAAGGAAAGAGCGGTAGAACTGGCTCAGAAGATAGCCGAGCGCCGCCGCGACGAAGATCGCGCGGCGGCGCGCAAGGGAAATAGCGGTCGTCATGCGTTCTTCCTGCACCGGCAATGAAGCGGGCGGCCGAACGCCGCCCGACCCATCAGCGGATGCGTTCCATAATCGAGACGTAGTTCGCCACCGCGGCGCCGCCCATGTTGAACACGCCACCGAGCTTCGGCGCGCGAAGCTGGATGCCCTCGGGCGCCTCGCCGCAGAGCTGCATCGCCGTGAGCGCGTGCATCGACACGCCGGTCGCGCCGATCGGATGGCCCTTGGCCTTGAGGCCGCCGGAGACGTTAACGGGCAGCTTGCCGTCCTTCTCGACCCAGCCTTCGCTGATCGCCCGCGCGCCCTGACCGCGCGGGGCAAGGCCCATTGCCTCGTATTCGATCAGTTCGGCGATGGTGAAGCAGTCGTGCGTCTCGACGAAGGAAAGGTCGTCGAGCGAGAGCTTCGCCTGCCCGAGCGCCTGCTTCCACGCGACCGCGCACCCCTCGAATTCGAGAATGTCGCGCTTCGACATCGGCAGGAAATCCTGCACATGCGCGAGGCTGCGCAGCAGAACGGCGCGTTCGGCGCCCATCGCGGTCTCGATATCGGCGATCACCAGCGCCGCCGCCCCGTCCGAGACGAGGCTGCAATCGGTGCGCTTCAGCGGACCGGCGACGAAGGGATTCTTGTCGCTCTCGTTACGGCAGAAATCATAGCCGAGATCCTTGCGCATCTGGGCGTAGGGATTGCCGGCGCCGTTCCTGTGGTTCTTGGCGGCGATGCGGGCGAGCGCGTCGGACTGGTCGCCATAGCGCTGGAAATAGCCGCCGGCGATCTTGCCGAACACGCCGGCGAAGCCGCCGACCGTGTCACCATCCTCGGGAAGATAGGAGGCCTTGAGCAGGTTGTTGCCGATTTCCGCCGGGGGCGTCCGCGTCATCTGCTCGACGCCGACCACCAGCACCACCCGCGCGGCCTTGGCGGCGATCGATTTCGCCGCCTGATGCACCGCCGCCGAACCAGTGGCGCAGGCGTTCTCGACGCGCGTCGTCGGCTTGAACCGCAGGGCCGGATCGGCCTGAAGCACCAGCGAGGCCGTGAAGTCCTGCGGTGAGAAGCCGGCGTTGAAATGACCGAGATAGATCTCGTCCACATCCCCGGCGCTGATTTTCGCATGGGCGAGCGCATCGCGCGCGACCGACACAATCAGCTCCTCGATACTCTCTTCCTTCTTGCCGAAGGTCGTATGGGCCCAGCCGATAATGGACGCGGACATGCCGTTCTCCTCATGCCGATGGCAGCGATGCCAAGAAATCGCGCCTGTTGCGCATTGGGAAGGCAGTTTGTTCAAGTCTTGGCACAAATCAAGTCGGTTGCCTGACAGAGCAGGAAATTTCGCTGCACCGCGCACTGGCCTTGGAAGCGGGGAAACGCCATTTTGCGTCCATGGTCTTTCCCTCGCTGCCCCCGGAACCGCTCCTGCGCGGCCTGATTTTCCTCTCGGTCTTCGGCCTGCTCGCCTTCGCCGAGGGTGTCGCGCCGTTCCGGGCGGTCTCGCGGGGGCCGCGCTGGCCGGGCAATCTGCTGCTGTTCGCGCTCGGCATTCTCGTGGCGCGCGTCGTGCTGCCGCTCGGCGCGGTTGGATACGCGGCCTGGCTCGCAGGAACCGGCGCCGGCCTCTTCAACCTGCTGAAGGTGCCGGGCTGGCTGGCGCTCGCCGCTTCGGTGATCCTGCTCGATCTCGCGATCTACGCCCAGCACGTCCTGTTCCATAAGGTGCCCCTGCTCTGGCGCCTGCACCGCGTCCACCACGCCGATACGGAAATGGACGCCACCACCGGCATCCGCTTTCATCCGCTCGAGATCGCCCTGTCGCTCGGCATCAAGCTCGTCGCGATCACGCTGATCGGGGCGCCGCCGCTGGCGGTGTTCCTGTTCGAAGTTCTGCTCAATGCCGGCGCGCTCTTCACCCACGCCAATCTTCGCCTCCCCGCGCGTTGGGAGGTGCGGCTGCGGTGGATGATCGTCACGCCGGGCATGCACCGCGTCCACCATTCCTGGGAGCGGATCGACACGGATTCGAACTACGGTTTCAATCTCTCGCTCTGGGACCACCTGTTCCGCACCTACCGGCCCGAACCGGTGCCGGGCGAGGCCGATATGGTGTTCGGCGTCGAGACCTTCCGCGCCCCTCGCGAGCGGCGGATCGATGCGCTGCTGACGCAGCCTTTCCGCACCGATCCGGCTCCTGGCAGCACACGTCAGGAGAAAAGCCGCGGGCGGCATTCGGGCTAGGCGCGAATCGCGCCGCGCGCTAGCTTGGCCCTGAGCCGCCAGCGGCTCTCCACATCAGGCGCCCCATGAGGTCTCCGGAACCGGTCGAAGCCCGTCCGTCGCGCAAGATCATCCATATCGACATGGATGCGTTCTATGCGTCCGTCGAGCAGCGCGACAATCCGGACCTGCGCGGCAAGCCGGTCGCCGTCGGCGGCGCCAGCGAACGCGGCGTCGTCGCCGCCGCCAGCTATGAGGCGCGGAAATTCGGTGTGCGCTCGGCCATGCCGTCCGTGACCGCACGCCGCCGCTGCCCCGAACTTATCTTCGTCAAGCCGCGCTTCGACGCCTACCGCGCGATCTCGCGCCAGATCCGCGATATCTTCGCCCGCCACACCGCGCTGATCGAACCGCTGAGCCTCGACGAGGCCTATCTCGACGTCACCGAGAACAACCGCAACATCCCGCTCGCGACCGATATCGCCGAGATGATCCGCGCCGACATCCGCGCCGAGACCGGGCTGACGGCCTCCGCCGGCGTTTCCTACAACAAATTCCTCGCCAAGCTTGCCTCCGATCAAAACAAGCCGGACGGGCTGTTCGTCATCACACCCCGTATGGGGGCCGCGTTCGTCGAGGCGCTGCCGGTCGCGAAGTTCCATGGCGTCGGCCCGGCGACCGCCGCCAAGATGCAGCGGCTCGGCATCGAACACGGGCGCGACCTGCGCGACCGCTCGCTCGATTTCCTCGAACGCCATTTCGGCAAGGCCGGCCCGTTCTTCTATTGGATCGCCCGCGGCATCGACGAGCGGCCGGTGCGCCCGGATCGCATCCGCAAGTCGATCGGCGCCGAGGATACCTTCTTCACCGATCTCCACGATGTCGAGGCGGCACGCGACAAATTGCGCCCGATCTCCGAAAAGGTCTGGCGGCACTACGAGCGCCTTTCGCTCCACGGCCGGACAGTGACGCTAAAGGTGAAGTTCTCCGATTTCCGCATCATCACCCGCTCGCGGTCGCTGCCTGTGCCGGTCGCGAGTTTCGAGGAACTCGAATGGCTCGGCAACGCGCTGCTCGCGCCTCTCTTTCCGGTCGAGAAGGGCATCCGTCTGCTCGGCATCACCGTCTCCTCGCTCGGCACGGGCGAACCGGAGGCGGAAACGCAGCTCGCCCTGCCCATGGCTCTTCCCTTGTGACGAGCTCTGCCCCTGTGACTCGAACCCTCCCCTGTGATAGGCGGAAGGCATGTCGTTCTGCCTGATCGCCGGCGCCCTCTCGGTTTCCCTCGCCACCTCAAGCCTAACCCTGGCCTGGAGCCATTCGGTCGAGCATCAGCTCTGGGAGGAGGACTGGCGACTGGAGAAGGGCCTGCTGGTGCTCGATGCTGCGCGCGTGCGCGGTTCCGGAGCGGGCATGGAGGCAGGCGAGGATGCGGTGCTGAAGGATGGTGCCTGGCAATGGCATCCGCGCGTCGCGCCGCTGGAGAAGATCGTCCTGCGCCGGTCCGGCGCCACCGCCGATTACCGCCTCTGCATCCGCGGCGCGTGCAAGCCGCTCTCCGCGCTGCTGCCGCTGGAGGCCGACCCAGTCGCGCTTCGCGCCTGCCCCAAGGGCATGCCGCGATAAGGTGGAAACCGGTCAAACGCAGCATGCGAAGACGGCAAGATAAGCCTCATTCGCGGCGCAGGATGCGATCGGAAATCAGGCTGGCGAGCGCCTTGGGACGAAACGCCCGCATCAGCGCCTCGGGATCGTAATCCTCGCGCACCCAGTCGAGGAAGGGCTTTCCCTGTTCCTCGCCCTCGCGGCGATAGGCCTCGAGGAAGGCATCGAGAATGCCGGCCTGGGCGTAGCGGAAATGCCCCTTGAGCAGCGTCAGTTCGCGGAATGCGCGCGCCGTATCCGCCTTTTCGACCACCATGAGATAGAGCGCGGCGAACAGCCCCGCCCGGTCGGCGCCGGATTTGCAGTGCGCGAGCGCGGGATACTGGAGCGAGGCGAAGAATTCCGGCAGACCGAGCAGCACGTCGCGGTCAGGCGCCTCGCGCGAGCGCAGCACGAAATCGACGACCGTGATTCCGTGCCGCTCGGCGGCATCGCGTTCGAGCTGCCAGGCGCCGTGGCTGCGCCCGCCGCGCAGGTTGACGATCGTTTTGAGGCCCTGCCGCGCCATGCGGGCGATATCGACCGGCGAGGGCTGCGCCGAACGCCACAGCGAGGGCGTGATCCGATGCCGGTTGAGATGGACGAGCCGGAGGATGCCGTGATCGACGAACAGCAGGTCCGCCCAGGCCCGCACCCGCTCGCGCAGGGAACCGATCGGACGGTTCCACCTCGCAAGGCGCTTCGCGTTGCGCGCGATGTAATATTCGTCCGTCCGCTCGATTCGGGCCATGGAGCCGCTTATCATCCGGCGCGGCGGATGGCAAAGTGATGGCGTACGCGCGTCGCCGCCAACGAATTACCAATTGTGCATCGCAGCGCCGCCCGCTACTGCTGGCCCGAATTTTTCTTCCCGGAGACCCCGCATGCGTATCGACGCCATTCCCATCGGCAAGAACCCGCCGCACGATGTCAACGTCATCATCGAAGTGCCGATCGGCGGGGAGCCGATCAAATACGAAATGGACAAGGACGCCGGCACGCTGATCGTCGACCGGTTCCTCTACACGCCGATGCGCTATCCGGGAAATTACGGCTTCGTGCCGCACACCCTCTCGGACGACGGCGACCCGATCGACGTGCTCGTCGCCAATACCCGTCCGATCATTCCCGGCGCGGTCATCAACGTGAAGCCGATCGGCGTGCTGCGCATGGAAGACGACGGCGGCGGCGACGAGAAGATCATCGCCGTGCCTTCGGCCAAGCTGACGCAGCGTTATTCGCATGTCGAGAACTATACCCAGCTTCCCGAGATCACCTGGAAGCAGATCGAGCACTTCTTCCTGCACTACAAGGATCTCGAACCCGGCAAATGGGTGAAGCTGCTCGGCTGGGGCGACGCCGCCGACGCGCGCCGCCTGATCGTCGAGGCGATCGAGCGCGCCCGCAAGAAATAACGGCCCAACAAAAAATAGCCGCCCGAAACGCTGGCGAATAACGAGAAACGGACAGCCGATGTCGGCTGTCCGGCCTGTCGGAGGGCAAGACCTCCGCTGTGCAAGATCTCCGCTGTGAAGGCCGGCCGGAAACTGTCCGGTCCGGCGCGGCGGATCACTTCTGCATCATGCTCCGCACGACACCCACGAGGGCGAGGAGAACGCCGCCCCCAGCGCCACCGGCCGCGATAGAGCTGACGATTCCGCTGACATTCAGCCCACCCGAGAGAAGGCCCGGCACGATCGCGCCGATGATCTGCGCGCCGAGCCCGCCGCCGACGATGCCGGCAACGGAATTCCACAATGTGCCCAGATCGAACTTGGGCATCACTTTGCCGGCCACGTTTCCGCCGATGGCACCGCTGATCAACTGGATAATCAAGCTTTCCATTGTTTCTCTCCCTGCCGGCTCGCATTCCGAGGAGCCGGCGGGTCGGAGCGTCGCATACTTTAGTCTAACGAGGAAGCGCGCCAGCCCCGGATTCAGAGGTTAAGGCACCGGGCGAGCGGGCCGATCGCCGCCATCTTATGCCGGACGACCTGGGACCGAAGCGTCGACCGGCGCGGATTGCGCTGGAGCGGGTTCGGAAGGATCGAGACCAGCCGCGCGGCTTCCGCGGCGGAGAGATCGCGGGCGCGCTTGCCGAAATAATGGCTGGCCGCGGCTTCGGCCCCGAACAGGCCCTCGCCCCATTCCGCTATGTTGAGATAGGTCTCCATCACCCGGTGCTTGCCCCAAACGAGATCGACGGCCAGCGCCAGCGGAATCTCCAGCCCCTTGCGGATGTAGGATCGGCCCGGCCAGAGATAGACATTCTTCGCAAGCTGCATCGTCACGGTCGAGGCCCCGCGCGACGGGCCGTCCGGATCGTCGAGCACCTCGCGCAGCGCGCCGAAATCGACGCCGCGATGCAGGCAGAATCGCTGATCCTCGGAGGCGATCACCCCCCGGACGAGATGGGGCGAGATTTCTTCCAGCGACCGCCACTCGCGGTGGACAGCCTTGCCGGTCAGCCAGCGCCCGAGCATCAGCGTCGAGGGCACCGGGATGAACCGGCCGAGCGCCAGCGAAACCGCGAGCAGCAGCATAAACACCAGTCCGGCGCGGAACAGGAACCGGACCGGCCGGGATGCGAACAGGCCTGCCATCAGGCTCCGGCCAGCGCGACCACCCGCCGCGCGATCTCGTAGTGCAACCGCTCGGCCATGCGCCCGCCGACGGAAAGAACTCCCTTGCCGGCATTCTCGGGCGCTTCGAACGCGGCGATGATCTGCCGCGCCTCGTGAAGCTCGGCCTCCGAGGGCGCGAAGACGCGGTTGGCCGGCTCGATCTGGCTCGGATGGATCAGCGTCTTGCCGTCGAAGCCGAGGCCCTTGCCCTGCAGGCATTCACCCTCGAAACCGGCACCATCGGCAATATTCCCATAGACGCCGTCGAGAATATCGACCCCGTAGGCCCGCGCCGCGATGATGCTGGTCGACAGCGCGTTGAGCAGGGCAAGGCGCGAAGGCGCCGGCGGAATGCGCATCTCCTTGACGAGATCGTTGGTGCCCATGACGAAGACGGCGAGGCGCGCGTTCGGCTCCTTCGCAAGCGCGGCGATCGCGCCAGCGTTGAGGATCGCGCGCGGAGTCTCGATCATCAGCCAGAGGCGCACGGTTTCGTCCGCGAAATGCTGGTCGAGCGCGTGGGCCGCGCGCAGGGCCTCTTCGGCCGAACCGATCTTCGGGAACAGGATCGCGTCGGGCTCCGCCGGAACGATCTCGGCCAGATCGTCGGCGAGCCAGTCGTTCCCGTCGCTTTCGCTGAAGCCATTGACGCGGACGATCACCTCCTTGCCCGTGAAGATGCGGCTTTCGAGCGCCGCGCGCGCCCGCATCCGGGCCTCCGCCTTGGCTTCCGGCGCCACGGCATCCTCGAGATCGATGATGATCGCGTCGCAAGGGAGGCTCGCCGCCTTGGCCAGCGCCCGCTCGTTGCTGGCGGGCACGTAGAGCACCGAACGGCGCCGGTGGACGGAAACGGATTGATGCGTAGAGGACATGGACAAGGCAGACATGGCGGATTGCGCCCTTTTCAACCGATGAAACCGGACCGAATACGTGCCGCCGGTTCGGGCCCGCGAAGACCGGCGGCATTGACCGGGCATCGTCATCCGGCCTATTCGGGCAGGAAAGCACAGGAGGCCGCCTTGTCCAAATCCCCCCGCGAACAGGTTGTCGGCGGATTTCCCGCGCGGCTCCTGCAAGGTTACGCCGAGTTCAAGTCCGGCCGCCTCCCGCGCGAGCGCAGCCGTTTCGAGGAAATGGCCGAGAATGGCCAACGCCCGGAAATCATGATCATCGCCTGCTGCGACAGCCGCGTCTCGCCGGAAGTCATCTTCGATGCGCGACCGGGCGAATTGTTCGTCGTCCGCAACGTCGCCAATCTGGTACCGCCCTACGCGCCGGACGGTGAGTTCCACGGCACTTCCGCCGCACTCGAATTCGCGGTTCAGGCGTTGAAGGTGAAGCATATCGTGGTGATGGGGCACGGCCGCTGCGGCGGCGTCCACGCCTTCGTCCGCCGCTCGCGCAACCCGAGCGAGGACGACGCGTTGTCGCCGGGCGATTTCATCGGCCGCTGGATGACGTTGATTGCGCCCGCCGCCGAATCGCTCCCCGCACAGGAGGACGAGAGCGACCACGACTATGCCGAGCGGCTTGCGCTGATCTCGATCCGCAATTCGATCGAGAACCTGCTCACGTTCCCCTGCGTCGAAATCCTGCACGGCCGTGGCCAGCTACGGATTCACGGCGCGATGTTCGACGTGCAGACCGGCGAACTGCGGATTCTCTGATCCTCAGTATCCCGTCGCCCGGTCAACCCGATTGGGAAGCTCTTCTCCCCGTTCGAAGGCAGCGATGTCGCGCACGATCCCCGCGACCAGCCCTTCCGGGGTCGAATCCGCCGCGACATGCGGCGTGACAATCATGCGTGGATGTTTCCACAGCGGATTGTCGGCCGGCAGCGGCTCGGTTTCGAACACGTCGATGCTTGCGCCGGCGAGCGTGCCGTCATCGAGCGCGGCGAGGATATCGGCCTCGACCTGAAGCCCGCCGCGCCCGGCATTGATGAGAACCGGACCCGGCAGGCGGCCATCCCGCGCGAGGCCGGCGAACAGCTTGCGGTCAAGGACGCCGCGGGTCGCCTCGGTTAACGGCAGCAGCGCGACGAGGATATCGGTGCGGGCGAGAAAAGCGGGTAACCCGGCCTCGCCGCCGAACATCTCGAAACCCTCGACGGCCTTGCCCGAACGCGACCAGCCGGCGACCTGAAACCCGATCCGCTTCAGCACATCCGCGCAGTCCCGTCCCAACACGCCCATGCCGAGAATACCGACGCGGACCTCATGCGCGCCCGGCTGGTCGAGTTGTTCCCAGACCGCCTCGGCCTGCCGCGCGAGGTAATGCGGCATCTGGCGGAAATGATAGAGCGCCTGCAGCGTGACCCATTCGGTCATCCGGGCGGTGAGATCGGGGTCGATGATCCGGATGAGCGGCACATCCGGCAGGGTTTTGTCCGCCAGCAGCGCATCGACGCCGGCGCCGAGATTGAAGATCGCACGGAGGTTTGGCAGCCCCGCCAGCATGCCCGGATCGGGTTTCCACACCGCTGCGTGGGTGATCGAGGCGGCATCGTAGGGCTTGCGGGCATCGACGATCTCGATCCCGCCCCCGAGGCGGCGGAACCGTTCGAGCCACGGCTCCGCGTCCCAATGCTGCGCCATCGCCACCAGAAGGGCCATACCCTGCTCCTGTCATTCCCGTCACGCCGGCCCCCGGCGCGAATCCTGCCGTCACTTGTAGCCGAAAAGCTTCGGCACGAAGAGCACGATATCGGGAATGAGGATCATCGCCACCAGCGCCGCCACCAGAACGCCGATGAAGGGCCAGACGGCGCGGATGATGGTCTGGAGCGGAATGCCGGTAATCGCGTTGATGACGAACAGCAAGACGCCGTAGGGCGGCGTGATCAGCCCGATCATGCAGTTGACGACAGCGACGACGCCGAAATGGACGAGGTCGATCCCCAGCGCCTTGCAGGTCGGGATGAACAGCGGGATGATGACGAGGATGATCGTCGTCGCGTCGAGCAGGCACCCGAGGATCAGGAACAGGATGTTGACGGCGATCAGGAAGCCGAGCGGCGAGATATCGAACCCCTGCATCAGCGCCGAGACCGCCGCCGGAATGTTTTCGCTCGCAACGATGTAGTTGAAGATCAGCGCCGCGCCGATCACCAGCCCCACCGAGGCGGTGGCCCGCGCGCTCTCCGCGAAGATCCCGTAGAGCGCCTTGAAGCTGAGCGCGCGATAGAACAGTCCCGCGACCAGCAGCGAATAGAACGCCGCCACCGCAGCTGCCTCGGTCGGCGTCGTCGCGCCGCCATAGATGCCGTAGAGCAGGATCACCGGCATCATCAGCGCCGGTGCGGCGCGGAAGGTGAGCGCGGGGAGTTCGCGCGCCGGAACCGGCTCCTCCAGCGGCACGCCCATGCGGTGCGCCATGCGGGCGTTCATCACCATGAGCACAACGCCCATCACGAGCCCCGGCACGATGCCGCCGAGGAACAGGTAGCCGATCGACGCGTCGGAAACGAGCGCGTACATCACCATCGGGATCGAGGGCGGGATGATCGGGCCGATCGTCGAGGCGGCGGCGGTGATCGCGGCGGCATAACCCGGGGGATAGCGCCCATCCTTGGTCATCATGCCGATAATGATCTTGCCGAGACCGACCGCATCGGCGACCGCCGAACCGGACATGCCGGCGAAGATCATGTTCGAGACGACGTTGACATGCCCGAGGCCACCCCGGAACCGGCCGACCAGTGCCACGCAGAACCGCAGCAGCCGCTCGGAAATCGTTCCGGCGTTCATGATGTTCGCCGCGACGATGAACAGCGGCACCGCGAGCAGGAGGAAGCTGTCGTAAAGCCCCTGGATGATCTGCTCGGCGGCGAGCGCGGGGTCCTGCCCCTTCATGAACAGATAGAGGATCGCCGAGACGATCATCGACAGCGCGATCGGCGCGCCGATGCCGGCGAGGCCGAACAGCATCAGGATGCAGTAGAGGAAGGCGCTGCTCATCGTCCCGTTCCTCAGGATTGGCCGGAGGAGTGATCGAGATCGTCGGGGCTGGCCCCGCGCAGCAGCGCGAACGCCCTGAACCCGTAATAAACGATGACCGCCACGGCGAAGATGGCGTAGACGCTGAAGACGTAATCGAGGCGCAGGCCCATCACCATGCTCGACTTGATCCTGTAGAAGGCGATGTAATCGAGCGTCGCCGGCAGCGCCGCCGCGAAGGCGACGACGATCGCCCCCGCGCTGATGAGCGCCATCACGCGGCGCCCCTTCGCGGGAGCGAGGTTATAGAGCACGTCGAATTTCACGTGGTCGCGGTCCTTCAGCAGGAAGGCGCAGCCCCAGAAGACGCCCCACAGCCAGGTTGTGAGGCAGGCCTCAAGGGTCCAGTCCATCGGCGCGTTGAAGAGATAACGCGAGCCGATCTGGAACATGAAGGCGACGAACATGGCGGCGAGCAAAGCCACCGCCACGTCTTCCGTCCGCCTGTGCAGCCAGCGAAGAACGGCGATCATGAACGCGATCCTGCGTGCGATACGGTCAGGATCACTTCACCGCGTTGATCTTGTCGACGAGACCCGCCGGCCAGTCCTTCGCGAACTTCGAGGCGAGATAGTCGGCCTGCACCTTCTTGCGGAAGGCATCGACATCCGGCGTATAGACCTTCAGGCCCTTGTCCTTGAAGAACTGTTCCAGCTCCGCCTCGAGCTTGAGCTGCTTCTGGCGACCGGACTCGGCGGCATCGTCCGCAGCCTTCTGCAGCTTCTTCTGCTGGTCGGGCGTGAACTTGTCCCAGACCTTCTTGGAAATCGCGAGATAGTTCTGGTCGACGAGATGGCTCGTCAGCACGATCTGCTTGGTGACCTCATAGAACTTCGAATCCCGGTCGGTCGGCAGCGGGTTGTCCTGTCCGTCGATCGCGCCGGTCTGGAGACCGGTATAGACCTCCGTGAACGCCATCGGCGTCGGGTTGGCGCCCAGGGCCTTGCCGAGGAACAGCCAGGCCTCGGTGCCCGGCATGCGCAGCTTGATGCCCTCCATGTCGGCCGGGGTCTTGATCTCCTTGTCGGTACGCAGATTCACCTGCCTCCGGCCGAGATACATCACCGTGAGAAGCTTCACGCCGAGCTTGTCCTCGGTCATCTTCTTGAGATCGTCCATGACGTTGGACTGGAACACCTTCTTCTGGTGCTCGGCATCGCGCAGAAGATAGCCGGCGGTGAAGATCGACCAGGCCGGGATCAGCGTCGCCAGTTCCTGCGCCGAGGTGATCGACATGTCGAGATTGCCGCGGGCGATCGCCTCAAGCTCGGTGCCCTGCTTGAACAGCGTCGCGTTGAAGTGCGGCTGGAGGGTCGCGAAATCCTTGATCGCCGGCGCGAATACCTCGGTGAGGGCCAGGGAGCGCTGGTCGGTCGGCGTCGCCGGGGTCGAAAGGCGCAGCGTCACACCCTGGCCGAACGCCGGTCCAGACAGCACGACCGCTCCGGCGAGAGCTGTGCCGAGCAGCGTGCGGCGGTTGAAAGTTCCGTTCATGGTATCCTCCCTCGCAAGGCTCGCCCGGCGGCCTGCTTCTGATTATTGGTGCCGGGCCTTGCGGGGCTCGGCGAACCCGGCGACCCAATCAGGAATCGCCGGAAATTGCATGTGACAATCGTCACGAGATGGGACCGGCCTTCCCGCTTGCGCGCGTGACCGAGCCGGCATCCGCCATATGAACCACCAATTTGGTCGGATGTCACTAACATGTTAGCCTGCTTTTTCATTCCGTGGCAAATCGGTCGCCCTGAAGCGCCGCCGTGGCGGTTCCGGCCGTATCCTCGCCACTTTTTCATGTTTGTGCACGCCCTGGTACGCGCGGAGGCGGGCTTCCGCCCTTCTCAAAACCGGAACGGCGCGCTAGGAATGGCGGTCGGACTGTCCTCCTGAATCGCGTTTGCGACACCCCAATGCCGAGGCGCCCTTGTCGTTTTCTTTCCGGATATTCGTTCCCGCCCTGCTGATGAGCCTGATTGCCGGCGCCGCCGCGAAGGCGGACCCGCTGGTTCCGACCGTGATCGTCGACGCCGCGACCGGCGAGGTGCTCCATTCCGAAGCCGCGACAAGGCCCTGGTATCCGGCCTCGACCACCAAGCTGATGACGGCCTATGTCGCCCTGCGCGCGGTGCATCAGGGGCTGGTGAAGCTGGATACGCCGCTCGTCGTTTCCGCCGGCGCCGCGCGCCAGCCGCCGAGCAAGATCGGCGTCAAGCCGGGCCAGGAGATCACGCTCGAAAACGCGCTGAAGATCATCATGGTCAAATCGGCCAACGACATCGCGACCGTGATCGCCGAGGGCATCGGCGGCTCGGTTCCCGGCTTCGCCGTGATGATGAACCGGGAAGCGGCGCGACTCGGCATGCACGAGAGCCATTTCGTCAATCCACATGGCCTCCACCGCGATGATCACGTCTCCTCCGCGCGCGACATGGCGATCCTCGCCCGGGCGTTGCTGGTTGAATTCCCCGAATACCGCGATCTCTGGTCGATCGGCGCCGTGCAACTGGGCACGCGGCGCTTCATGAACACCAACGGCCTGATCGGCCGCTATCCCGGCGCGATGGGCATGAAGACCGGCTTCGTCTGCGCCTCCGGATTCAATCTCGTCTCGGCCGCGGAACGAAACGGGCGGACGCTGATCGCGGTGGTTTTCGGTGCGGTTTCGGCCGCCGACCGCACGCTGAAAGCCGCGCAATTGCTCGACCAGGGTTTTTCCGGCGGTGGCTTTTCCCTGTTCGGCGGCAGCTCGGGCGGCCGCACGCTGGCCTCGCTTTCGAGCAGCATGGAAACGCGCGCGCCGAACCGCCGGGCCGATATCTGCGGCCGGCGCGGTCCACCGGTCAGCGAGGAAGACACCGGCGCGGCGATCGCGTTCTCGAATTCGGCACCGGACCGGCCGGACATGATGGTGGGCCTTTCCTCCCGCAGCGGGCTGTCGCAGAACGTCGGCCAGCGCGCTGGTGATCGCATCGTCCTCGGACCGCGCGACGGGTTCATCCCTGTCGAGGTGTATCTCGGCCGGAAGCCCGGCAGCACCGAGATCGCGCGCCGTCCGGGTGGCGAACCGGCAGATACCGAGAAGAGCCAGGCCTTCGCCAACGAGCGGGCGCGGCCGGCCGGCAGCAACCCGCTTGCGTTGGCGCCCCCGCCACTGCGCCCCGGCGCAGCCAACCGCATCGGCGGGCATTCGCGGGCAACCTCTGAACGCCCCGCCGCCGCGGCCTCGCTCGTCACCCGCAGCCGGGCGAAAGCGGCTGTGACGCCCCGTCCGGGCGCGGCGGCGGTCGATGCCGGCCCGGCCGACAGGAAACTGCCGGCCGCAAAGGGCAAGCAAAAGGCCGACGCCAAGAAGAAGGCCGTCAAGGCGAAAGCAGCCGAAGCAAAATCGCCCAAGAACAAGACCAGCCGGGCCAACTGAACATGCCTGACGGTGAGCCGGCCCCTCTCGGGCCAGATGCTTCGCCGGTCTGGTCCGCCGAACGGCGGATCGTGATCGCCGGCACCCTGCTCGCGCTGGCGAGCGCCTTCCTCTACGGCGCCAATGTTCCGGCCGCGCGCGCGGCCTCGCAGGCCGGCATGCCCGGTGCGGAACTCATCTTCTATCGCGCGCTCTGGCTCGTGCCGCTGCTCGGCATCGTCACCCTCGCCAGCCGCGAGACCCTGCGCGTCCCCCAAGGCGAACGGATGGCCGTGTTCCGGCTTGCGCTGACCTCGGGCCTGACCGCGACCTTCTACCTGTCCGCGCTCGATCATCTCCCCGTCGCGCTGACGGTGATCCTCTTCTACACCTTCCCGCTGATGGTGATGGTGATCTCGAACCGCCTCGCCGGCCGCTGGCTCGACCGGCGTCAGGTCGCGGTGTTCCTTGTCGCCTTCACCGGGCTGGTGCTGGCGGTCGGCCCGTCGCTGGCGGATCTCAACCTTCAGGGCGTGAGCCTCGCCCTTGCGGGCGCGCTCGCCTGCGCCGGGCTGTTCATCGTCGCCGGGAATGTCACGGGGCCGCCGACCCGAACCATGTTCTGGACCCAGGTCGGCGTACTACCGATCGCACTCGGTTATGCGCTCCTCAACGGCGGACCCGTTCCGGTCTCGACCTTCTTCAATGCACCGGTCGCGATCCTGATCGCGATGGCCGGCTATGCCGTCGGCTATCTCACACAACTGATGGCTGCGCGCCGTATTTCCCCGAGCCGGATGGGCCTGCTGTTTCTCTTCGAGCCGGTCACGGCGATCCTTGTCGCAGCCCTGTTCCTCGGCGAACGGCTGGCACCGCTCCAGATCGCCGGCGTCGCGATCATCATCGCCGCCCTGGCCGCCGAAATCGCGTTCGATGCCCGCTGGTTCCGGCGCGCCGGAACGGATGCGGGGACCGGCGATGGATAACGATCCGCTGACCCCGATCCCGCTCGTGATCCTCACGGGTTATCTCGGCGCGGGCAAGACCACGCACCTCAATCGCTGGCTGAAGGCACCCGAAGCCGCCGACACGCTCGTCATCGTCAACGAATACGGCGAGGTCGGGCTCGACCACCTCCTTATCGAGGATGCGCCCGGCGATGTGGTGCTGCTCGCTGCCGGCTGCCTCTGCTGCACGGTTCGCGGCGACCTTGTGGCGACGCTGGAGGACCTCTTGCGCCGCCGCGACAACGGGCGCATCCGCTTCTTCCGCCGCGTGATCCTCGAAACCACCGGTCTCGCCGATCCGCTGCCGATCCTGCACGCGGTTCTCCAGCACCCCTATCTCGCGAAGCGTTTCGCCATCGCCTCCGTGACGACCCTCGTCGATGCGGCCAACGGCACGGCGACGCTCGCGCAGCACGGGGAAGCGCGGCGACAGGTGATGCTGGCGGACCGCCTGCTCCTCACCAAAACGGACCTGGCGTCGCCGGAAGCGCGAGACGAATTGCACCGCCGGCTCGAGAGCCTCAACCCCGCCGCATCGGCCGATCTGATCGAAGCGTCTTCCCTGTCCGCCGCAAAGTTTTTCGAGCCGCTGTTTTCGCCGTCAGACCAAACGAGCACGCCGTGGCTGGCCGATACGACTGCCTCCCACCTCGAAGCCGGCGACATCTTCACCTTCACGCTCAGCGCCGACGCCGCGATTTCTCCGGATGCCGTTGCTGTCTTCCAGGAGGCGATGCGGCTGATGCACGGGCCGCGCATCCTGCGTCTCAAGGGCCTGCTGCGGCTGACGGATGATCCCGATCGCCCCGCGGCAATCCATCAGGTGCAGTCTGTGACGAGTCCGGCCCTGCGCCTGCCGCGCTGGCCCTCGCGCGACCGGCGCTCCCGGATTGTCGTTATCGCGCAAGGCCTTTCGCGCGAAGCCCTCCAGCCGTTCTGGAACGCCCTTCTCAAGCAGGGCGGCTGATTTCACGATACCCGGTCGCGCAGGACACGGCGGATGATCTTGCCGGTCGTCGTCAGGGGCATCTCGTCGACGAAATGGATCTCGCGCGGGTATTCATGCGCTGAAAGCCGCTCGCGCACGAACAGCCGGATTTCGTCCTCCAGCGCCTTCGAGGACGCAAAACCCGGCTTGAGGACGAGAAAGGCCGTCACGATCTCCGTTCTCACCGGATCCGGTTTGCCGACGACACCGGCAAGGGCGACCGCCTCATGCTTGAGAAGGCAATCCTCGATCTCGACCGGCCCGATCCGGTAGCCGGATGAGGTGATGAGATCGTCATCGCGCCCGGTGAAGCCGATGTAGCCATCCGCGTCGATCGCGCCCTGATCACCGGTCGTCATCCAGTCGCCGATGAACTTCTCGGCTGTCGCCTGCGGCTTGTTCCAGTAGCCGAGGAACATCACCGGGTCCGGACGCCGCACCGCGATCTGCCCGCGCTCGCCGATCTCGCACAGCGAACCGTCGTCGCGGATGACGGCGACGCGATGGCCCGGCACCGGCTTGCCGATCATTCCGGCGCGCGCGACCCCCATCGCCTTGGACGAACCGAGCACGAGGTTGCATTCGGTCTGCCCGTAGAACTCGTTGATCGGCAGGCCGAGCACCTCACGCCCCCAATCGAAGGTCGGCGTGCCGAGCGATTCGCCACCCGAGCCGAGCGAGCGCAGCGGCATTCCGAAGCGCTTCACCGGGTCCTTCACCGTTCGCATCAGCCGCAACCCGGTCGGCGGAATGAAGGCATTGCGCACCTGAAGTGCGCTCATCATCGCGAAGGAAGCCTCGGGATCGAACTTCTGGAACGCCCAGGCGACCACGGGCACGCCGAAATAGAGGCCCGGCAGCAGGATGTTGAGAAGACCGCCCGCCCAGGCCCAATCGGCCGGCGTCCACAGCCGGTCGCCCGGCTGGGGCAGGAAATCATGGCTCATCTCGACACCGGGCAGGTGCCCCACCAACACCCGCTGGGCATGAAGCGCGCCCTTGGGCTGGCCGGTGGTACCGGAGGTATAGATCATCAGCGCCGGATCGTCGGCCGCGCTGGACCGGGTCTCGAAATGGTCCGCGCAGCCCTCGACGAATTTCGCCCAGGCGATGGCGCCATCGCCCTCGCCGTCGATGGAGACGACCTGTTCGAGCTTGTCGGCTCCGGCGCGCAGGGGAGCGATCTTGGCCGCGCCGGTCGCATCCGTCAGCACGATCCGCGCCCCGGAATCGGCGAGACGATAGGCCAGCGCATCGGCGCCGAACAGGGCCGCCAGCGGCAAGGCAATGGCGCCGATCTTGTAGGCGGCCATATGCGCGATGGGCACATGCCGGCCCTGCTGGAGCAGGATCGCCAGCCGGTCGCCCGGCTTCAGCCCGGCGCGCACCAGCGCATGTGCCAGCCTGTCGGCCTCGCGTCGCAATTCGCCGAACGTCAGGACACGGGTCGAGAAACCGGCACCGACCTCCATGATCGCCGGCGCTTCCGGCTGGCTCTCGGCATGGCGGTCGCAGCAGACGCGGGCGATGTTGAACGCGGTCGTATCTGGCCAGCGGAAGCGCTGGAACACGGCATCGTAGGCGCCGGGAGCACCCAGGGTCGGCGAAATCGGAGGCATGAAGCACACCTTCATTTCAGAGCGTTGCCCGTTTCTGCGCAAAATTCGCGCATTTTGCAACGCACATAACCGCGCCGATGCCCCTCTTGACAAAAGCCGCGTTCGCCCCTTTTTACTGCCTGCGGTTACCGGGCCCCTCTGGCGCGACTTCTGTTGCGTGATGTCGGAACCTTTTCATCGGGCTCCAACACGGTAACGGATCATGACCGAAATTCTGTTCTATGCTCTCATGGGCAAACCGCTCTGGATGTGGGCGGTTTTCGTCGGCGTCATTCTTCTCCTGCTCGCATTCGACCTCGGCGTTCTCAATCGCCGCGACGAGGAACTGGGTATTGGCAAGAGTCTCTGGCTTTCCGCTTTCTATTTCGGCATCGCCATCGTCTTCGGCGGCGGCATCTGGTGGGCCTACGAAACCGGGCGATTGGTGACCGAGGATGGCACGCACGCCGGTATCGCCTATTTCACCGGCTTCTTCATCGAAAAGGCGCTGTCGATCGACAATGTCTTCGTCATTTCGCTGATCTTCGCCTTCTTCGCCATTCCAACGAAATATCAGTACCGTGCGCTGGTCTGGGGCATCATCGCCGTCATTGTCCTGCGCGGCCTGATGATCGCGGCCGGCGCGGCCCTGATCCAGAACTACGGCTGGGTGCTCTACCTCTTCGGCGGGTTCCTGATCCTCACCGGCATCAAGATGCTAGTGATGCCGGAGGCCGAGCCGGATGTCTCCGGGAACCCGCTGGTCAAGCTCCTGCGCCGGCACCTGCGCGTGACGGATACGCAGCACGGGCAGGCCTTTCTTGTCCGCAAGGCCGATCCGCGCTCGGGCATAAAGCACACCTATGCGACGCCGCTGCTCCTCGCGCTGATCGTCATCAATATCGCCGATCTGGTGTTCGCGATCGACTCGGTGCCGGCGATCTTCGCGATCACCACAGACACCTTCATCGTCTACACCGCGAACATCATGGCGATCCTCGGCCTGCGCGCGCTCTATTTCGCGCTCGCGGCGATGGTCCATCGCTTCGAGTATCTGAAATACGCGCTGGCGCTGGTGCTGGTGTTCATCGGCCTCAAGATCTTCTGGACCGATTTCGTCGGCAAGCCGCATCCCGCCGTCTCGCTTGGCGTGACGCTGGGCCTGATCCTCGGCGGCGTCCTGTTCTCGCTCTGGAAAACGCGGCGGGCGCAGGAGCCTGCCTGAGCGGGATCAGATCGGCAGGACCAGCTCCGACTTGACTTCTTCCATCACGGCATAAGAGCGCGATTCCCGGACGCCGGGCATCGCCAGAACCGTCTGTGTGAGCAGCAGGCGATAGGCCTCCATGTCCTTGACCCGCGTCTTGATGAGATAATCGAACCCGCCCGCGACGAGATGGCATTCGAGAATCTCGCGCGAGGTCCGCACGGCGGTCGCGAATTTCGCGAAGGCATCGGGTGTCGTCTTGTCGAGTGTCACCTCGATGAAGACAAGCAGCGCCCGGTCGAGCAGGGCCGGATCGAGCTGCGCATGATAGCCCTTGATGTAGCCATCCCGCGTCAGGCGCTTGACGCGCTCGGTGGTGGCGGTCGGCGAGAGGCCGACGTTCTCGGCAAGGGCGACCGTCGAAAGCCGCCCGTCGCGCTGGAGTGCCCGCAGGATCTTGAGATCAGCCCGATCGAGACCTTCCGCCAATCTTTCCCCCTCTTTCACGCTTCCACGACAGTAACAGGGCGATATTCCCGGTTACAAGGGCACAGCGCGGCGGATTCAACGGAAACACATGAAGTTGCCGGCCCCGCAGGCATGGCGGCAGCGCCGGAAATGCGATAATGACCATGCGGCAGGCCCGGCGGATGGGGGATCGATTGGCGATAAATCGCTGCGTTGTCGTTTTTGCCGGCGCGATCGCACATGGCGGCGCACTGGCCCAGATCCCGTCTCCCGCCCAGACCCCGCCACCGGCAGGCTTCTCGCTCTCCCTCACGCTCGGCCCTGGCTGGAGTTCGAACCCGCTCGACATTCCCGGCCGAACCAAGGGCGACGCCAGCTTCGGCATCGAGCTGGCGCTCCGCCACCGCTGGAACCTCTGGCAGGGCGCCGGTCTCACCGTGGGCGTGACCGGCTTTTCGGAACTGTTCTTCCGCGACGCCGGCGCAGGGGTCAACCGGCTCGTCGGTTCGGCGGGGTTCAGCCAGAACTGGCGCGGGTATACCCTGTCGATCAACGCCCTGGCCCGCACCTCGGCCGACCAGTACCTGCGGACGCACGACACCGCCTATCAGGAGGTGAACGCCAGTCTTTCCCGATCCTGGACGATCCGGCCCGATCTTACCCTCACCCCGACGATCGGTTTCGGCCGGCGCTTCTATCAGGACGGCTCGGAGGACCAGTATCGCGCCCGCTTCGGGCTGGTGCTGATGCAGAAGTGGGAAAAGTGGAGTTTCCGCCTCGGCGGCTCTTACGGCTGGGCGCTGGAGGACAAGACGCCGCTTCTGCCGCGGATCAACGATCGATCCTACGGCGCCTTCACGTCGGCGACCTACGAGTGGCAGAAGGACCGGGATGTCGCGCTCCGGCTCGGCTACTCACGCACCCTGTCGAGCTATCAGCCGAACCGGACCAAGAATTTCACGCTCGCGCCTCAGGTCTCGGCGATCTGGCGTTTCTAGCTATTAAGATCAAAATTCAAAAAAATCATCAGAATGGACTTCCTCGCGACTTAGATCGTAATCATCATCATTCTGTCGGATTCTATAAATAGCAGGATAATGTCTTTTATCAATAAAATCATCAACAAATACGCTTATCATTCTATAATCATATTCACTTGAGTTTAATCCAAGTGTTATACTTTTAATTTTTACCTTATCACATCTGATGTAATCACCTTCAGGTAGACGCAACACTGGTTTTATTTTATCAAAATCGCTCTTTGCCAAAAATAATCTATTTTCTTTTTCGTATTCCCACCCAATGCTTTTCTGAAGATACAATCGAGAAAGAGTTTCTTGTTTGTGCTGAATATTTCCTCTTCCTTGGATTGCGATCAAATCAGAAACTGACACTCGCGGCCTACGGCTTGTATAGTCCACAAAGCCGGAAACAACAGCCTCAGGCAATTGTTCCAAACCTGTCAGCTCAAGGCATAGACCCTTGTGACCTTCGGCATAATGCGCCCAAAGCCTTGGCTCGTGCCAAATTCTAGCCATGGAGAAAATTTTGGCGTCATCAATTAAATAAGAAAAATATCTAGAAATAAATTCTTCAAGAATAGCCGGGCCATATTCGGTGTGATATTTTCCATTGAAATAAAAATTTCTAGATATCGGTCGTTTTGCATTTTCTTTGCTTGAGTCTGATGTGGCCAATCGGAATTCAAGCAATCTTTGCGCCTGCCTTTGCCAATAGGAACTGGCCGAAGAACTCGCTTTCATTGATTCAATGAGGTCATTCAATTTAGAAAGGCATTTTTCCTCGTCCAAATCCACATATAGAAATGGCTTACAATCAGTCGGATCATTTAGAACGTCCTTCTTGGCGAAGAAGAGCGATTTATGCTTGAGCAGCATGAAGAGTGAGAGCCTCGTATTGGCTCCAAATTTCATAAATTTAAAATATGATTTCTCTTCTTTGGCAACCGACGCCATAAAACGTCCCTCGAATCGCAGCCCTGAAGCGCAATTCATAGAGCCACTTACTCAGAAGTCGCAATCGAAGGCTGTGGAAATCTCAGTGGCGAACGGCCGCCAGCATCGCCTGCAGACCGTCGATCGCCTCCTGCGCGCGGGCACGGGCCTCGTCGGTCTTGGCGTCGCGCAGGTCTTCCTGTGCGTCGCGAAGCTGGGCCGAGACCTTCTCCGCGTCGATATCCTCAACCGCGACCGCCTGCTCGGCGAGCAGGGTCAGGCCGGCCGGCGTGACATCGGCGAAACCGCCGCGCACGAACAGGCGCTTGCCGCCATCCACGGTGACGATGCCGGCGCGCAGCGCCGTCATGACAGGGGCGTGGTTCGCGAGCACGGTCATATCGCCTTCGGCGCCGGGAACCACGACCGAGGTCGCATCGCCCGAGAAGAGCACGCGTTCCGGCGAGACGAGTTCGAAGCTGAAGGTTGCCATGTCCGTTTCCTAGATCCTGCGCGTCGATCGTTCGATCAGGCCGCTTCAGCGGCGAGCTTCTGGGCCTTCTCGACCGCCTGCTCGATGGTGCCGACCATGTAGAACGCGGCTTCCGGCAGGTGATCGTACTCGCCGGCGACGATACCCTTGAAGCCCTTCACCGTGTCCTCGATCTTGACCTGGACACCGGGCGAGCCGGTGAACACGGCCGCGACGTCGAACGGCTGCGAGAGGAAACGCTCGATCTTGCGGGCGCGTGCGACGGTGAGCTTGTCCTCTTCGGAAAGCTCGTCCATGCCGAGGATGGCGATGATGTCCTGCAGCGACTTGTAGCGCTGGAGCGTCTGCTGCACCTGACGGGCAACGTTGTAGTGCTCCTCGCCGACAACCGCCGGGGTCAGCATGCGCGAGGTCGAGTCGAGCGGGTCAACCGCCGGATAGATGCCCTTTTCGGCGATCGAGCGCGAAAGCACCGTCGTCGCGTCCAAGTGGGCGAAGGAGGTGGCCGGCGCCGGGTCGGTCAGGTCGTCCGCCGGCACGTAAATCGCCTGCACCGAGGTGATCGAGCCCTTCGTGGTGGTGGTGATGCGCTCCTGCAGCGCGCCCATGTCGGTCGCGAGCGTCGGCTGATAGCCCACCGCCGAAGGAATACGGCCGAGAAGCGCCGACACTTCCGAACCCGCCTGCGTGAAGCGGAAGATGTTGTCGACGAAGAACAGCACGTCCTGGCCCTGATCGCGGAAGTTCTCGGCGACCGTGAGGCCCGAGAGCGCGACGCGCATGCGGGCGCCCGGCGGCTCGTTCATCTGGCCGAACACGAGGGCGCACTTCGACTTGACCGACGGATCCGGATGCTTCGGGTCGGCATTGACCTTGGACTCGATGAACTCGTGATAAAGGTCGTTGCCCTCACGGGTGCGCTCGCCGACGCCGGCGAACACCGAGTAGCCGCCGTGGGTCTTGGCGACGTTGTTGATCAGTTCCTGAATGAGCACGGTCTTGCCGACGCCCGCGCCGCCGAACAGACCGATCTTGCCGCCCTTCGCGTAAGGCGCGAGAAGATCGACGACCTTGATACCGGTGACGAGGATCTGCGCTTCGGTCGACTGTTCGGCGTAGCTCGGAGCTGCGGCGTGGATCGGGCGCAGGCCCTCGCCCTTGATCGGGCCGGCCTCGTCGATCGGCTCGCCGATGACGTTCATGATGCGGCCGAGGGTCGCTTCGCCGACCGGAACGGCGATCGCCTGTCCGGTATCGGTCACAGCGTTGCCGCGCACGAGACCTTCGGTCGAGTCCATCGCGATGCAGCGGACGGTGTTCTCGCCGAGATGCTGCGCCACCTCGAGCACGAGGCGGTTGCCGAGATTGTTCGTCTCGAGCGCGTTGAGAATTTCGGGAAGGTGCCCGTCGAACTGCACGTCGACGACGGCGCCGATAACCTGTGCGATGCGACCCTGCGGCTTGGCCATTTTTCTACCCTCGTTTCAAATTTCGGATCAGAGCGCTTCCGCGCCCGAGATGATTTCGATCAGTTCCTTGGTGATCTGGGCCTGACGCGTCCGGTTGTAGGTCTGCGTCTGCTTCTTGATCATTTCGCCCGCGTTGCGGGTCGCGTTGTCCATGGCGCTCATGCGCGCGCCCTGTTCGGAGGCGGCGTTCTCGAGAAGCGCACGGAAGATCTGCACGGCGATGTTGCGCGGCAACAGCGCGCCGAGGATCGCCTCTTCTTCCGGCTCGTATTCATAGGCGGCCTTGGAGCCCGAGGCCTCGCCCGCTGCGGGAATTTCCGCCGGGATGAGGCTCTGCGCCGTCGGGATCTGCTGGATCACCGAGCGGAAGCGCGAATAGAACAGCGTCGCGACGTCGTATTCACCGGCCTCGAACATCGAGATCACCCGGCGGGCAACACCCTCGGCATCGGAATAGCCGATCTGCTTGAGCGCGCGGAAATCGATCGTGTCGATGATGAGCTTGCCGTAGTTGCGGCGCAGCTGCTCGAAGCCCTTCTTGCCGACGCAGAGGATCTTCACGGTCTTGCCGGCGGCGGTGAGCGCGTTGATCTTCTCGCGCGCAAGGCGGACGATCGAGGAATTGAACGCACCGCACAACCCGCGCTCGGCCGTGCAGACGATCAGCAGATGAACCTGATCCTTGCCATTGCCGGCGAGCAGCGCGGGTGCGGCCGAACCGGAAATGCCGCCGGCGAGGTTCGCCAGCACCGTCTCCATCTTGGAGGCATAGGGGCGGGCCGCTTCGGCAGCCGCCTGCGCGCGGCGCAGCTTCGCCGCAGCCACCATCTGCATGGCCTTGGTGATCTTCTGCGTCGCCTTCACCGAGGCGATGCGATTGCGGAGGTCTTTCAACGAGGCCATGAAACGGTCCTGCCCGTGTCCCAAGAAGGGGGCCGCACCGAGGCGCGGCCCGCGATTTCAGCGGATTTACGCGAAGCTCTTGGTGTAGCTTTCGACGATGCTCTTGAGCTTGGCGGCGTTGTCGTCGGAAAGGTCCTTCGACTTGCCGACCTCGTCGAGAAGCTCCGCGTGCTTGTCACGCAGGAGGCCGAGAAGGCCATCTTCGTAGGCACGGACGCGGTTGACCGGCAGGCCGTCAAGGTAGCCGTTGACGCCGGCGTAGATCACGCAGACCTGCTCTTCCATCTTCAGCGGCGAGAACTGCGGCTGCTTCAGGAGTTCGGTCAGGCGCGCGCCGCGGTTGAGGAGACGCTGGGTGACGGCGTCGAGGTCCGAGCCGAACTGCGCGAAGGCCGCCATCTCGCGATACTGCGCGAGCTCGCCCTTGATCTTGCCGGCAACCTTCTTGGTCGCCTTGGTCTGCGCGGACGAGCCGACGCGGCTGACCGAGAGGCCGACGTTCACCGCCGGGCGGATGCCCTGGAAGAACAGATCGGTTTCGAGGAAGATCTGGCCGTCGGTGATCGAGATGACGTTGGTCGGGATATAGGCCGACACGTCGTTCGCCTGCGTTTCGATGACCGGCAGCGCCGTCAGCGAGCCCGAGCCGTTGTCGCCGTTGAGCTTGGCGGCGCGCTCGAGAAGGCGGGAGTGGAGATAGAACACGTCGCCCGGGTAGGCTTCGCGGCCCGGCGGACGGCGCAGGAGCAGCGACATCTGGCGGTAGGCAACGGCCTGCTTGGAGAGGTCGTCATAGATGATGACGGCGTGCATGCCGTTGTCGCGGAAGAACTCGCCCATCGCACAGCCGGAGAACGGCGCGAGGAACTGCATCGGCGCCGGGTCCGAGGCGGTCGCGGCGATGACGATCGAATATTCGAGCGCGCCGCGCTCCTCGAGCACCTTCACGAACTGCGCGACGGTCGAACGCTTCTGGCCGACAGCGACGTAGACGCAGTAGAGCTTCTGGCTCTCCGGGGCGCCTTCGGCGTTGAGCGGCTTCTGGTTGAGGATCGTGTCGAGCGCAATCGCGGTCTTGCCGGTCTGGCGGTCGCCGATGATCAGCTCGCGCTGGCCACGACCGATCGGGATCAGCGCATCGACGGCCTTGAGACCGGTCGCCATCGGCTCGTGCACCGACTTGCGGGGAATGATGCCCGGCGCCTTGACGTCCACGCGGGCGCGCTTCTTGGCCTTGATCGGGCCCTTGCCGTCGATCGGGTTGCCGAGCGCGTCGACGACGCGGCCAAGCAGTTCCTTGCCGACCGGCACGTCCACGATCGCGCCGGTGCGCTTGACAGTCTGGCCTTCCTTGATGTCGCGGTCCGAACCGAAGATCACGACGCCGACGTTGTCGCTTTCGAGGTTGAGCGCCATCCCGCGGATGCCGTTCTCGAACTCGACCATTTCGCCGGCCTGGACCTTGTCGAGGCCGAAGACGCGCGCGATGCCGTCACCGACCGAGAGAACCTGCCCGACTTCGGCCACCTCGGCCGAAGCACCGAAATTCTTGATCTGCTCCTTGAGGATCGCGGAGATCTCAGCGGCGCGGATGTCCATCGGGTAAGCCTTTCCGTGTATGGAGCATTTTCAGGAAAAGTGGAAACCGGTTTTCCGCCCGAAAATGCGTTGTGTTCATAAGAGACGATCGAAAAATCCGTTTTCGGTCGTCTAAGCGTTATTCATCGCGAGTTTCATCGCGTTGAGTTTCGTTTTGAGGGATGCGTCGATCATGCGGCTGCCCATCTTGACGACGAGGCCGCCGATAATGGCGGGGTCGACCTTCTCGGTCAGCGAAATCTTCTTGCCGGCCTGGCTCTCGAGCGCCTTGAGCACGGCTTCGCGGTTCTTGTCCGAGAGCGGCGCGGCGACCGTGACCTCGGCGGAAACAATGCCAAGCTCCTCGGCGACCAGCGCGCGATAGCCGGCGATCATGCCGCGCACCGCGAACAGGCGGCGCTTGGCGGCGACGAGCTTGAGGAAATTAGCGGCAAGGCCGGTGATCTTGGCCTTCTTCAGCACGCCATCGAGCGCTGCGACCTGTTCCTCGGCCGTGAAGACCGGGTTGCGGACGAGACGGTCGAGATCCTCGCTGCCATCGAGCAGGGCGGCGAACTTGTCGAGCGCCTCGCCGACCTTGTCGAGCGCCTTCGATTCCTTGGCGAGTTCGAACAGCGCCGAAGCGTAGCGCCCTGCAATTCCTGAAACGATCGGGCTGGATGAGGCCACGACAATCGACTTTCGCTTTTCACACTCCGGACGGAAAACCAGGTGTCGGGCCCGCACGGGCAGTCCCTCAGCCCTTGGTCCGCCGAAATGCCCCGCCAGGCGGGTCAATCAATGGAACAGCGCCATTGCCCGAACAGAAAGAGCTGCTCCGCAACGGTCGGGCGGTCGCTAACAAATCTTCAACCCGTGCGCAACCCCTTTCGCTGGGCTTGATACCCTACAAAGGGAGGGATTGGGCGAATACGCCCGGCGGCTGTTGCTGCGACGCACAAACAGGAGCCCCTGTTTTTTGCCAAACCGCTGGCCCGACTCAGAAAAAACTGAACGGATCGACGTCGATATCAACCCTGGCGCCGCCCTTCGGGTTGCCGGCCTCGCGCAGCATCGCCCGGATGAAATTCTGGATGCTCGCCCGCCGCGCGGTCTTGACGATCACGCGCATCCGGTGCTTGCCGCGCAGCAGCGCCATCGGCGGCTCGGCCGGGCCGAGAAGGGCAATGCCGTCCGCCGTCTCCCATTCCCGGATCAGGCGATGCCCGGCCTGCGCGAGGAGCCGCGCGTGATGCTCCGCCGCCGGCTTTTCGCGCGCCGAGACGAGGAGGCTGGCAAGCCTTCCGAACGGCGGCAGGCCGGCCGCCTTCCGCGCCGCGATTTCCTCGGCGTAGAAGCGCTCGTGATCGCCCGATCGCAGCGCCCGGATCACCGGATGCTCCGGCTGGTAGGTCTGAAGCAGGCCGCGTCCCGGCTTTTCGCCGCGCCCCGCACGGCCCGTCACCTGCGCGAGCAACTGGAAGGTGCGCTCGGCCGCGCGCGGATCGTTCGAGACGAGGCCGATATCGGCATCGACCACGGCGGCCAGCGTCAGATGCGGGAAGTTGTGTCCCTTGGCGATGAGCTGTGTGCCGATGACGATCGGGAATTCGTTGGCCGCGACCGCGGCGAGTTCCTGCCGGAGCCGCTCCGCGCCGCCTGGAAAATCGCTCGACAGCGTGATGCGGCGGACATCCGGGAAGGCTTCCGCCACCTCTTCCGCAATACGCTCCACCCCGGGTCCGCAGGCCGCGAGACTTTCCTCGGCCCCGCAGGCGACGCATTGCGTCGGCCGCCGCTCGGTATGGCCGCAGTGATGGCAGACGAGCGCCCGCCTGAACCGGTGCTCGACCAGCCAGGCATCGCATTGCGGGCACTGCCAGCGATGCCCGCAGGCCCGGCACAGCGTCAACGGCGCATAGCCGCGCCGGTTGAGGAAAAACAGCACCTGCTCGCCGCGCGCGAGCGTCTCCCCCATTTCACGGACGAGCCGTGGCGACAGGAACCGCCCGCGTTCCGGCGGATCGCGCGTGAGGTCGATCGCCTCGATATCCGGCAGCGCCCGCCCGGCAACGCGATCGGGCAGGAGAAGATGCCGGTATCGCGCCTGCTGGACGTTGACGCGGCTTTCGATCGAGGGCGTCGCGGAGGCGAGCACCACGGGGCATCCCTCTATCTGCGCCCGGAGCACGGCCATGTCGCGGGCGTTATAGCGCACCAGATCGTCCTGCTTGAACGCTGCCTCGTGCTCCTCATCGACGACGATCAGGCCAAGATCGGTGAAAGGGAGGAACAGCGCCGAGCGCGCGCCCACCACCACCCGCGCTTCGCCCTCGGCGACCGCATGCCAGAGCCGGTCGCGGCGGTTGGGTGCGATGCCCGAATGCCATGCGCCCGGCAACCCGCCGAACCGTTTCTCGAACCGCGCGAGGAATTCCGGCGTCAGCGCGATTTCCGGCAGCAGGATCAGCACCTGTTTGCCATTCTCGATCGCGGCGGCGACCGCCTCGAAATAGACCTCGGTCTTGCCTGAACCAGTCACGCCTTCAAGCAGGAACGGCGCGAAGCCGCCGCCGGCCGCTTCCCGCAATGCCGCGGCGCGTTCTCCCTGAAGCGGCGAAAGCTGCGGCGCCCGCCCGGCCGGATCGAGCGCCTGCGCACGCGCTTCCGGCGCCAGCGCCACGACATCGAACACGCCATCATCGACCAGCGCGTCGATCACGCCGGACGAGCAGCTCGCCCGCTCGGCGAGATCCTTCTTGCGGTGGATGAGCCCGCCTGCCGCCGCTTCAATCAGCCGCGCGCGCGCTGGTGTCATCCGGCCCGGCGGCTTGCCCGTCAGCCGGACGCCGAAGCGCGGCGCCTCGTGGCTTTCCGCCTCGGGATCGCGGATCGCCATCCGCGCCACCATGCCGATCGGCGCCAGCGTGTAATCCGAGACGCGGGCGACGAACTTAAGCATCGCCGGGCTGAGTGGCGGCAGGCGCGTCCGTTCGAGAACCGGTTTGAGATTGGAGGCCGCTGCGCTCACGCGCGCTTCCACCACCACGCCGTAGCTCTCTCGCGTGCCGAGCGGCACCCGGACGCAGTCGCCTGCCGCGATATCGAGCCCGGCCGGAATCAGGTAGGAGTAGGGCCGGTCGATCCCGAGCGGCAGCGCGACTTCGGCGACGTTGGGCGCGGCGGCAGCATCGGCCGGGGAATCGTCGGAGCGGCTCATGCAATGAGCTGATAGCACAACTTGCCGCTAGTGAAGCGCCACGGCTTCATCCAGTTCTTAACCGGATGCCGGCAGAATGGCGTGTGGAAGGACAGGGTATTCCATGTCGCTCGAAGATCACCGCATTGCCTGGCTGAAGGCGCTGTCGCACGAACGGCTCTATTCGGCGAACACCATCGAGGCCTATGGCCGCGATCTCGCACAATTCCTCGCCTTTCTGGGGCCGGATTGCCGGTCGCCCGCCGATGTTCTGTCCGTCAAGCCGGCTGACCTGCGCCTGTTCCTCGCCGAGCGCCGGCAGGGCGGCATCGAAAGCCGCTCGATAATGCGGCAGCTTGCCGGCCTCCGGTCGTTCGCACGTTATCTTGAACGCGAAGGCTTCGGCCATGCCTCGGCCTTCAAGGCCGTGAAAGGCCCACGCGTGAAGAAGGGCCTCCCGCGCCCGCTGACGCCGCAGGATGCGCGCGCCACCAGCGCCCGCGAAAGCCGCGCCGGCGACAGCCGCGAACCCTGGATCATCGCCCGCGACGCCGCGGTCTTCGCCCTGCTCTACGGCGCGGGCCTGCGCATTTCGGAGGCGCTGTCCCTGCGTCGGGACGAGGCGCCCCGCGCTGGCGGCGACACGCTCGTCATCCGCGGCAAGGGCGGCAAGGTGCGGCAGGTGCCGGTTCTTCCGCAGATCGTCAGGGCCATCGACGATTATCTCGCGCAATGCCCGTGGAAAGTCGGGCCGGACGGCCCGCTGTTCGTTGGCGCGAAAGGCGGGCCGCTCTCGCCCCGGATCATCCAGCTCGCGATGGAAGGCCTGCGCGGTGCGCTCGGCCTGCCGGACAGCGCGACCCCGCATGCGCTGCGCCATTCCTTCGCGACGCATCTGCTCGCGCGCGGCGGCGATCTGCGCACCATTCAGGAACTGCTCGGCCACGCTTCGCTCTCGACGACGCAGGTCTATACTCAGGTCGACACGGCCCGCCTGATGGCGGCCTACAAGGCGGCCCACCCCCGCGCCTGAGGGCATCCGCCCGCCGGATGGATACCGGCTGGCGAAAAAAACGGATGCGAAAAAAGCGGATGCGAAAACTAGAGACAAGAAAATTTCTTGTCTGAGAACTGCCGGACCGGCGGCGCGGGTTCTTGAGAACGTCGCGCGACGCCGCATAAATCTTCGGCGAATCACTGATTCGCTGGAGAAAAATCATGTCGCATGGCGGCCCTGAAATCGAAACCTCGAACAAGAAGATCGGTCTTCTGATCGCGCTTCTCGCCTTGCTGCTCGCCTTCTCGGAAATGGGCAACAAGCAGGGCGAGAACGATGCGCTCGCCAAGAATGTCGAGGCCTCGAACCTCTGGTCCTTCTTTCAGGCCAAGACGATCCGCCGCACGACGATGCAGACCGCCGCCGAGCAGCTCAAGACGCAAGTGCCGGGCGCGGTCGATCCCGCCACCCGCGCGGCGATGGAAGCGCAGATCAAGAAGTGGAACGATGCCGCCGCGCGCTATGAATCCGAACCCGAGACCGGCGAGGGGCGCAAGGAACTGATGGCCAAGGCCAAGGCCGCCGAAGCGGCCCGCGACCTCTCGAAGGCGCGCGGCGAGGTGTTCGAGATCGCCTCGGCCATGCTTCAGATCGGCATCGTGCTCGCCTCGGCCGCGGTCATTACCGGCGCGATAATGCTGGCTTACTGCGCGGGTGGTCTCGGCCTGTTCGGCCTCGTTCTCATGGGCATCGCCGCCTGGAAGCCGACGATCCTGCCGTTCATTTCCTGATCGAAGCACCGGCCCTGCGGCGCAGCCGCGTAACCATGTGCAGCGCATAGCCGCGCCGCTCGCCGAACCGGCGCCGCAACCGGGCAATGAGACGTCGCGCCGGTTCGGTTTGCCGATGAGCCCAGGCGCGCAGCCGCAGCACGAGATCATAGAGGCGGACGAACCAGCCGATCTGCATCAGCTTGGGCTGGCAGGCGTGGAACAGGAAGGCGGTGACGCCGAGGCCGACCGATTTCGCGAGCAGAAACACGAAGCCGCCGGCAAGGACATGGCCGCCGCCGATCAACCATAGCCCGGCCAGCTTGAACGGAACGAGGATCACGCCCGGCACGGCGAATACCAGCAGCGTCGCGTAGGGAGGCAGCCGCGCGATGCCGTCCGCGAGCGCGACCTTGAGCGCCTTGAACGGCAGGCGCGCGACGATCCAGCCGACGACAGGATCGAGGCGATCCCAGATCCAGGCCTCGATGAGGAAGATCAGGGCGAGAAGAAACCAGAGCGGGCGGAACAGGCGGCGCATGGAAGCTCGTGAAAAAACGGACAGATAACAGATAGGCGAAGATTGCGGCCGAAAACGTGCCGCATCGCACGCCCTAGAGCATCATCCCACCAAGTGGGCGCCGGTTGATGGGTAGGACGATGCGACCAAGCAAAGGATGAAGCATCCGATCTGATTCAGTGAGATCGGAAAATACCCTAGCCGCCAAGCGGAAGGAGCGGCGCCGGCGTTGTCGAAACGCCCTGCATCTCGGCCGCCTGCCGTTCCGCTTCGAGCGCGCGCCGAAAAGCCTCGCGCGATTTCAGCCGCTGCCAATAGGCCAGAACCGCCGGCGTGAACCGCTCCGAGAGCCCGAGCATTTCCGCGAGATGAAGCGCGTAGCCGACCGAGATATCCGCCGCGGTGAACCGCCCGGCACACAGGAATTCCTGCCCGGCAAGGCGCGGCTCCAGCGTCTTGAGACGGGCGTGGAACCACTTCCCGTAATCCTCGACGACCTGCGGCAGGCGGCGCGCTTCCGGCTCGAAGCGGCTGTAGCGCAGCACCAGGGTCTGCGGGAAGGTGAGCGTCGCCTCGCCGAAATGGAGAAAGTTGAGCCACGGCCCGAAATCGGCCTCCCCCGGCGCGACCCGCAACGGGTTCGGCGCGAATTTCTCGGCCAGATACTGGCACATGGCCGCCGACTCGCTCATCCGCGTCGCGCCGTCGATCAACAGCGGAACCGTGCCGAGCGGATTTTCGTCGAGGTACTCGCGCGCAACCGCACGCGGCGGAAACGGCAGCACGACAAGCCGGCAGGGCTGGTCGAGCTCTTCGAGCAACCAGAGCGGACGGAAGGAGCGGGCGCCCACGCAATGATAAAGAGTCAGCATCGCGCCTCCGTCAAAAAGCAATCCGCCAACAGCGATCCAACAAGAAAAAAGCCCCCGTTTCCGGGGGCTTCATCGTTACATGTGGATCTGCCGCTTTTCCACCGCCATCGCGGCTTCCTTGACGGCCTCGCTCATCGTCGGATGCGCGTGGCAGGTGCGGGCGAGATCCTCGGACGAGCCGCCGAATTCCATCAGCACCGCCGCCTCGTGGATCATCTCGCCGGCCCCGGCGCCAACGATATGCACGCCGAGCACGCGGTCGGTCGCCTTGTCGGCAAGCACCTTCACGAAACCGTCCGTCGTGCGGTTGGCGCGGGCGCGGCCGTTGGCCGTGAACGGGAACTTGCCGACGTTGTAGGCGATGCCGGCGGCCTTGAGATCTTCCTCGCCCTTGCCGACGGTCGCGACCTCCGGGAAGGTGTAGACGACGCCGGGAATGACATCGTAGTTCACATGCCCCGCCTTGCCGGCGAGGATCTCCGCGAGGGCGACGCCCTCGTCCTCGGCCTTGTGGGCGAGCATCGGCCCGCGCACGACGTCGCCGATGGCATAGATGCCCTTCACATTGGTCGCGAAATGATCGTCGATCGTCACGCGGCCGCGCTCGGTGGCGACGCCGACCGCCTCGAGGCCAAGCCCCTCGGTGTTGGGACGGCGCCCGATCGCGACGAGCACGACATCGGCCTCCATGGTCTCCGCCGCGCCGCCGGCAGCAGGCTCGACGGTGAGGGAGACGCCCTTGCCGGTCTTGGCACCGGTGACCTTCTTGCCGAGGTGGAAGGCAAGGCCCTGCTTTTCCAGCAAGCGCTGGGTCTGCTTGGCGACCTCGCCGTCCATGCCCGGCAGGATGCGGTCGAGGAATTCGATCACCTCGACCTTGGCGCCGAGACGACGCCAGACCGAGCCCAGCTCCAGCCCGATCACGCCCGCGCCGATCACGATCATCTTGCCCGGCACCTTGCCGAGTTCAAGCGCGCCGGTGGAGGAGACGACCTGCTTCTCGTCGATGGCGACGCCCGGAAGCTGCGTCACCTCCGAGCCGGTGGCGATGACGATATTCTTCGCTTCCAGCACCTGCTTGGTGCCATCGGCGGCAGTAACTTCCACCTTGCGAGAAGAATCAGAACTTCCAGCGACGATGGTGCCGAGACCGTGGAAGGCGTCGATCTTGTTCTTCTTCAGGAGAAAGCCGACGCCCTGCACGTTGGCATCCACGGTATCCTGCTTGTGCTTCATCATCGCCGGCAGGTTGAGCTTCGGCGCCGGCACGTCGATGCCGAGCGCGGCAAAGCCGTGGCCGGCTTCATCGAACAGTTCGGAGGCGTGCAGCATCGCCTTGGAAGGAATGCAGCCGACGTTGAGGCAGGTGCCGCCATGCGTCTTGCGCTTTTCGACGACAGCGACCTTGAGGCCGAGCTGGGCGGCGCGGATGGCACAGACATAGCCGCCGGGGCCGGTGCCGATGACAATGAGATCGTAAGCCATGATCTTTTCCTTGCAATTCGGGCCGGCGCGACCTAGCGCCCGCCGGAAACCGTGATGAGCGAGCCGACGGCGTAGGAAGCCTTGTCGGAAACGAGCCAGCGCACAGCCTCGGCGATTTCCTCCGCCGTGCCGCCACGCTTGATCGGGATGGTGTTCTTCAGCGTCTCGATTCGATCGGGAATGCCGCCCGAGGCGTGGATATCGGTCTCGATGAGGCCGGGCTGGACACCGTTGACGCGGATGCCCTCGTTCGCGACCTCACGGCCGAGACCGAGCGTGAAGGCGTCGATCGCGCCCTTGGCGGCGGCATAATCGACATATTGCCCCGGCGCGCCGAGCCGCGGGGCAATGGACGACAGGTTGACGATCGCACCACCCTTGCCGCCGAGCCGCGTCGACATGCGCTTGATCGCCTCGCGCGCGCAGAAAAACGAGCCCATCACGTTGATATCGAACATGCGCCTCAGGCGTGCCGTCGACATCTCGACCACCGGCTGCGCGACATCGACGACACCAGCGTTGTTGACGAGCGCCTTCAGCGTCCCGAGCCTGTCGGCAGCCGCGAAGATCGCCGCGACATCGGCCTCGTCGGCAACATCGCCCTGAACCGCGACGGCCTTGCGGCCCTTCGCGACAATCGCGGCAACAACCGCGTCCGCGGCGGCCTTGTTGCCGGCGTAGTTGACGACGACATCATAGCCGTCATCGGCAAGGCCGAGGGCGCAGGCGCGGCCGATGCCGCGGGAACCTCCGGTGATGATCGCGACATTCGCCATGCGAGAGCTCCCTAGGCTTTTGGCGGCACCAAATCGGCCAGCCGGTCGATGACGGTTGCCAAGCCGACCGGATTGAGGGTCTGCCGGCTATCGTTGGGCCAGGCCCAGATCAGCGTCGCCAGCAGTTCTGTTACCGGCTTGGGCGGTGAGGACCCGACAAGACGCCGAATCCTCTCGTCGATATCGGGGCCGAACACCTCGAGATTGTGGATCACGATATCCGCAATCGGATCCTCGCCCGGCCGGCCGCCACCCATGGCAATCAGAGATCCATCACGAGACGCGCCGGGTCTTCCAGCGATTCCTTGACGCGCACGAGGAAGGTGACAGCCTCCTTGCCGTCGACGATGCGATGATCGTAGGAGAGCGCGAGATACATCATCGGCCGGATCTCGATCTTGCCACCGACGACGACCGGGCGTTCCTGGATCTTGTGCATACCGAGAATGCCGGACTGCGGCGCATTGAGGATCGGGGTCGACATCAGCGAGCCGTAGATGCCGCCGTTGGTGATGGTGAAGGTGCCCCCCGCCATCTCCTCGATCTTGAGCTGGCCGTCACGGGCGCGCTTGCCGAAATCGGCGATGGTCTTCTCGATGCCGGCGAGGCCGAGATGATCCGCGTCGCGCAGCACCGGCACGACGAGGCCCTTCTCGGTGCCGACCGCGATGCCGACGTGGTAGTAATTCTTGTAGATGACATCGGTGCCGTCGATTTCGGCGTTGACGCCCGGCAGCTCCTTCAGCGCCTGCACGCAGGCCTTCACGAAGAAGCTCATGAAGCCGAGCTTCACGCCGTGCTTCTTCTCGAACAGGTCCTTGTACTGGTTGCGCAGCGCCATCACGGCGGTCATGTCGACCTCGTTGAAGGTCGTCAGCATCGCGGCGGTGTTCTGGCTCTCCTTGAGGCGGCGCGCGATCGTCTGGCGCAGCTTCGACATCTTCACCCGCTCCTCGCGGGCGGCGTCATCGGCCGGCGAGGCGGTGCGCGGCGCGGCAGGAACAGGGGCGGGAACCGGTGCCTTGGGTGCCGAAGCGGCTGCGATCATATCGCCCTTGGTCACGCGGCCATCCTTGCCCGAGCCGGCGACACCAGCGGGATTGATGCCGGTCTCGGCCGCCATGCGGGCAACCGCCGGGCCGTTCGGGGCAGCAGCGGCCGGCGCGGGCGCCGGAGCCGGTGCCGCAGGCGCGGCAGCCGCAGCGGCGACAGCGCCGGCGCCACCGGCAGCGATGGTGCCGAGCAACGCGCCGACGCCGACGCTCTCGCCGTCCTTGGCGACGATTTCGGCCAGCACACCGGCGGCCGGCGCGTTGACTTCGAGCGTCACCTTGTCGGTTTCGAGTTCAAGCAGCGGCTCGTCGGCCTTCACGGCATCGCCGGGCTTCTTGAACCACTTGCCGATAGTGGCTTCGGAGACGCTTTCGCCGAGGGTCGGGACGCGGATTTCGGTGCTCATGATCGCTGGCCTTTGAGGTCTTCTGTCGAATGGAGATCAGTTGGCGAAGGCTTCTTCGAGGAAAGCCTGAAGCTGGGCGAGATGCTTGGACATCTGCCCCACGGCGGTGGAAGCGGCGGCGGGGCGGCCGGCGTAGCGGGCGCGCTTGGTCGAGGAGCCGGCCTGCGCGAGCACCCACTCGAGATAGGGCTCGACGAAGGACCACGAACCCATGTTCTTGGGCTCTTCCTGGCACCAGATCACATCCGCCTTCTTGAAGCGGGCGAGTTCCTGCGCCACCGACTTCAGCGGGAACGGATAGAGCTGTTCGACGCGCAGGAGATAGACATCGTCGATGCCGCGCTTCTCGCGCTCGTCGAGCAGATCGTAATAGACCTTGCCCGAGCAAAGGATGACGCGGCGGATCTTCGAATCCGGCTTCAGCTTGGTCGAGGAACGGCCGAACTCGGCATCGTCCATGAGAATGCGATGGAACGAGGTGTCGTCCACGAATTCCGAGAAGTCGGAGACGCAGCGCTTGTGGCGCAGCAGGGACTTCGGCGTCATCAGGATCAGCGGCTTGCGGAAGTCGCGCTTGATCTGCCGGCGCAGGGCGTGGAAGTAGTTCGCCGGCGTCGAGCAGTTCGCGACCTGCATGTTGTCCTCCGCGCAGAGCTGGAGGAAGCGTTCGAGGCGGGCCGAGGAGTGCTCCGGCCCCTGCCCCTCGTAGCCGTGCGGCAGCAGGCAGACGAGGCCGGACATGCGCAGCCACTTGCGTTCGCCGGACGAGATGAACTGGTCGAACAGCACCTGCGCGCCGTTGGCGAAATCGCCGAACTGGGCTTCCCAGCAGGTCAGCGCATTCGGCTCGGACAGCGAATAGCCGTATTCGAAGCCGAGCACCGCCTCCTCCGAGAGCATCGAGTTGATGACCTCGTACTTGGCCTGCCCGGCCTGGATGTGGTTGAGCGGGGTGTAGCGCGTCTCGGTTTCCTGATCGATCAGCACCGAGTGGCGCTGGGAGAAGGTGCCGCGCTCGCAATCCTGCCCGGAAAGCCGCACGCGATGCCCCTCGCTGACGAGGCTGCCGAAGGCGAGCGCCTCGCCCATCGCCCAGTCGATCCCGGTGCCGGTCTCGACCATCTTGCGACGGTTATCCTGAAAGCGCTGGATGGTTTTGTGGATGTTGAAGCTCTTCGGCACCTCGGTGAGCGCAAGGCCGATTTCCTTGAGCTTGTCGCTGGGGACGCCCGAGAGACCGCGGCGTGGATCCTCCTCCGCCTCCTTGACCGACTTCAGACCCGCCCACTTGCCGTCGAGCCAATCGGCCTTGTTGGGCTTGTAGGCCTGCCCGGCCTCGAACTCGGCCTCGAGGCGCTGGCGCCAGTCGGCCTTCATCTTCTCGACCTCGCCCTCGGTGACGACACCCTCGGCGATGAGCTGCGCGGCATACATCTCCAGCGTCGTCTTGTGCGAGCGGATCTTCTTGTACATCAGCGGCTGGGTGAAGCCCGGTTCATCGCCCTCGTTGTGGCCGAAGCGGCGGTAGCACCACATGTCGACCACGACCGGGCGCTGGAACTTCATGCGGAACTCGGTCGCGACCTTGGCGGCGAACACTACCGCCTCGGGATCATCGCCGTTGACGTGGAAGATCGGTGCCTCGACGATCTTCGCCACATCCGACGGATAGGGCGAGGAGCGCGAATAGCGCGGATAGGTCGTGAACCCGATCTGGTTGTTGATGATGAAATGGATCGAGCCGCCGGTACGATGGCCCTTGAGGCCGGAGAGGCCGAAGCATTCCGCGACCACCCCTTGCCCGGCGAAGGCCGCGTCGCCATGCAGCAGCAGCGGCATCACCGCGCGGCGATCTTCCGGCGGGCAACCGACCTGATCCTGCTTAGCGCGCACCTTGCCGAGCACAACCGGATTGACGATCTCTAGATGCGAGGGGTTCGGCGTCAGCGAGAGATGGACGCGGTTGCCGTCGAACTCACGATCCGACGAGGCGCCGAGGTGATACTTCACGTCGCCCGAGCCTTCGACATCGTCCGGCGCGAACGAACCGCCCTTGAACTCGTGGAACAGCGCGCGATGGGTCTTGCCCATCACCTGCGTCAGCACGTTGAGGCGACCGCGATGGGCCATGCCGAGCACGATCTCCTGGCAGCCGAGATTGCCGCCGCGCTTGATGATCTGCTCCAGCGCCGGAATGAGGCTCTCGCCGCCGTCGAGACCGAAGCGCTTGGTGCCGGTGAACTTGACGTCGAGGAACTTCTCGAACCCTTCCGCCTCGACAAGCTTGTTGAGGATCGCGCGCTTGCCCTCGCGAGTGAAGGTGATTTCCTTGTCCGGGCCCTCGATGCGCTCCTGCAGCCAGCTCTTCGCGGCCGGATCGGAGATATGCATGAACTCGTAGCCGATCGTCTCGCAATAGGTGCGGCGCAGGATCGCCAGCATCTCGCGGATCGTCGCGAATTCGAGCCCGAGCACGTGATCGATGAAGATCTTGCGGTCCCAGTCGGCTTCGGTGAAGCCGTAGGACGAGGGATGGAGTTCCTCGTGATCCTTGGGCCCCTCGATCCCGAGCGGATCGAGATTGGCGTGAAGGTGCCCGCGCATCCGGTAGGCGCGGATCATCATCAGCGCATGCACCGAATCCCGCGCCGCGCGCTGGAGATCGGCATCGGAGAGCACCGACCCCTTGGCTTCGGCCTTACCCTTGAGCTTGTCGCCGACCGTCTTCTCGACCACGGACCAGTTGCCGTCGAGCGCCGAGATGAGTTCGCCCTTCGCCGCGACCGGCCAGTTCTGCCGCTGCCAGGACGGCGCGGGCGTCGCATCGCCCGAAATCGATTCGAGATAGGCGGCGGAAGAGCCGACAAGGGCGGAGAGATCCCCGGCGGAGAGATCTTCGGAATTGGTGTCGAAATCGCGATCCATGGCTTTGACCTTGAAGTCCTTCTTGTGCCCTGCCCGATTCAAGCTGCCCTTCGCGGGGCTTCTCATTTCTTGAACGCGGGCGGGGAATGATCCGCCCGCGATAGAGGCGCCGATTGCGGCGCCATTGCGTCGGCTGACGGGTTATTTGCCCTTCAGCACATCGACCAGCGTCTTGCCGAGACGCGCGGGCGAAGGCGAGACGCGGATGCCCGCAGCTTCCATCGCCGCGATCTTGTCCTCCGCGCCACCCTTGCCGCCCGAGATGATCGCGCCGGCATGGCCCATGCGGCGGCCCGGAGGCGCCGTGCGGCCGGCGATGAAGCCGACCATCGGCTTCTTGCGACCGCGCTTGGCTTCGTCCTTGATGAACTGCGCCGCGTCTTCCTCGGCCGAACCGCCGATCTCACCGATCATGATGATCGATTCCGTCTTCGGGTCCGCAAGGAACATCTCCAGCATGTCGATGTATTCGGTGCCCTTGACCGGGTCGCCGCCGATGCCGACCGCCGTCGTCTGGCCGAGGCCCTCGACCGTGGTCTGGAACACGGCTTCATAGGTCAGCGTGCCGGAGCGCGAGACGATGCCGACATTGCCGGGACGGAAGATGTTCGCCGGCATGATGCCGATCTTCGATTCGCCCGCCGTGACGACGCCGGGGCAGTTCGGCCCGATGAGGCGCGACTTCGAGCCGTCGAGCGCGCGCTTCACGCGGATCATGTCCTGCACCGGAATGCCTTCCGTGATGCAGACGATCAGCGGGATTTCGGCCTGGATGGCCTCGCAGATCGCGTCCGCGGCACCCGGCGGCGGCACATAGACGACCGAAGCATCGGCACCGGTCTTCTGGCGGGCTTCGAGCACAGTGTCGAACACCGGCAGGTTGAGGTGGGTCGAACCACCCTTGCCCGGCGAGGTGCCACCGACCATCTTGGTGCCGTAGGCGATCGCCTGTTCGGAGTGGAAGGTGCCGTTCTTGCCGGTGAAGCCCTGGCAGATCACCTTGGTGTTCGCATTGATGAGAATGGACATCGTGGTTTTCCCTGCCTTCGCTTAACCGTTCACGGCCTTGACGATCTTCTGCGCGGCATCGTCGAGGTCATCCGCCGGGATGACGTTGAGGCCGGATTCGCGGATGATCTTCTTGCCTTCCTCGACGTTCGTGCCTTCGAGGCGCACGACCAGCGGAACCTGCAGGCCGACCGCCTTGACCGCACCGATCACGCCGCGGGCGATGACGTCGCACTTCATGATGCCGCCGAAGATATTGACGAGGATGCCCTTCACGTTGGGGTCCGCCGTGATGATCTTGAACGCCGCCGTCACCTTCTCTTCCGAGGCGCCGCCGCCGACATCGAGGAAGTTCGCCGGCTCGGCGCCGTAGAGCTTGATGATGTCGAGGGTCGCCATCGCGAGGCCCGCACCGTTGACCATGCAGCCGATCGTGCCGTCGAGCGCGATATAGGCGAGGTCATACTTCGAGGCCTCGATCTCCTTCGCGTCCTCTTCGGTGAGATCGCGCAGCTCCATGATCTCGGGGTGGCGATAGAGCGCGTTCGAATCGAACCCGCACTTGGCGTCGAGGCACTTGAGCTGACCGTCCTTGGTGATGATCAGCGGGTTGATCTCGAGCAGGCTCATGTCCTTCTCGACGAAGGCCTTGTAGAGCTGGGCCGAGAGCTTCTCGGCCTGCTTGGCGAGTTCGCCCGAGAGATTGAGCGCCTTCGCGACCGCGCGGCCATGATGCGGCATGATGCCGGTCGCCGGATCGACGGAGAAGGTCACGATCTTCTCCGGGGTATCATGGGCCACCTTCTCGATGTCCATGCCGCCCTCGGTCGAGACGACGAAGGCGGTGCGGCCGGTCTCGCGATCGACGAGCATCGAGAGGTAGAACTCCTTCTCGATGTCCGAACCGTCCTCGATGTAGAGGCGGTTGACCTGCTTGCCGGCCGGGCCGGTCTGGATCGTCACCAGCGTGTTGCCGAGCATCTCCTCGGCCGCCATCCCGACTTCCTCGACCGACTTGGCGAGCCGCACGCCGCCCTTGGCATCCGGCGGCAGTTCCTTGAACTTGCCCTTGCCGCGGCCGCCGGCGTGAATCTGGCTCTTCACGACATAGAGCGGCCCCGGCAGCTTCTTCGCCGCCTCGACGGCCTCTTCGACGCTCATCGCCGGGAAACCCGCCGAGACATTGGCGCCGTAAGCCTTCAGGATCGCCTTGCCCTGATACTCATGGATATTCATCGAGAATGCTCCCCCGCATCCGTTGGGCGCCTTTCCCGGCTCAGGCCGGGCTCTTCACGCCGTGTGATGATGAAACTGGCGGAACGGGGCCGGATCGCACCGGCCCCGGGACGCGGTGCTTACTTGGCGAGCGCCGGATTGATGGTCTTGCAGGCCTCGACGAGACCCTGGACCGAGGCGATCGACTTGCCCATCATTTCCTTTTCGGCCGCATTGAGACGGACCTTGACGATGCGCTCGACACCCTTGGAGCCGATCACCACCGGAACGCCGACGAACATGTCCTTCACGCCGTAGTCGTTCTTGAGGTAGGCCGCGCAGGGCAGCACGCGCTTCTGGTCCTTGAGGTAGGACTCGGCCATCGCGATCGCGGAGGCGGCCGGCGCATAGAAGGCCGAGCCGGTCTTGAGCAGGTTTACGATCTCGCCGCCGCCCTTGCGGGTGCGCTCGACCATCGCGTCGAGCTGTTCCTGGCTGATCCAGCGCATCTTGACGAGGTCGGTCAGCGGGATGCCGGCAACGGTCGAGTAGCGGACCAGCGGCACCATGTCGTCGCCGTGGCCGCCGAGAACGAAGGCGTTGACGTCCTTGATCGAGACGTTGACCGCATCGGCGATGAAGTGGCGGAAGCGGGCGGAATCGAGCACGCCGGCCATGCCGACGATCTTGTTCTGCTTGACGCCCGAGAACTTCTGCAGCGCCCACACCATGGCGTCGAGCGGGTTGGTGATGCAGATCACGAACGCCTTCGGGGCATACTGCTTGATGCCCTTGCCGACAGCCTCCATCACCTTGAGGTTGATACCGAGGAGATCGTCGCGGCTCATGCCCGGCTTGCGCGGCACGCCGGCCGTGACGATGACGACATCGGCGCCCTCGATGTCCTTGTAGTCGCTGGTGCCCTTGTAGGCCGCATCGAAGCCGTCCACGGGGGCGGATTCGGCGATGTCGAGCCCCTTGCCCTGGGGAATGCCGTCCGCGATATCGAACAGGACGACATCGCCCAGTTCCTTGAGGCCCGCGAGATGCGCGAGCGTTCCGCCGATCTGGCCTGCACCGATGAGGGCGATCTTACGACGTGCCATGGTTTTATCCTGACAGAATGCGGCCGCGCCTGGCGCGAGGCCCGAAATTTCGAGGACGGTGGCCGCTCCGGTTTCCCGGCATCGCCACCCGGGTTCACTTGGGTCTGCACTTGGGTCTACACGCCCGAATTCGTGATCGGGCCGCCCTCGACTAATCCGAGTTGCAAGCCACGGCAACCGCGAAGATCGTCGCATATCGCACGGCCCGGCGCCCAACACCGCAATTCCGGAATTGGTTTCATCTGCGATTAAAAAGGTGCCTGTTTTTCAAGAGCATGACTTTTCGATGCCCCGTGATCACGGCGAAAGTTTAGCAAGAATATTCTATTACGAATAACGTTTTTTGTAATATGAAATGCTATTTCCGGGCCGATATCGCCCGGATCGCAGCGCGGATCACCCGGTCGCGCCGGGCATCGCCCGCGCCCTCGTCACCACTCGCCGCCTGCACGGCCAACGGATCCCGGAAGCGATGCGTCAGGTCCAGCACCAATGCCCCGAGCCGCCTGGATTCGCCGCCCTGGAACAAACGCGTCACGTTGCCTTCCTCGACGATCCGCTCGACGAACCCCTCGATCCGCCGTCGATGGCGAAGCGCCTCGGCGCCGTCGGCGGCCACGCTGGCAAGCAGCCGGAACAGCGCCGGGTCCTGGCGCAGGGTCTCCGCGTAGGCGCGGGTGAGCGTCGTCAGGAATCGCTCCAGCTTGTCGTCGGCCGGGTCCGGCCCCTCGACGATATCCTGCAACCGCAATTCCAGCGGACGCAGCCAATCGTTGAGGATGGCGTCGACGATCGCGCCCTTGTCGGCGAAATAGCGGTAGACGTTGGCGTGGCTCATGCCCAGCCGGGCCGCGATCCCCGAAATCCGCATCCGGGCCAGCCCGATCTGCCGGATTTCCGTCAGCGCCGCCAGGAGAATGCGGCCGCGCGTCCCATCCGGTCCCGGGCCATCCCTCATGTCTCGACCAGCCCGGTCGTATCGCCGCTCGCCTCGCTGTCGAGCCGCCCGTGCGGCAGGGCCAGATAGCTCTCGGAGCGCATCTCGATCAGGCGCGAAACCGTCCGGTCGAACTCGAACGCCACATGCCCGCTCGACCTCGGATCATGATAGAGGTCCTGCGGCTCGACCGCCGCCGAGGCGATCAGCTTGACGTGGTGCTCGTAGAGAATGTCGATCAGCGTGATGAACCGTTTGGCCTCGTTGCGCTTTTCAGGGTCGATGCGGGGGATGTCCTCCAGCACGAGCGTATGGAAGTTCCGGGCCAGCGCGAGGAAGTCGACCGAACCGAGCGGCTTCTGGCAAAAGTCGGCGAAAGTGCCGCGCGCGACGCCGCCGGCGGCCAGCGGCACCTCCAGAAACCGTCCACCGAGGTCGATGCGGCGAGGCACCGCCTTCTGACCCTCGGACAGCTCCTCGTAAAGAACATCAATCGCCGCTTTCGCGTCGGCGTCGGCCGGCGCGTAGTAGACCGGATGGCCCTGGAGCTTTTCCAGCCGGTAATCGGTCCGCGCATCGAGCCGCACCACCTGCATCCGCTGTTCGATCAACCCGATGAAGGGCAGGAAAAGCTGGCGGTTGAGGCCGTTGTGATAGAGCCGCGACGGCTCGACATTCGACGTCGCGACGATCACCACGCCTCGTGCGAACAAGGCTTGGAACAGACGGCCAAGGATCATCGCATCGGCGATATCGGTCACCGAAAACTCGTCGAAGCAAAGCACCCAGGCCTCGTCGGCCAGTTGCTCCGCCACGGGCTGGATCGGATCCTCGCCCTTGACCTCGCCACGCCGGGCACGCTGGCGCCAATCATGGATGCGGGCATGGACATCGGCCATGAAGGCATGGAAATGCGCGCGCCGCTTGCGCTGGACGTTAAGGCTGTCGTGGAACAAATCGACCAGCATGGTCTTGCCGCGCCCGACCGAGCCCCAGAGATAAAGGCCGCGGATGGGCTCGGGCGGCTCCTTCTTGCCGAACAGCCAGCCGAGCGCCGACCCCTTGCGCGCAAGCCGATGCGATTCCAGCCTTTCGGCAAGCCGCGCCAGCAGGTCGACGATCTCTTTCTGTGCCGGATCGGGATCGATCCGTCCCTCGGCCACCATGCTGGCATAACGCGACGCGATCGGCTGCCCCATTTCCATCCCGCACGGCTCGACCCAGTTCGCCGTTGTCTGGCACGCGGCGTGGACCGGGGCAAGCAAATCCGGCCGGTCACGCTGATCCGGCCATGCGAATTCAGTCGGCACGAAAAATGACTATGCAAAATTTGCAAGTCCCGCGCGCCGTTGCCACGGTTCTGACAAAAGGAACATATATTGCATCGCAGCAATTAGAAATGAATCGATCCGGGCGCCCCGCGGCAGAAGCAGGCGGCGCGCCCTCATCAGGAAAGTTAGGAAAAGGGCCATGCCCAGACCCAGTCTCGACCGTTTGAGCTATCGAAAGCTCCAGATGACGGACCACGATGCCTTCGAGGCGCACCTTCTCGCGCTCGATCCGGACAGCCGCCGCAGCCGGTTCGGCATGGCGACGAGCGATGCGTTCATCAGGCAATATGCCTCCCGTTGCATCACCTTGAACGCAATCATTCATGGCGCCTTTCTCGGCGAAAAGCTCGTCGGCGTCGCCGAACTCCGGCCGATCGGCGATTTTTTCGTCGGCGAAGCGGAACTCGCGTTCTCGGTGGCGAGCGAATGGCGCAACTGCGGAATCGGGACGAACCTTTTCGCCCGTGCCCTGCGCTCGGCTCGCAATCGCGGGTTCAGCCGCCTCTACATGACCTGCCTGAAGAACAACGCGCCGATGCGCGGCCTCGCGCGCAAGTTCGCGGCGGAGATCATGCTCGAACTCGATGACTCGGTGGCGCTTGTCGAGGCGCCGCGCCGGACGATCATCTCGCTCCTGCGCGAGGCGATCGACGACGCGGCGGCCTTCACCAACTTCGCGCTCGATTTCCAGAAGCGGACGTTCCTGCCGCGCCGGTCGCAGGCCCGGCTCGGCTGACAGGTAGCGGTGGTGGCGGAGGCTCAGCCCATCGCCGCCGGCATCAGTTCATAGGGCACTTTCCAGCCGGGAAGGGCCTTGATCCGTGCGCGCCACGCCTCGATGTTCTTGAATTCCGAACGGTCGATCCCCGTTGGTTCATCGTAGAAGGCGTAGCCGGCCAGCGAGAGATCGGCAATGGTCGGACGGTCCGCGACCACGAATTCGCGCCCGGCGAGATGCTTGTCGAGAATGTGGAACGCCGATTTCGCGCGCCCGCGAAGAAACTCCGTCACCGGGGTCTCGCCCGTCTTCTGCAGACCGTAGAGGAAGCGCAGTGTCGCGAAATAGCTCGTGAATTTGTGGTTGTCGAACAGGATCCAGCGCCAGATCTCGCGCGATTCAGCCTCGCCTCGCCCGCCGAACGTGCCGAGCACGGTGGAAAGATAGTCGAGAATGACGCCCGATTGCGTGAGCCGCTCGCCACGATGCTCCAGCACCGGCACCTCGCCCATCTCGTTGACGGAAGCGCGCCAGCCTTCCTCGCGGGTGGCCCCCTTGAAAAACGCGACCGGCACCAGCTCCCAGTCGGCCTTGCTCAGCGTCAGCATCAGCGCGACCTTGTAGGCATTGCCGGATTCGCCGAAGCCATGCAGCCTGAATTCAGCCATCAATCTCTCCCGGACCTCATAAGTCGCGGGAAGCTAACGCGACAGCCTGCGCTTGGGAACCGGAACTTGAAAAGTCGCCCCTATTTCGACAGCGTGACCGGCGCGCCGGATTTCGCAGTCGCGCCGCTGTAGCTCTGTGCGCCCGCCTGCCTGAGCCGCGCGACGACACCGCCGCCCGGCTCGTAAAGGATCACCTCCGAACCGGCGAGTTCCCAGGCATTGACGCGCTGGAGTTCCTTCGATTGGCAACCGGCCGTGCCCGCGCCGTAGAGATCGAGCTTTGGCGCGCTGGACAGCGTGATGCGGCAGGTCGACCCCGAACTCTCCGCAACCGACCAGTTGCCGACAAGGCGCGATTGCGTCGGGGCCGGCGCGGGCGCGGCCGGGGTGGTCGCGACCTGCGGCGGGTTGACGCGCGGCGCATTGCCCGGCGCGTTGAGCCCGGGTGTCGGATTGGCGCCCGGCGCGGCGCCATTGGTGGCGCCCTGTCCGGGCCCGGCCGCCGGCGATTGCGGATCCGCTGTCGCGGTCGAAGCGCCCGGAGGCGGCGGCAGCGACGAGGATTCCACGGTGCTCGAAGGCGCGGGCGTCAGCGGCGCCGGTGCCGCGGCAGGCGCCGTGCGGGCCGGCGAGGCATAACCGCCGCCGCCCGGCATGAGCGAACCAAGGCGCGAACTCGATTCACACGCGGCAAGCGTCAGCACCAGCGGCAGGACCAGCCCGGCCTTCGCCGAAAAACGTCGTGTCACACCCATCGTCCCCATGCCCCGGCATGTCCGCCGGGGTTCTCCATCCTGTCCCGGATCGACCTGATCGGGAATTCAGGCCCTATTCTGCATAAAAGACATGAATAAGGCATAACCAGCTGGAGAACCGCGGCAAAGGCATCATTCCGGCTTGTGGCACACTGCCTCGATATTGTGCCCGTCGGGGTCGATGACGAACGCACCATAGTAATCGGCGTGATAATGCGGCCGAAGGCCCGGTCCGCCGTTATCCTTTCCACCGGCGGCGATCGCGGCCTCGTAAAAGGCGTCGACTTCCGCACGGTTGTTCGCGGAAAAAGCGACATGCAGCCGGTTCTCCAGCGGCTTGCCGTCCTCCGAAATCCAGAATGCCGGCTTTCCGGGCGGTCCGAAACCGGCGTGGGCGCCATGGCCCGGAATGCTCCCCTTGGGGAACTCCATAACCAGGCCGCAGCCGAGCGGCGCAAGCGCCTTGAGATAGAACGCGCGCGACACCGCGAAATCGCGAACCGTGAAACCGATATGATCGAACATCGAAGCCTCCGTTGTGACGGAGGTTCCATGCCACGACCCTGCTGCCGGAATATGGCAGCAGTCTCAGAACTGCCGCTCGACCATCATCTTCTTGATCTGGGCGATCGCCTTGGCTGGGTTGAGACCCTTGGGACAGGCGTTCGAGCAGTTCATGATCGTGTGGCAGCGGTAGAGCCGGAACGGGTCCTCGAGGTTGTCGAGCCGCTCGCCGGTCGCCTCGTCGCGGCTGTCGATCAGCCAGCGGTAGGCCTGCAGCAGCGCCGCCGGGCCGAGGTAACGGTCGCCGTTCCACCAGTAACTCGGGCAGGAGGTGGAGCAGCAGGCGCACAGGATGCACTCGTAGAGCCCGTCGAGCAGCTCACGATCCTCAGGGCTCTGGCGCCATTCCTTCTCGGGGGCCGGCGTATCGGTCTTGAGCCACGGCTCGATCGAGGCGTGCTGGGCGTAGAAGCGCGTGAGGTCCGGCACGAGGTCCTTCACCACCGGCATATGCGGCAGCGGATAGATTTTCACCGTGCCCGAAATCTCGTCCATGCCCTTGGTGCAGGCGAGGGTGTTGAGCCCGTCGATGTTCATCGCGCAGGAGCCGCAGATGCCTTCGCGGCACGAGCGGCGGAAGGTCAGCGTCGGATCGACCTTGTTCTTGATCCAGAGAATCGCGTCGAGGATCATCGGCCCGCAATCGTCGAGATCGACGAAATAGGTGTCCATGCGCGGGTTCGATTCCCCGTCCGGATCCCAGCGATAGATCTTGAACTCGCGGATGTTGCTTCCGGCCGGCTTCGGCCAGGTCTTGCCTTCGGTGAGGCGGGAATTCTTGGGAAGGTTGAACTCGGCCATCTTAGAACTTCCGCTCCTTGGGGGCGATCTTCTCGTCCGACATCTCGCCGGTCAGCGTCTTGGTGTGAACCGCGCGATAGGAAAGGGCAACCTTGCCGTCCTCGCCGACGCGGGCGATCGTGTGCTTGCGCCAGTTGGCGTCGTCGCGCTTGGCGAAATCCTCGCGCGCATGGGCGCCGCGGCTTTCGGTGCGCGCTTCTGCGCCGTAAACGGTCGCGATCGCGTTGACCATCAGGTTCTCGAATTCGAGGGTTTCCATCAGATCGGAATTCCACACCAGGCTGCGGTCCGTGACCTTGATGTCGGCCTTCTCGGCCCAGACTTTCGACACGCGCTCGCAGCCCTGCTTGAGGGTCGGGCCGTCGCGGAACACGGCGACGTCTTCCTGCATCGCGCGCTGCATCTTGAGGCGCAGGTCGGCGGTGGGGGTCGAACCGTTGGCGTTGCGGACCTTGTCCAAGCGCGAGAGAATCAGTTCGTCCTGCTTCGCGCTCGCCGCCGGGATCGCCGCCTTGCGGTCAAGCACTTGCCCGGCGCGGATCGAAGCCGCGCGACCGAACACCACGAGATCGATCAGCGAGTTCGAGCCGAGGCGGTTCGCGCCATGCACCGAGGCGCAACCGGCTTCGCCGACGGCCATCAGGCCCGGCACCACCGCGTCCTCGTTCTTGGCGGTCGGGTTCAGCACCTCGCCCCAGTAGTTCGTGGGAATACCGCCCATGTTGTAATGGACGGTCGGGATCACCGGAATCGGCTCCTTGGTGAGGTCGACGCCCGCGAAGATCTTCGCGCTTTCCGAGATGCCCGGCAGGCGGGCATGCAGCACCGCGGGATCGAGATGGTCGAGGTGCAGGAAGATGTGGTCGCTGTTCTTGCCGACGCCGCGCCCCTCGCGGATTTCCATCGTCATGCAGCGCGAGACGAAGTCGCGCGGCGCGAGGTCCTTGTAGGTGGGGGCATAGCGCTCCATGAAGCGCTCGCCGGCGGAATTGGTGAGATAGCCGCCCTCACCACGTGCGCCTTCCGTAATCAGGCAGCCGGCGCCGTAGATGCCGGTGGGGTGGAATTGCACGAATTCCATATCCTGAAGCGGCAGGCCCGCACGCGCGACGAGACCGCCGCCATCGCCGGTGCAGGTGTGCGCCGAGGTCGCGGAGAAATAGGCGCGGCCGTAACCGCCGGTCGCCAGTACAACGAGCTTGGAGCGGAAGCGGTGGATCGTGCCGTCATCGAGCTTCCACGCCATCACGCCCTGGCAGGCGCCGTCCTCGCCCATGATCAGGTCAAGCGCGAAATACTCGACGAAGAACTCGGCCTTGTTGCGGACCGACTGGCCGTAGAGCGTGTGCAGGATGGCGTGACCGGTGCGATCCGCCGCCGCGCAGGTGCGCTGCACCGGCGGGCCCTCGCCGTATTCGGTGGTGTGGCCACCGAACGGACGCTGGTAGATCTTGCCTTCCTCGGTGCGCGAGAACGGCACGCCGTAATGCTCCAGTTCATAGACCGCCGCCGGAGCCTCGCGCGCGAGGTATTCCATGGCGTCGTTGTCGCCGAGCCAGTCCGACCCCTTGACGGTGTCGAACATGTGCCACTGCCACGAATCCGGCCCCATGTTGGCGAGCGAGGCGGCGATGCCGCCCTGCGCCGCGACCGTATGCGAGCGGGTCGGGAACACCTTGGTGATGCAGGCGGTGCGCAGCCCCTGCTCGGCCATGCCGAGGGTCGCGCGCAGGCCGGCGCCACCGGCGCCAACGACAACGACGTCATAGGCGTGATCGATGATCGGATAGGCCCTGCCGCCGATCGAAACGGTATTTGCAGCCGAAGTGCTGGAACTTGCCATGTCTACTTACTCCCGATCAGCCCGCGAAGCCGATCCTGAGGATCGCATAGGCCGAGGCGAGCCCAACCGCGACCGCGAAGAAGGTGTTGAGCATCAGGAGCACGATCTTCGTGCCTTCCGAATGCACGTAATCCTCGATGATCACCTGCATGCCGAGCCGCATGTGGATCGCGGCCGAGGTGACGAAGGCCATCAGCAGCAGCGCCGCCAGCGGATGGCCGACGATCTTCATCGCCCCGGCATAATCCGCCTTGGCGAGCATCATCACGATGATGACGAAGGGCACGGTGAGGATCACGTTGGCGACCGCGGTGACGCGGCTCTTCCAGAAATGGTCGGTGCCGGATTTGGTGGAGCCCAACCCGCGCACGCGGGACATCGGGGTGCGGATGGAATGCGCGTTGTTCTTCATCGTTCCGCCCTCAGCCCATCAGATAGAAGAACCAGACGACGACCGTCAGCCCCAGCGAACCGACCAGCGTCGCCCAGGCGAGCTTGAACCGCGTCTCGCGTTCGAGGCCGGCAGCCGTGTCCCACACGAAATGGCGAATGCCGCCGAACATGTGGTGGAACAGCGCCCACGTATAGCCGAACAGAACCAGCTTGCCGAGGAATGAGCCGTAAATCGCCTGCACGGTCGCGTAGCTGGTCTTCCCCGAAGCGAGCGCCAGCAACGCAACCACCAGCAGCAGCGTCCCGAAAAACAGGGCCGCGCCGGTGATGCGATGCAGGATCGACATCATCATCGTCACGGAGGGCTTGTAGATCTGGAGATGGGGAGAAAGCGGTCGTTCCGCCGGGCCTGTGCGCGCCATGCTTCACCTTGTTCGAGAACTTGGAACGGATCCAATGAACGATGAGCCGTCCCTAAACCTTTTTGCCCGGTTTCGCAATGCAACGGAATTGCGACCTTTTGCCAAAAAAGCAGGCCCCGCCACCTGCGGCGCAAGATCGCCTCAGCCCCCCGTCCCGCATAGGATTAGAAGGCGCATTTCGATCGCGCCGGCATCGCCCGCGATCTCCAGCGCCTTGATGCGCGACTTGCCTCCGCCGACGAGGGAAATCGCGCTGCGTCGGACATCGAGCGCTTTCGCGAGAAGTGCGATCAGCGCCTCGTTGGCGGCGCCGTTTTCGGGAACGGCGCGCACGCGTGCAGCGAGAACCGCCTTACCGTCATCGCCGACGGTGACGCCGTCGATGCCGTCGCGACCGCCTTTCGGCGTCAGGCGGACATGGAGAATCACACCCGCGCCGCCACGCCGGAATGGCAGTGTCGTCACTTCTTCGCCGCTTCGTGGATTTTCTTGCCCGAGAAAGTGAAGTCGAGCCCCTTCTGGGGGAGATGGCAGGCGTAGCACGTATCGAGCTTGACCGGATTGGGCGAGCCGTCGGCCTTGAAGGCCGCATATTCCCAGTCGCCATTATCCTTGTCGGACGGAAAGGCGTTGGTGTCGCCCCACATCAGTTCCTTCGCCATCACGGCGATGCCTTTGACACGGCCCGTCGGCTGAAGCCGGCCAGCGGCATCGACAATCGGCTTGCCGGCCGTATCGAGCGCGACCTCGCGATCCTCCATCACGATTACGGTTCCGTTCGGGAACGGCGCATCGGCGGAGACGTTCGCGAGCGCGTCGCGGTTGACATAGAGAAAACGGACGATCTTGCGTTCGGCCTTGTCCACCGTGTCGTAGAGCCTGAACGACTTGGCATAGTCCGCCGGCAGTTTCACACGCGTCACCGTGGTATCGGGTGTCGCGCCCTGCGAAAACGCGGCGCCTGCCGCCAGCAAGGCCGCACCGATCGCTCCTGAAAGCATGAATGCACGCATCAATTCGCCCTCCCTTCCGTTCTTCTCCGGATTGGAGGACAGCGCCATGCGGGCGTCAAGTCACGAAGGCGCGCGGCCTTCGTCATCAGAACGAGCGGATGAGATAGCGCTCGGTCACCACGAGGAACTGGAGCCCGAGCAGCAGGATCACCGGCGAAATGTCGATCGGCCCGAGATTGGGCAGACGGCGGCGGATCGGCGCCAGCAACGGCTCGGTGATGCGATAGAGGAACTCGCCGACCGCCGCGACGATCGGCTGGCGCGAATTCACGATGCCGAAATTGATGAGCACCGTGAGGATCACGTAGACCAGCAGCAGGAACGAGTAGATCTCGATCACTTTCTCGAAAAGCCAGACAATCGGGTTCATGTCGTCTCCATCGCGTCGCAGCGGGCGGAACATAGCCGAGCCGGGGCTTTTCCCGCAAGCATCGTTCGATTTGGAGAGCTCCCTGGTTTGAAATTTCTGCGCGCCAAAAAACCTCGCCGAAAACCGTTGACTTCCCGCGCCGGATCGGTCAATGAACCCGCCTCCGGTTCCGGGGCTGTAGCTCAGTTGGGAGAGCGCGTCGTTCGCAATGACGAGGTCAGCGGTTCGATCCCGCTCAGCTCCACCATTCACAACTCAATTTTTCTGGCCTGTCAGCGTCAGTCGCCGGCCTGCGGCGCGAACCCCAGCGCCGCGAGCCGTTCCGCGCTTTCCGTGAGAGAGACGCGGAAAGCGTCGATCATATCCGGCCGCGCCGGGTTGGCCGCGACAGCGAAATCGTAAAACTCATCCGCCAGCGGGATGAACCCGAGTCCGGCGGCATCTGCCAGCGGCTTGATTGCGACGCCCCAGTCCGCCCGCCCCTGCGTGACCGATGCGACGACCGCATGGTGCGAGCGCGGCTGGTTCCAGTAACCCTGCGGCTTCGCGCCGGCGAGCAGCCCCTCGATCAGCGTGCGCGTGCCCGCGCCCTGATTGCGGTTGACCATCACGCAATCCGGATCGGCGAGCGCGGCTGCAACGGCCGCCGCGAGATCGCGCCCCTCGAAGCGGGCATCGCCCTTCCGGAACACCAGCCCCTGAAGCCGTCGCCAGCCGGGAATCAGCATCATGCCCGGCCGCAGGAAGGAGCGGTTGTATTCGCCGGTCGCGGGGTCGAGGAGGTGGATCGGCGCGAGATCGCATTCGCCGCGCGCCAGCGCCGAGAGCCCGCCGAGACTGCCGAGCGCAAGGACGCGCGCCGAAAGCCCGCGCGCCTCGAACGGACCCAGCGCCGCATCGAGCCCGGTGCAATGACTGCCCATGATGACGAGATCGGGCAGGCGCAACTGCGGCGTGAAAAGCTGCACCCGTGCCGGCTCGCCTGCCGCCAGCGAATCCGAGAGCGCATCGATCGCCAGGAACCCGTCGGCCTGCGAAAAGGCGGTGACGGCACCTGATCCCTTGCCGATCGGATGCGCGACAAGCCCATCCGCCCCTTGCGCAAGCGCGACCATCACGAATTCGGTCCGCCCGAGATCGGACGGGATGCGCACCGGTACCCGCGCCTCGACGCTTCCCGCCGTCTCGGCCGGAAGGCCCGCCATCCGCCGGAAGAACGGCGCGACGATATCGTGGAAGGTGAACATCGCCGAGGTCGGAAAGCCCGGCAGCACGACCACCGGCTTGCCCTCGCACACGGCGAGGCAGAGCGGCTTGCCGGGCTTGAGCGCGACGCCATGCGTGACGATGCCCGGCGGGCCGAACCGCGAGAGGATGCGATAGGTGAAATCGCCCGCGCCCTTGGAGGTCCCGCCGGAGAGGACGACGCCGTCCGCCTCGCGCAAGGCGGCGCGGATCGCGGCTTCGAGCAGCGCCTCCTCGTCGCGAATCGCGCCACGACGCAAGGCGATGCAGCCGTTCTCCTCCAGCGCGGCGGCGACGATCGGGCCGTTGGAATCGTAGACCTGCGCCGCCTGAAGCGCCTCGCCCGGCTGCGCCAGTTCATCCCCGGTCGAGAGCACGGCGACGCGCGGCTTGCGGTAGACCTCCGCCGCGCCGAGCCCGACGGCGGCCAGCATCGCGATCTCGCGCGAGCCGATCAGGGCGCCCTGCCGCAGCACCACCTGCCCAAACGCGATATCGGAGCCGGCGAAGGCCATGTTCTGCCCCGGCGCCAGCGCACGGGTGATCCGCACACCGCCATCGACCGGGTCGGTATGCTCGATCATCACCACCGCATCCGCCCCGCGCGGCATCGGCCCGCCAGTGGAAATCGGCGTCGCCGTTCCGGCCGCGACCGCGTGGCGCGGCACGACCCCGCAGGCGATCAACTCGTCGTTGAGCCGGAGAAGAACCGGGTTGCCGGGCGAGGCTTCGGCGAGGTCCGCCGCCTGTACGGCGAACCCGTCGACGACCGAACGGTCGAAGGGCGGCGCATCGACGCCGGCCTCGACATCGCACGCCAGCACACGTCCGGCGAGTTTTTCGAGCGCAAGCTTCTCCGTCCCGACCGGGCGCGGGCGCAGCGCCGCCTCGAAGGCGGCGATCGCTTCCTCCCGTGAGAGGATTTTGAGGAACTGGGTCTGTTCGAGACCCGCTCTATCGCGCTTGCTCATGCTCGTTCTTGATCATTCCTGCGGCATCGGCCCGAATTCGAAGGGCGACGCGAGCGATATCGCGCCAACCGCAGCGCCGGCGTCAACCCCTTCCTGCTCGGGGGGGACAGCGAGGAAATGGCTGGCGCCGATCAGGGCCCGCAACGGCGCATCACCGACCGAAAGCGGCACAAATACGTTATCCTCCATCGAGAGCAGCACGAGATCGCGGATCCCGATCGCGGAAGCAACCTTGCCCGAAAGCGGGAGAAGCTTTTCCCGCAAGGACGCGCCGAACAGCCGCGCGAGCACCGGCAGGGCGGCCAGGCAGAACACCCCGAGCGCACCGTCGAAGCGGCCCGGCACCTCGACCACGAGCTCGCCGTTCCGGACTTCGACCCACCCCGCATCCCCGGGACGAATGGCAAGGCGCGGCGCCGCGCCTGCGGCATCGACGAAGCGTAGCGCAGCCGACGCATCCGCCCCGACGACCCGGCACCCGAGACGCCGCGCCATAGCCTCGAACCACCCGGCGATGTCCGCATCGGACAGGCTGACGGCCACGCGCGGCACCCGAACCTCCACCTCGCTCACCCCGGCGATGCGGCAAGCGAGCACGAAAGCTGCATCGACCTGCCCGCCCGCCGGCGCGAAGACCTCGCCCGCCGCGAGGTCATGCCCGGGAAGACGCACGTGGCTTCCCGGTGCCATGGATTCGATGATCTCCACATAGGGGTCGATCGCGACCGCCAGATCCGGATCGAGAACGCAATCGCAGCCCGAGGGAAGGGCCTCGCCCGCCCGGACCAGATGCGGCATCGCGCTGACGATGACAGGCGATGACGGTGAAGCGCCGACGAGATCGGCGGCGCGCATGGCGAACCCATCGCGAAGTGCCACCGCCCGGAGAGGGACCGGCTGACCGGTCCTGACGGCCGACGCGAGAACCATCCCGAGCGCCTCCGCCGGCATCCGCCGTTCGACCGGCACTGGCCGGCATGCCGCGAGGATCGGTTCGAGAAGACTGTCGAGCGCCTGCAGCCGCATCGTCAGGCTCTCCTGCCCGCAGGCTTGTGCCCGGACATCGTCAAGATCGAGGATCGGTCCACGTTTTTCCTGTTTGGCAACGGACGTGCCGTGGATCTTGCGCGGCCAGCAGCGAAAGGCAACCCGCTGGCGGTCATCCGCTGGCTCGGCTAGGAGGAAAACGGCGAAGAATCGAGGATGCCATGGATTGGGATGCAACACGCCCGGGGGAAATCGAAACACCCCTGCCGGAGAAAACCGATGCCGGGGTCTATTTCATCGGCCGCATCCGCACGCCCTACCCCACGCGCAACGAATGCCCGCGCCAGGGGACGGGCGAGGGACCGATCTGCCGCGTCGAGATCGACGCGCGCTGGCGCCCCGCACTCAGGGGGCTCGAGAATTACCGCCGCGTCGAGCTGCTCTACTGGATGCATCAGGCCCGGCGCGATCTTCTCCTGCAGAGCCCGCATTCGGACAAGGGCGCGCGCGGCACCTTCGCCCTGCGCTCGCCCGTGCGCCCGAACCCGATCGCGACCTCGCTGGTCGATCTTGTTGCCGTCGAGCCGGACGCCCTGCTGGTCCGCAGCCTCGATTGCGTCGACGGAACGCCGCTGATCGACATCAAGCCCGACCGCTGTTCCTACTCGCCGCCATCCCCGTCCAGAGACTAGAACCCGCCAGGAAAAAGGGCGGCCGAAGCCGCCCTTGCGCTCAGGCGACGGCCGCGGCTCTTCGCACCTGCATCCGCCGGATCAGCCACGGCAGGATGACGATCGCCGCCGCCATGATCCAGAGGATGATCGAAAGGGCCGAGGAAAACAGGATGCTGATTTCGCCGCCCGAAATCGCCAGCGCGTTGCGCAGGTTCACTTCCATCACCCTGCCGAGCACGAAGCCGAGAATGATCGGCGCCATGTCGAAGCCGAGCTTGCGCAGAACGTAGCCGCCGACGCCGATCCCGAACATCAGGAGCACGCTCATCACGCTCGAATACGCGGAGTAGACGCCGAGGATCGAGAGCGCCGTGATGCCCGGAATGAGAATCCAGTTCGGCAGCAACAGCATCCGCGCAAACACCTGCACCAGCGGCAGATTGAGGATCAGCAGCAGGATATTGCCGATATACATTGAGGCGATGAGACCGCCGACCAGCTTGGGCTGTTCGGTGAAGAGCTGGGGTCCCGGCTGGATATTGTAGAGCATCAGCGCGCCAAGCATCACCGCCGTGGTGCCGGAACCTGGCACGCCGAGCGTGAGCATCGGCACGAAGGCACCGGTCGCCGCCGCGTTGTTGGCCGCTTCCGGCGCGGCGAGGCCGCGGATATCGCCCTTGCCGAACGTCCCCTCGCGATCGTTGAGCCGCTTCTCGGTCGTATACGAGACCGCGCTGGCAACCGAAGCCCCGGTGCCCGGCAGCACGCCGACCACGAAGCCGATCACTGTCGCCCGGATCGACGGCCACCAGATGTAGCGGATATCCGCGAGCGTCGGATACTTGCCGGAAACCGCCAGCGGCTTGAGCGTGCCCTTCATCTGGTGCTCGAGCATCAGCAGCACCTCGGAGATCGAGAACAGGCCGATGACGAGAATGATGAACTCGATGCCGTCATAAAGCTCCGGCTGCTCGAAGGTGAAGCGGTAGGCGCCCGAGGTCGCGTCGATGCCGATCGTCGTCAGCATCAGCCCGAGCACGCAGCCGATCAGCGTCTTGACCGGCTCGTGCCCGACCATCGAGCCGAGGGTCGCGAAAGCGAACACCATCAGCACGAAATATTCCGCCGGGCCGAACTTGATGGCGAGCAGCCCGAACAGCGGCGCGAGGAACGTGATCGCCAGCACCGCCAGCATCCCGCCGATGAAGGAGGAAATGCCGGAAATCGCCAGCGCCTTGGTGGCCTCGCCCTTGCGCGCCATCGGATAACCGTCGATCGCGGTCATCACCGCGCCGGCATCGCCCGGCACGTTGATCAGGATCGAGGAAATGCGTCCGCCATATTCCGCGCCGTAATAAATGCCGGCGAGCAGGATCAGCGTCGATTCCGCCGGCAGGCCGGAGGTATAGGCGATGGGCAGCAGCAGCGCGATGCCGTTGATGGGGCCAATGGCCGGCAGCGCGCCGATCATGGTGCCGAGAAAGCAGCCGATGAAGCCGATCAGGAGATTGGACGGCAGCAGCGCGACGCCGAACCCCTGCCAGAGATAATCGAGGGACATGGTTGGAATCCTCAGGAAGAGAGGGAGGGCAGGGATCAGAAGCCGAGCGGACCCTTGGGCAGGTTGCCGCCGAGCACGGGCCCGAACAGCGCCCACCAGAGCAGCGCCTGGGCCACGCCGCTGACAAGAGCCAGCAGCCAGGTCGCACCGAACAGGCGGGCGATGCCGACCATCAGGATGGCCATTGCCGGGATGAAGCCGATATGGTCCATCCCGATCACGCACAGTACGGCGAGGCCGAGAAAGAACAGCGCCGCATTGCGGCCATCACGCTCCGGCCAGGCCTCCGCTTCGCCCGGACGGATGAGATAGAATGCGCCGAAAAGCGCGAGCGCGATCGCCAGCGCGACCGGAAAACCGCGCGGCCCGATCGGATCGGACGAGAACGAATATTCGACCGTCGCGCCGAAATAGCCGTAAATGAGCGCGAACAGGATCAGGATTGCCGCCGCGACGCGGCCGGACCGTTGCTGAAGATGGGACGGAGCCGACATCGTGTTCTCCCGACTTTTCTTGTTGTTCGATTTCTATTGCCGTGAAAGCGCCGCGACGCATCCGCCGCGGCGCCATTGATCAGCGGTTGCCGCTCAGAGGCCAGCTTCCTTGGCGAGCGTCTTGAAGCGCTCGACATCCGCCTTCACGCGCTTTTCGTAGGCCGCACCGATCGAATCGAACGCGAAGAGCCCGCGCGCATCGCGCTCCTTCTGGAATTCCGGCGTCTTGACCAGCTTGCCGAGCGTATCAACCCACCAGTTGTATTCGGCATCCGAGACTTTCGGGCCGACGTACACACCGCGCCAGATCGGCCAGTCGATGGCATAACCCTGCTCGAACGTCGTCGGAATGTCCTTGAACTTGCCGGGCAGGCGCTTGTCGGACATCACAGCGAGGATGCGCAGCTTGCCCTGCTCGTGCAGTCCGATCATCTCCGAGGCATCGCCCGAGGCGATCTTGACGTGGCCGCCCTGAAGCGCCGTGGTCACCGCGCCGCCGCCCTCGAGCGCGGCATAGCGCATCTTGCGGGCATCGACCTTCGCTTCCTTGGCGATCAGCGCCATCTTCATCCAGTCTTGGCTGCCGACGGCACCGCCGCCGCCGACCGGGAACGCGCCCGGATCCTTGCCGAAAGCGGCCACGAGATCCTTGAGGGTCTTGATCGGACTGTCGGCCGCCACCGCGAGCACGCCGAAATCCGCGCCGAGCGCGCCGACCCAGCGCACCGAATCCGCCGTCTGCTTGCCGAACTTGCCCTGCGCGAGCAGCAGCGCCGAGCCGGACGACGCGGCGACGATCAGCGCCGGATCATTCGCGCGGCTGCCGACGACATGGTTCATCGCGACAGCGCCGACGCCACCTTCCATATAGGAGACCGCCATCGGGTCCTTGATGAGCTTGGCCGCGTGCAGCGCCGTGCCGGCGAGGCGGCAGGTGAGATCGAAGCCGCCGCCGGGCTTGGCGCCGGCGAGACATTCCGTTTTAGCCGGCTGGGCGTCGGCCGAAATCGTGAGGCCGGCCAGAACGGCGGCAATCGCAAAAAAATGGGGGCGCAAGATATGGGGACGCATGATGTTTCCTCGCTCCTTATGACGTTCCGAACATCGCGGGAAGCGTGGTGGAACCGGCCAAATGGCCCGGTCCGCTCCTCCCTGACGTTGTTTCCCTCACCCACTTGGCGGGGTGATGGTGAACCGATACGGTCCCAACCTGTCGTGAACCTGACGCGAGAAAAGAAGAACAGGATGCGGGTTCTGGTGGTGGAGGATATCGCCGATGTCGGCGAGGCGATCGTGGCGAGCCTCGAGCGCATGGGGCATCGCGTCGACTGGGAGCGCGACGGCCGCAGCGCCGATGAGCTTGCCCGCGTCCAGACCTACGACCTGCTGGTGCTCGACGTAATGCTGCCGCACCTCGACGGCTTTTCGATCCTGCGTCGTCTCCGCGAACGCAAGGACCGCACGCCGGTGCTGGTTCTGACCGCGCGTTCGCAGATCGAGGATCGCGTCTCGGCCCTCGACCTCGGCGCGGACGATTACCTCGTCAAGCCCTTCGATTTCCGCGAGCTGGAAGCCCGTGTCCGCGCCCTGCTGCGCCGTCAGACCGGCAGCGCGACGAATGTCGTTCGCTGCGGCCTGCTGACGATCGACCGCGCCGGACGGGTCGCGGAACTTGACGGCAGGCCGCTCGATCTCACCCGGCGGGAACTCACCCTGCTCGAAATCCTCGCCACGCGGCCGGGCCGCGTCTTCCCCAAGGACGAACTGATCGACCAGCTTTTCGGCCTCGACGACGAGCCGAGCGAGAACGCCGTCGAGCAGCACATGGCCCGGCTCCGCCGCAAGATCGCGGGGGCCGGCGTCGAAATCCGCACGTTACGTGGCCTCGGCTACCAGATGGTGACGGATTGAGCCGCGTCCCCTCGCTCTTCGGCCGCCTCATCGGCCTCATTGCGCTGGTGCTGGCCGGCGGACTGGTGGTGCTGGGCTGGGCGTCCTGGGCCTATGCGCGCATCGCCGCCGACGAGGCCTATGACCGTCTGCTGGTCGGCGCCGCGCTCCAGATCGCCGAAAGCGTCTCGACCGAGCCGGGCCGCATCACCGTCGATCCGCCGATCTCGGCCTTCGAGACGCTGGCGATGGCCGTAAGCGACCGGGTTTTCTATCGGGTTGTCGATCCGGCCGGCGAAACCCTCACCGGGCAGACCGATCTCGACAGCGCCCGCCGCAACGGCGGCCCGCGCCGCGAAGCCTCGATTTCCGACGGCATCTATCGTGGTTTTCCCGTGCGCGTCGCCACGCTGGGACGCTACGTTACCGGCCCGGATGTGGCCGGCTGGATCGAGGTCACGGTCGCGCAGACGATCGCCGCCCGGCTCGACCTCGCTCGTGACCTGACGCTGAAGGCGATGCTGCTCGTGCTGGGCGTCTCGGGTGTCGCTATGCTGGCCGTGGTCGTCGCCGTGCGGCAGGGCCTCCGCCCGCTCGGTCGGGTGGAGGCGGTTCTCGCCGCGCGCGATCCGAAGGACCTCAGCCCCGTCGTCGTCGAAACACCGCGCGAAATCCGGCCGCTCGTCGCGGCCATCAACCATTTCCTCCAGCGCCTCGCCGAGCGCATCGCCGGCATGGAGCGCTTCGTCGCCGATGCCGCCCATCAGATCCGCACGCCTTTGACCGCGCTGACCGCGCAGGTCGAGCTTCTCTCCTCCGAGCCGCGCGCCGAGCGCCGCCGGACGCAGATCGCCCGCGTACGTGAGCGGACCGACCAGCTCGGCCGCCTCACCAACCAGCTGCTGAGCCACGCGATGGTGATCCATCGCCGTGAGGTGGTGCCGCTCGAACCGGTCGATCTCGTCGCCATCACCCGCGCCGCGCTCGCCGAAACCGTTCCGCTTTCGCTCGACCGCGAGGTCCGTATCGGCTTCGAGAGCGCGTGCACGGCCATGCCCGTGCTCGGCGACCGCGTCTCGATCCGCGAGGCGATCTCGAACCTTGTTCACAATGCGATCCGTCACGGCGCGCCGGGGCACCTCTCCGTTTCTCTGGACGAGGAGAACGGCGGTTATCGCATCCGGATCGAGGACGACGGGCCGGGCATTCCCGCCGCGCGATGGAACGACGTGGTTCTCCCTTTCGTTCGCGGCGAAGAGGAGGAAGCCCGGACCGGCGGCTCCGGTCTCGGTCTTGCCATCGCTGCCGATGTCGCTGCGGCCCATGGCGGCCGCCTGACGTTCTGTCAGCCCGCGGAGGGCCGTTTCGCGGTCGATCTGTGGTTTCCGCCGATCAAGCCGGATGACGCGGGAGAACAGGAATGATGCGCGCGCTCCTCATGTTGGCCGCCGTTTTGTCGCTGGTTCGCGCGGCGGCATCCGCCGATGTCACGACCGTTTTTCCCGCCCCCGGCGGCGAGCGGCAGGTGCTCCAGCTCTACACCGCAACCGATCTCGAGGTCTTCGAGCCCCTGATCCACGGTTTCCAGCAGGTGGCGCCGGACGTGACGATCCGCTACACCGAAGGGGTCACCAATTCGGTGTTCGAGAAGGCCCGTGTCGATTGCGCCGCAGGCCGGACGGAGGCCGACCTCGTCATCACCTCGTCGGTCGACCATCTGGTGGTTCTCGCCAACGAGGGCTGCGCGCTGGCGCATCGCTCGCCGGAGACGGCCTCCGCGCCAGCCTGGACGCGCTGGCGCGACGAGGTGTTCGGCTTCACGCTCGAACCGGCGGTGATCGTCTACAACCGCGCGCTGGTGCCGCCGGACGAGGTGCCGCACACCCGGGCCGACCTGATCTCGCTGATGCGCGAGAAATCCGAGCGATACAGCGGCCGCATCGGCTCCTACGATATCGGTCTCTCCGGCATCGGCTATCTCTTCGCCGCCTTCGACGGGCGGAGCGCGCTGATCTACGGGCGCCTGATCGAAGGCTTCGGCCGCATGAAGCTCGTCACGCGTTGCTGCACCTCGGACCTGATCCGCGAGATCGGCGAGGGGAAGATCTATATCGGCTACAATCTCCTCGGCTCCTATGCCTACGCCGCCCGCCGCAAGGGCGCGCCGATCGGCATCGTGATCCCCCGGGATTACGTGCTTGCGCTCAGCCGGGGCGCGATGATTCCCGTGCAGGCGCCCCACGCGGCGCTCGCGCGCCGGTTCCTGGACTTCCTGTTCTCGCCCGGCGGACAGAAGATCATCCGCGAACAGGCCTTCTTCTTCGATTTCTCGGGCAAGCTCCCCGAAGGGGTCGAGGGACCGGCGCTGCCGGTCGAGGCGGGCATCGTCCGCCCCATCGTCATCGGCCCGTCGCTGCTGCCGGTGCAGGACCGGGCGAAACGCCAGCGCTTCCTCGACGAATGGCGCCGGTCCATCGAGCCGGCGCCGTCCCCGGTTCAATAGGTGGCGCGGCCGCCGGAAATATCGAACACGCCGCCGGTGGTGAACGAGCAATCCTCCGAGGCGAGCCAGGCGATCATCGCCGCGATCTCCTGCACCTCGACGAAACGGTTCATCGGGATCTTCGAGAGCATGTATTCGATGAATTCCGGCTTCATCTGGTCGAAGATCGCCGTGCGCGCCGCCGCCGGCGTGATGCAGTTGACGAGGATATTGGCGGTTGCCAGTTCCTTGCCGAGCGATTTGGTCAGCGCGATGAGCCCGGCCTTCGAGGCCGAATAGTGCGAGGCGTTGGGATTGCCCTCCTTGCCCGCGACCGACGCGATGTTGACGATGCGCCCGTAGCCACCCTTCAGCATCACCGGAACCACCGAACGGCAGGTGAGATAGGGACCGACGAGATTGACGTCGATCACCTGCCGCCAGACATCGGGTGCGAGTTCCCAGAGCTTGGCGTTGCCGCCGGTGATGCCGGCGTTGTTGACGAGGATGTCGATCCGGCCGTGCCGGCCGACCACCGCGGCCGTCGCACGGGATACCGAGGCCTCGTCGGTCAGTTGCACGATGTCGGTCGAGACGCTTCCCTTCGCCGCCAGCGCCTTCGCGGCTTCATCGAGAGCCGCGCCGTCGATGTCCCAGAGCACGACGCCGGCCCCCGACTCCAGCATTCTTTCAGCGGCCGCGAAGCCGATCCCCCGCGCGCCGCCCGTGATGACGGCAATCCGGCCTGCGAGATCGATCCTGTTCATGCACTTTCCTCCCACGCGATCCTGCGCCTTGAATGTTATCGGTCTGGTTGTGCACAGCATACCGTCAAAGTCCAGAGGCGATGCCGGCCTGCCCGCGTCAAATGCGGCACGCACCGCGATCGCCGAATCCTCGGCACGTCCGATCATTGAAAATTAATTGCGTAATTTAACGCGATTTTTCCGCGTGTTCTCTACTTTGCCGTGCATCGGAGCAGGCGACGGAATGTCGCCGGCATAAGGAGGACAGAATGTCGAAGGCTGCGGAACTGGCGAAAAGTTTCTGGCGCGGACGCACGGGCAACATCTCCGTGATGATGAGCATCGGCATGATTTCGCTCGTCGGCGTCACCGGCATCGGCGTCGATTATTCGCGCGTGATGCGGGCCAAATCGGAGGTCTACGCCGCTGCGGACTCCGCCGCTCTCGCCGCCGCGCGCACTTACGGCACCGCCTCCGAGCGTGAAGCGGTCGCGCGGCGCGTTTTCGGGGTCAATATCGCCAAGCTGGAATCGGTCGCGACATATTCGATGGCGCCGGAGAACATTGTCCGCGAGGGTGCAAACTACGGCTATCGCGTTTCGGCAACGGCGACCGTCAAGACGATGTTCGGCCAGATGTTCGGCGTCGACAAATACACCACCGACGTTCTCGCCGAGGCGATCGGGGTCATCTCGTCGAATACCGAAATCGCGCTGGTGCTCGATTCGACCTATTCGATGACCGGCTGGAAGATGGATACGCTGAAGAAGGCCGCGACCGCCATGGTCGACGACCTGTCCAAGATCTCGCCGAAGGCCGACCAGCTCAAGTTCTCGCTCGTTCCGTTCTCGAACTACGTCAACATCGGCGTGGCCAACCGCAAGAAGAGCTGGATGGACGTCAAGGACGACTACAAGGACCCCGACCAGACCGTCTGCTGGGACGAATATCCCGTCATCGGCCAGACGAACTGCCGCATGGTGTCCTACCCGTCGACACCCGGCACCGCCGCCGGGACGTGCTACAACGACGGCGTGCCCTACTCCTGCGGCGGTTCCTCGCCCCAGCCGGGCTATACCGCGCAGGTCTGCGACAACACCTACGGCCCGACACCGACCAAGAAATGTTACATTCAGGCGGGTGCATGGCATCGCTGGAACGGCTGCGTCGGCTCGCGCGCCTACCCGCTCAATACCAAGGACGAGAATTATGCCGTCAAGATTCCAGGTCTGCTCGACTACACCTGCGGCTCGGAACTGATCGAACTGACCTCGAACTACGGGACCGTCCGTTCGGCCATCTCCAAGCTGACGCCGAATGGCGAGACCTATATTCCCGCCGGCCTCGTCTGGGGTTGGCGCACCCTGTCGAGCCAGGAACCGTTTGCCGCCGCGAAGAGCACCTCCGTCGTGCCGGTCCGCAAATATCTCGTGCTGATGACGGACGGCTTCAACACCAAGTCGCCGAACTATCCCTACCACGACAACGGTGACCGCGCGGCCTCCGACAAGCTCGTCAAGGAAACCTGCGCGAATATCGCCAAGGACAAGGACAACGCGATCCAGATCTTCTCCGTGGCCTTCGACGTCAAGGACGCCGGCGTCAAGTCGATGCTTCAGGATTGCGCCAAGAACACCGGCGGGCAGTTCTTCGATGCGACCAACGCCACCGAATTCCTGGCGGCCTTCGCCAAGATCGGCTCGACGATCGCGGAACTGCGGCTGAGCAAGTAAGCGCCGCTGCGATCGGGAAATGAAAAGGCCGGGCATCGCCCGGCCTTTTGTTCTCACCAGTTCGGCTTCTTTCTGGCGGGATCGAAACGCCGCTTCAGCGCGCCCCAGCAATCGAGATACTCGGAATCGATGAGCGAGAGCGTCGAGGCAAAGGCGGTCAGCCGTTGCGGGAGCCGTGTCTCGAACATGAAGGCCATCGTTCCGGTGAGCTTGTGCGGCACCATCGGTTCGTTCGAGGCGTTCTCGAAGGCTGGCGCATCGGGCCCGTGCGGCAGCATCATGTTGTGAAGGCTCATCCCGCCCGGCAGGAAGCCCTTGGGCTTGGCGTCGTAGATGCCGTAGATCAGCCCCATGAACTCGCTCATGATGTTGCGGTGATACCACGGCGGCCGGAACGTGTTCTCCGCAACCATCCAGCGCTCGGGAAAGATCACGAAATCGATGTTCGCCGTGCCGACCTCCCCGGAAGGCGAGGTCAGCACCGTGAAGATCGACGGATCGGGATGATCGAACTGGATCGCGCCGACGGGCGAGAAATGCCGGAGGTCATACTTGTAGGGATAGTAGTTGCCATGCCAGGCGACCACATCGAGCGGCGAGGCTTCGAGATCGGTCACGAACATCTCGCCGCACCATTTGACATAGAGCTGGCCCTTGGCCTCGCGGTCCTCGTAGGCGGCGACAGGTGTCTTGAAGTCGCGGGCATTGGCGAGGCAGTTCGCGCCGATCGGTCCGCGCTCCGGCAGGGTGAGCGCGCCGCCGTAATTCTCGCAGACGTAAGCGCGTGCCGGCCCGTCAACGAGGTCGCAGGCGAAGATGACCCCGCGCGGAATGACGCAGATTTCCCCCGGCTCGATCTCGATCACCCCGAATTCCGTACGGAAACGCAAGGCGCCTTCCTGCGCGACGATCATCAGTTCGCCGTCGGCATTGAAGAAATACTCATCCTCCATCGAGGCGGTGACGAGCGCGATATGCGCGGCCATGCCGGCTTGCCCTTCCGCGTCGCCGGCCGTGGTGATGGTATGAAGGCCGGTGCGGAAATTGAGGGCGCCTTTCGGAAGCGGGATCGGCTTCCAGCGCATCTGCCCGATCGGCAGGCTCGATTCCTCGCGGTTCGGCGCGGTGCGGATCATGCCGGCATCCGCCTTGCGATAGCGCCCCTGATGCTTGACGCCCGGCAGGATGCGATAGAGCCACGAGCGCTCATTGGTCGAACGCGGCGCGGTGAAGGGCGAGCCGGAAAGCTGTTCGGCATAGAGCCCGTAGTTGCATTTCTGCGGCGAGTTCCGCCCCACCGGCAGCGCATCCGGCAAGGCCTCGGTCTCGAAGGAATTGCCGAAACCGGTCATGTAGGCGAGCTGCGATTCGGTCGTCAGCTTGGCGCCGCCGGCGCGGATCGCCTTGTTCTGGATGTTCATCGCGCGTCCTCCCGCAGGCGTCGACGCCCGCTCGTTCTGATCCGCGATCATGCCAGAGTCGGCGATTTTGGCAATTAAATTGTTTCTCGTGAAACTATTATCCGACCGCCGGCGGCTTGCCCAGATGTCTGGCGAGGAAATCAAGGCTCCGCTGCCAGGCGAGCCCCGCAGCGGCGGCGTTGTAGCGCGCGGCGTTGGTGTCGTTGTTGAAGGCGTGGTCGACCCCTTCGTACACGTGCAGCTCGAAGGTCTTGCCGGCCTGCTCCAGCGCTGCCTTGTAGGCCGGGATGCCGGCGTTGATGCGATCATCCTTGCCGGCGTAGTGCAGCAGCAATGCCGCACGGATGCCGCCGACCCGCTCGGCCGGCACCTGCACGCCGTAATAGGCGACGCCGGCCGCAAGCGCCGGCTCGATGCTGGCGACGCGGTTGACCTGTCCACCGCCCCAGCAGAAGCCCATCGCGCCGACCTTTCCGGTCGATTGCGGGTGGCTCGCGAGGAAACGCACGGCAGCAGCGATACGCCTGGCGGCATCCTCCGGGTTGAGCTTGCCGATCATGTCGCGCGCCGCGTCCTCGTTGGCCGGCGTTCCGCCCTCGGGCGAGAGCGCGTCGATCCCCAGCGTCAGGTATCCGGCCAGGGCCGCCCGCCGCGTCATGTCGCGGATATGCGGGTTGAGACCGCGGTTCTCGTGGATCATGACCACCGCCGGACGTTTCTCGCCGCCCTTTGCCCCGACGAGATAGCCCTTCAGCCCAGCATCGGACTCCGGCACCGCGACTTCCGACGAGACGAGCCGGGGATCGTCCGGCTTGACGGTCTCGGCGCGGGCGTAATCGTTCTGCAGGAGCGGCAGCATCGCGGCGGCTGCCGCGGTCGAGCCCGCCAGGCGTGTGAGACGTTCCATGAAGGCACGGCGGTCCATGGCGCCATGCGTAAACTGATCATAAAGCTGGATGATCTCGCGATCGATCGGCGGCATGGCGTTCTCCCTCGGACCATGGACCGGCGCACCGGACCTGCAGGCGTGCCAGGCAGGATATTCCGGTAAAACAGCCCCGCAAGCTTCGCTTTCCAGGCAGAGGCACGCTTCACAGACTTTTGTTTGCGCTATTTATGCAACAGATGTTGCTCGAACTGAACTTCCCGATGAACCAGCAACGAATCGTGGTGGACAGTATTCACAACTTCGCCAGCATCATCGCGCCGCGTAATCCAACGCGATTCGGGAGATTGGGAACGATGAAGACCATTGCCAAGGTTATTCTGATGACGATGATCGCCAGCACCGTTGTCGCCTGCGCGACGCCGCCGGCCAAGGCGCCGGTCGTCCGCAAGGGCTGATCCGCCGTCATGAGGCAAAACCCGCCGGTGGCCACGCCCCGGCGGGTTTTTTGTTGCCTGAAAACAAAAAGGCGGCCCGCAGGCCGCCTTGAATTGATCCGCGAAGAAACCCGCTCAGGCGGACTTCTCTTCCGTCTTGCGGTCCGTGCGCTCGGCGATACGAGCCGACTTGCCGCGGCGATCGCGCAGGTAGTAGAGCTTGGCGCGGCGGACCTTGCCGCGACGGACGAGCTTGATCGAATCGATGTTCGGCGAATAGAGCGGAAACACGCGCTCGACACCCTCGCCATAGGAAATCTTGCGAACCGTGAAGCTCTCGTTGAGGCCGCCGCCGTTGCGGGCGATGCAGACGCCTTCGTAGGCCTGCACGCGGGAACGATCGCCTTCCTTGACCTTCACGTTGACGATCACGGTATCGCCGGGAGCGAAATCCGGGATCGACTTTTCGCCCAGCACGCGGGCGGATTCTTCTTTCTCGAGAGTCGCGATGATATCCATCGAAGTAACCTTTTTTCCGTTTCGCCTCTTATGGACGAGCGCTTGGACACGCTGTTTTGAGTTGAGGCGCGCTCCCTACACGAGAAGCGCGGCCCTGTCATCCCTCCGCCAGCGGTTTTTTGCGCTTTTTCGGTGGCTTGGCGGGGATTTTCGCCGCGAGATCCGGGCGGCGCTCGCGCGTTAACCGTTCCGCCTGCTCCCGCCGCCATTCGGCGATGGCGGCATGATTGCCGGATGTGAGGATTTCCGGGATTTCCCGCCCCTCCCATGCGCGCGGGCGGGTGTAATGCGGATATTCGAGCAGCCCCTGTTCGTGACTTTCCTCGATGTCGCTCGCTTCCCCGCCCATCACGCCGGGAATGAGGCGGATCACCGCGTCGAGCATCACCTGCGCCGCGAGTTCGCCCCCCGAGAGCACGTAATCGCCGATGGAAATCTCCTGAAGGCCGCGCGCCTCGATGACGCGCTCGTCGATGCCTTCGAACCGGCCGCAGACAAGGATCGCGCCGGGACCGGCCGCGAGTTCGCGCGCCATAGCCTGATCGAGCACCCTGCCGCGCGGGCTCATGAGATAGCGCGGCCGCAGATCATCGGCGGGAACGGCGGCGTCGAGCGCGGCGGCGAGCACATCGGCGCGGATCACCATGCCCGGCCCGCCGCCCGCCGGCGTATCGTCGACGGCGCGATGCCGGCCGATGCCATGATCCCGGATATCCTTGATATCGAGGCTCCAGAGGCCACGCTTCAGCGCGTCTCCCGCGAGCGATTGCCCGAGCGTGCCGGGAAACATGTCCGGCATCAGCGTGAGGACCAGCGCCCGGAACGTCATTTCAACCCGCCCCGAACGCGAAGCGCCCATCGAGTTCGGCAAAGGTGGGGACGGCGGCGATGACATTGTCGAAAGCGGCGAAATCCGGCGCCTTGAGCATCGTCAGCATCGCAACGGCGCGCATCCCGGCGCGGCGGGCAGCCTCGACACCGAGCGGTGCATCCTCGAACACAACGCATTCCGCCGGCGCGACCCCCATCCGCTCGGCTGCGGCGAGGAACATGTCCGGGTGCGGCTTGCCGCGAAAACCCTGGCTGGGCGAGACGATGGTGCGGAAGCGTTCGCGCAACGCGAGCGTATCGAGCACGACGGCGATATTGTCGTTCGGCGCGGCGGTACCCACCGCCATCGGCACGGCAGCGGCTTCGGCCCGCGCCATCAATTCTACAAGGCCGGAGACGGCGCGAACGTGCGGGCGGTAGAGCTCGACATAAAGCGCCTCCTTCTCCATGCCACGCGCGACAATTTCGTCCGGCGCGAGGTCCGGGAACATCTCGCCGATGATTTCCGGATTGGTGCGTCCGGCGGTGCGGCCGAAGAAGCTCGGCCGGTCGAACGGCAGCGCGTACTTCGCGTGCCAGGCCTCCCATGCGTCGTCATGGTAGCGCATGTTGTCGACGATGGTGCCGTCCATGTCGAAGATCAGACCCCGGATCGGCACGCTCATTGTTCGTCTCCGGCTTCCGGCGACCGCGCTTCCGGCTTGGTGAGGAAGGCCGCGTCGATGGTCACGCGCCGCGCGGCCAGATCGATCGCCGGCGCGGCGGCCCTGGTGAAGGGCAGCAGCCAGGTGCCGCCGCCACTCGCCGGGCGGATTTCGAGAATATCGCCGGCGCCATAATCATGGATCGCAAGGATTTTCCCGAACGGCTCGCCTCCCGCTTCGGCAACGTCGAGGCCGATGAGATCGGCGTGATAGAACTCCTCCTCATCGGGCTCGGGCAGCATGGCCCGGTCGATGAAGAGTTCGGTGCCGGTCAGCGCTTTAACGGCTTCCGGCGTCGAGAGATGGGCGAATTTGACGACGAGCATGTCGTCCTTGAGGAGCCGCCCGCCCTCGATCTCGTAGGCAGTGCCATCCGCGGAAAACAGCGTGCCGTAATCGGCAATCGCGAGCGGATCGCCCGCGAAGCTTTTCACCCGCGCCTCCCCGCGCACGCCATGCGGCGCACCGACAACCGCCATCACGACCCGCCGCTCGGGCGGCGGGCATACGGGCGGGGTTTTCGGCTTGCGGGGTTTTTTCAACGTCCGGCTCCATCCTTCATCGCCGTGCTTCCATGCCCGACAGGGCTAGGAGCAACGCGACGCCGAGCAGGGCGCTTGCGCCCGCTGCGAGAGAAGTGTCCCGCCGGGGCCCGCGTCAGTCCGAAAAGTGAAAACCGGCTTTCGGAAAAACTGACTCGAGAAAGTCACCTTCGGCGGGATCCATCCTTTACTCAGCTGCTTCGCCGGCCTTCTTGGCCTTGGCTTCGGCGCGCTCGGTCGCCTTGGTGCCGGGCTTGGCCTTCTCCGGGTTGTTGCGGGCCTCGCGCTTCACGACGCCGGCGGCATCGAGGAAGCGGGCGACGCGGTCGGTCGGTTGCGCGCCCTTGGCCATCCAGGCCTTGGCCTTCTCGATGTCGAGCACGACGCGGCCGGCGTCGTCCTTGGCGAGCATCGGGTTATAGGTGCCGAGCTTCTCGAGGAAGCGGCCATCGCGCGGCGCGCGGGCATCCGCGACGACGATGCGATAGACGGGGCGCTTCTTGGCGCCGCCACGGGCGAGACGGATCTTGAGAGCCATGGATCGTTCCTTTCAGTGAGACAGAAGTTCAGGAAAATACGGGACGCATGAAGCTGCGCTCGTAACTCAGGATGCAGCGAGTTCGCTCGCCGAAAGCAAAAGCGGCTGTGCATTCGGGGTCTTCGGCCATTTTCCGCCGGTATTCCTCGTAGGCGGCAAGGCTGTCGAAGGTAAAAAGCGCAAGAGCGACATTGTTCGCGCCCTCGTGCGGCAGGAAATAACCGTGATGCCTGCCGCCGAATTTCTCGACGAGAGGAATCCACATGCGGCCATATTCCTCAAACTCGGCGAGCTTGTGGGGATCGATGATATATCTAAGATAGCAGGTAACCATCGCGATTATTTCTTCTTGAACGGATTGAACCCGCCGAGACCGGGCAGGCCGCCGAGGCCCGGAAGGCCGGGCGGCAGCTTTGCCCCGCCGGGACCGGAAATCTTTTCGAGCTGCTTCTGCGCTTCGGCGATCGCGTCGGGCGAAAGCGAGCCATCCGCGCCGGGTGGCGGCAGCTTCGAGATGTCGGGCATGCCGCCGCCCATCCCGAACATATTGGCAAGGCCCGCCATGGGGCCGCGTTTGCCGCCCTTGCCCACGGCCTTCATCATGTCGGCCATGCCGCGATGCATCTTGAGGAGCTTGTTGATCTCCTCGGCGCTCGTGCCGGAACCGGCGGCGATCCGCTTCTTGCGGGAGTTCTTGAGCATATCCGGGTTGGCGCGTTCGCCCGGCGTCATCGAATTGATGATCGCCACTTGCCGCGCGAGCATCTTGTCGTTGATGCCGGCATTGGCCATCTGGTCCTTGGCCTTGCCGATGCCGGGCAGCATCCCCATCAGCCCGCCGAGGCCGCCGAGTTTTTCCATCTGCCGGAGCTGGTCGCGCAGGTCGGAAAGGTCGAACTTGCCCTTCTTCATGCGCTCGGCCATCGCGAGCGCCTTGTCCTGATCGATGTTCGCCGCCGCCTTCTCGACGAGGCTGACGATATCGCCCATGCCGAGGATGCGGTTGGCGATGCGCGCGGGATGGAAATCCTCCAGCGCGTCCATCTTCTCGCCCATGCCGATCAGCTTGATCGGCTTGCCGGTCACCGCGCGCATCGAGAGCGCCGCACCGCCGCGCCCGTCGCCGTCGACGCGGGTGAGAACGATGCCGGTGATGCCGACGCGCCCGTCGAAGGCGCGGGCGGTGTTGACCGCGTCCTGACCGGTGAGGCTGTCGGCGACGAGCAGGCTCTCGTGCGGATTGATCGCCGCTTTGACGCGGACGACCTCTTCCATGAGCTCGTCGTCGAGCGTGACACGGCCGGCGGTATCGTAGATCACGACATCGAAACCGCCGAGACGGGCCGCCTCTTCGGCGCGCCTGGCGATCTGGACGGCGTTCTGGCCCGCGACGATCGGCAGAACCTCGATGCCGTTATCGCGACCGAGAACGGCAAGCTGCTCCATCGCGGCCGGGCGGCGCGTATCGAGCGAGGCCATCAGGACCTTCTTCCTGTCGCGGTTCTGGAGGCGCAGCGCAATCTTGGCGGTCGTGGTGGTCTTGCCGGAGCCCTGAAGGCCGACCATCAGGATGCCGACCGGCGGGGTGGCCTGAAGGCTTATCGGATCGGCATCCGAACCCAGGGTCGCGACGAGCTGGTCGTGGACGATCTTGACGACCATCTGGCCGGGCGTGACCGACTTGAGCACTTCCACGCCGACCGCGCGGGCGCGCACCTTGTCGGTGAAGTCCTTGACGACATCGAGCGCGACGTCCGCCTCGAGCAGCGCGCGGCGGACCTCGCGCATCGCCTCGGCAACATCCGCCTCGCCCAGCGCACCGCGGCGCGTGAGCTTGTCGAGAATGCCGGACAGACGACCCGAAAGGCCTTCGAACATTGTATTTCGTCTCCCGTTGGCCCTTTCGGGCCGAGTCCCTCGCCAAAGATCGTGCCGATCCTTGGCAGGGTGCGGGCTGGCTTACCCGCATGGCTCCAAACAGTTTCGCGCCCGGGCAAAAGCATCGGTGTGGCCGATGCGTCTTCCCAAGCAACAAAGCGCCCGGGGGCGCCACGCGCTGCCGGACGTTGACCTCCCGGAACGCATCCCGGGTCGGCGGATCAGGACTGATCTCACCTTTGGAAGCGCGCTCGATACAGCGAAAGGAGAGGGAGGTCAAGGAAAGAGCTTTACTCGGGCTCCGGCCCGTGGCTCCCTCGGCCTCGCAAGGAGCTTTCCATGACCCTCGAAACCTGGCTCGCCTTTTCCGCTGCCTCGATCGTGCTGTTGCTGATCCCCGGCCCGACGATCCTGCTCGTCATCTCCTATGCGCTCGGTCAGGGCTGGCGCGTGGCGCTGCCGATGGCGGCGGGGGTCGCGCTCGGCGATTTCACGGCGATGACGCTGTCGATGCTCGGCATCGGCGCGTTGCTGATGGCTTCGGCCACAATCTTCACAGTGCTGAAATGGCTCGGCGCGGCCTACCTGATCTGGCTCGGTGTGAAGCTCTTCCGGGCAGGCGGCAGCTTCGAGGCCAAGGCGCGGACAGAGGCGACCTCTCCCGTTAAGATGCTCGCCCATGCTTGGCTGATCACCGCGCTCAACCCGAAGAGCATCACCTTCTTCGTGGCCTTCCTGCCGCAGTTCCTCGATGCGAAGGCGCCATTCCTGCAGCAGATGGTGATCTTCGAAGCAACCTTCCTGACGCTCGCCTTCCTCAACGCCTTCGGCTATGCGCTCGTCGCCTCGAAGGCGCGCAACCTGTTCCGCTCCGAGCGGGCGATCCGGGCCTTCAACCGCACCGGCGGCACCCTGCTGATCGGTGCCGGCGTGATGACGGCGACGAGAACCTGATTACTTCAGGAACACGATGATCTTGAGTTTCATCGCCGGATCGTCGCTCTTTTCCGGCAGGGCGTCGTATTCCTCGAGGAACTTACCGGTCGAGACGAGGTTCTTGTCGTCGAGCCAGGCGGTCAGCGCCTCGTAGGCGGTGTCGATCTCGTCGTAGGCGCCTTCGTGGGTGAACACCACGGCGCGGCCCGAGGGCGAGGTCGTGGCGTCGAAATCCTTCTCGAATTTCGCATCGGCCGGCGGCGGCTCCTTGATCGGCAGCATCGCCTCGTAGGTGAATCCGAGATCGTCGCTGTCAACGAAATAGGTCATCGGCTGGCCATCGCGGACAAGACCCAGCCGCTTCGCCTCACCTTCCAGCTGGGCAATGGCCTTGCGCAGGTTGTCGAAGCCGTTCTCCCAGGTCGTCTGCCCCTTGAGGCGCAGGACTGGGCGCGAGGCGATCTCGCGCATCTCGCCGGCCTCGGCGGGCTTCGCCGGTTCAGGAGGCTTGGCCGTCTCCGGGGGTTTGGCGGTTTCAGCCGGCTTCGGCGCTTCCGGCGCGGGGCTCGCCGGCGCCGCCGGGACGGCTGGTGGCGTGGCAGGCGATGCAGGAGGCGGCGCGCTGCTCTGCGCCAGCACGAAGCCCGCGAACAGCGGCATTGCCAGGGCAAGACCCGCGCTCTTCACAAAACGAAACCGGGCAGGACCGCGCATCGAGTTTCGAGCCTCCGCGACTCTCAGTTACCGCCATAGCGGCTCTTCCAGGGCAATGCGGAACAGTTGGTTCCGCACCCCGTCGAGCCCGAATTCACTGTCGTTGATCACCAGCAGCTCCGCCGGGCCGAGAATGGCAAGCCCCTCGATCCGGCTCGGCAGGCCGGGCACGGTATCGAGATCGAGAACCGGCCGTTTCGTCAGCGGCACCAGCCCGCGGATCTGCAGGGCGTCCCCTTCGAGGATTTCAAGGCTCGGACTCATTTCCAGCGAATCGAATTCCGGGGGCACGCGGCTCGCCTCGTCGAGGCGCACGGCATAGATCCGCGCCGATTTCTCGATCCGCTCAAGCACGAGGAGCTGGTCGTCCCGGAAGGCGACGATCTCGGAAATCTTCACCTCGTGCCGGGCACGCTCGCGCTGCTCGCCATCCGCCTTGAACTGATACGGCTCATCGAGCTGGTAGAGATATTGTCCGACGACCTGCCCGGTCTCCCGCTCGATCTTCCAGATCCGGATGTTGCGCGAACTGCGCGCCGCCATCGCGTCCGGGTTGGCGAGCGGCGACTGGCCGGCAACGAGCAGGTATTTCTCGTCCTGCGAGATCGCCAGCCCCTCGAAGCCACGCCCCGGCAGACGCTGACGCAGGATCGGTGGCAGCGAGGCCACGACCTCGTAATCCGCATCCTTGAAATCGTTGGCGATATTGGACGGCACCAGCCGGCGCTTGACCGTTCCGTCGGAAGCGACCTCCAGCAGCGAGGGGCCATATTCCTCCGCGATCCAGAACGAACCGTCCTTAAGCCGCACAAAACCTTCGGGATCGACCCCCGACGCATCGCCCGGCAGCGCCTTGCCGTCGAGGCCGATCGAGACCTCGTCCTTTGCAAGCGGGCGGCCCGAGAACGGCCGGCCGGACTGACCTTTCAGCGGCACATAGACATTGATCCGCGCGACATTGTCCGCGCCGACATCCACTGCGTAGATCGAGGGTACGAAGCCCGGAAGCGGGTAGATCCGGCCGTTGCGCTCCGCCGCGCATATCTGGTCCGGCTCCATGCCGATCACCCGGCGCGCATCCGCGCAGGCAATGCTCGGGCCGCGATCGGTCAGCAGCCAGACGCGCCCTTGCGAATCCCCGTCGAGCCGGAAGGCGGAGGAGCCGAGCGAAACGCTGAAATTGATCGCCTTGCCATTCGGGAAGGTGATGACTCCCAGCGGCAGATTGCCGATCTGGATCGGCGTGGCGTGAAGCGCGGCGCTGGTTCCCGGCGCGGGTGTCAGCACCGCGGACGGCTTGACGGCCGGATCGGTTTGCGAAAGCGAAATGCCGGCCCCTGCCGAGAGCAGCAGACCCGCTGCGGCCGCTCGGCGGACGACTTTCGGCATTGATCGCAAACCCGGAACCGCGTTATGGCGCCGCATCGATGAAAAGCCTATCCTCCGGGTTGGCGCCATCGCCAGTTGCCCATCCGCTGACGGATGCACACATTATCGCTATCTGCATGGGCGCCAAATGCAACACAAGTCTTTGTTTGGACGTCCGGTCAAGACCTGAAAGAAGTCCCGTCGATGGATACGAAGGAAATGCGGCCCCTATCGGGCATTCCGTTCCGGAAGATGCACGGCCTCGGCAATGATTTTGTCGTGATCGACGCGCGCGCCGCCACCTCGCCGCTCGGCCCGGCGGATTTCGCTCGCATTGCCGACCGGCGCTTTGGCATCGGCTGCGATCAGCTCATCCTGCTCGAACCGGCCGGCGATGCCGACGCGACGATGCGCATCTTCAACCCGGACGGCGGCGAGGTCGGTGCCTGCGGCAACGCGACGCGCTGCATCGGCGCGCTGCTCGCGGCCGAAAAAGGTGGAAACCGCGCGACGATCCGCACCCGCGCGGGGCTCCTGCGGGCTGAAATCGCCAGCGATCTCGTCGCGGTCGACATGGGTCTGCCGGAGCTCGACTGGGCAAAAATCCCGCTCGCCGCGCCGGTCGATACAGCCCGCGTGCCGCTTGACGTCAGCACCATCGACCCGGCGCTGCCCGGCTGGTTCTCGGCAGTCAGCATGGGCAATCCGCACGCGATCTTCTTCGTGAAGAACGCGATGGCGCATGACCTCGACGCCATCGGCCCGCGCCTCGAAACGCATCCGATCTTTCCCGAAAAGGCCAATATCTCGCTGGTGGAGCCGGTCGGGCCGAACCATTTCCGGGTCCGCGTCTGGGAGCGCGCCGCCGGCGCGACGCTCGCCTGCGGCACCGCGGCCTGCGCCGTCGCGGTTGCCGCGGCACGGCTGGGCATGGCGGCAGGCGATATCCGCGTCTCGCTGCCCGGCGGCGATCTCGTTATCGCCCGTTCGCCGGAAGGGCGCGTCATCATGCGCGGACCGGTCGCGACCAGCTTCTCGGGCGTGATCGACCCCTCCCTGCTCGCGGCCTGAGGCGATGGGCGTCGAGGTCGTCACGCTCGGCTGCCGCCTCAACGCCTTTGAGAGCGAGGCGATGAAGCGCGAGGCCGAGGCTGCGGGGCAGGACGGTCTCGTCATCGTCAACACCTGTGCCGTCACCGGCGAGGCCGTCGCGCAGGCCCGCCAGACGATCCGCCGGCTCAAGCGGAACAACGCCACCGCGCGCATCGTCGTCACCGGTTGCGCGGCGCAGACCGATCCGGCCCAGTTCGCGGCAATGCCGGAGGTCGCGGGTGTGATCGGTAACGATCTCAAGCTCCAACGCGAGACCTGGCGCGGCCTCGTCCCGGATTTCGGGCTCGATGCCGGCGAGCGCATCCGCGTCAACGACATCATGAGCGTGCGCGAGACCGCCGGCCACCTCGTCGAGGGCATGGAGGGACGCACCCGCGCCTTCGTGCAGGTGCAGAACGGCTGCGACCATCGCTGCACCTTCTGCATCATCCCGTTCGGACGCGGCAATTCGCGCTCGGTGCCGATGGGCGAGGTGACGGCGCAGATCGCCCGGCTCGTCAAGGCGGGCAGCACGGAAATCGTGCTGACCGGCGTCGATCTTACCTCCTATGGCGCCGACCTGCCCGGACGTCCCCGCCTTGGCCAGCTTGTCGAGGCCATTCTCCGGCATGTCCCCACGCTGCAACGCCTGCGCATCTCGTCGATTGACTCGATCGAAGCCGATCCGCTCCTCATCGAGATGCTCAAGGGCGAGGCGCGGCTGATGCCGCACCTGCATCTGTCGCTCCAGCATGGCGACGACCTGATCCTGAAGCGCATGAAGCGTCGGCATGCGCGCGCCGACGCCATCCGCTTCTGCGCCGACCTGCGCGCGGCCCGCCCGGATTTCGCCTTCGGTGCCGATTTCATTGCCGGTTTCCCGACGGAGACCGAGGCGCAATTCGCCAACACCCTCGATCTTGTCGAGGAATGCGGGCTTGCCTTCCTGCATGTCTTTCCTTTCTCACCCCGACCGGGAACGCCAGCGGCGCGGATGCCCCAACTCCCACGCCCGCTCGTCAAGGAGCGGGCGGCGCGGCTGCGGGCGACCGGCGCCGCGGCACTCATCCGCCATCTTGATGGTCATATCGGACGGGAGGGCCGCATCCTCGCCGAGCGCGGCGGCATGGCGCGGCTCGACGATTTCACCCCGGTGCGGCTTTCGACGCCCCTTGAGGCCGGAACGCTTGCCAAGGCCCGCATTACCGGGCACGACGGCTCGGTATTGCTGGGCGAAGTGACGGATCGGTAGCCAGGATGAGTTCGGACAAGAAACAGGGCGGCTTCTTCGGGCGGCTGTTCGGCCGCGGCAAGGACGAAGCACCGGTGGAGACGCCGGTTGTTCCGGAACCGGCCGCGCCATCCGCAACGGCCGAACCGTTCGCATCCGCTCCCCCGATGCCTGCCCCGCCGGTTGCCCCTGCGCCAAAACTCTCGTGGTGGAAACGCCTCAGTCAGGGCCTCGGACGGACAGCCTCTCAGATCGGCTCCGGCATCACCGCCATCTTCACGACCCGCAAGCTCGACGCGGATACGTTGCAGGACCTTGAGGACGTGCTGATCCAGGCCGATCTCGGCGTCGAGGTTTCGAGCCGCATCGTCGACGCCATCGGCAAGGGACGTTTCGACAAGCAAATCGCGCCGGAGGAAATCAAGGCAGCGCTCGCAGGCGAGGTCGAGAAGGTGCTGGCGCCCGTCGCACAGCCCCTCGTGCTCGATGCCGGCACGAAGCCCTTCGTGCTGCTGATGGTCGGCGTCAACGGCTCGGGCAAGACGACCACCATCGGCAAGCTCGCCGCAAAATTCCGCGACGACGGCAAGTCCGTGATGCTCGCGGCCGGCGACACCTTCCGCGCTGCGGCGATCGAGCAACTCAAGGTCTGGGCTGAGCGCACCGGTGCGGGTTTCGTCGCCCGCGCGCAGGGCGCGGATGCCGCCGGCCTCGCCTTCGACGCGCTGACCGAGGCGCGCGCCAACGGCACCGACGTGCTGCTGGTCGATACCGCCGGCCGCCTGCAGAACAAGCAGGGCCTGATGGACGAGCTCGCCAAGATCGTCCGCGTCATGAAGAAGGTCGACGAGAGCGCGCCGCACGCCGTGCTGCTGGTGCTCGACGCAACCGTCGGCCAGAACGCGATTTCGCAGGTCGAGGCCTTCCGCCAGATCGCCGGGGTGACCGGCCTCGTCATGACCAAGCTCGATGGCACCGCGCGCGGCGGCATTCTCGTCGCGCTTTCGGAGAAATTCGGCCTGCCGGTGCATTTCATCGGCGTCGGCGAGAGCGTCGAAGACCTCGAACCCTTCGCCGCAGCCGATTTCGCCCGCGCGATTGCCGGGCTGGACAGATAATCGCCCGGCCCGGTGTCGAGCTAGGAGCGAAAGCGACGCCGAGCAGGACCGGAGGGCCAATGCGAGGGATTTGCCCGACAATGACCGGTCGGACATTCCTGAGGGCAGTAATGAGGAATTAGACGATCTTCACCGAGATCGGCTCCGTACCCTCGATCTCGACACGCATCGTCTGGCCGCGCGTCACCGCCGCGACGCCCTCCGGCGTGCCCGTGAAAATGAGGTCGCCGGGCTTCAGCTCGAAATAGCGCGAGAGAATGGCGATCTGCTCCGGGATCGACCAGATCATCGCGGCAAGCGTCGCGCTCTGGCGCATCGCGCCATCGACGCTCAGCTTGAGTTGCCCCTTGAGGGGAAAATCCGCGCGATAGGGCGTGATCGGACCGACGGGGCCGGAAGCATCCGAGGATTTACCGACCTCCCACGGGCGGCCCAGCTTCTTGGCCTCGCCCTGAAGGTCACGCCGCGTCATGTCGAGGCCGGAAGCGAAGCCGAAGATATGGCTCATTGCATCCGCCTCGGCGATATCGGTGCCGCCCTTGCCGATCGCGACGACGAGTTCAGCCTCGTGGTGATAGTCCTTGGTCACGGAGGGATAGGGCAATTCGCGCGTCATGCCGGCCTCGACCGGTTCGATCGCCTCGACGCTTTTCATGAAGAAGAACGGCGGCTCTCGATCCGGATCGAACCCCATCTCGCGGGCATGAGCGGCGTAGTTGCGGCCGATGCAGAAGGCGCGGCGCACCGGAAAACGTTCCGTGCGGCCAGTGATCGCGAGGGTTTTCGGCGGTTCAAGCACGGGAATGGCAAGGGCCATGAATAACTCCGCTGTTGTGGAAGGCGCGCTAAACGTCTATCCGCGCAAGGATTGGACTAAGCAATGGACTTTCGTAGCCTTTCCGCGCCCGCCGCGAAAGATGCGATGCGACAGACGAGGCACCATGGCGGAAGAAACCGGCCGTTCCCGACAGAACCCGATGGCCAAGCTCGCGCTCGAAATGGGGCCGCTGATCCTGTTCTTCGCCGCGAATTCGAAGCCGGACTGGTTCCGCCCGCTGGTCGGCGCGGTGCTGGGGCATGAAATTGTGAGCGGCCCCAAGGCGCCGATCCTGATCGCGACCGCGGTTTTCATGACGGCGATGGCGGTCTCGCTCGGCATCGCCTGGTATCTCCACCGCAAGCTGCCGATCATGCCGGTCGTGACCGGCATCGTGGTGCTGGTGTTCGGCTCGCTGACGCTGATCCTTCAGGACGACCTCTTCATCAAACTCAAGCCGACCATCGTCAATTCGCTGTTCGGCGCGGTGCTGCTCGGCGGGCTCGCGCTCGGCAAGCCGCTGCTGCCCTATGTGCTGGAAGCCGTGTTCCACCTCGACGACGAGGGCTGGCGCAAACTCACATTCCGCTGGGGCGTGTTCTTCTTCGTGCTGGCCGGCCTCAACGAGATCGTCTGGCGCACGCAATCGACCGATTTCTGGGTGGCCTTCAAGGTCTGGGGCGTGATGCCGCTGACGATCCTCTTCACGCTTCTCCAGACCCCGATGATGCTCCGCCACGGCTTCCGCACGGACGACGACGACCCGCAGAACGGCGCCTAGAAGACCGGCGCCGCCTTGATGATCTTGCCGGTGGAATCGAACTTCACGACGCGGTAGGCCGAGGTCGCGCCATACATCGCGCTGCCGCCGGCGGTCGCGTCGAAGCCCTTGAAATATTCAGGGAAGCCCGGGAGTTTGTCGATCTCCTTGACAACGCCGCCCAGCTTCTCCGGTTCGCCGGCCTTGTAGGACAGTGTCGAGGTATCGGTGATGACGAAGTCCCGCAGGGAGCCGCCAAGCACGAACTTGCCGTCATGCGAGACGCCACTGCCGTAGAGGTAACTACCGGAAAACTGGACGAGACGCCCCTCGCCGTCCGCGCCGATCTCCACACCGTTGTTGGAATACTCGTTGAAAAGGAGGCCGTCCTTGATGAACGCTGCCAGCGAGGCACTGTGGTTCATCGTGAAATAGGTCTTCTGCTCGGAGACCTGCTTGCCGGTCTTGATGTCGTAAATCTGGACGAGGCTGGTCTTGCCGTCATTCTTCAGTTCGAAAAGCTTGCGGGCCTGGCCCTTGAGATCCTTGGGAATATCGGAATAGGCGACCTTCGGCTCGCTCTTGTCGTCGTTCGGCCCCAGCATGACCGCAAGGCGCGTGCCGTCCGGGCTGATTCCCATCGCGGCAACCGGCATCTGCGCCGGGAGCTTGACGGTGAAAACGTCCTTCCCGTCGGCGAGACTTGTGACGGATACCGTATTGGAGCGGTAGTCCGTATCCGTGCTGGCAACCAATCCTTTGGCTGCCGAAAACGACGCGCGATGCCGGTTCTTCTGCGTCGCCTTGGTGGTCCATCCGCCGGTTTCGATCAGATACAGCGTTCCGTCGTTGTCGCTGACACCGAGCATCCCGCCGCCGGCATCGAAGCCCATGCGGACGATCGGAGCCGGAAAGGCAACGCGCTTCTTCACCTCCAGAGTCTGCGGGTCGAGAACATAGATCACCCGGTTGTCCCCGCCCGCGACGAGTTGGTCGCCCTTCGGGCTCACCGCGACCGTCAGCCCTCCGAGCGGCACCGCTGCCAAAACCGGCGCCGCGCCCGCCAGGGCGATGCCCGCAACGAGAGCCGCGGGGAAGCAATTCTTTCGCGAAAAATCCGCCATTCTGAAATCCTCTTGTTGAACATAAATTGTTGCGCCGCACAGGGCGCACCGAGGATCAGACGATGTGCGGATAGGACGCGTCAAGGTGTGCGTTACCGCACATCCCCGGCGGCTCAGCGGCCTGCCAGCGCCTTTTCGATTTCGGGCAGGATCTTCTCCTTGAGGCTCGTCTCGGTGATCGGGCCGACATGCTTGTAGAGGATGCGCCCGTCCCCGGAGACGATGAAGGTCTCCGGCACGCCATAGACGCCCCATTCGATCGAGACCCGGCCGTCGCTGTCCGCGCCGGCGGCCGAATAGGGATTGCCGAGCGTGCCGAGGAAGCGACGGGCGTTCTCCGCCTTGTCTTTCTGGTTGATGCCCAGGATATCGAAGCGCTTGTCCCCGGCGAGGTCCATCAGGAACGGATGCTCCTGGCGGCAGGGCGCGCACCACGACGCGAAGACATTGACGAGGCTGACGCGCCCCTTTTTCAGGTCATCGTGCGAGAATCCCGGCTGGCGGTGGCCTTCGATCGGCGGCAGGGTGAAGACCGGCACCGGCTTGCCGATCAGCGCCGAAGGCAGCCGGCTCGGATCGCCCCCGAACAGGCGGACGAGGAAGATCGCCGTCAGAAGGCCGAACAGGATCAGCGGCAAGAGCGCGACCAGCGAAATCCGGCGGGCGGGCTTGCTCTCGCTCATGACGGCCCGGTGCCCGTGCGACGCGCCTCGAGGTCGGCAAGGCGCCGCGCCGTGGCGCGATTGGCGAGCAGGGTCGAAACCAGCATCCAGCCGAGAATGAGCGCTGCAACGGCGTAGGACGCCGCGATATAGCCGCCATGCGGCCCGAAATCGATCATCTGCCGCCTCCCGCTGCCTGCCGATCCGCGGCGAGGATCTGCAGCCGTTCGATCCGCCGCGCCATCAGTTCCGTTTTCATGCGGACGAGGAGAAGGCACAAATAAAGCAGGAGATAGGCAAGCCCCATCCAGAGCAGCGGCGTCAGCATCGATTTGTGAATTGTCGGCCCGCCCATGCGGAACACCGAGGCCGGCTGATGCAGCGTGTACCACCAGTCGACCGAGAACTTGATGATCGGCAGGTTGACCGCGCCGACGAGCGTCATGATCGCCACCGCCCGCGCCGCGCGCTGCGGCTCATCAATCGCCCGCCAGAGTGCGATGATGCCGAGATAGATCAGGAACAGGATCAGCACGGACGTCAGCCGCGCATCCCATTCCCACCACGTGCCCCACATCGGCTTGCCCCAGAACGAGCCGGTGATGAGGCAGATCAGCGTGAAACCGGCGCCGAGCGGCGCGGCCGCCTTCTGCGCGACATCCGCGACCGGATGACGGAACACCAGCGTGCCGAGCGCGGAAGCCGCCATGCCGGCATAGACGAACAGCGACAACCACGCCGCCGGCACGTGGATATACATGATCCGCACTGTCTCGCCCTGCTGGTAATCGGCGGGTGAGGTGGCGAAGGCGCCATAGAGGCCATAGGCGAACGCCGCGAGCGTCAACACGGCCAACGGCAACAGAACCCGATTCGCCAGCGCGTTGAATACCGCCGGGTTGGCAAGGCGCATCCACAGCGCCGGTTTCTGGCTGGTTCCGTCCATCGAAGGGTCCCGTTTCACGGTTCACATAGGCGATGGCGAATGCGAGTGCAAATGCGCCGGATCAACCGGGCACGGAACGGCGATCAATTTCGCGCGAACCTCAACGCACCTGCGGCCGCCAGCGGCGCGATCGCCAGCATCAGCAGGGAAACGCCGGAAAGAAGCAGCAAGGGCGTCGAATAGGCCCGCCCGGCCGCCGCCTCCTTCACCACCGTCGCCCCGAAAATCAGCGTCGGGATCGTAAGCGGCAGCACGAGAATCGAGAGCAGCAGCCCGCCGCGCTTGAGGCTGACGGTCAGCGCCGCGCCGACGAGGCCGATCAGCGTGAGCGCCGGCGTGCCGATCAACAGCGAGACGGCGAGCGGCATCATCGCCTGCGGCTCGATCGCCAGCATCAGCCCGAGCAGCGGCGCGGCGAGCGAGAGCGGCAGCCCGGTTGCCAGCCAATGCGCCAAGGCCTTCACCGCGAGCAGCAGCGAGAGCGGCGTTTCGGAGATCAGGAGGTGATCGACGATCCCGTCCTCCTCGTCGGCCTGCAACAGCCGATCGAGGCCGAGCAGCGTCGCCAGCAGCGCCGCGAGCCAGAGGATCGCCGGCGCGATGCGGCCGATCAATTTCTGGTCGGCGCCGATCGCGAAGGGCACGACCGAAATCAGGATCAGGAAGAAGACGATGCCGAGTTCCGCCCCGGCGCCGATACGCCGCGCGAGCAGAAGTTCCCGTTTCAGGATGGCATAAAGTGCGCTCATGCCTGGGCCTCTGCCATCGCCTCGCCCGATACCGCGCCTTTTCCGTCGAGCACCAGATGCCGCACAGCGATGCTGAGCGGCTGATGCGTCGCGACCAGCGCCATCCCGCCCGACGCCTGATGGTCGGCGATCAAGCGCCCGACCAACGCCTGCCCCTCGACATCGAGCGCTGCAAGCGGCTCGTCGAGCAGCCACACGGGGCGCGGCGCAACGAGAAGGCGGGCGAGCGCGACGCGTCTCCGCTGGCCGGCGGAAAGCACCTGCACCGGCAGATCGGCGAGTGTCGCCGCGCCCAGCCGTTCGAGCGCCGGCAGGATCGCCGCATGCATGCCGCCAAGGAGCCCGGCCGAGAATTCGAGATTTTCCCGCGGCGTCAGCGCCTCGCGCAGGGCTTCGCGGTGGCCGTGGTAATGATAGAGGCTCGTGGTTTCGGTATCGTCCGGCATGCCGAGCCAGCGGATCGTGCCCTCGTCGGCGCGCGCAAACCCGGCGAGAATGCGCATCAGCGTCGATTTTCCGGCGCCGTTGGGCCCGGAAAGTTGCAGAACTTCACCGCGAGCGAGATCGAGATCGAGCCCCGCGAACAGCAGCCGGAAGCCGCGACGGATCGCAAGGCCGCGCGCTTCCAGTCTGATATCGGGGCTGAAGGCCATGCTGGGTCCACGGTTTGCCGTCTTCGGCACTGTAAAACTTCCCCGGCAAAAAACTTCCCCGGAGAGCGGAGATCGTCCTTTCGGCGTGTAGCGCCATTTTTAGAAATGATCTATAGAGCCCTCGGCTGCGTCGCGCGCTCGGGTTGAAGCGCGGGGTCCGGGCACACCCGGGCGGCGCACGCGAGAGAATTCGCGCTCCGGTGGATGGTCCAACTCCATCCGCCTGAGGTCGCATCGGCTCCCCCGGCCACCCCGAACGTAACCCTATTCGCGAGGATTTTCATCCGATGTCGCTCGACAGCTTCAAGTGCCGCAAGGAACTCAAGGTCGATGGCAAGACCTATACCTATTATTCGCTTCCCGAAGCCGAGAAAAACGGCCTCAAGGGCGTCTCGCAGCTCCCCTATTCGATGAAGGTGCTGCTCGAGAACCTGCTGCGCAACGAGGATGGCCGCTCGGTCACCAAGGCCGATATCGAGAATTTCTCCGGCTGGCTGACCGACAAGGGCAAGGCCGGCAAGGAAATCGGCTTCCGCCCCGCCCGTGTACTGATGCAGGACTTCACCGGCGTTCCTGCCGTCGTCGATCTCGCCGCGATGCGTGACGGCATGGAGGCCCTCGGCGGCGATCCCAACAAGATCAACCCGCTCGTTCCGGTCGATCTCGTGATCGACCACTCCGTCATCGTCGACGAATTCGGCACGCCGAAGGCCTTCGACCGTAACGTCGAGCTCGAATACGAGCGCAACGAGGAGCGCTACAACTTCCTCAAGTGGGGCCAGGGCGCCTTCGCGAACTTCCGGGTTGTGCCGCCGGGCACGGGCATCTGCCACCAGGTCAACACCGAGTATCTCGCCCAGACCGTATGGACCAAGCGCGATGCCGACGGCTCCACGCTCGCCTACCCGGATACCCTCGTCGGCACCGACAGCCATACCACGATGGTGAACGGCCTCGCCGTTCTCGGCTGGGGCGTCGGCGGCATCGAGGCGGAAGCCGCGATGCTCGGCCAGCCGCAATCGATGCTGCTGCCGGAAGTCATCGGCTTCGAGCTTTCGGGCAAGCTCAATGAGGGCGTCACCGCGACCGATCTCGTGCTGACCGTCACCCAGATGCTGCGCAAGAAGGGCGTCGTCGGCAAGTTCGTCGAATTCTTCGGCCCCGGCCTCGATAACCTCTCGCTCTCGGACCGCGCGACCATCGCCAACATGGGTCCGGAATACGGCGCGACCTGCGGCTTCTTCCCCTGCGACGCCGAGACCGTGAAGTATCTGCGCGAAACCGGCCGCGAGGCCGATCGTGTCGCGCTCGCGGAGGCCTACACCAAGGCCAACGGCCTCTATCGCGAGAAGGGCGCGGCGAACCCGGTGTTCACCGACACGCTCTCGCTCGACCTCTCGACGGTTCTCCCCTCGATGGCCGGCCCGAAGCGCCCGGAAGGCCGCGTCGCGCTCACCGATATCGCCTCGACCTTCGCGACCGCCCTTGCCGGCGACTACAAGAAGGCCGGCGACGAGGCCCGCACCGCCAAGGTTGACGGCCGCGATTTCGAACTGCGCCACGGCGATGTGGTGATCGCCGCGATCACCTCCTGCACCAACACCTCGAACCCTTCCGTGCTGATCGGCGCGGGCCTGCTCGCCCGCAACGCGGCCGCCAAGGGTCTCCGCCAGAAGCCGTGGGTGAAGACTTCGCTGGCGCCGGGATCGCAGGTGGTGGCGGAATATCTTGCCAACGCCGGCCTCCAGAAGGACCTCGACGCGCTCGGGTTCAACCTCGTCGGCTTCGGCTGCACCACCTGCATCGGCAACTCGGGTCCGCTGCCGGCGGAAATCTCGAAGTCGATCAACGAGAACGGCATCATCGCGGCGGCGGTGCTCTCGGGCAACCGCAACTTCGAGGGCCGCGTCTCGCCGGACGTGCAGGCGAACTACCTCGCCTCGCCGATGCTCGTCGTCGCCTACGCGCTCGCGGGTTCCGTGACGCGCGACCTCACCAAGGAGCCGCTCGGCATGGGGTCGGACGGCCAGCCCGTTTACCTCAAGGACGTGTGGCCGACCTCGCAGGAGATTCAGGATTACATCCGCAAGAACGTGACGCGCGAGCTTTTCGCCTCCAAGTATGCCGACGTCTTCAAGGGCGACGCGCATTGGCAGGCGGTGAAGTCCTCTACGGGCCTCACGTATTCGTGGAACTCGGGTTCGACCTACGTGCAGAACCCGCCCTATTTCCAGGGCATCTCCAAGACGCCGAAGCCGGTCGAGAACATCAAGGGCGCGCGCATCCTCGCGCTGTTCGGCGACAAGATCACCACCGACCACATCTCCCCGGCCGGTTCGATCAAGGCGGCCTCGCCGGCCGGTGAATATCTGCTCGAGCGTCAGGTGCGACCGGCCGATTTCAACCAGTACGGCACCCGCCGCGGCAACCACGAAGTGATGATGCGCGGCACCTTCGCCAACATCCGCATCAAGAACTTCGCGGTGAAGGACAAGGACGGCAACACGCCGGAAGGCGGCTACGCCATCCACTACCCCTCGGGCGAGAAGATGTTCATCTATGACGCGGCCATGCGTTACGAAGCCGAGAAGGTGCCGCTGGTCGTCCTCGCCGGCGTCGAATACGGCAACGGCTCCTCGCGTGACTGGGCGGCGAAGGGCACCGCACTGCTTGGCGTCAAGGCCGTCATCGCGCAGAGCTTCGAGCGCATCCACCGTTCGAACCTCGTCGGCATGGGCATCGTTCCGTTCGTGTTCGAGGAAGGCACCTCGTGGCAGACCCTTGGCCTCAAGGGCGACGAGATGGTCTCGATCGACGGCCTCACTTCGGTGCAGCCGCGCCAGAAGATGAAAGCCAAGATCACCCGCGCCGACGGCACCTCGTTCGACGTGCCGATCCTCTGCCGGATCGATACGCTCGACGAGATCGAATATTTCAAGAACGGCGGCATCCTGCACTACGTGCTGCGCCAGCTCGCCGCCTGATCGGAATATCAAGCCAACGGCCGATCGGTGCAGACCGATCGGCCGTTGCAGGCGCGAACGCGCGCCCGAGCCTATGCGAGGGAACGACATCATCAATCGCCGCGGGGACCACCTCGCGGCGCTTTTCGTTTCTACACTTGCTTGTGATTGGTCATTGATGCCGAAATGCCGTTTGGATCAAATTCGTAAGATATTGCTCCCAATGTGAAAGCCATGACGATCAACCGCCGCGTCTTTTCCTGTCTCGCCGCCAGCGCATGCCTCGCGCCGGGTTTCGCGCGCGCGCAAGCCGCCGGCGCGCCGACGGTCGTCGAGCTGTTCACCTCGCAGGGCTGCTCCTCCTGCCCGCCGGCGGACGCCCTCATGGTGGAACTCGCCAAGGAACCGGGCATGATCCCGCTGACGTTCCCCGTGCAGATCTGGGATTACCTCGGCTGGCGCGATACGCTGGCGACACCGGAATTCACCCGCCGGCAGAAGGTCTATGCGGCGAGCGTCGCCGGCAAGCGCGTCTATACGCCGCAAGCCGTGGTCAATGGCGGCGCGGCCTGCGTGGGCTCGGATTTCAGCGCCATCGTCAAGCTGAAGGGTGTTACGCGTCCCGCCGGCGAGACGCGCGTTCGGATCGAGAAAGCAGACGAAGGCTGGCTCGTTTCCGCGCAACTCGGCGCGAATGCCGAAGGCGCCCATCTGCTCATCCTGCCGATTTCCTCGCGCGAGACCGTGCCGATCGGCCGCGGCGAGAATTCCGGCCGTACCATCACCTATGCCAACGTCGTGCGCGCCATCCGCGATCTCGGCGAGGTGAAGCCGGGCCGCAAACAGGTGCCGGTGCGCCGCGCCGACATGGCGGAAGAACAGGCCGACGGCTTCGCCGTGCTGATCCAGATCGGCGGATCGGATGCCCCGGGCGCCATTCTCGCGGCGGCGATCGTCAGCCCGGACGGCACCAAGGCGTAAGGCCCCCTTCCGGGGAAACCCCTGATCAATACCCGAGTGCCGCCGTGCCGCGCTGGCGCGGATCAGACGCGCCCTGAAGTCCCGCCTTCGTCACCATGATCGAATTGGCCGAGCCGCTGGTCCGGCCCGGCTGCACGCGGTGCCCCTTGTCGAGCAGCAGCTTCAGCGTATCCGGCGAGAGCCCATGCTCGACCACCAGCGCATCCGGCTTCCACTGGTGATGGATACGCGGCGCCGCCACCGCCTCGGCGATGTTCATGCCGAAATCGACGACATTGACCACCACCTGAAGCACGGTGGTGATGATCCGGCTGCCGCCCGGCGACCCCGTGACGAGAAATGGCTTGCCGTCCTTGAACAGGATCGTCGGCGTCATCGAGGAGAGCGGGCGCGCGCCCGGATGCACCGAATTCGTATCGCCGCCGACGAGACCATACGCGTTCAGCGCACCGGCCTTGGCAGAAAAATCGTCCATCTCATTGTTCATCAGCACGCCGGTGCCCGGCGCGACCATGCCCATGCCGAACGAGAAATTGAGCGTGTAGGTATTGGCGACGGCGTTGCCCTCGGCATCGACCACCGAGAAATGCGTCGTCTGGTCGCTCTCGTAGGGAAGCGGATCGCCTGCCTTGACCTCGTCGGCGCGGCGGGCGCGGTTCGCATCGATGGCGGCGCGCAGCGTTTCGGCGTATTTCTTCGACGTCAGCCCCTTTACCGGCACTTTCACCCGGTCCGGATCGCCGAGGAAGGTCGCGCGGTCGGCATAGGCCGGCTTCATCGCCTCGGCCATCCGGTGCAGGGTTTCCGCGCTGCCGGCACCGAACCCGGCGAGATCGAAGCCTTCGAGGATATTGAGGATCTGGACGAGATGCACGCCGCCAGAGGAGGGCGGCGGCATCGAGGCGATCTCATAGCCGCGATAGCTGCCCGTCACCGGCGCCCGGATCACGGCCCGATAGGCGGCGAGATCGGCTTCGGTCATCACCCCGCCCGCCGCCTTGACGGAAGAGGCGATCGCCGCGGCAATACGGCCCGAATAAAACCTGTCCGGTCCGCCTGTCGCGATCTCCTCCAGCGTCGCGGCGAGATCGGTCTGCACAAGCCGGTCGCCGACCGCAAGCGGCTTGCCGTCCTTCAGGAAGATCGCTGCGCTGGCCGGGTGGCGCTGGAATTTCGCCACGGCGCCGGGCAGGGAATCGGCGAGATCGTCCTCGACCTCGATCCCCTCGCGCGCAAGCCGGATCGCCGGCTCGATGAGCGCGGCGAAGGAGAGCTTGCCGGAGCCGTATTTCTGATGCGCGAGCGCGAGGCCGCGCACCGTCCCCGGCACGCCGACGGAAAGTCCCGAATCGCGGGATTTCGCGGGGTCCGGCTTGCCATCAGGGCCGAGGAACATGTCGCGCGTTGCGGCGGCTGGCGCGGTCTCGCGGTAATCGATGGCGATCGTCTCATTGGATTTCGCGAGATGAACAAGCATGAAGCCGCCGCCGCCGAGGTTGCCGGCACGCGGCAGGGTCACCGCCAGCGCAAAACCGACAGCGACCGCCGCGTCGACCGCGTTGCCGCCGCGCTTCAGGATCTCGACGCCGACGGCACTCGCCCGCCGTTCCTGGCTGGAAACCATGCCGTGGCGGGCCAGCACCGGCAGCAGCCGCGCATCGGCCGAGAGGATCGGCGCGACGGCCGGCGGCGCGGTCTGGGCCATTGCAGGAACCGCGGCCAGCGCTGCGGCGAAAAGGAGCGGAAAGCGCATCGGAAATCCCCGGTGACATGAACGTATCCGGGAGGCTAGCAGACCCGGCGCAACTGTCGACGGTTGTGCCCCGATCATCGCTTGATCGTGATCGCCCGCCGCGTTAGCGGTAGCGCTCACTCATCCGATGCTCGGAACCGCGATGTCTCTCTCCGCCCTGACATTCCTGCCCGACAGTTCGACCATGATCGCCTATTCGGTCGCGTGCTTCATCCTGTTCGTGACCCCCGGCCCCGACATGAGCCTGTTTCTGGCGAAGACCGTGCAGGGTGGGCGGAAATCCGGCATCGCCTCGATGTCCGGCGCGACTTTCGGCTGTCTCATCCACTCCGTCGCCGCCGCCTTCGGCCTTTCGGCGCTGATCGCCGCCTCGACCGCGGCCTTCACGGCGTTGAAGGTCGTCGGCGCGCTCTATCTTCTGTGGATGGCCTATGGCGCGATCCGGCATGGTTCGGCGCTTTCGATCACGAAATCCGACCAGTCCGCGGAAAGTCCCTGGAAAACCTTCTGGCTCGGGGTCGGCATGAACCTCACCAATCCCAAGGTGGTGCTGTTCTTCCTGACCTTCCTGCCGCAATTCGTCGAGGCTGGCGATCCGCATGCAGCCGGCAAGCTGTTCTTTCTCGGCATCTACATGATCGCGTTCACGTTTCCGCTCTGCATCCTGTTGATCCTCGTCGCAGAGCGCTTCATCGCCTTCCTCAAGGCCAATCCGCGCGCCATGCGGGTGATCGATTTCACCTTCGCGGGCGTCTTCGGATTTTTCGCCGTGCAGGTACTGCGGACGCAATCGCGCTGAAGCGCCCGCATACCAACGGTCATCGGGTTTATCCGACGAGCGTTGCGAGCCCGAACAGGCGCCCGAGCTTATGCGAGGGAAAGGGTCCGGATTTGACCTGACGGACCGGGGGCCGGCAGGTCAATCCTGAGGACTGCCGGTATCAATCCGTCGAGCGCATCGCGGTCGCGAATTCCGGCAGGTGCGGCGAGGTCCAGCCCTCCGCCTCGCGCGCGGGCTTTGCCTTGACCGGCGAAACCGCGAAATTACCAGTCCATTTTAGCGCCTTGTAGTCGAAACCGGCCTCGATCGTCGGTTTCACGACCGAGAAATAGGGCGAGATGTCGAAATCACGCGGCGCGTAGAGCGAGTGATGGCGGATATGCAGGATTTCCCGCCGCGCATAACGTGAACGGACCTTTTTGCGCTCGGAAATGTTCTCGACACGCGGCAGGATCGGGTAGCGCACCGAGGCGAAGGCCTCGGCGATCAGCGTGGAGCAGATCGCGCGACTCGGGTCGCCTGATCCGACGGCCAGCATCCGGCGGCGATAGCGCGCCGGAATCGGCACGGGAATGAGGAAGCGCGCGAGGTCGAGCACGTTCTTGACATCATACTCGAAGCCGATGCGCTGCTTGAGGAAGCCGATCACTCGCGCCTGATCCTCGGGCTTGAGCGCCGTCGGCCGGCAGATGCGGAGATGGCAATCGCGATACTTGGAAAGCGGCGAGGTGACGACGCCCTCGGTCATTTCCGCCTCGATCAGCACGTGCGGCTCGCCGTTCGGTTCGCGCTTGCCGAGGCAGTCACCGACATAGATCGCCGAGTGCGACCAGGTAGACTGGGTGAGATATTTGATGACGGAGGAAACGCGGTTGTTGCCCTCGACAAGGATGACATCCGCGGGCTTGAGCACCACGCGCAGTACATCGAAATCCGGTGTCGTGGCCGGCGAATAGCCCTTGAGAGGCTTTTCCAGAAACCGGGCAATGAGGCGTCCGACAAGGTTCATGTTCCGCGCTCCCCTTCCTCCTTTGATGGAAGCCTAGCAAGGGGATTCTTACGAAATCGGGCGCGTTAGCGCGGTGCGCCGGCGCGCACCATGCTGAATTGAATTTAACTTTACGGATTTCTGAATCGATGCCCGTTTCAGTCCGCGCCGAGCGCGAGCTGTTCTTCCAGCATCAGCCGGGCGCGGGCCCGCATCTTCTCGGTATCGCTCTTGAGCTGGCCGCAGGCGGCGAGGATGTCGCGGCCGCGCGGCGTACGGATCGGCGAAGCGTAGCCCGCATCGAAGATCACTTCCGAGAATTTCTCGATCTGCTCCCAGTCCGAACATTCGTAGACGGTGCCCGGCCAGGGATTGAAGGGAATGAGATTGATCTTCGCATGTACGCCCCGCAGCAGTTTCACCAGCGCGCGCGCTTCGGCGAGGCTATCGTTGACGCCCTTGAGCATCACATATTCGAAGGTAATCCGCCGCGCGTTTGAGGCGGCGGGATAATCGCGACAGGCGGCGAGAAGCTCGGCAAGCGGGTATTTCTTGTTGATCGGCACCAGCACGTCGCGCAGCGGATCGTTGGTCGCGTGCAGCGAGATCGCCAGCGCGGCGCCGGTTTCCTCGCCGAGGCGGGCGATTTCCGGCACGACACCCGAGGTCGAGACCGTGACCCGACGCTTGGAAAGCTGCAGGCCATCCGGGTCGGTCAGAACGCCGATGGCATCGCGGACGTTATCGTAATTGTAGAGCGGCTCGCCCATACCCATGAAGACGATGTTCGAGACGAACCGCCCGCCATCGTCCGGCACAAAGGCACCCTCGGGCGGGGTGCGGCCGGGATAGTCACCGAGACGGTCCCGCGCGACGACGAGCTGCGCGACGATCTCCCAGGCTTCGAGATTGCGCACAAGCTTCTGCGTTCCCGTGTGGCAGAATGAACAGTTGAGCGTGCAGCCGACCTGAGAGGAAACGCACAGGGTCCCGCGATCCCGCTCGGGGATATAGACGCATTCGACCTCGGCACCACGGTCGAGCGGACCCTTCGAGGGCATGCGCAGCACCCACTTGCGGGTGCCGTCGTTCGAGACCTGCTCGCGCACGATCTCAGGCCGTGCGAGGCTCGCGGTCGCGTCGAGCTTCGCATGCAGGGTGCGGGCGACATTGGTCATCTCGGCGAATTCATGCGCGCCGCGCACGTAGATCCATTGCCAGAGCTGTGAGACGCGCATCCGGATTTCCTTGTCCGGCACACCGATGTCACGCAGGAACGCGCCAAGCGCGGCGCGCGACATCCCGACGAGACTCGGCTTGATTGCCGCGGCCTCGGGCGCGCTGGCCGGCGTGGACGCCGGAACGGATGCGATCTCGCTCAAGCGTCGCCTCTCACGGACATTCCTTGGCCACGGCTTCAAGCGCCTTGGTGAGGCCGTTCATCGAATAGCGGTCCGAGGTATCGTTGCCGCGCGCCGAGGTGATCTTGATCGTGACGGTCGAAGCCTTCTTCATCGCGTCGAGCACCTGGCCTTCCTGGGCCGGGTTCTTGAGGAACGCGCTCTCGCCCGAGCCGATCACGACGAAATTCGCCGAGCCGATCTGGAGATGGCCTTCCTGCCCCGCCTTCGGCGAGAAGCCAAGCTTGAAGGCGATCTCGTTGCGGGCGCCGTCCGCCATCCGGCTCGAAATGAAGAGGTAACCGGGGTCGCGGTTGAGCTTGGCCGGCAGACGCTGGTTGGGCTGGGCCAACGCATAGCAGACCTTGGCCTTGTCCTTGCCGGTCGTCAGCGCCTTCCAGTCACCGAAGGTGCCGATCAGGAAGGTCTGTCCGCCGCCGGCCGCCTTGGCGTCGGCCTTCGCATCGGTCTTGGCCGGCGCCTTCTTGGTCTTGGCCGTAGTCTGCTTTTTCTTCGCCTGCTGCGCATGGGCCGGCAGCGGCGCGAGCGACGTCACCGCGAACAGCGCGGCGAGAACGGTCGGGACGATGATCCTGGAGGAGGGCATGACAAACCGGTTCAACGTGAAGCATCCCTTGTCTTGTTGTTCAGCAATTCGGGCGGGATCGATGCCAATCCTTGGTCTCCCGGCGAAAACGACCATGTCGGCCCTTCCGCATCAAGGCAAATTTCCATCGCATTGCAAGGCTGTTATGGCCTCAATGAGGCAATTTCAGCCCGAGTTCCCCTCTTTGCCACCAGAAGCGGAGCCGGATCAAGCGCGTCAGATCAAAAAGCCGGAACGGACCTTCGGTCCGGATCGATGAGCCTGCAAGGCTCGCACCGCCCGTGGTTCCCCGCTAGCATGAGGGTGAGTCCGTTCTGATTCCGGCCTGTTCCGGCACGACGGACCAAGGAAGGAATGTCGTCTTGCCGCCTGCGGATCACTGGGCCAACCTGATGCGCGCCGTCGCCGAAAAGCAGGATCGGGCGGCGTTCACGGCGATTTTCGACCATTTCACGCCGCGCCTCGAAACCTTCCTGCGCCGCATGGGCCTCGATGCGGATGGCGCCGAGGACGTGGCGCAGGATGTGATGGTGACCCTCTGGCGCAAGGCCGCCCTGTTCGACCCCGCGAAATCGACGCTTTCCACCTGGCTCTACCGCATCGCCCGCAACCGCTGGATCGACCGCCTCCGGCGCGAGCGGAGCGTGGCGGTCGATCCGCATTCCGCGATTCTCGCCGCCGGAATCGACGAGATCCGCGCCGATCTGATCCTCGACGAAACGCAGCGGGACGACGCGGTCCGCGCCGGAATCGCGGCCTTGCCCGCCGAGCAGCGCGACCTCGTGGTGCTCGCCTTCTATGCCGGGCTCAGCCACAGCGACATCGCCGCGCGGACCCGTCTGCCGCTCGGTACCGTCAAATCGCGCCTGCGGCTGGCCTTCCAGCGCCTCAAGCGCGACCTCGAGGCCGGCGGGATCGAATCGGTCGGGCTGGATTAATCAGCGTCATCAAGCGTGCGGCGCGCCTGCTCGCGATGCTCCGGCAGGATCGCCCCACGCACGGATGCGATCGCGGCCGCGATCACGGCGGCATCGTCGGTAAACCCGAGAACCGGCATGAAATCGGGCACCGCGTCGATCGGCATCACGAAATAGGCGAGCGCTGCCAGCAGCGTGAACCGCACACGAAAACTCGTCGCGGGGTCGCGCACACAGTGATAGGCGGCGAGCACATCCTCGGCGAACGGCAACTGCCGGGCGAGCTTGCGGACAAGCGCGAGCACTTCGGCGAGCAGGCCCTCCTCGTCGCGCAGCGCGCGGCGGGCCGCCTCCATCTCGGACTTGGAGAACGGCCTGCGCCAGTCTTCCGCTCCAGAATGCGTCGCCATTTGATCCTTCCCCTCCCAAGAAGCCCGACATCAGGGTAACTGTCGTTATTGTGACAGTGATTATGGCGGCTTCGTGAAAGATGACCAGCCGCCGCAGGAGCATTCGCCAGCATCCCCGTCATCGGGGCGGGAAGACGAAAAGGAAAACGCCATGAAACTTGACGCAAGCATCGCCGCCATCGTGACCGGCGGCGCCTCCGGCCTCGGCGAAGCGACCGCCCGCCACCTCGCCAGCTTCGGCGTCAAGGTCGGCATCTGCGATCTCAACGCCGAACGCGGCGAGAAGGTCGGGGCCGAGATCGGTGGCGCCTATGCCCAAACCGATGTCACCAGCGACGAATCTGTCGCCGCCGCGCTGGCGGCGCTGCGCGCGAAGCACGGCGTGGAGCGCATCCTCGTCAATTGCGCCGGCATCGTTTCCGGCAAGCGCACCGTGACCAAGAACCGCGACACCGGCGAGCTGATGGCGCACGACCTAGGCTCGTTCACCAAGACGATCGCCATCAACCTGATCGGCTCCTACAGGATGATCGCGCAATGCTCGGTCGCGATGGCCGGGCTTGAACCGTTGGACGCGGACGGCGCGCGCGGAGTCATCGTCAACACATCCTCCGTCGCGGGCGAGGACGGCCAGATGGGTCAGGCGGCCTACGCGGCTTCGAAGGGCGGCATCCTCGGCCTCACCCTGCCGGTCGCGCGCGACCTCACCGGCTTCGGCATCCGCTGCTGCTCAATCCAGCCGGGCATCTTCCACACGCCGATGTTCGACCAGATCGACGAGAAGTTCCGCATCTCGCTCGCCGCTCAGGTGCCCTTCCCCTCGCGCCTCGGCAATCCGAAGGAATACGCGATGCTGGTCGAGAGCATCTGCCGCAACGACTATCTAAACGGCGCGGCGATCCGTCTCGACGGCGCGATCCGGCTTCAGCCGAAGTAAGCTGCTGAGCAGGGCCGGGGGCCCTTTGCGAGGGGCCCTGCCCGGCGAAGCTTCGGGCGGGCAATATCACTGGAGACTATAAGCGGCCTCGACGATATAGGGGCCGCCGCCGAACATCTCGCGCGCCGAGAACAGGGCGAAGGAATCGGCGGTGAACCGGCAGTTCGGGAACGGCGCGTTCGCCGTGAGATAGTCCGCGACATCGAGTACCGAGGCCGAGCGCATCCGCGCGAGCGTGACGTGCGGCACAAACTTGCGCGCCTCCGGTTTGAGGCCGAGCCGCCGCAGCCGACGCTCGCTCTCCGCCTGCAATTCGATCAAGGCGCGGTTGGGTTCGATGCTGGCATAAACGGTATGCGGCTTGTCGCCCCCGAAAACACCAAGCCCCACCACCGAGATCGGGATGGGGCCATGATCGATATCCGCCAGTTCGTCTTCCACATCGCGCGCCGTTCGCCGGTCGATATCGCCGATGAAGCGCAGCGTGAGGTGGTAATCGGAAGGGTCCACCCATCGCGCGCCCGGTAAGCCCCATCGCAGGCCCGCCAGCGTGGATGCGACCGTTTCCGGCAGCTCGAGACCGACGAAGAGACGCGGCATGGCCCACCCCCTGCGAATCACCCGACAGGTTCACGTTAGCATCGTTTTCCGAATGTCTATGACATGCCGCCATCAAAAATATGCGGAGCGCGCACGGCCGGTCGCCGGTCAATCCGTCGCCTTCTCCCGCACCAGCTTCTCGACTGTCGGCAGGATGCGAGCGACGATCGCGCGGACGCCCTTGGGATTGGGGTGCATCCCGTCCTCGAGGTTGAGGTCCGGTCGGCCCTGAACGCCATCGAGGAAAAACGGATAAAGCGGCACGCCGTGCTTTTCCGCGAGCCGCGGATAGATCGCATCGAACGCTGCGACGAACTCCGGCCCGTTGTTGCGCGGCGCGAGCATGCCCGCGAGCAGGACGCCGATCTTCCGCTCCTTGAGCCGGGCGATGATCTCGTCGAGCGCCTGTTCGGTGAGGGCCGGCTCAATCCCGCGCAAGGCGTCGTTCGCGCCGAGTTCGACGATGACGAGATCGGTATCGTCCGGCACGCTCCAGTCGAGCCGTTCCCGGCCCCCGCTCGCGGTATCGCCGGAGACGCCTGCATTCTCGACCACCACGTCGAGGCCCTTCGCCTTGAGCGCGGCTTCGAGGACCACCGGGAAGGCGTCGCTCGGGCCAAGCTGGTAGCCCGCGCTCAGGCTGTCGCCGAGGGCAACGACCTTCACCTGCCGCGCCTCCGCAGCCAGAATGCCGAGGCCGAGCAGGGCGCCGGCCAGCGCCGGAACGCGAACAGCACGGGTGCGCAACAGGCGCAAGACAAACCGGAAGGCCATGATCATGCCAAATCCATCCTGACAAATCCGAAGACCTGCCCCATTTAGGGAGGCAGCGATACCGGTTGAAAGACAAAGATGTTGATTTCAAGTCCGCAAGACAAGGCATCCCGGGACAAGGCCACACAGGACAGGGCTGCCCCCGATTCCGGCCTCGTCCCCCCCGCCATCGAGATGGTCGATGTCGAGCTCTCGCTGGGCGAAGGCGCCTCGCGCGTCCATATCCTGCGCGGCGTCTCGCTGACTGTGGGACGGGGCGAGGCGATCGGGCTCGTCGGCCCCTCCGGTTCCGGCAAATCGACTTTGCTGATGACGGCGGCCGGCCTCGAACGAGCGGATTCCGGTGCGGTGCGCATTGCCGGCGAGGATATCACGCGGCTTTCCGAGGACCGGCTCGCCGAATTCCGCGGCCGCAGGATCGGCATCGTCTTCCAGGCCTTCCACCTCATCCCGACCATGACGGCGCTCGAAAACGTCGCCGTGCCGCTCGAACTCGCGGGCGAGGCCGATGCCTTCACGCGCGCTTCGGAAGAACTGAAGGCGGTTGGCCTCGGCGCCCGGCTTGACCATTATCCCGGCCAGCTCTCCGGCGGCGAACAGCAGCGCGTCGCCATCGCCCGCGCGCTCGCGCCACATCCGGCAATTCTGGTGGCGGACGAGCCGACCGGCAATCTCGACGAGGAGACCGGCGAGGATATCATCCGCCTTCTCTTCACGCTCAAGCGCGACCGCGGCACAACGCTGCTGCTGGTGACGCACGACCTCGAACTCGCCGAACGCTGCGACCGCATCGTGCGGTTGAAGAACGGCCATATTGTCGAGGAGCGCGCCGCCCGCGCGGTCGCCTGACATGCGTCCGTCGCGCTTTCTCGGCCGGCTTCGCCTCGTCCTGCGCCTCGTCGCGCGGGAGATCCCGCATTCCCTCGGCCAGTTCTCGATCCTGATCGCCTGCATCGCCATCGGCGTCGGCTCGATCGTGGCGGTGATCTCGCTCTCCCGCTCGCTCAACGAGGGGCTGGGGCGCGAAGGGCGCGTCATCCTCGGCGCGGATATCGCCTATACACTGGTCCAGCGCGAGGCGAGCGCGGCGGAACTCGATATTCTCCGCCGCGAGGGCAAGGTTGCCCAGTTGTCACGCTCGCGCGGCATGGCGCGGGCCGAGAACCCTGATGGCACGCTGAAGGACAGCGCCCTGGTCGAGATCAAGGCGGTCGACGAAGCGTATCCGCTTGCCGGTGCGCTTGCGCTGACCGGGGCATCCGGCCCCGAAAAACGCCCACCGGCGACGCTCCTCTCCGACGGGCCGGACGGTCTGCCCGGCATCCTCGCCGATCCGGTCCTCACTGGCCGTCTCGGGCTGAAAATCGGCGATAAACTCAAGATCGGTGATCAGACCTTCCGCATTGCCGCGCTGATCGAGAACGAGCCGGACAAGCTCTCCGGCGGTCTCGGCTTCGGCCCGCGCGTCACGATGTCGCGCGCGGCGCTCGATCGCACCGGTCTCGTCCAGCCGGGATCGTTGACGCGTTTCGTCTACCGGCTCGATCTCGGCCCGGGCGCGAACGACGCGGCGATCCGCGCCAGTATGGCAACCATCGCCAAGGCCCTGCCCGATGCCGGCTGGCAGAGCGCCTCGCGGCTGCGCGCCTCCCCGCAACTGACGCGGCAAGTCGATCGTTTCACCCAGTTCCTTACGCTCGTCGGCCTGACGGCGCTGCTGATCGGCGGCGTCGGCGTCGCCAACGCGGCGCGCGCTTTCGCCGACAGGCAGATCATGCGCATCGCGACGCTCAAGAGCCTCGGCGCGACGCGGAATTTCGTATTCTGGTCGGCGCTGGCACAGGTGCTGGCCTTCGCGCTGATCGGCACGCTGATTGGCCTCGTCATCGGCGCCGCACTCCCCTACGCCGCGATCCTCGCCTTCGGCCACCTCCTGCCTTATCCGCTGGTGCCCGGCGTCTACGGCAGCGAATTGATGCTGGGCCTCGCTTACGGGCTCGTCGCCGCGCTGACCTTCTCGGTGCTGCCGCTGGCGCGCGGCAAGGCCGTCGCCGCCTCGACCCTGTTCCGCGACGCCTTCGGCAGCGAGCGCTTCCGGCCCGGCGCGGCCGATCTTCTGCTGCTCGCCCTCTCGCTTGCGGCATTCGCGGCCCTTGCCGTCGTCTTTGCGTCCGACCGCTGGATCGCGACGCTCTATCTCGGCACCGCCATCGTCGCCATCGCCGCGTTGCGCCTTGTCGCGATGGGCGTGATCGCGCTGGCCCGCGCCCTGCCGCGCTTTTCCTCGCCGATCCTGCGGCTGGCCATCGCCAACCTGCATCGGCGCGGCAACCTCACGCCCTCGGTCATGCTGTCGCTCGGGCTGGGGCTGACGCTGCTCGTCACCCTGACGCTGATCGACCTCAACCTGAGCCGGCAGTTCCGCTCGGCGCTGCCCGGCGTCGCGCCGACCTTCTTTTTCATCGATATTCCGTCCCGCGAGATCGGCCGGTTCGAGACCTTCCTCAAGGAGGCCGCGCCCGGCGCGAAGGTCGAGGATGTGCCCCAGCTACGCGGGCGCATCATCGAGGTAAACGGCATTCCCGCCGCGAAGGTTTCCGCGAGCGAGCGTGTCGCCTGGGCGCTGGAAGGCGATCGCGGCATCACCTATTCGGCGCGCCTGCCGGAGGGCTCGGCCATTGCACAAGGAGAATGGTGGCCCGAGAATTACCGCGGCACCCCGCTCGTTTCCTTCGCGCGCGACGTCGCCGAGGGGCTCGGCCTCAAGGTCGGCGACAAGATCGTCGTCAACGTGCTCGGCCGGCGTATCACCGCCACCATCGCCAACCTGCGCGAGGTCCGCTGGCAGCGGCTCGGCATCAATTTCGTGATGGTGTTCTCGCCCAACACCTTCGCCGGCGCGCCGCACAGCTTCCTCGCGACGCTCGCCCTGCCGCCGCAAACCGGCCGCACGGACGAGATCGCGCTGGCACGGAAGGTCGCAGCGGCGTTCCCGGCGATCTCGTCGGTGCGGGTGCGCGATGCGCTCGATGCCGTCGAGGGGATCGTCTCGCAGCTCGCGCTGGCGATTCGCGCCTCAAGCGCCATTGCCCTCATTTCGAGCATTCTCGTGCTCGCCGGCGCCCTCGCCGCGACGGCCCGGACCCGCCAGCACGAGAGCGTGATCCTCAAGACCCTGGGCGCGACGCGCCGGACGCTCCTGCGGGCGCTGCTCGTCGAATACGCTGCGCTCGGTGGCATCGCCGTGGTGTTCGGATTGATCTGCGGAGCAATCGGCGCACGCTTCGTGATCAGCCAGATCATGAATCTCGATTTTTCCGTGCCTTGGCTAACAGTTGTCTCGATAGCCTTTTCTGCGTTCGTCGCCACGATTATTTTGGGTTTGATAGGAACATGGCACTTGCTGGGGCAAAAACCTGCGCCTTACTTGCGCCATGCCTGAATGGAGACACGTGTTAACCGAGCTTCTTTTCTGACAAACTTCTTGCCCGGGAGAGCTGGAAAACACGAAAAAACATCGCGGCGCAGCGCTTTACACTTGACCCTCTTGAGAAATATCCCAAGCCGCGCCATATTATCGCCAGCATCGCGGGTTGCGATGTGGATGTTTCCGGCCGGCGGCGCTTCCGCCAGCCATACAGAAGAGGGTTCAATGGCCGAATACGATCGCAACGCTTATGCCCCTTATGCCACGGGCATGGGACGTACGATGAGCGCTGCCCAGTATGATCAGGGCCTGCGCTCCTATATGCTTGGCATTTACAACCACATGGCGGTCGCGCTGGCGATTTCCGGCCTCGTCGCGATCGGCACCTTCATGCTCGGCACGACGACCAATGCCGTCGGCCGTCTGGTCCTGACGCCGTTCGGGCAGGCCATCTGGCTGTCGCCGCTCAAGTGGCTCGTCATTCTTGCCCCGCTCGCCTTCACACTCATTCTCTCGTTCCGTTGGGAGCGGATGAGCGTGGGCGCGCTGCTCGGCACCTTCTACGCCTTCGCGGCGACGATGGGGCTTTCGCTCTCGTCGATCTTCGTCGTCTACAAGCTGGGTTCGATCGCGCAGGTGTTCTTCATCACCGCCGCCTCGTTCGGCGCGCTCTCGCTCTTCGGCTACACGACGAAGAAGGATCTCTCGGCGATGGGCAAGTTCCTGATGATGGGTCTGTTCGGCCTGATCATCGCGAGCCTCGCCAACCTGTTCTTCAAGTCGTCGGGCCTGCAGTTCGCCGTCAATATCATCGGCGTGCTGATCTTCGCCGGCCTCACCGCCTGGGATACCCAGCGCCTGAAGGAAGAGTACGATGTCGTCGCTGGCGACGCGACGCTTCAGGCCAAGTGGTCGCTGATGGGCGCGCTTACGCTGTATCTGAACTTCATCAACATGTTTCAGATGCTGCTGAGCCTGATGGGCAGCCGCAACGACTGAGCGGCATGCCCCGCAAGAATACGAAAAGCCCCGGTTCGCCGGGGCTTTTTTGTTGGCTGACGGGCTCCCCGAATAAGCGGTGAGCGTCAGTCCGTGACGGCCTTGACCGGCTTTTCGAGAACGCCGAGCACGCGATCAAGCTCGTGTCCGCGCTTGAGAACGCGCCCGTCCTGTCCGGTCACGGCATAGACGCCCTGTTTGCCGGCGCGTTTGGGATCCTTCTCGATCCGGTAGAGCGGCGCCTCGCCCGTGCGGCGCAGGATCGCGAAGATCGCCTTTTCGCGCGTGAACAGGATGGCGTAGTCGCGCCACTCGCCCGTCGCCACCTGCCGGCCGTAGACGCGCAGGATGGCGGAAAGCTCCCGCCGGTCGAACCGGACGGTCTCGGGAATGCGGGCCGGCGCGAAGGGAAGCACCTTGGCCGAGGATGCCGTGTCAGGCTCGAATACGCTCATGCCACCTCCCCATCCAGTTTCGGGGAAAGGCCGGCCGCTGGCAAGAGGCCGGCACAGAACCGCGTCCACCCCGAGCATCGCGCCGGAATGGTTAGCGAATTCACAATTCTGCCGGATTTCGACCATTCTGGCGCCCGATCGAATCGCCAGTCTGCGATCAATGCCAAGGCGTAAGCCTCCGAGCGGGATCATTTGCCCCCCAGCCCCTCCCGCTCGAGGGCCGCGGTCTTCAGGGACCCGCCGGTATGGGCATGGCGGCTCGGTGCCCCCGCACGAGCCGCCTTTTTCTTTTCAGACCCGCCCAAACACATCCCCTGAGGAATCAGCGCGCCTGCCCGTGATATTGCGGGTTGGGTGCCATGCCGGTCGCCGAGGCCATGCGGTTCGACATGGCATAGAACGAGGCGGTCGCGGCGGTATCCCAGATATCGGCGTCGCTGAACCCGGCCTTGCGCAGCGCATCGCGATCCGCGTCGCCGATCTCCGCCGAGGCGCGGCACATCTTCAGCGCGAAATCGAGCATCGCCCGCTGCTTCGCCGTGATCTCCGCCACCCGATAGTTGAACGCCAGCGCTTCACCAAGGTCCGGCTTGCCGGAAAGCGCGCGCACCGCAGCGCCATGCGCGACGAGGCAATACCAACAGCGGTTCTCCGCCGAGACAACGACCGCGATCATTTCCCGTTCGAGCTTGCTCAGGCCCGAGGGAGCGAGCATCAATTCGTTGTAGAAGGCCGCGAAGGTTTCGAGCTTCGCCATCGCATGGGAATAGGCGATGAGGACGTTGGGTACGAAACCCAGCTTTTCGTCGCATTTGTCGAAGTATGCGGCCATTTCCGGCGAAAGTGGCGCCGATTTCAGCGAAAGACGGGTCACTTCGGACGGATTCGCACGCTTTTTTGTTCCTGATTCCTGTTTTTCTTTCGCAACCATGCTTGCCTCCGAAATGGGCTCGGCGCATTAGACTAACGGCGTAAGCCGCGTTTCGCGCCCGAATGAGGAAGAATGGCTGCCCCGCGCCGCGGCGGCAAGCCGCAACCGGGCCGAACGCGTAATAATAAGGTGGAGCCAACCCATGTCGAAAAAGAACAGCCCGTCCTCCTCCAAACAGGCGGGAACAGGACCGCACGCCGCCGCATTGGCGCCGATCCTGTTCAGCCGCGTGGCTGCGGAGGATCTGGCGGGCGTCAGCGAGGCGATGCGTTCGCGTCTCGCGGAGGAAAGCGCGGCGCATATCGCCCATCGCAAGCCGGGCAAGGCCCATATCCGGATCGAGCGCTTCGAGGGCGGAACGCTCGTCGAGGTCCTCAACGACGACATGCCGTTCCTCCTCGATTCGACCCTCGCCGAACTCGGCGAGCGCGGTTACCCGGTCTCGCTGGTTGCCCACCCGATCCTCGCAGTCGAGCGCGACGGAAAAGGCAATCTCACCCGGCTGGTCGGCCTTTCCGCGGGGCGCGAACTGGCGCCCGTGCAGCGCGAGAGCCTTCTCCACCTGCATATCGGCCGCCTTCTCGGCGCCGAGGACCGCGCCGCCCTCCACAAGGAACTCGAGGCGATCTACGCCGATATCCGCGCCTCCGTGACCGATTGGCTGCCGATGCGCACCCGGCTCGCCGAGATCGCGACCCGCTACCGCGCCGCGCCGCCGATGCTCCCCGCCGACGAAATCGCCGAGGCGGTGCAGTTTCTCGATTGGCTGCTGGCGGACAACTTCACTTTCCTCGGCATGCGCGAATACCGCTTCGCCGATGCCGAGATGACGATGGACCCCACCCCGTCCGAAGGGCTCGGCATCCTGCGCGACCCGGAGGTGAAGGTGCTGCGCCGCGGCCGCGAACTGGTGGTGATGACCCCGGAAATCCGCGCGTTTCTCAAGGAACCGACGCCGCTGTTCGTCGCCAAGGCCAATGTGAAATCGCGCGTCCACCGCCGCGTCTACCTCGACTATGTCGGCGTGAAGCTGTTCAACGCCCGCGGTGAACTGGAAGGCGAGCTGCGTGTCGTCGGCCTCTTCACCGCCACGGCCTACACCGGCTCCACCCGCGCCGTTCCCTACCTGCGCCACAAGATCGCCCGCGTGTTCGAGCGCGCGGGCTTCGACCCCGCCGGCCATTCCGGCAAGGCGCTGATGAACGTGCTCGAGAACTACCCGCGCGACGAACTGTTCCAGGTCGATCTCGACACGCTGTTCGGGTTCGCGATGGACGTGCTTGCGCTCTCCGAACGGCCGCGCCTGCGCGCCCTGTCGCGGACCGACCGCTTCGACCGTTTCGTCTCCGTTCTGGTCTACGTTCCCAAGGATCGTTACGATACCAGCGTCCGCCTCAGGATCGGCGAATACCTTGCCCGCGTCTACGAAGGCCGGATCTCGGCGGCCTACCCGGCCTACCCGGAAGGCCCGCTCTCGCGCACGCATTACATCATCGGCCGCTTCGAGGGCAAAACGCCGGACATCGACCGCAAGACGCTCGAGGCCGGCATCGCCGGCATCGTTCGCACCTGGGCCGACGATTTCGTCGAGGCGCTGGAAACGGAAGCCGCCGCCGACAAGGCCGGCGAATGGAACCGGGTCTGGTCCGGGGCCTTTTCCGCCGCCTATCGCGAAGCCTTCTCGGCGCGCGAGGCGCTGGCCGACATCGAAATCCTCGAACGCCTCGGCACTGAGGCACCCTATGCGTTCAACTTCTATCGCAAGGCCGGTGACGACGCCAACCGCGTCAGCCTCAAGGTCTTCGCGCATGGGGCGGCGATTCCGCTGTCGCGGCGCGTTCCCGTCCTCGAAAATCTCGCCTTCACCGTCATCAACGAGCGCACCTATCGCATCGAGCCCGAAGGCGGCGCCGACCCCTCCTGGCTGCACGACATGACGCTCGAACGCGCCAGGGGCGGCGCGATCGAGATCGAGGCGCTCGAAAAAGCGCTGGAGGCGACGCTCGACGGCGTGTTCTCCGGCCGGCTGGAATCGGACCGGTTCAACATTCTCGTCACGGAGACCGGCCTTTCCCCGCGCGAGGCCGATATCCTGCGGTCTTACGCCCGCTATCTGCGCCAGATCGGCGTTCCCTTCGCGCAGATCTACATCGCCGACGCGCTCGCCCGTTATCCGGAGGCGACACGTCATCTGGTTTCGCTGTTCGCGACCCGCTTCGACCCCGACCTCAAGGGTGGCAAGGAAGAGCGCGGCAAGAAGGCGCAGGAGATCGAAACCGCGCTCCTCGCCGAGATCGACAAGATCACCAGCCTCGACGACGACCGCATCTTCCGGCGCATGCTCAACCTCGTCCTCGCGACGCTGCGCACCAACGTCTACCAGCCGGGGCGGCCGACCATCGCCGTCAAGTTCGCTTGCCACCGCATCGACAATCTGCCGCTGCCCAAGCCGCTGTTCGAGATTTTCGTCGCCTCGCCGCAGGTCGAGGGCCTGCATCTCCGGTTCGGCAAGGTCGCGCGCGGCGGCCTGCGCTGGTCCGACCGGCCGATGGATTTCCGCACTGAGATCCTCGGCCTCGTCAAAGCGCAGCAGGTCAAGAACGCGGTCATCGTGCCCGTCGGCGCCAAGGGCGGCTTCGTGCCGAAGAACCTGCCGCCGGCCTCGGATCGCGATGCCTGGTTCGCGGAAGGCACCAGCGCCTACAAGACCTTCGTTTCGGCGCTGCTCGACCTGACCGACACCATCAAGGGCGACAGGATCGTGCCGCCCGCGCATACGGTCCGCTACGACGAGGACGACCCCTATCTCGTCGTCGCGGCGGACAAGGGCACCGCCACCTTCTCCGACACCGCCAATGCGATCTCCGAAGCGCGCGGTCACTGGCTTGACGATGCCTTCGCCTCCGGCGGCTCGGCCGGCTACGACCACAAGAAAATGGGCATCACCGCCCGTGGCGCCTGGGAGGCCGTGAAGCGCCATTTCCGCGAGATGGACATCGATATCCAGACGATGCCGTTCACGGTCGTCGGCGTTGGCGACATGTCCGGCGACGTGTTCGGCAACGGCATGCTGCTTTCGAAGGCGATCAAGCTGGTCGCCGCCTTCGACCATCGCGACATCTTCATCGATCCCGACCCCGACACCGCAAAGAGCTTCGCCGAGCGCCAGCGCCTGTTCGAGAAGCCGCGATCGAGCTGGCAGGACTACGACGCCACGCTGATCTCGAAAGGCGGTGGCGTCTTCTCGCGCGCGCTGAAAAAGATCCCGCTCTCGAACGAGATGAAGGCCCTGCTCGACCTCGAAGGCAACGATGCGACGCCGCAGGCGGTGATGACCGCGATCCTCAAAGCCCGCGCGGACCTGCTCTGGTTCGGCGGCATCGGCACCTATGTCCGTGCCTCGACCGAGACCGACGCCGAAGCCGGCGACCGCGCCAACGATGCGATCCGCATCGCCGGCGGCGACCTCAGGGTGAAGGTCGTCGGCGAGGGCGCCAACCTCGGCATGACGCAATCGGCGCGCATCGAGGCCGGCAAGCGCGGCGTGCACCTCAACACCGACGCCATCGACAACTCCGCCGGCGTCAATTCCTCGGACGTCGAGGTCAACCTCAAGATCGCGCTGGCGATCCCCGAGGCGGATGGCCGGCTGACGCGCGAGAAGCGCAACACGCTGCTCGCCTCGATGACCGACGAGGTCGCCGAACTGGTGCTGCGCAACAACTATCTCCAGTCGCTCGCGCTCTCGCTGTCCGAGCGCGAGGGCTCGGGCGCCAATCCCGAGATGATGGAGTTGATGGCGGCGCTCGAAGCCGAAGGCCGGCTCGACCGCAAGGTCGAGGTCTTGCCGCCGGATTCGGATATCGTCGAGCGCGGCGCGCGCGATGCCGGCCTCACCCGGCCGGAACTCGCGGTGCTGCTCGCCTATGCCAAGCTCTCGCTCTACGATCACCTCCTCGCCTCCGACGTGCCGGACGATACCTATCTTGTCGAGGAATTGCGCCGCTACTTCCCGCGCGCGGTGCAGAAGACCTATCCGGACGCCGTCGAGCATCATCGCCTGCGGCGCGAGATCGTGGCGACGCAGCTCTCCAACGCGGTCGTCAACCGTGGCGGCCCCGGCATCGCCGTGCGGCTCGCGGCACGCACCGGCCGCTCGGTTCCGGATGTCGCCCGCGCCTATGCGCTGGCGCGCGACGTCTTCGGCATCCTCGACATCAACCGCGCCATCGATGCGCTCGATACGAAGATCGGCGGCAAGACGCAGCTCGCGCTTTACGCCGCTGCAAAGTCCCATGCCGACGAGCGGATGCTCTGGTTCCTGCGCAACATCGACTTCGCGCCGGGGCTCGCGGCGCTCGTCAAGCGCTTCCGCGACGGTGTCGCCGCGCTCGAAGCGGCGCAGGGCAAGCTGCTCTCGGCGGAAGCGAAAAGCCAACGGCGAAACGTTCTCGCCCATCTCGAGGCCGAGAAGGTCCCGGTGGAACTGGCTGCCCGCATCGTCGATATTCCGGTCGTCGCCAGCGTGCTGGATGCGACCCTGATCGCCGAACGCACCGGCATCGATGTCATCGCGGCGGCGCAGACCATCTTCGCCCTCAACGACCAGTTCGACCTGGCGGACATCCGCGCGGCGGGCGCCTCGATCCAGGTCGCGGATCCCTACGAGCGCCTCGCGCTCGACCGCGCCTTCGCGGCGGCCGACGAGGCCGTCCGCAAGATCGCGGCGGATGTGATCACCCGGCACGGCACCGGCCCGGACGGCGTCGCGCGCTGGGTCAAGGCCAAGGGCGAGGCGCTGGCGCGCACCAAGGCGGCGATCGTCTCGCTCGCGGCCGGCCAGCTCAACCAAGCCAAGCTGACGGTGCTCGGCGGCCTGCTCGGCGATCTCGCGCGGGATTGATGTTGCGCGGACAAAAGCGCCCCTCGGCTGATCCCGAGGGGTAGTTTTCAAAGCGCGAATGCGCGCCCGAGCTTATGCGAGGAATTTCGGCCTTCAGTGCCGGAAGTGCCGGAATCCAGTGAAGACCATCGCGATTCCGGCTGCATTGGCCGCGTCGATCACTTCCTGATCCCGCATCGAACCGCCCGGCTGGATGACGGCGGTGGCGCCGGCCGCGACCAGCGCCTCCAGCCCGTCCGCGAACGGGAAGAACGCGTCGGATGCCGCGACCGAACCGAAGGTGAGCGGCTTTTCGACGCCCGCCGCCTTGGCGGCCTCGGCCGCCTTCCAGGCGGCGATGCGCGCGGAATCGACACGGCTCATCTGGCCGGCGCCGATCCCCACCGTCGCCCCGCCTTTCACATAGACGATGGCGTTCGATTTGACGTGCTTTACCACGCGATAGGCGAAACGCATGTCGGATAGCTCGGCCTCGGTCGGCGCGCGCCTGGTGACGACCTTGAGGTCCATGTCGTCGACGACGGCATTGTCGCGGCTCTGCACGAGTCGGCCGCCGGCGATCGAGCGCAGCACAATGTCCTTCGCGCGTGGATCGGGCAGGCCGCCGGTAAGAAGAAGGCGGAGGTTCTTTTTCGCCTTGACGATGGCGATGGCCTCTTCCGTCGCGTCCGGCGCGATGATGACCTCGGTGAAAATCTCGGTGATGGCTTTCGCGGCCTCGGCATCGAGCGTCGCGTTGGCGGCGACGATGCCGCCGAACGCCGAGACCGGATCGCACAGAAGCGCGTGCCGATAGGCCTCGACGAGATTGGCGCCTTCCGCGACGCCGCAGGGGTTGGCGTGCTTGATGATGGCAACGGCGCTCGTCCGCTTCGGATCGAACTCCGCGACACATTCGAAGGCCGCGTCGGCATCGTTGAGGTTGTTGTAGGAAAGCGCCTTGCCCTGAACCTGCCGCGCGGTCGCGACACCCGGCCGGGCCTGCTGCGGCTTGAGCACAAGCCAGGCCTGCTGGTGCGGGTTTTCGCCATAACGCAACTCGGTCTTGCCGTCGGCTCCGCCTTGCCCGGCGAGCTGCGGGCCGTCCTTCGTCACGCCCGCGAACCATTCGGCGATGGCGCGGTCATAGGCGGCGGTATGCGCGAAAGCCTTCGCCGCCAGCGCCTGCCGGAAGGCCCGCGTCGTTTCACCGTCATGCGCATCGAGTTCGGCCAGCAGCGCGCCATAGTCGCGCGGATCGACGACAACACAGACGCCGTCGTGGTTCTTGGCGGAGGACCGCAGCATCGCCGGGCCGCCGATGTCGATGTTCTCGACGATCTCGTCGTAGGAGGCGCCGCGCGCCAGGGTCTCGCGGAACGGATAGAGATTGCCGACCAAAAGGTCGATGGGCGCGATGTCATGGGCCAGCAGCGCCGCCTCGTGCTCGGGATTGCCGCGCATCGCGAGGAGACCGCCATGCACCTTCGGGTGCAGGGTCTTCACGCGGCCGTCCATCATCTCGGGGAAGCCGGTCACCTCGGAGATGTCGAGCACCGCGATCCCGGCGTCGACGAGCGCCTTGCGCGACCCGCCCGTCGAGATCAGCGTGACGCCGCGCGCGCGCAGCGCCTCGGCCAGCTCGACAAGCCCGGTCTTGTCGAAAACCGACAGCAGGGCGCGTTGGATCGGGCGGGTATAGGCTGGCATGAGGCGCTCCGGCGAGGATCTTGGTGGAATCGGGACTTTGACGGTCAAGGCGGTTTCGGACTTTCCGTCGCGCCGATACCACAGCGTTCCCGGTCCTGCCATGCCGCAACGCAACAAAATCACGCCGGCTTCACATATTTCGCGGTTCTCACCCGCGGTAGGGGATAAGCCGCCAGGCGATTTCCGTGTTTCCCGCGACGACAACCTCGACGACGATGACCTCGGTCTCCGGCGAGGCGAAATCCTGCTCGTAGCAACGGCTCGCCTCGATCTGCAACGGCACGCCGGGCACCTCGAACAGCCACATGTCCCGCCCCGGTGCCTGATGCTGCAGGCGCAACACCACCGCGTCGCGGCGCGACAGCGGCACCGGCAACACCCGGGGATGGAGATGGAAGGCGAGTGTCAGGCGATGGCTCGGCGCCTCGTCCCGCACATCCTCGAAACGGTCGAGGCCGAGCAGGCCGCCCCCGTTCGCGAGCAATGTCAGACGGCGCTCGATCCGAATGCTCTTGGCGGCGAGGAAACCGTCATGGCCAAGCACCAGCGCGGTTCCGCCGGGCCCGGATTCGAGCCGGGGCGCGGAAAACGGCCCCTCCGAGACCGGCTCCCGAACCGGCCCGAGCAGCGCGTTGGCGTTCCACGCCAGCCGGACCAGCGGTTCGTCATCGATGAGAACGGTCGAATGCGCGGACGCCTGCCGGTAACTCGCAGCCGCCTCGCCTTCCGCCGCGTGCGGTATGCCACAGTTGACGATGAGACGATCGGACTTGGTGGAGAACTCGAAGGCCAGCGCCCCGGCACCGGCCTCGCTGCCGAAGCCCGGTTTCGGCAGCGCGCCGGCATCGGCGATCAGCAGGCCGTGCTCGTCTTCCATCCGCTCGAACCCGGCGTCCGGCGCGCGCTCGATCCGCAGGCTCTGGCCCATGCCGAACTGCAGGACCTGCGCCACAAGATCGCGGGTCACGCGGCCCGCGCCGTTGAACAGCGCAAGCCCGCCATCCGGATGCTGCATCATGCGGATGAAGGAGATCAGGCGCAGCAGCGCCGGCGACAGCAGGTCGGGCACCGCGCGCTGGCGGGCGCGGTAAAGCGCCAGCACCGGAATGAGATTGGCCGCGAGTTCGACGGCGGTTCCCGCGCTCCGGTCGCGCGGGGTCCCGTCTTCGGCGAGGCATTCGCCAAGCGCCAACAGGAGCAGCCCTTCGGCCTCGGCCAGGACACCGCGCCGATGGTCGAGCGCCAGCGCCTGGAACAGGTAGGCGATCGCCGCATCGAGCCGGATCATGCCGATCCCCGAGGTCCGCGCGATCACGCGGACCATCGCCGCATCGCGGCCGACATGAGCCATTAGGCGTCGGTAGCCGGCATGGTCCGCATTCTCCGCGAGCAGGGCGGAATGCGTGACCCAGTTGACGATACGCCGGATGACGGCCTGCGGCAGCTCCGCATCCGGCAGGTGCCAGGCCTCGCGGCGGGCCATCCACTGGATCACGAGGCTGCGCGCGCCGGCCCGCACCTCCGCCGCGCCGTTGGCTTCGAAATGGCGGAGCCAGTCGAACCCATGGAAGGCGAGGCTGAACGTCTTTCCGGGCAACGCCATGTCGAGCGGAGAGCGGCCCGCCGTGAGAAGGCTGCGGCCACCGAGCACGATCTGTCCGGCAAGAAAGTCCCCGGCGATGGACGGATCGGCGAGGTGCAGATGCGGCGGCACGTAGAGAAAGCGTGAGGCCACCTGCCGGAAGCGGCCCAGCCGGCTCCGGGCACGCCGCAGCCGGCGCGCCAGCCGGGCCGCGCGCAGACGCGCCAGCAGGCCGGGTGTTTGGCCGGTTCCGGTCGGGTCAGGCAAGGGCGGGCTCACGGCTGCGGGCGTCCATGCGGCACTATTGGTCTATCCGGCGACACGTTTCAACCGCGCCGCGAAAAAGCCGTCCACCCCGCCCCATTCGCCGAGATGGAACGGCAGCACGCGCAGGAATCCGTCCGGCGTCACCGCACCCGGATCGATGCCGAGTTCGGCGGCGACCACTGGTTCGACCACGAAATCAGACTGCCCGGCAAGCCATTCGCGCACCTGATCCTCGCCCTCCTCGGGTTCGAGCGAGCAGGTGGCATAGACGAGCCGCCCGCCGGGGCGGACCAACGTCGCGGCATGGTCGATGAGACGCCGCTGCGACCGCGCGAGACCGAGGATATCCTCGAAGTTTTTCGTCCAGGCGATTTCGGGGTGGCGTCGGATCGTGCCGGTCGCGGAGCAGGGTGCGTCGAGCAGCACGCCGTCGAAAGGCGGGGCGTCGAAAGTCGCGCCATCGGCGATGACGAGCGCGGTCGAAAGGCCGAGCCGGGCAAGGTTGTCCCTGAGCCGTTCCGCCCGCTGCGCGCTGCGCTCGACCGAGGTGACGTCCGCCCCGGTCGCCGCGAGCTGCGCGGTCTTGCCGCCAGGCGCCGCGCAGAGATCAAGGATGCGCGCCCCGGCGCCGGCGCCGAGCAGCCGCGCCGGCAGCGCGCTTGCCGCATCCTGCACCTGAAACGTACCTTCCGCGTAACCCGGCAGCGAAGGGATCGCGCTCTGGTCGGCGAGGCGGATCGACCCGGTCGGCAACAGGACGCCACCGACCGCCGCGGCGACACCGGCCGGATCGCGGAACGGCGTGAGGTCGACATGCGGCGGGCGGGTGAACATCGCTGCGATCTCGCGCACGGCCGCTTCGCCATAGGCGGCGACCCAGCGCTCGCGCAGCCATTCCGGCAGATCGTGCAGGAAAGGATCGGCAGTATCGAGGATCGCCGCCCGGTCGCGCGCGATCCGGCGGAGGACGGCGTTGGCGAGCCGCGCATAATGCAGCGCGAGGCGGTCCGACTTCACAAGCTCCACGGCCAGATCAACAGCGGCATGATCAGGCACGTCCATGAACAGGATCTGCGCCGCGCCGCTCAGGATCGCCTCGTTGAGGATGCCGGCCTCTGGCAACGCCGCCGTCTCGAGCCGGGCCGCGAGAACCTGCCGCAGCGTGCCCATCCGCCGGAAGGTGACGGTGGCGATGGCGCGCGCCAGCGCGAGATCGGCCGGTTCGAGCGCGACGTTCCGGTCCTGCGCAAGATACAAGGCCTCGTCGAGCGAGCGCCGTTCGGCCATCGCGCGGCGGATGGCGCGCGCCGCCAGCGCCCGAGCGGCAAGGCCCGGGATGGCGGCGGTCTTTCGATGTCCGGCGGGTTTGCGCGGCACGGGCGATCCTTGGAATGCGATTTCTGCGCGGCTCAGGGGGCGAGATCGGCCGGAAGATCCTCCGGCGTGAAATCCTTGAGCCCGAGGTGGCCGAGGAAGTCGCTCATAGCCGAAGGAAGCGGCGCCGTCACCTCCACCGGCGGTCCGCCCCGCGCCGGGATGCGGATGCGCGCGGCATGAAGCTGGAGATGCCGGCTCGCCGCCATGGCCCGGTCGCCGCCATAAACCTTGTCGCCCGCGATCGGCCAGCCCATCGCCGCACAATGCACGCGAAGCTGATGGGTGCGTCCCGTCTCCGGCTGGAGCGCGAGAAACGAGAGCCCGCCGCGCGAGGCGAGGACGCGATAGCGCGTGAACGATGGGTCACCGGCTGGATCGACCTTCATCCACCATGACCGCTTGTCATGACTGCGGCGGGCAAGCGGCAGATCAATGCGGCCGCTGGCCTCCGCCGGAACCCCACAACAGAGCGCGACATAGACCTTGCGGACGCGCCCGTCGGCAAACATCGCGCCAAGGCGCTTGAGCGCGGCGCGATTTCGGCCCAACACCAGACAACCGCTCGTCTCCCGGTCGAGCCGATGCGCGAGCTGTGGTGGTTCGGGCGCCTCGAACTGCAGGGCGGGGAAAAAAGCGTCGAGCGTCTCGCCGCCCTTCGGACCCTTGTGGACCGCGATGCCAGCCGGCTTGTCGAGCACGATCATGTCGGCGTCGCGATAAAGGATGCGGGCGCGGATATCGGCTTCGCTGAACGTCATGCTGCTCTATGGCACGGCGCGCGCCGCTGCGCTATCCTTGCCATATGAGCGACGAAACTCCCCTAGCACCGCCTGTGAAAGCGCTTTCCGATGCCGCCCGGCGGGCATTGGCCGAAGCCGCCGAACGCCGCGCCGTGCAGGAAGCGCGCGAGGCGGAACTTGCCCGTATCCGCGAGGTCAAAGGCCGGGGCGGCAAGGACCCCGTGCGTTACGAGGACTGGGAAGTCAAAGGCATCGCGACGGATTTCTAGCCGTCCGGGCCGAAAAGTGGAAACCGGTTTTCGGCACGAAGGACGGCCAGAGAGCAACTTGCCGGGCCGAAAAGTGGAAACCGGTTTTCGGCACGAAGGACGGCCGGCAACCCCTCACCGCACCACGTGAACCCGCGCGCCGACGTGCACCCGCTGATAGAGATCGAGGATATCCTCGTCGAGCATCCGGATGCAGCCGAACGAGGCGTAGCGGCCGATGGAGGCGCGCATCGAGGGCGAGGTGCCGTGGATCGCGTATTCGCCCGGCGCGATAGTCAGCGCCGCCGCGCCCATCGGGTTGTTGGAAGCGCCGCCGGGGATGTAATCCGGGATCGAGGGCTTGGCGCGCTTCACTTCCGCCGGCGGCGCCCAAGCGGGCTGCATGTGCTTGCCATCGATCACGCGCGTGCCGAACCATTGCCGGCCCGGCATGCCGACCGCGACCCGATAGCGGATCGCCGTGCCGTTGCCCTGCACGAAATATAGCATTCGCTGGCTGGTCGAGACCACGACATCGCCGGCCGGGTAGCCCTGCGGCAGGGAAATCATCTCGCGCGCCGCGCTCTCCCGCACCGCGCCAAACGGCGGCCCGAAGGCCGCGATGGACAGAAAACCGCGTCTCGAAATCGTCATGCTTCACCTCGCCGGGCTTGATTACGAGGGTTAAACATTTCCGACCGGTTTCGCGGCTGTGTCTTTTTGGCAGTAGCGTTAAGCGGAGATTAAACCCCTGTTTTCATGTAACTATGTCATCTTGGCAGAAGAACTGTGTTGGTACTGCAACACCGGATTTTCTGCGTGTATTCTCTTGATCTAAGTCAAATCGCACCCCTTGCCGGCAGCGCAGGGTCCGTCCAAGCGTTGGCCTTCACGAGGGCGGCCGCGCCGCATTACTGGGGGCTTCAAGATGACCAAGCATTTCTTCCGCAACCTCACGATCGCGGGGCTCATGGCCGGTGGCAGCACCATGGCGATGACCGCGGGCGCGACCGCCGCCGACCTTGGCGAAAAGGTCGTCAAGCCGGGCCTGCCGGTGATGACGGCGTTCAACCCGTGGATGATCCGCGTTCGCGGCATCGGCGTCATTCCCGGCGGATCGAACCGCGTGACGCTTGGTGGCGCTGGTATCGCCGGCGCGAAGGTCGATATGACGGATTCCATCGTTCCGGAACTCGACATCACCTACTTCTTCACGCCGAACATCGCCGCCGAACTCATCCTCGGCACGACGCCGCATACGGCGAAGGGCAAGGGCGCGATCGCCGGTCTCGGCACGCTGGGCAAGGCCTGGCTGCTGCCGCCGACGCTCACCCTCCAGTATCACTTCACCAATTTCGGCGCCTTCAAGCCCTATATCGGTGCCGGCGTGAACTACACGCTGTTCTACGGTGAGGAACATGGCGCTCTGAACCAGTTCAAGGTCGATCATGCCGCCGGCCTCGCTGTGCAGGTCGGTTTCGACTACATGCTCAACAAGAACTGGGGCATCAACTTCGACGTGAAGAAGCTTTACCTGCGCACCACGGCGCGCGGCAACCTGCCCGGCGGCCCCGTCAGGGCCAAGATGCACCTCGATCCGTGGATCATCGGCGCGGGCGTGACCTACAAGTTCTGACCAGCCTCATTCCACTGGTCGGATGACTGACGCCGCCGGGCAACCGGCGGCTTTTTATTTTCCGGTATCTCGATCCGGCCCGCCTTGGAGGCGGAGCGACGCCGTGGGTTCGATCGCACCGTCTTGCCATCGGCACGGGCGCCATGTTCAACCTAGCAGCCGGTCCCCGAGCATAGCCGAACGCAAAGTCCGCGCTACTTCCCGGGTCTCGAAGCCTGAAGCCGGAGAAGATCATGGACGGCCCCGACAGGACATTGCGCGCGAGCCGGAACCTGATCCGCCTTCTCGGCGAGGCGTTTCCGCTCGGCATTCCGGTCGAGTTTCCGGACGGCAGCACGATCCTGCTCGGCGAGGCCCTGCGCCACCCGACGCTGCGGCTGCACCTGCGCGACGCCGGGTTCCTGCCGAGCCTGATCCGCCGACCGCGGCTCGACACCCTGCTGAAGGGCTATGCGAGCGGCGCCGTCGATCTCTCGGGCGGCACCTTCATCGATGTCGCCGCGCTCCGTCCCTCCGAAAAGCCGAAAGCCGTCCTGAAACGGGTGGGGCTCGCACGCCTCCTCAAGGCGGCGCTGCCGGTCGCGATCGGCAAGGGCATGCAGCCCGGCAGCGGCTTCGACGGGCAGGGACGACCGCTCGCCCGCGCGGCCGCCAAGGAGAATGCCGCCGACATTCCGTTCCACTACGACCTCTCGAACGACTTCTATCGGCTCTTCCTCGACGCGCGCATGGTCTACACCTGCGCCTATTTCGCCGCATGGCACGACGACATCGACCGGGCGCAGGCCGACAAGATCGAGATGATCTGCCGCAAGCTGCGCCTGAAACCCGGCGAAACCCTGCTCGACATCGGCTGCGGCTGGGGCGCGCTGCTGATCCATGCCGCAAAACGCTATGGCGTGAACGGTCACGGCGTCACGCTCTCGCCGGCCCAGATCGAGGAAGGCCGGCGGCGGGTCGAAGAGGCCGGGGTCGGGCATCTCGTGACGCTCGAACTCAAGCCCTACGAGGAGATGCAGGGCCAGTTCGACAAGATCGCCTCGATCGGCATGTACGAGCACGTCGGCTTCAAGGCACACGAGACTTATTTCTCGGCCGTGAACCGCCTGCTCAAGCCCGGCGGGCTCTATCTCCATCACGCCATCACCCGGCGCGGCCGCAAAAGCGAGCGAGCGTTCCACCGCATGCGGCCGGAATACAAGGCGATGACCTCGTATATCTTTCCCGGCGGCGAGGTCGACCATATCGGCCACTCGACGACCATGCTGGAAGCACACGGTTTCGAGGTACACGATGTCGAGGGCTGGCGGGAGCATTATTCCCGCACCTGCCGGCTCTGGTGCGAACGCCTCCACGCCCATCGCGCCGAGGCCGAGGCGATGATCGGCCCCGAGCGCACGCGCATCTGGCTCGCCTATCTCGCCGGTGTCTCGCTCGCCTTCGGGCGCGGCTCGCTCAGCCTGTTCCAGACGCTTGCGTCAAAGAAAAAGCGCGAGGGGGATCGCCTCGCGCTCAATGTTCCGCCCAGCCGGGCGGATCTGTATCGCTGATCCGCTGTCGTGGCGGGCGATCAGCCCCGCTTGTTCTGGCGGTTCTCGATCAGGTCGTCGACGACCGATGGATCGGCCAGCGTCGAGGTGTCGCCGAGCGAACCGAAATCGTCCTCGGCGATCTTGCGCAGGATGCGGCGCATGATCTTGCCCGAGCGCGTCTTCGGCAGGCCGGGCGCGAACTGGATCTTGTCCGGCGTCGCAATCGGGCCGATCTCGTTGCGGACGGTGGTGATGAGCGCCTTCCGGAGGTCGTCGCTCGGCTGGAGGCCGTTCATCAACGTCACATAGGCATAGATGCCCTGCCCCTTGATGTCGTGCGGATAGCCGACCACGGCCGCCTCGGACACCGATTCATGCGCGACGAGCGCGCTCTCGACTTCGGCCGTGCCCATCCGGTGACCGGAAACGTTGATGACGTCATCGACGCGGCCGGTGATCCAGTAATAGCCATCGGCGTCGCGCCGGCAGCCGTCACCCGTGAAATACTTGTTCGGATAGGTGGAGAAATAGGTCTCCATGAAGCGCTTGTGGTCGCCATAGACCGTGCGCATCTGGCCCGGCCAGGAATCGGCGATCACGAGATTGCCCTCGGTCGCGCCCTCGAGCACCTTGCCCTCGGCATCGACGATCTCGGGGCGGACACCGAAGAATGGCCGCGTTGCCGAGCCCGGCTTGAGCTTGGTCGCGCCCGGCAGCGGCGTGATGAGGATGCCGCCGGTCTCGGTCTGCCACCAGGTATCGACGATCGGGCAGCGATGATCGCCGACCACGCGATGATACCATTCCCAGGCTTCCGGGTTGATCGGCTCGCCGACCGAACCGAGCAGGCGGAGCGAAGCGCGCGAGGTCTTCTTCACCATCTCCTCGCCGGCACCCATCAACGAACGAATCGCGGTCGGCGCGGTGTAGAAGGTATTGACCTTGTGCTTGTCGATCACTTCCCAGAACCGGGCCATCGACGGGTAGTTCGGAACACCCTCGAACATCAGCGTCGTCGCGCCGTTGGCGAGCGGACCGTAGACAATGTAGCTATGGCCCGTGACCCAGCCGACGTCGGCCGTGCACCAGTAGATGTCGCCGTCATGATAGTCGAAGACATACTGGTGCGTCATCGAGGCGTAGACGAGATAGCCGCCGGTGGTGTGGAGCACGCCCTTGGGCTTGCCGGTCGAACCCGAGGTGTAAAGCAGGAACAGTGGATCTTCCGCATTCATCTCGACCGGCGGGCAATGGTCCGAGACCTTGGCCGCTTCCTCGTGATACCAGACGTCGCGCCCCGGCTGCATGGTGACGTGCCCGCCGGTGTGTTTGACGACGATCACCTTCTCGAGCGCCGGGTGGACCTTGTTGGCCGCGACATCGACGTTCTTCTTGAGGTGAACCGCCTTGCCGCCGCGCAGACCTTCGTCCGCGGTGATGACGATCTTGGAGTCGCAATCCTCGATGCGGCCCGAAATCGCATCCGGGGAGAAGCCGCCGAACACGATCGAGTGCACCGCGCCGATGCGGGTGCAGGCCAGCATCGCATAGGCGGCCTCGAGGATCATCGGCAGGTAGATGGTGACGCGGTCGCCCTTCTTGACGCCATTGGCCTTGAGCACGTTCGCCATGCGGCACACCTCGCGGTGCAGTTCCGCGTAGGTGACGGACTTCGAGTTCTTCGGGTCGTCCCCCTCCCAGATGATGGCAACCTGATTGCCGCGCTTGGCGAGATGGCGGTCGACGCAATTGTACGAGACGTTGGTGGTGCCGTCCTCGAACCATTTGATCGAGACGTCGCCGGGTGCGTAGGAGACGTTCTTGACCTTGGTGTAGGGCTTGAACCAATCGATCCGCTTGCCCTCCTCGCGCCAGAAACCCTCGGGATCCTTCACCGAGGCTTCGTATTTCGCGTTATAGGCCGCGTTGTCGACATAGGCGCGCTTCTGCCACTCGGCACTGACGTCATAAACCGTCTCGGACATTTCACTCTCCCAAACTGCGACCGTTACGCTCGTTGACCCTCAAACGCGGGGCCTGATCTGTTTGGTTCGTTGTATCCGATCCACGATGGCCGGAAAAGACCGGCCGCTCTTGGCAATTGGACGAACGCGATGCGGGGCCGCCCGGCCTAGCGATCCGGGAGGCCGGCCATCCGGTTGATCCGCGCCCATTCCTCGTCGGTCACCGGCTGCACCGAGAGCCGCATGCAGGTGACGAGGCTCATCCTGGCAAGCTCCGGTGTCGCCTTGATCTCCTTGAGCGAGATCGGGCGCGGCAACGGCTTCACGGCCGCGAAATCGACCCAGACCCAGGGCTCCCCGGGGTTGGCGGTGGGATCGGGATAGGCCTCGCGGATCACCTCGACAATGCCGACAATCTCCAGCCCCTCGTTGGAATGGTAGAAGAAGCCGGTCTCGCCCTTCTTCATCTTCATCATGTTGAGCTTGGCGAGGTGGTTACGGACACCGTCCCAGTGTGTGCCCTTCGGGCCGGCTTTCACCTGCTGGTCCCACGACCACTTGAACGGTTCGGATTTCACCAGCCAATGCGCCATGTCGTCATTCCCCCTTCAGCGGCCGCGTCATCAACTCGCGCACCGCGTCCCTGACCTGTAACTGCCCGTCGAGAACAGCGGCGACCGCCGCGACGATCGGCATCTCGATCTTTCTTTGTAGGGCCATCTCCGCGAGAATCGAGGCAGTGAACGCCCCTTCTGCGAGCTTGCCGCCGGGATTGGCCTCGGCTGGCGCGAGCCCCTGCCCGAGCGCGATGCCGAGCGAATAATTGCGCGACTGCGTGGAACTCGCGGTCAGCACCAGATCACCGAGGCCGGAGAGCCCCATCAGCGTTTCGCCGCGCCCGCCGGCCACCTCGGCGAAGCGCCGCAGTTCCGCAAAGCCGCGCGCGATCATCGCCGCGCGCGCACTCTCGCCGAGCCCCATGCCGGCGACGATCCCCGCCGCGATCGCCAGCACGTTCTTCGCCGCCCCGCCGATCTCGACCCCGCGCACATCGGAGGTGTGATAGAGCCGCAGGCTCGGCGAAGAGAGTCTCTGCGCCAGCCTTTCGGCTTCCTCAGCGTCGCCCATCGCGAGGCTGATCGCGGTGGGAAGGCCGCGCGCGACATCGCTGGCGAAGGACGGGCCGGAAAGAACGCCCAGCCGCCGGGCGCCTGAGGAGTCCCCAAGCGAATCACGCAGGATCTCGGTGACGAAATACCCCGTCTTGCGCTCGATGCCCTTGGCCGCCGACAGGATCGCGGATTGGTTCGGAACATGGCTCGCCGCCTGTCCGGCAACTTCCCAGAGTTGCTGGGTCGGGATCGCCATGACGACGATCTCCGCCCGGCAGGCGCGGGCAAGGTCGGCCGTCGGCGCGACGCGCTCGTCGAGGTCGACGCCGGGCAGCACCTCGCCGCAGCGTCCGGTCGTTTCCATCGCCGCCATCTTCTGGCGATCGCGCCCCCAGAGCGTGACGTTGCACCCGGCGCGGGCGAAGGCGAGCGCCAGCGCCGTGCCCCAGGCCCCTGCTCCGAGAACCGCTACCCCCTCAGCGCCCATCGTTCCCCTAACCCTCGTCCTTTACGCTCGCGCGCCCGGCTTCGCGCGTGTTTCGTCAAGCGGCCAGCGCGGACGCGCTGCCGCGTCGAGATTGTCGCTGAACCCGCGCCACAGCCGCTCGATCCCCGCCCAGGCGATCATCGCGCCGTTGTCGGTGCAGAGCTTCGGCGGCGGCACGACGAGCCGCAGCCCGGCCTCGGTTGCCGAACGTTGCAGCGCGTGCCGGATCGCGCGGTTGGCGCCGACACCGCCCGCGACCACCAGCGCCGAGGGCTGACCGATCTCGCGGCGGAAGGCCCGGATCGCCACCCGCGTCCGGTCGATCACGCAATCGACGATCGCCGCCTGGAACGAAGCGCAGAGATCGGCGACATCCTGATCGTTGAGCGGCTGGATCGCCTCGGCCGCAAGCCGTACCGCCGTCTTGAGGCCGGAGAGCGAGAAATCCGGCTCCGGGCGGCCGAACAGCGGGCGCGGCAGCGCGAAACGCTCGGGATCGCCGTCCCGCGCCGCGATCTCGACCGCGGGCCCGCCAGGAAAACCAAGGCTGAGCATCTTAGCGACTTTATCGAAGGCTTCGCCGATCGCATCGTCGATCGTCGTGCCGAGCCGGTGGTAGTCGCCGACATCGCGCACCGCGACCAACTGGCTGTGCCCGCCGGAGACGAGCAACAGCAGGTAGGGAAACGGCACATTGTCGGTGAGGCGCGGGGTCAGCGCATGCGCTTCAAGATGGTTGATGGCGAGCAGCGGCTTGCCGATCCCGAGCGCGATCGCCTTCGCGGTCGTCAGCCCCACCAGCACGCCGCCGATCAGCCCCGGCCCGGCCGCGGCAGCGACGCCGTCGAGCGCATCGAACCCGATCCCGGCCTCCACCATCGCATCGCGCACCATGCGGTCGAGGACTTCCACATGCGCACGGGCCGCGATCTCGGGTACCACGCCGCCGAAGGGCCGGTGTTCCTCGATCTGCGAACGGATGCGGTTGGAAAGGATGGTCCGCGTCCCGTCCGCCTCCAGCCGGACGACGGCCGCCGAGGTCTCGTCGCAGGTGGTTTCCAGACCGAGGACATGCATCATGGCGCGCCGATTACCCCTCGCGGTTCCGCCGGACTTGATTCCAGACAACGATCCCGCCTTGTTGAACATGCCATAGCGCGATAGACGCTTTTCCGAAATGGGGACCGGCGGATTATCCTGACCTGTCCCTGCCTGCGAATTCGAGGCAGAATATGGCAAACGAGCGACCCTTGCTGGCGATCGGCACGCGCGGAAGCCCGCTGGCGCTGGCGCAGGCGCGGATGACGGCGGCGGCGCTGGCCGAAGCCGGTGGCGTTCCGGTCGAGGAGATCGCCATCGAGGTGATCTCGACGACCGGCGACCGCACGCAGGATCGCCCGCTCTCCGAAATCGGCGGCAAGGGCCTCTTCACCAAGGAAATCGACCATGCCCAGCTCGACGGCCGGGTCGATGTCGCGGTGCATTCCTCGAAGGATCTGCCGACCGCGCTGCCGGACGGGCTCGTGATCGCCGGCTTCCTGCCGCGCGAGGATGTGCGCGACGCCCTGATCGCGCCGCGATACCGGACGCTCGACAGTCTTCCGGCCGGTGCGCGCGTCGGCACGGTTTCGCTGCGCCGGCAGGCGCTGGTGCGGCAGCTGCGCCCCGATCTCCGGGTCGAAGCGCTGCGCGGCAATGTCGAGACGCGGCTCAATCGCGCCCGGACCGGCGATTTCGAGGCCGTCATTCTCGCCATGGCGGGCCTGAAGCGGCTCGGCCTCGACGGCGAGGTGACCGAGGCACTCGACCCGATCCGCTTCATCCCGGCGGTGGGTCAGGGCGCGATCGCGCTCGTCACCCGCGCGGACGACACGAAGAGCCGCGATCTGATCGCCCGTTTCGCCCATCACGCGACTGCCGTGGAACTCGCGGCCGAACGCGCCTTCCTTGCGGTGCTCGACGGTTCCTGCCGCACGCCGATCGGCGGCAATGCCCGTTATGAAAACGGCCGGATTCGCTTCCGCGGCATCGTGCTGACCCCGGATGGCACGGCCGCCCATGCGATCGAAGCCGAAGCGCCCGAAGCCGAGGCCGAAACGCTTGGCGCGGCGCTCGGCCATCAGCTCCGCGAGCGGATGGGGCCGGGTTTTCTCGACGTCAAACCCGGTGCCTGACATGGCGACCCCTCCGGCCCGCGTCCTCGTCACCCGCCATGCACCGGAGGCCGAGGAAACCGCCAGCCGGCTTCGTGATCTCGGGTTCGCACCGGTGATATCGCCGGTGCGACGCCTGATACCGCTGAACCCGCCTCCCGTTACCGGCGTCTTCGACGGGTTGATCGTCACCAGCCGGAACGCACTGCACGCCGGCGTGCGATTGCCGGAGCAACTGCTGGCTCGACCCGTGTTCTGCGTCGGCGATCGCACGGCGGATGAAGCCCGGAATGCCGGCTTCCGGAATATCGTTGTTGGCGACGGAGACGCCCCGGCGTTGGTGGACGCCATCGCGGCGAGAATGCCCGCGGGCGCCCGGCTGCTCTATCTCGCGGGAGAACCGCGTCGCGAGGCGATCGAGGCCGATCTTGCCCACCTCGGCTATCGTCTCGAAACCTGCCTCACCTATCGGATGGCGCGCGCCGACGGCCTGACCGGGGATGCCATCGACGCGCTTCGTTCAGGCACGCTTGCCGCGATCCTGCATTTCTCGGCCGAATCGGCGCGCGACTGTCTCGACCTTGCCGCATCCACCGGGCTGGCGGCGGAGATCGCCCGCGTGTGGCACTTCTGCCTGTCGCTGCGGGTCGCCGAGGCGGTCCGGATGCGGGAAATCGCGCCCGCGCGCATCCGCATCGCCGAAAGCCCCGATCAGGCGAGCCTTCTTGCCTTGCTTCGCACGCATTTGACGACCTAAGTCAACGCACCCTGATTTGCTTTCAGGATAACGACAATGGCATAGTCGCCCCGGCCTTGCCGGAGCGGGCGCGATAGTTTGCGATTTGGCGCTCACGATTGGGAAATACGGAATGTCTGGGAAATCGGAAGCGGAAACGAAATCCACGCGCGGGAAAGACAAGAAGGCAGCGCCGGCCATCGACCTTGCGCCCGACGAGGTGAAGGAAATCGCCGAGGAAATCCGCCCCGAACCAGCCACAGAAACCAAAGGCGTTCCGGAGCCCGAACACGAGGTCACGTCCGCCGGCCCGGACGAACCAGCTCTCCCGCCGCAAGATCTTCCGCCCCCCGCGCCGTCCGGCCCGAAACTCGCCAGCCCGAAGCTCGTGCCGGGGTTGATCGGCCTTGTCGCTGGGCTCATCGGCGGGTTCGGCGCCTACCAGTTCGGCGAAGCGCTGCTGCCGCGCAAGGCGTCGTCCACCGATACCGGAATCACGACCCGCCTCGGTGCGCTCGAACAGCGCCTGACCTCGGCGGCGGGCGCGGCCCCGGCAACGCTGATCGCCCGGCTGGAGAAGGCCGAATCGCTGCTCTCCGAGGCCGGCAAGCGTGAGGAAGCGCTGCGCGGCGAGATCGGCAGGCTCGGACAGGCGCTCGCCGCAGAAGCCGCCGAGCGCAAGAAGGCGATCGAAGCCGCCGCCACGCGGGCCGGGCAGGCGGTGGGCCTCGCGAGCACGCCGGCGGCACCCGCCGAGATCGAAGGGCTGAAATCGCGCCTCGGCTCGGTCGAGGATGCCGCCAAAACACTGCCGGAAGCGGTTTCCAGTCTCGGCAACCAGCTCAAGGCCGTCACGCCGCGTGTCGAAACGGTCTCCAAGGAGGTCGCGACGCTGTCCGGCAAGGTCGACAAGATGGCCGCGCAGGAAAAACTCGGCGCCGCGCAGGCACGGCTCGCGGCGGCGACCCTGCTTGAGGATGCTTTCGGTGCCGGCCGGCCGCTCGGCGAGCCGGTCGGCCTTCTGAAGAACCTCGGCGTCGCGGCGCCCGATCTGGCCGCCTTCGCACCTTATCTCGATACATCGGCGCCGGATGCGGCGCGGCTTCTCGCCGATCTGCGCGCGCTCAAGCCCAAGGCCGCCCCGTCGGAAGCCAAGCCGGGCCTTTTCGACCGGCTCAAGGCCGGCGCCACGTCGCTGGTCGAGATCCGCAAGACCGGCACCGTCACCGGCACCGACGATGCCTCGCATATCCAGCGGGCGGAACTCGCACTCCAGCGCGGCGATATCGGCACCGCAGCGGCGCTGATCGTGCGTCTCTCGGCCGCGAACGCGCCCGTCTACGCCGAATGGCGCACCCGCGCCGAGCAGCGCGCCCGGGCAACCGAGGCAGTCGCTGCGCAGAAGAAGGCGGCGCTCGCCAATCTCGCGGCCGCCGCGGCGAAGTGAAGGACAACCGGGACAACCAACAATGATCAAACTGGTCGCGTTCTTCCTCCTTCTTCTCGCGTTTGCCTTCGGCTTCTCGACGCTCGCAGACACTCCCGGCCATTTCCTCCTGCAATGGGGCGAGACCGAATATCGCGTCTCGCTGATCACCGGCGTCGTCGCGCTGGCCGCGTTCACGCTCGCCTTCATGATCCTCTGGTCGCTGTTCCGGCTGATCTTCCGCCTGCCCGGCATTCTCGGCTTCGCGAACCGGATGCGCCGGCAGGCGAAAGGCCAGCAGGCGGTCTCACGCGGGCTCGTGGCGATCGGCACAGGCGACAGCCGCCTCGCCCAGCGTTACGCGCAGGAATCGATGCGCCTTCTGGGGAGCGAACCCCTGCCCCTGTTGCTCAAGGCGCAGGCTGCCCAGCTCGCCGGTGACGCCAAGGGGGCGGAAGACGCGTTCCGCACGATGCTCGACGAACCGGAGACGCGCTCGCTCGGCCTGCGCGGGCTCTACGTCGAGGCCGAACGCCGCAACGATGCCGCCACCGCGCGGCTCCTCGCCGAGCAGGCGCTCGACCGCACCCCCGATGCCGCCTGGGCGAGCGAGGCCATGCTCGGCTTCAAGGCTGCAGAGCAGGACTGGCGCGGCGCAATCGCGCTCGTCGACCAGAACATCTCCCGCCGTCTCGTCGGCAAGAGCGAGGGTCGCGCCCAGCGCGCCATTCTGCTGGCGGCAGCGGCGCAGCAGGCCTCGGAGGCCAATCCTGACGAGGCGCTGGCGCTGGCGCAGGAGGCCCTGCGTAGCACGCCCGGTCTCGTGCCGGCAGCGACGATCGCTGCCCGCCGCATCTCCGCCAAGGGCGATTATGCGCGCGCCTCCAAGATCATCGAGGCCGCCTGGAAGGAAAACCCGCATCCCGACCTCGCGGAAGCCTATCTCAATGTCCGCCACGGCGATTCCGCGCTCGATCGCCTGAAGCGCGCTCGTCATCTGCAAAAACTAACCCCGGCAGCCCGCGAGGCTCGCTTCGCGATCGCACGGGCCGCGCTCGATGCCCGCGAGTTCGGTGCCGCGCGCGAGGCGCTCGAGGCGCTGGTTCTCGCCAAGCCCACCGTCCGCGCCTGCCTGATGATGGCGGAACTGGAGGAGCTCGAATCGGGCAATCAGGGCCTCGTCCGCGCCTGGCTCGCCCGCGCCTCCCGCGCACCGCGCGAACCCGAGTGGGTGGCCGACGGCGTGGTTTCGGCGGATTGGAGCCCCGTCTCGCCGGTCACAGGCCGGATCGGCGCCTTCGAATGGCGGGACCCTCCACAGGCGAGCGAGGATCACCTCCGGGCGCGGATCGATGCCGACCGCTTCGAGACCCTTCCGGAAATCGCGGCATCGGCTGAGCCCCCGGCCGAATTGCAACCCGATCCCGTTGCAGCCTCGGCCCCGGCGGAAGCGGAGCCGGCGATGCCGCCGGTTGCGCAAGACCCTCTTCCTGAGGATGCGAAGGCGGACGAACCCTTCCGCCCGATTATCCCGGACGATCCCGGCCCGCCCTCCGGCCCGGCCACCGAGAAGCGCGGATTCCGCCTTTTCAGCTGATCCGTCGACCTGCCGGGTGCTCGCGCGGAGAGAAATTTGCCCTTGCCGCTTGCACGCCACGGCAAGACCCGGTATTGGCGGGCTTCCACTGCCGCAATAGCTCAGCTGGTAGAGCACGTCATTCGTAATGATGGGGTCGGGGGTTCGATTCCCTCTTGCGGCACCACTTTCCCTTCCACAGATGTTCGTTGCCGTCCGCAAACGTCTGAAAATTCTAGTTAAATCAAGAATTTTACGTCCAATGGCGTTCGCAAGCATCCATTTTCGTACGCTTGAAGCCAACGGTTTTGTTGGTATCGTTGTTGGTCTCGGAGCCCATACCAACAGGGCGATACCAACAGCCGGATACCAACATGGCGCTTACGGACCTCGCGATTCGCTCTGCCAAGCCGACAAACTCGCTCCAAAAAATGTCCGATGGCGAGGGATTGCAGCTCTGGGTTCAGCCGAACGGCTCCAAGCTTTGGCGGATGGCCTACCGCTTTGCAGGGAAACAGAAGTCGCTCGCATTCGGAACCTACCCCACCGTCAGCCTCGCGGATGCGCGAAAGAGGCGTGACGATGCTAAGGCCCTGCTGGTCTCTGGCATCGATCCGAGCCAACAGAAGCGCCTCGACAAAGTTACCAAGGCCATCAGCCACGCCACGACCTTCCGTTTGGTCGCGGAGGAGTATCTCGACAAGCAGAAGCGTGAGGGGCGTTCCGAGTCCACACTCGCCAAAAACCGCTATTTGCTGGAGCAGGCGTTCCCGGCCATAGGCGAACGGCCGGTCGCGGAAATCAAAGCGGCAGAGGTGCTGGCCATTCTCAAGCATCTTGAAAAACGCGGAACGCTAGAGACCGCAAAGCGCGTCCGCGCGACGATCGGAGCGGTGTTCAACCATGCAATCTCCACCTTGCGAGCGGAACAGAATCCAACAACCGCACTTACGGGAGCGATCATCGCCCCGAAGGTGAAGCATCGCGCGGCAATCCTTGATCCCACCGAGTTGGGAGCCTTCCTGAGGGCCGTGGATCAATTCGATGGGCAGCCGACAACGGTTGCCGCCCTTCGACTCTTGCCGATGGTCTTCACGCGCCCCGGTGAACTGCGCATGGCCGAATGGCGCGAGTTCGATCTTCAGGGTGCGCGCTGGGTCATTCCCGCCAAGCGAACCAAGATGCGGCGCGAGCATGAAGTGCCCTTGGCCACTCAAGCCATCGCCATTTTGAAGGATCTTCACGCGCTCACGGGCAAGGGAACGCTTGTGTTTCCCGGCCTCCGCACGGTGCAGCGCCCTATCTCGGAAAACACCCTCAACGCGTCCATGCGACGGATGGGCTATTCGAACGAAACCGTCACGGCACACGGTTTCCGCGCAACCGCCTCCACGCTTCTCAACCAGTCCGGTAAATTTTCACCAGATGCCATCGAACGTGCGCTGGCGCACCAAGACCCCGATTCCGTTCGCCGCGCCTACAATCGCGGAGCCTATTGGAAGGAACGCGTGGAGATGGCGCAATGGTGGGCGGATTATCTTGATCGACTTAGGAAAGGCGGTGAGGTCTTAGCTTTTCCGATGCTGAGCAAAGGGAACCCTTGAAAGCTCAGCGCAATCCACCGCGTGCAATCTATTGGAGAAAAAGTGAGCCCCGACGACTGGAATGGCGACCTCGAAGATTACGTCGAAACCGTCTTGGACAGGTTTGCCGCCACGCTTGGCATGGATGCCGAAGATGCTCGTCGGGAAGCCCTAAGCGAACGACTTCTGCTGGCGCTTGAAAGGCGGCGCTTCCATCAAAAATTAGCAAGCTTAAATTTTTCGAGGTCTGAGACCGAAAAATTCTTCAGCGATGCGCGTCGCGCTCAAGCCCTTATCGTTACGCTTCGCCAATCACCGGTGTGGTCTTGGTTGCATTCGAAGTACGGAGTTATCCCGGTTCAAAATGATTACCTAGAAAGGATGCTTCAACATATCGCCAATTATGATCAAGAGATCCGCAGGTTTGAAGCCAATCATCCACATGCGTTTCACGCTCGCAACCTTATGAAGGGCATCGACGCAAGCGGCAATAATTTACTTATACTGGACGACCTCCCCCGGATTTACGCTGTTTTTGGGGGCGAAGTTAAGCTTAAAAGCGAGTTAAACGATTACACTCTCCCAGATATTGCTGGACGATTTAATGATACATCTTCTTTCATTACTTTCCTGATAAAAGCTCTAGAGGTGTTGTGCATCTCAAACAATGGTGTTGAGTGGACCACAGAATCGCTTGTGCAGCGAATGAAGCGCGCTAGGGACGATCGCCCAAAAAAATCTTAGAGTCAGTCCACATCGCAATCCGATTAGATGCGCCATGCCTGCGTCCAACTTTTTCCAAGGAGGAACAACGCGGCATGACCCCTATTTTCCATTCGATCCCGGAACTCCGCCGGTCGCTCGGCATCTGCCGGAGCAAGCTGTATCTTGAGATTGCTGCCGGCAATCTGAAGGTGACCAAATTCGGTCGCCGCACGCTCGTGCATCGCGACGATCTCGCTGCCTTCGTCGGGCGCATCCGCAAGGATGACAAGCCCGCTGGGCAGACGAACTAGCAGTCACCCTCTGCAATCTTCGAGAACGGGTCGCGGCTCTTGCCGCCACCCATCGTCGCGCCCGGACGACTAGCAGGGCGCATCCGCAGGTGTCGGTCCAAAACGGCAGGCCTGCGGAGGTCCTGGTTACTGTGGGATCCCCCTGAAGCCAACGTAGGCCAAAGGCGCAAGCGAGGGGGCGGTGCGAGGGAAAGCATCGAAAAATAGGCGCCAAAGCTGCGGGACACCCTCGTTCCCGGAGCCCCATCTGCGACGTCGGCTCCGTCCAACGCAAGGCAGGTGTGGTCGGCCGATCCCGTCTTGAATCTTTTTCAGGGCGGGATTGGTCGGCCATTCCCACAGCTCAGTCTCACCATCCAACGCATGAGGCAAAATATGATCTGGCTCATTCACACCGATCACACTTTCGAGTCATTCCGTCCTGCTTTGTACGCCAAGTCGAACAACACCTACGTCAGCGGCTACCTTGGCGGGCGTATTCGGATCATGACGCTTGGATCGCTTGCCGATACTGCGGAAACGTTCCAGGTCGCGTCCTGCGATCTTGTCTGGGCGGCCAATGTTGAGCGGTACAAACGCGATTGGACTTGCTCGCCTTTTCAGATCGATCCGCGGGAACGGTCGCAACTCGAGCTGCGTGCGGAGCAGGAATCTCGCCTGCTGTGTAAGCGCAAGAAGCAGTAATCGATTTGCCAAAGCGAGGGCGCGTTCCGGGACGGGAGCCGCCCTTTTTCATGTGCGGGGTGCCTTGTCATTTTTCTGATAATCGAGACCGAAACGCGTTCGATGCGGGCTTTATCATTTTTCTGATAAGCCCTTGCAGCTCAGTTGAAGCACTGGTGCGCCGCTTGGCGCGCTGAAGCCTCACCAATTCCGACCGTAATTCCCCGGTGATTGCTCGCGCGCGCGTGCGCGTGTTTTGCACTCTCTCGCTCCTCAGTTTGCGCACGACCCTATCCGCTCGGTGCCCAACGCAAGCGCTGTGAGCCGATTATCATGGGAATGATAGTGCATAGTCACGACGCGGAATACATGGCTCTTCCCTTCAATGCTTGCTCCCCGCGGATAGGGCTGTCCCGGCATTGTCATTCTAATGATAGCGTGGGATAGATCGCACAAAGCGCTTAGGGCAGCCCAGCTTACGCCCGCACTCTTCAATTCGCCGCTTGCAGCAACTGCTGCCGTGTGCGCTTCCGCTTAGGCCTTTGCCAGCTCGTGCCAAGCGCCTGCTTCAACCGGTCAGCGATGCTTCGAAGAGCCCTTGCGCCATGCCCTTGATGCGGGGATGCCAGGCAAGACGATCGAGCCATTCCCTTGGGATGCCTGAAGCGCCGTAGAGGGCGCCTGCGAGTTGGCCCGTGATGGCAGCGGTCGTATCGGCGTCGTCGCGGAGATTGGCAGCCATCAGCACAGCTGACGGGAAGTCAGCCGTGCGCCCAATACACCAGAGTGCAGCCTCGAGCGCGTCAACCACATAGCCCGAACCACGGATCGCAATGCGTGGTTTTGTGCGCCAGGCGCCGTTGGCGATGGCCTCGATCTTGGCGCTTCCCTTGAACGCACGCGGTGCAAGGATCATATAGCGCGGCTGTCCTGCGATCGCCTCGGCGATGAGATCGGCATAGAGGCGACAAGCGTCGATTGCCTCCTCTGCACCATGCGTTGTGCGGCTCTGGAAAATGGCCACAGCGTCGCGCGCTTCGGCGTTGTTCCAGTGGCGGATTGCCGCGGGTGCCAAGCGCATCAGGCTGCCATTGCCGGCGGTATGGGCAGCAGCGGAGCCTGCTAGGGGATCGCCCGTCCTCAGCCAGCGCTGCAAGGCATCGCGCGTGGTATTTCCGATATCGAAGCATTGGCCCGTGCAGGAATATGTCCCCTGCTTCCACCATGCGACGAAGCGCTCCATGAGATCGCTCGGCTCGAGGTGCGGGTGAACATGGAGGCTGTCCGCGAGAGCAAGAGCCATGGACGTATCATCGGTCCATTGGCCGAGATCCAGCCGGAACGGCCCACCACCCGCCATGTCAGTGAGGCGCTGCGCGGAATCATCTCGTGGCTTGAACTCCAGAGTGGTACCGATGGCATCCCCCACGGCCAGGCCGAGAAAGGCGCCTACTGCCCGATCTCGGCATGCCTCGACCGAACAGTCCGGATCGGCCTCCGCGGCCCTCCCAAGGGCAATGAGGTGCTTCTCCTGAGCGGCGGTCTCGATAGCACCGGGCCGCACTTTGCGAACCTTCGAGATAGCCTTGCGCGCGTCATCGCGAAGCTCGATCAGGAGACGTGCCGCGATCATCCCGGCGCGACCGAGGCCGCCACGGCAATGCACGAGGACAGAGGCGCCGTCCCGCAACATCGCACGCAAGGCCGGCCCCGCCGTCACCCAGCCTCGCTCGAAGGTTGGGCCGGGTGTCGAGACATCGGGGATCGGCAGATGCCACCAGAGCATGTGTCGGGCCTCCACGACCTTCCCCAAGCCGGGAACTTGCAACAGCTCGAGTTCATGCTGCTCCACTAGTGTTACCACGGCAGCCGCGCCCCATTGGGCTACGCGCTCGAGATCAAGCGTGAGATCACGTTCCCATGCGCCGGTCATCGCCTTCGCATCGGTTTTGCCGGGACAGAAGGTCACGCCAATCCGCCCAAAGCCCGGCGCCACCTCCACCTCGGCAATTTGTAGGGGATGGCTGAGGCTGGTGCGCTTCATGGGGATACCTCGCGAGGATAGGGAGCGGGAAATGATAGATTGTGTTAGACTGACACTAACACGATAGAAGGAACGTGTCATGTTGACACCAATCCAGTATGTATACGCTTATCCTCACCCAGCCATCGCCACGGATATCGTCGTCTTCGGGATCGACGAGGGAAAACTCGGCGTGCTGCTCATCAAGCGGGGGGAAGAGCCCTTCAAGGGCGCGTGGGCCCTTCCCGGTGGCTTTCTGCAGCCGGACGAGACGATCGAGGCCTGCGCCCGTCGCGAACTCCTCGAGGAAACGGGACTCTCAGCTGAGGTCCGTCTTGTTGGGCTGTTCTCCGAGCCGATGCGGGATCCCCGCGAGCGCGTCGTTTCTGCGGCCTATCTCGCTTGCGTCGATTATCGTGCTGCGCGCATCAGGGCGGGCTCCGATGCGGCCCACGCCGGCTGGCATCTCGTCGCTGAGCTCCCTGAACTTGCCTTCGATCATGCGGCGATCATTGCTGCGAGTCGGAACCGGGTCAGGGAGCTTGCCGAAGCCGCGCCCATCGCCACGCGTCTCATTCCTCAGCCGTTCACGCTTGCAGAGCTGCAGGCCGCCCAGGAAGCCCTTCTTGGCCGCCCCCTCGACAAACGAAACTTCCGCCGCGACATCACCGCCCGCCAATGGGCCATCCCCGCCAACGCCCAACGACGAGGAAAGACTCGGTCAGCAGGAGTGTTTGCAACCTGCTCAACAAACGAGAACGATGACTGATTAGGGGGCCGGTAGCAGGATGGCAGCTTTAGGGAGCCGCGGGGTCAAAGCGGCCAAGCGGCGAAACTTCTTGGTGACGGTCTGTGCGCACTGCCGCCATCGACTCCCCGACCCTAGCTTTCACGTTGCAGCTCCACGATGTCGGGTAACTTCGTGGCAACCGATCGTAGGGTCCGGGCCAGTAGGCTGTCCTTGTCCCTGAGGGTTATTACGAGTGTGTCGATGGGACGGGTAAGCGGGATCATGCACCACCTCCAAGCGACGGCGCGAGCATGTAGTTCTGGATCAACCACGGATACATCCTTGGTTTCCATGAGCGCCTGTTTGCGTTTTAGCTCCCAGAACTCATCAAGGCCATCGAGTACGGTGATCCAACCTTCGAGGCCGCGGCTCGACTCGTGCTGGACGATCCTGAATACGCCATTTGAGCGGGGGAAGGACCTGCGCGTGCGCTCGTCCACGGCGTCCCAAGCTTCCCATCCTCTTTGAGTGAACGACGCCGCGAGTCGGGAGGCACGACGTCCATCCGTTTCCAGGACGGTAGACGGGGGCACACAGTGGAGCATGTCGACGGGCATGTTGCCAGCCGCAACGGTCGCCTCCAGCAATTCCTCTTGGAGCACTGGCATTGAGGCATAATCACCCTGTGCCACGATGATGCGTCCGCCCGGTGCTTGCTTGTTGGGCGTTACGTGCCACTGGAAGCTTGCTTCCTCGGCGACCGCGTTGGCGAACTTGCAGAGGCTTGATTTCATGCGCAAGCCCTCGCGCAAGGGGCGGTCACCTAGGCGCGGGTCGCCTTCGCCTGCGATGGATTTCCAGTCGGTGGCCCCGCCGCGCACGAGCTGCGACAAGCCATCTGCGAGTGCGATGCTTTCGCCGCCATAGAGCGCGGCAAGCAGGTTGGCCTCGACTTGTGGCCAGTCCTGCGCCTCGTCGACTAGGATGGCATCAAAGCCTAACTCGGTTGCATGAGCTTTCTTGATGGCCTCGATATCGGCGGGGCTGATGGCGCTGTCCGTAATGTAGTGGAGGGCTTCGGCACACTTTACTTCGTAGCCTTCAAATCCTACGTCGCTGCCTGCCACGAGCCCTAGCTTGGACAGCCATCCGTAGATGAATGACATGACTGTGCGGACGCTGATGCCTCCGGCCTCGCCATCGCCAGGGATGCCCATGAGTGCGAGCGTGCGTTGTATGTCGGCTGCGAGGGCAGTGTTGTACGTGAGGACTAGGGAGCGTGTCCCGCTTTCTTGGAACGCTTCATAGGCAGACTGCAGGAGTAGGATTGTCTTGCCGGTGCCGCCATTGCCCCGCAGGTGGATGCGTTGCCGGCCTAGAAGCGCTGCTATTTCGCGTGCCTCAGTCGGCCGTGCCGCAATGCGGTCCATGCGCCGGCGATCGAGGAAGGAAGGCTTGATCGGCCTGAATAGGGGATCGTTGAGGATGAGCTCCACGGCTCCGGGGTCACCCGCGCTGATGAATGGCTCGTGAGATTTCGGAATTCCGTTCACGGAGGCCATGGCGACGAGGAGGGTGGCCGCATCGAACCCAGCAGCCACCGCGCCTGCTTCGGGCTGGACACGCCCCCGTTCCTTGGGAAGCGCTGGAATGCCAGTAAGCATGACGCAGCGGTGGACCCATGGATTGGTGCCTGTCGTGTCCTGCAGGTATTGGGAGAGTGCGTATTTCTGCAGGTCATTCTGGCCGGTCGCGTCCTTCCAACCATTTGAGTAGCGCGCCTTCACGCCACCCGCGCTGATCTCGAGGCCGGCTTCACCTTGGCCCTTCACCTCGATGGCGGCGACGAAGGAGCGAACGCGGATTTGCTTCCCCATCAGGCTATTGCCGTCGACATCGCGCGCCTGAGATTTAGGGATGATGTATCGCTTCGTTCGGAACAGGCCTGCAACCACGATGTCGATGTCGCTGACGCGATAGCCAGATAGTTTTACGCTCGCTGCGATCCTGACGTGGTCTTCCTCAGGTAGACATGTTGCGAGCGTAGGCCAAGTGCGGGCAAGGGCTTCCCTCAAGGCGAGTGCTGCCTCATATTCCTCCGAACCTTTGGTGCCGACGATTTCGATCACGGTTGAAGCGCCAAGTAGTAGGTCGCAGGGCGCTGCGTGAAGTCTCGGACGTCCACGAAAATGGCCACGCTGTCGTCGAGCAGACGGAGCTGCGTGGCAGCCTCTACTTGGCGCGGATGGAGGTAACCCTCCTTGATGTGCCAAAGAGGATGGCTGATGACGAGGGCCTTCTTGCCTGCCTTGATGAAGGTTAGGCCAGACTCTGTTTGGTCGACTTCGACTTCTAACCCTGCATCCTTGCAGAACCTTGCAAAAGCATGGGCCGCCACGTCCTCGGCGCCATCGATCCAACGCTCGGTTGGCATTTCATGGCCAAGGACGATGTCAGCGATGTCCAGTGCGAGCCGCCAGTCGAGCATGCCATGGCTAAAGCGGTTGCCGTAGTTGCGGAGACAGTCTGGGCACGAGCGGTCGCAATCATGAGCGTGCGCTGGTGCAAGCCATTTTTCCGAGACCGTGCCGTAGTACTTGGCGATGGCGGTGCGCATGTTGTCGGGGTCGGCGGCCCAGCGGGCATAGCCGGCACCGTTTTCCAGTGTGTCGGCGATGAATACCTGCTCAGTTTCGCAGCCATCCTTCTTGAGTAGTTGGCGACCGACGCGGAACTCCGCGGGGTCGACGTCGAGGGCGGTGGCGAGGGCCAGCTTCACGAACTCGGAGAAGGACGCAATGGCGGCAGTGGCGGAAGGCTGGGCCTTGATGTCCAGCATGCCGAGGTGGCCAATCCCTTGTGCGCCCCCGATGTAAAAGCTCAGGACGTCGGTGGTGAAAACCGCGCCAATGGCACCTTCTGCGAAGGGTTCAGCGGGCGTGGCTGCATCCCATGGCGATTCATCGCGATAAAGGCCGGGTTCACGGACGGAAACGATGTTGAAGTTCTCTTGGTTGAACTTGAACAACTGGTTGCCATTGTCGTTGATGATGGCGATCGAGCCTGAATCGAGGGCCATTTTCATGGGGCCGCAGCCTTCGTTGCCGTAGGCTTGCTCAAAGGCCCGGACTGGAGGGGGCAGGGCACGGCCACGCTGGCGCTGGCCGTCATAGTCCTTCTGCTTGTACCACGAGAGGAAGCCGCGTGGCTGGTAGAGCGAGAACGGTCTGGACAGGCCACCGCACATCGTGCAGGTGGTTTCGTGGCTGGCGGAGATCGTGCCACAGCCATCCTCTTGGCAGCGCGTGTAGGTGAGTGGCGTGCCAAGTGGCCGCGGATCATTCTCCAGCTTGTCGCCGACTTCGCGGCGTAGGATGAAGCCCGAGACGGTGTTGAGGCGCTTGTCCTTCGGGATTTCTGCACCGGGCGAGAATGCCCAGACGGCGTGGTCGAGCGGACGGTCGCTGATGCTCACCTCCTCAAGGCGCGATGCCTTCATGCTGTCCTGAAACAGCGTACGGACTTGCGTCGGAAAACCGAACATGGGGAGGACGCCTGCGACGGCTAGGCGGTGGCTTAGCTCCTCTTGGATCAGGCGATCGTTCTTTATGGCCGCGTCGATTTCGGCGACGAGACTGGTGCGGGCGGCTTTGACCAATTGCTTGCGATCGGCGTCCTTGAGGGGCGTGTAAGCGGAAAGCCTTTCGACGACTTCCTCGACTTCTGGCGAGGACGCGAGCCATGCCGCGATAGGTTCGCGGTACTTTGGCGCCCATTCGGGATAAATCCCGAAGATGCCGTGCAGGCTTTCCGCATTGCGTTTCGGAGGGATGGGGAGGTCGAGGAATGCGCGGCGCAGACACTCCGCGAAGACCACGCGGCGAACGATCTCGGGGCGGGAGAGGTCGAGCTTGGGCTGTGGCGGCAGGTCGCCGGTCATACGCTCGGGATTGTTGAAGTAGTAGTCATCGTGGGCGGCACCACGCGAGATGGTGACGGCGTAGGAGAACGACTGCCCAGCGCGGCCGGCACGGCCGACGCGCTGTTGGTAGTTGAAGCGCTGCGGCGGCATGTTGGCCATCATCACGAGCTTCAAGGAGCCGATGTCGACGCCGACTTCCATGGTTGTAGTGACCGAGAGGGCGTCTAGCCCTTTGACGAGGGGTGCCTCGTCGTCGAGGAAGGCCTTGCCCTTGAACAGGCGTTGCCTGTTCCGTTGCTCGGACATCGGCTTGGTCTGGCCTGTGAGTTCGGCGGTGGCGAGGCGATGTGGTGGCTCCTTGGAGACCCATGCGTAGTAGTCCTCGCCGGGATCGCCCACGACGGTGAACGCCTTGGACTCGCAGTTGCGGGTCGTGCAGACGGGCACTTCGATTGATGCCGTGATGCGCGAGCAGCTGTTGCAGCGGTGGAGCGGGCGGTTACCGAGCGGGACGATGACGAGCGGGAGGGTTGCTTCCCGCTCGATGTGCAGTAGCCAATTGGCATTGATGACGCCGCGGTCCTTCAGGTATTCGCCGATGTCGGCCTTCAGGAGATTTGCGTCCGTGCCGAGGTGGCTGGCGACGCGCTCGATGTAGGGCTTGAGGACGTTAGGGGCGTCGGTCGAATTCCTAGTTTTCTCCCCGACCATGCTGCGTGAGATGCCCAGGATGCGGATCACGTTGGAGATGATGCATCCGGCTTTGGCGTCGTCGATCCTGAGGGCGGCGCCGTGCTTCTTGTCGAGTTCGATGGTGGCGATACCGAGGGATTCCATGTCGCGGCCTGCGCTGTCGAACAGCGAGATCGCGATCTTGGAGGAGCATTCCGCCATGAAGCGCTGGCGCCCGGCGTGTGCGACCGCCGGGGCGACCATTTCCCATTCCTTACCGGTGGGCGGCTCGAAGAACCGCCACCAATTGGTGCCGCCGCCTTGGGCCTTGTCGGTCGAGAAGCTGGCTTCGGGACCGGCCGGATTTTGTCCGAGGCGAACGAGCGTGTCGCGGATGTTGGCGATGAGCGTGGGCCAACCGGTACGCTGGCTGGTGACGGCCTCGTCGTGCTTGGCGATTAGCTCTTGGAAGTGGGGCTTCGGCATGAAGCTGTTGACCTGAACCGCATTGAAGATACCAGGCGTCAGGTTTTCTGCTGCGTCATGGAGCGGCTTAAAGGTTGGGTCCTTTGCATCGACGCCTATGAACTTGAGGAGTTCGGCGCTCGTGGGGATCCCTCGCCGCTGGGTGGATGCGAGGATGAGTTGCCGCAGGAGGTCGTTGAAGTGATGCTTTTCAAGTCCGGCGGCGAGGTCGGCTGCATCATCGCGGCTATCGGTGAAAGCAATCATCTGCTCGGACTTGCGTCCGTCGCCTTGGCCTTCGGGGGCGGGGTCGTGCGCGGCGTACATCGCGCGGTCGGCGATTAGCTGCGTGGTGACATTGAGACCGGTGCGGAGTGCGCGGACCGGGCTGGCGACGATTCCACGGAAGTAAGCCTTCCGGTTTTTCTCGACGCTATTGATGCTTGTCTTGTCGCTTTGGCAGCACGGGCAGATTTCCGGTAGAGCCGCGATCTGTTCGCCACCCGAGAGGCTGCCGGACACTTCGTAGACGAGGCCGGTGGCCTCGGTCGTCTGGTTAGTAAGCTCACCGGAATAGTGGTTGAGCGTTCCGCGCTTGAATTCGAGGAAGACCTTTTTCTTGGAGGGGGTCTGGTGTTCCCAGCGTGCTTTCTGGCCCTTAGCGAGCGTGCCGCCTGGCCAGTACCAGCGGAATTCGCTCCACGTGCGTTCATTGACTTGGCTGGTCTTGTCGCTCGCGCCATTGGGGCGCGTGGCTTCGAGGAAGATGACATTCTTGAGGCGTTCGTCGGTAGTGGGGATGATGTAGCCGCCGAGGAAGGCTTCGCCGCAATCGTAGCAGTAGAGCAGTTCAAGGACTTGGCCGCCGCAACCGCATTTCATGGCCGGGGACTTGAAGAGGCGCCCGAACTTCCTGCGGTCAGATTTGTAGTCGTCGTGGATTTCCGTGCAGGTGGGGTTGGAGCATGCCCACATGCCTTGGACTTGGCGCAAGAACATGTGCGAGCGGAAGGTAGGGAGGGGCTTTTCGAAAGCCGCGGGGCCCTTGGGGGGCTCTTCAAGCTTCGCCGCGGTGAACAGAGCCGGCAGCGCCTCGGCTGGCGGGTTCTTGCCGAATATCGCTTCGGCGAGTGCCGGCAGGGGGACGGGGCGTGTCACGTCGACTTCCAGCTTGGTGACGGGGTCGATGGCCTTGGACTTGCCGGCGATCGCGCAGGCGGTCGCGATGGTCTCGCGCGGCGACATAGAGGCGCTCAGGGCGGAAGTTGCGGCCTTGGCTGCCTCCTCGTCTTCGCCGAGGAGGTCAGCAGTTGGGAGGGAGGAGGGATCGACTGGCAGCTTGGCCGAGGGCACGCGGGGTTCGCCCTTGAAGATGGAAAACGTGCCGCGGTCCACGCCGAAGAATTGTTCGAGATATTCCTTCCCGGCTTCGCCATCGAGCGAGGCGCTGGTGGCGATGCAGCGGAGCTGGGCGGAATCGGGCGCGAGGCCAAGGCGGTCAAGGAGGTTGCGGACGACGAGGGCTACTTCGGTACCCTGTGTACCGCGGTAGCTGTGGAGTTCGTCGACGACGAGGCTGAACTTGTTGTCCGTGCTGGCCGCAAGCCAATCGCGTGTTTGCTCGAAGATGCCGGCTTCGACGTCGCGCATGAGCATGATGTTGAGCATGCTGGTGTTGGTGATGAAGATGTCGGGTGCGGCTGAGACCATGTCCCAGCGGGTGAGCATTTCGCCGATGGCTGGATCCTGAAACTGGATGCAGGTCTCGACGATTTCCTCGGGGGTCTTGCCGGCCTTTTCCATTTCGCGGCGGATGGTGGCGACTTCGTTCTCGATGGCGAGAACGTCGCGCGCGACCTTGTTGATGTGCGAGCGAGCTTTTCCGTCAAGGGGTGATGGCGGCATGTAGGTCGAGCCGATAGTCGCGCCGGTGTAGCGGCCGAAGTAGAACAGCGGCTTGCCAAAGATGTTGCACGCTTGCATGGCGGCGCGGCGTAGGCGTGAAATCTGGTCTTCGACGAGGGCGTTGGTGGGGTACAGAACGAGTGCGCGGATGGCAGGCGTTACTTGGCCCCCGAGGTTGGCGCGTGAGTGGCGCCATTCGGTGTCTGATTTCGTGAGTTCCTTGGTCCACCAGCGATTAACGTCACCGCTGCCGACGCCTTTTTCGCGTTCGGCGAGCAGTCCGGCAATGAGGGGCAGGAGGAAGCTTTCCGTCTTGCCTGAGCCGGTGCCGGAGGTCACGACCACGTTGCGGTGGCCGTCGCGGCTGCCGTGGGTTGCGGTGAGGAGGGACTGGGCTTGGTGCTTGCGGAGCTTGACGGGCTTGTCGGTACCGAACACGACCTGCCCGAGGTGTTTGGCGACGAAGCTGCTGAGGCCTGCGTCCTTGCAGACGGCGTCGATGGGGTCGGTCGACGGGTATTGCGGGACGGCCTCGATCAGCGGCTCGCGTGACATGACGGCATCGCCGAGCAGGATTTCGCGGCGTTCGGCCATGACCTTGGGGTCGCGCATCCAGAACGCGCTATCGTAGTAGCGAAGGTAGCCTTCGCGGATGTAGTCCATCACGCTGTTTGGATTGGCCTGCTTCATCGAGGAGCCCCGTCGTCGTAGAGAATACCAAGTATCGTTGCCGCGACAACTGGTGGCACGCCCTTGTATGTAATGGTGCCGCGGCCCATGGCCGGAAGCGTACCGGAGCAAGCAACGAGTGCGCGTGCGAGCAGACCGGGAGGCTCGCACCCGAGTGTGGCGTTGAATGACTGGCTTGCTCTGTCATAGGCATGGAGCTTGATGCCAGTGTCGCGTGCCGCGAGGAGCTTGACAGCTTGATAGGGACCAGAGCGTGCATTTATCTGGCGATCCACGAACGCGTAGACTTGCGCGCCTTTATTCCATCGGTAGCAGCCACTACCGCGGACGGCTTCGACGTCTTCCCACTTCGCGTTGTGGAGCGTGAATACCTGCAGATTGCTGGCGCGTCCGACGGATACTGGCGATAGGCTAGATTCAATTGGGTCGAGCAATAGGCATGCGGCGGCGAGGGCATAGGCCGGTTTTTCGTTCACGACTACCTGCCGTCCATGCGGATCGACGGTGCCATCAAGTGCTTTGCGAAGCTGCATTGCATCGAGGCCTTCGATGAAGATCGCGCTGGGTACCCCAATGGCTTGGTCGACAGAAATGCGTCCACCGGCGGCAACGATGCGCTCGCTGATTTCCTCGACGAGGTTGGCGCAGCGGAAACCGGCGAGGAATGCCCGGCCATCAGTGGTGAAGTTGGCGGAGGCTTCCGGGACACACCACGAGCGAATGGAGTCGGAGCCCTTGCACAGCTCAAGGTCAAGGAGGCCGAGCGATGCGTAGTTCTGGGCGAGTTGCCGGGGGTATTGCTGGACCTGTGTGACGCCTGCGAACAGGGTTTCAAACTTGCTCCAGGAGCCGTGGCCCAGAAAGCAGAGTGCGTCCAGCAGGAGGTCGTGGTCGACGGGCTGTTGGTCGTTGTTGGTGGGCGCTGGGATTGGATCAAGGGCGATATTGCCAAGCGCCATGTTCGTCGTGGGCGCAGCGGCGCGCCCCCGGCGGGGGCGGTAGACCAGAACGAGCTGCTGCTTGCAGTTTAGGCACTCGCAATTGAAGGGCGTGCCTCTGGGAGTGCCTTCCGGGACCGTCGGCACCTTCCAATAGTGGTAGCCGGCCTGGATGCAGGCGTGGCGGCCGACCTGCTGGGTGATGGCTTGGGTATAGGTCGCCTCTTGGAGTGTTTCCTCGCCACCAGAGGGAAGTTCGCCAGCGGCGTCGGCAGCCGTGGCCATGTCAGGCAAGTCGAATGCGGCGTCGGCGGCCGTGTACATGCCGGATACTCCCCCTGACCCGCCATCCCATTGTGAGGCGGAGAGGATGGAGCTGTGGCGGAGTTGGCCACGCCCGTCGCGTTGGAGTGGCGTAGGGGATCCCGCTTCGCGCAGGTACACTTCGGTTTTGTCGACGAGCGTGCCGTCTTGGAAGCCGCGGACGAGTAGGTCTGCGTGGCCAGTGGACTGCGCGTCGAGTAGCAGACTGGCTTCCTTGCCATCTTCGCTGGAAGAGGCCAGTTCGGCCTCTCTGCCAATGCTCGACAAGCCAACCCTAGCCTTGCCAGACGGCACTACGAGGCGGGCCGAGGGTGGCCGCCTGATGTGGAAGAAGCGAGGGAGCAACTCGAGGCCACCGGTGACTTCGAGGACGCTATCGTTGCCTAGCGGGACTAGGCATTCGAGGTCACGCGTATCGGGATGGATACTTGCGTCGGCGACTTGGACGTCATGGTAGAGCACCCAGCCTTCAGGCAGGCCCTTGAGTGTCGCAGCCGTGGCCTTGGTTGGTGGCTTTGCCGCTGCCCTGACAAGGTGGGCCAAGACCTTTTGTGGAAGGTCGTTGGTGTCGCGCACGAGGAGCATGTGCGGCGTGCCAAAGCTTACGCGCGTTGCCTCGACCCAGAGCGATCCTTGTGGTGGCCGTGCCAGAGGAATAACGAGCCTTGGCTGCCATTCCATCGAGGCGTTGGCACCGTGCTGGGTGAAGGCGAGGGATTCACCGAGGGCGGTGTTGCCCTGCATCAATGGGGACGGTGTGATGGTCGCGAAGCTGCCGAAGGTATGGTTGCCGAATTGGAATTCGCCGTTAGCGTTGGCGAGCGTGATGGGATCGGCTTGCTCGCCGAGGTAGCCGACATGGAGTTCGAGGACTTGGCTGGGGAAACGCGGCACGAGGTTCGCGATCAGCGAGAGCCGAGTAACCCGGGTGGCTTGCGTGCCATCCCGTGCGTTGCTGGACGCGCTGCCGCTCCAAGTCACGAGTTCGGCGATTGCGGCTTCGGCCACGCGTTCGCGAAGGCTGGGCTTGCTCCATGCGTTCCTAAGGCGCGAGTTCGGTGCGCTGGTCGTCATCCAACCAGCGAGGTAGTGAATCATGTCGCGGCGCGAGATGGTTTCGCTGCCGGTGAAGCCGTAGCGCTCAAAGAGGTCGTGGAACCGGTCACGGTCGCTTGCCCGCACGATGGCCTGCGACATCGGCCATTCAACATAACGCCAGGTCGTGCCGTTGGTGTAGGCGGTGGGGCGTCCAAGGATGTGGCTATTTGCTACGAGCCAATCGTTCAGTGCAATCCAAAGGGGCTCAGTCGTGTGGCGGTAATGCTTGAGGACGGGTACATCGACGCCGCAGACTTCGGAAAGCCGGACGTAGTAGTTGTTGCTGGCGACGCCGGCGCCTTCCTCCATTTGCTCGGCCGCGTGCGAGAGCATGAAAAGCAGGGCGGTGAATGGTGGTGGGCTGCGCATGCCATTGCGCCGCCATTGGCGCCCCGCAGCTGCGTGCCTGGAAAATGGGTCGCCGTAAGTTACGAGGGCGGAGCTTACACATTCGCATATGGAATCTTCCACGAATGTTGGATCGATGCCAAGCTTGCCTGCGACCTCTTTGCGCAGTGCATTGTCCATCGACAGATATACTGGCTGTGCCGCAAAGCGACCGTCGAAGAATATATCGTTTATAGAATTATTGACGGAATCGTACTGCAATGAATCGGCCATTTCCCCTCACGGCTTCCAAGTTTGGCTGCGTCCGGGAAAAAGTCCATGAAAAAACTATTGTGAATGCAGTTTTACTGGCGCGCATCAATCCTTTAGTAGGACGTGCTGGAGCCGCTGGGCCACGCAAGTCACGTCCTTGTGGCCGAGCTCGCACTCCCATGCTATTTCCACCCGCCATCCTAGTACTTTGAGCTGCTCGCAGGATCGCTGGTCGCGTGCGACGTTGCGGTCGAACTTCTCTTGCCAGAAGGCCGTGTTGGATTTCGGCATGGTGGCAACCTTGCAGTTGTCGTGTCGATGCCAGAAGCATCCATGCACGAATACCGCTAACTTGCGGCGCGGGAACACAATGTCTGGCTTGCCTGGGAGGTGCTTGTTATGGAGGCGGTAGCGAAGCCCGAGGGCGTGTAGCGCCCGCCGGAGTGCAAGCTCAGGGGAAGTGTCCTTCGAACGAATCAGCGACATGCGCTTGGACCGTTCTTCCTTGGTGAGGGTGTCTACCATCCTTGCTAACGCGAGCGGGCGGATAATTTCGCGCCGGTTGGTTATTCTAAAACGTGGACGTCGACCGGCGGGAACAGGGCGTCGAAGTCTGAACCCTTGATCTTGAAGAGGTAGCCATGGTCACGGGCACGCTGCTTTCCCTCGAACTGGGAGAGGGTCAGGTCCATCGTGATAGCGCCACTTTCGAGGAGGGCATCGAAGTTGCGAACCTTCGGTGCACGGGTGTGCCGGACTTGGATGTAGTGGAATTCTTCCTCGTGTTTCTTGCCGCGCACCCGGGCACCTACCCAGAAGGTTTGACCATGCTTTTCGAGGAGGCGGGCCCGGAGCACTTCCATTTCCCAGGTAAGGAGATGCTTCTTGGATCCTGTTACGCGATCAACGTGGATATGCCGGAGCCAGTCGTTACCAACATCGACGTCGAGCATGAGGCCGAGCGAGTTGGGCTTGGCAGCGTCATGCTCGTGGGAGAGGCGTAGCTTCTCTTTCATGTATCCGTAGTCGCGCAGTAAGTTCCAGGCAGAGCCGATGGGGCACATGCTCCAGTTGGGTATCTGGGAGAACAATTCGTACCTTGAGTCCCGCGTCCTTTTCAGGCGCTTGGACTTGATCTCGATGCCCTTGAAGTCAGGCTTCTTGCTGGAGTTGGCCTTGATACCCAGCATTGTTTCCAGCGTCATGCCGATACCGGTATCTCCGGGGCGGAGCGTGGGGATGAAGCCACGCCGCGAGATTTCGCGGATCATGTCGAGGAGTTCGACGGCAGCAGGGTCGATGACCGGGCGGCGACGTGCGGCTATTTCGCCGAGGGGAGAGCTTGGATCACGGATCGAATCCATGACAGCTTGGTCGGAACAATTGACGATGTACATGTCATTGCCGTCGATGATGATGGCAAGGAGGTTAAATGGCTCCGCGTACCGCTTGAGCTTGCCGAACCAGATGCGCGGGTCGCCACTCTTTGTGACGGGCCGATACAGGGACACTTCCGTCTTGTCGAGGCTATCGGGGTGAACGAAGTAGGCATTGCGCTTGACGCCATGTTCATCGTTGCCTCGGCCTTGAGTGTCATAATCGTGGTATTCAACATCGCGCAGATAGTCCCGCACGGATGCAGTGGCATCCATGATGGACTTTTCCATGCCGGTCTTGGTGGGGACAATCAGTCCGACATCGATGTCAAAGACGTTGAACGCCTTCAGCGTGTCGCCGATGCTTGTGTCGCTCTTCTCAAGCATCGGAACCTGTCGCGGTGTCGATGATCTTCTTGAAGTGCGCGCCGACCTTTTGGGCCAGCGCCACCGGGACGGCATTGCCAATCTGGGTGTATTTTGGGACCTCGCGATCGAAGTTGCCTTCAAGTGGGTTGCCTGCGCGGCGAATTCCGCCGGTCGTACGCTTGCCCATGAACTGGTACCAGTCTGGGAAGAGTTGTAGGCGGGCCCACTCGCGCACGGTGAGGATGCGTGGCTGCGAGAAGTGGACGTAGTCATCGGGCAAGGAGGTCGCGGTAATGTTGGGACCACAATTGCCCCAGCGCTCTTTAAGGGTGCGCTGCGAGAACTTCTTGGTTTGGAAATGCTCTGGGATTTCGCCGTTGTTCTCTAGCATGTGGACGAACTTAGTGACCACGTTTGGCTTGTGCTTGCTGTATTCGTGCTCGGTCAGCCGTGCGCGGGCGCGCTCCCCTGGCTTCGGGGCACGGAGCATCTTCTGGATTGCAGTCGTTGCGGCGCGCGGATAAGCCGTCGTTTCGAAGGTACCCGTCGGGAAATTGCCGGAACGCAGGATGTCATCCGCTGCATTGTCGACGAGGTCGCCGAGCAGGTCGATGAGGTCGGGAAACCCGCCTGGATTGGGCTCGGGTAGGAACCTGCACTTCACTGCGTCCTCGGGATCGGCCGAGGGATCGAGGAAGTTACACCCCTGCAGGATGTCCTTGCGAATTCCGACTAGTAGGACGCGCGGTCGGTTCTGGGGCACCCCGTAGTCCTTAGCGTAGACGAGCGACCAGCGAACTTCGTATCCTTTGATGCTGCGGAACTCAGCTTTCACATCCGGGAAGATGAGGTCGCTGTCCTCTTCTCGGGTCCAGCGGGAGTTGAGAAGGCCGCGGACGTTCTCGAAAAGGAAGATGCGTGGGCGCATGCGGCGGATGATGTCGGCCATGCGGACATAGAGACGGTTGGACGGAAGCTCTCTCTTGTCGACTGCATAAGAGCGGCGGATGCCGATGCCAGAATAGCCTTGGCAGGGCGGGCCGCCGGCTATCACGTCGAGAGTGCTGCCACCACCGGACTCAGGACGTGCGCCCTTGTCGAAACCGAGGCCGATTTCAGGGATAGATGACAGGTCTGCGACGAGCTTGTCGAGGCGCTTGCCCGTCAGCTCCTGAGCATCGCTGCTGTGCAGGTCCGGGTTGTCGGAGAAGGTGAGGCCGCCAATCTCGTGGTGGCGATTCGTGAGGTAGGTGGCACGTGCATCGTCGTTCAGCTCGTTCACGAAAACGGGCGTGAAACCTGCGTTTTCGAAGCCGGAAGACAGGCCGCCACAACCTGCGAACAGGTCGACCATGCTGTAAAGCCGGTCATTGTTCGCGGGCGAAAAGGTTGGCGCATCGACTTCGTCAATCCCGCGCGGGGCGGTGGCAAGTGCATGGTGCATGGTCGTCTTCATGAGATTCGCTTGTCGAATGTTAGCGCACCCATCTCTCGCAATCCAGGGAATTGTGCGAGTCATCCAGAAGCAGATTAATTACCATAACATATCGGGCGGTTTCGGGCATCGGCAATCCTGCGGTTGCCATCACATCTAAACAACCTACGGCGATAAGATTACCCGCATTTTTTGCTTGCGTTGCCCTACATGAACCTGCATCGGGCGCCGTAGATGCCTTCGCGCCAAGAACACATGGGGTCCGCCTGCGTTGGCGGCAATATGTCGTCTCAATGCCTCAACCTGAACGACCGGTTTGCGCACACTAAAACCCGCAAGCCAATCGTCCGCGTCCCGTCCCGCCAAAAAATGGCCGTTAGGTGCGCGCTCCGACGATGTCCGCTTTTCTGAGCGACAGGTGCTTCGCCGAACCACCGAAATGGGGGCGCGGAGCGGTCGATAGTTTGGTATAGTCCACGCGGATCCAACACCATCCAATGAAATTGTTGGTCTTTTTGTTGGTCTTTTATAAATCGAATTTACTTTTCATGATATATTACAATAAGTTAAGTAGATATTGCGATTCCCTCTTGCGCACCACTTTCCCCTCCACAGACGTTCGTAGTTGTTCGTAAACGTCTGAAAAATCGAGATAAATTAACGTTTATGTGTCAACAGGCGTCTCGTGGCGTCCGTTCGCGTGTGCTTGAAGCCAACAGATTTGTTGGCCATTCTGTTGGCTCGGGCGAGCGACGTCGGGCCGGCACATGGCACGTTCGGACGCGAAGATTCGGGCGATCGAGGGCTTCAACCGGCAACCGGCCAATTCCACCACGCAGATGCACATGGCGAGCGCAGGAAAGCGTGCATGACCCGGACCCGGCGGCGGGCCACGGAGACGGTCACGGCATGGGGCAGGCTTTCGCCTCCCGGCCGCCGATCAGAACCGTCAGGGGTTCGCCCGAGGGGCCTTCGAAGCGGATCTCCGGCCAGCGCGGTATATGATCGCCCTTCCGGACGATCGTGACACGCGGAACCGACGGCCACCACTCGACATCGAATTCGATCAGCGCTGGTGCCCGGCCGTCCGCGATCACGCTGCTGCCGTCGTCATCGAAAAGCACGAACGACGAGCGCCCCTTTCCGGGGAAAAGCCTGACCGTCAGCGGACCGAGCCGTGCGGAAGGATCCGGACCGAGCGGGAGAATGGCGCCGGCGCGGACCAGAACCGGCGCCCGCCCGAGCGGCGCCTCCACCGACCGTCGACCGCCGCCCGGTAGTTGCTGGCCATCCCGGAGATCATACCAGCCGCCTGGCGTTTCCGGCAGGTGAACGGAGCGGGTGGTCATGCCCGGCTCGACAACGGGCGCGACCAGAAGGTCGGCACCCAGCAGGAAGGTATCGTCTTCCTCGTAGGCGGCTCGCTGCTCGGGAAAATCCAGGAAAAGCGGGCGAAGCACCGGCGCGTGGTCGCGATGCGCCCGCCAGAGCAGGGTGTAGAGATAAGGAACCAGCCTTTCCCGCCAGGCGAAGGCCACCCGCATCATCGGCATCAGTTCGGGATAGGTCCAGGGCTCGGTGACGGTACCGTCGTCGTTCCAGGAGTGGATCGTGAAACGGGGCCAGTAGATGCCCTGCTCGACCCATCGCATGAGGAGTTCCGGCGAAGGGCGCGGCCCCGCGAACCCGCCGACGTCATGCCCGAAGTTGAACAATGCGCTCAGCGAAAGGCTGTGCCCCATGCGCAGGTTGTAGCGAAGCGTCTCCCAGGACGAGAAATTGTCGCCCGTCCAGGTCTGGACATAACGCTGCATGCCCGGCCCGCCCGAACGGGAGATCATATAGGGGCGCTTCTCCGGGGCGAACGCGCGCTGCGCGAGCGAGGAGGCACGCAGCATCAGCAGGGTCTGCACCGGGCGCAGGCAGGCGATCGCCCCTCCGGCGCCGTTGCCGTCGACGCTGGCCCCATCGTCCCAGATCTCGAATTCGTTGTTGTCGTTCCAGGTCGAGCCGATGCCCTTTTCGAGAAGCTGCGCGCGCACCTTGTCGCTCCACCAAGCGCTCGTGCGCGGATTGGTGAAGTCGAGATAGGCGCCATCTCCACCCCAGAACTGCGTGATGTGGGGTCGCGCGGGGTCCTCGCTGTCCCGGACGAAGCCGCGGAAGGCCTCGACTTCCGCGAACAGCGGGTGATCGAGCAGCAGCGCCGGCTTGATGTTGGCGACGACCTCCACACCCGCCTGCGCGAAACGGGCCATGACGCCTTCCGGGTCCGGGAAACGCGCGTGATCCCAGTTGAACACGTAACGCTTGTCGCCGATCATCGTGTAGCCGGACGACATCTGGAACGATCCGCAGGGCAGGTTGTGCTCGGTCAGCTTGTCCAGAAAGCCCAGCAGTTGCCGGTCGGCATCGGCCGCATCGGTGTAGTGCATGGTCGAGGCCGAATAGGCGAGCGACCAGCGCGGCGGAAACGCCATCCGCCCCGTCAGCCGCGCGAAATTCGCGACGACCGCCTTCGCATCCGCGCCGAACAGGCAATAAAGGTCGAGATCGCCGTCATCCGCCTCGAAGCTGCGATAAAGCCCGTGATAGGCGTCGATTTCCTGACCGAGGTCGAAGGCGCCACGCGCGAGATTGTCATAGAAGAGGCCGACGCTCCGCCCACCGAGATCGGGCCGGACGGTGAGGAAGAACGGAATGTGTTTGTAGAGCGGGTCGGAGCTGCGCGCATCGTAGCCGAGCGCGTCCGTCGTCCCCATGCGCAGGCGACGACCATGCTTGTTGGCATCGCCGGATTTCTCGCCGAACCCGTAATAATGGTCCTCGGGAAAACGCTGCTGCGCGTGAAAGAACCGCGCGGTCCGCCGGTCGAAGCGATAGGCCTGTGTCGGCCGGTCGCGGATCACGGTCTCGAAAGGCGCATGCGCCCCGGTCCGGTATTCCCAGGTGAGGGCCAGCGGCGACCGGCCGACGGTGAGGCGGATCGTCGGTGTTTCGAGCACGATTTCATCGGCTCGCTCGTCGAAGCTCGGCAGGATCGGTGAAAACCCGGCCAGATCGAGCCGGTCCCGGCCGTCGATCGGTTCGATCATCTCGGCGCTGGACGGTTCCGGAGCAAGGGAGTGCGTGCGCGGCACCCGCAAGCCGCCCGGCCGGACGATCAGCGTCCGGCCGAGATCCGGCGCGAGAAACGCCACGAGCAGACGATACCCGCCATCAAGCCCGATCTCGACGAAGCCGGACGACGAGAGGACGGCGCGCCCAGCACCGGAAAGAACCTGCATCGCGCGCTCCCGCTACTGGATGAAGCCGAACAGCTTTGGCAGCCAAAGCGAGAGGGCCGGAACGAAGGTCACCAGCAGGAGCGCCCCCGTGCTCCAGAGGAACATCGGAATGAGTGGGCGGGTAACCTGCTCGATCGAGACCTTGGCAATCGCACAGCCGATGAACAGGGCGCTTCCGGTGGGCGGCGAAACGATGCCGAGGCACATGTTCATGACCAAGATGACGCCGAAATGCACCGGATCGACGCCGAGGCTCTGCAGGACCGGCAGGAAGATCGGCGTGAAGATCAGGATGCCCGGCGTGAGATCGAGGAAGGTGCCCATCAGCAGGAGCACGATGTTCACCAGAACCAGCGCGACATACTTGTTGTCGGAAACGGTCTTGACCCAGGCGCCGATGATGTCCGGGATTTCGGCCAGCGACATCACGTAGGCCATTGCCAGCGAGGTGCCGACCATCAGCGAGACCACGGCGGTGGCCTCGATGGTGTCGATGAGGATGGATTTCAGCTCGCGGACGTGCATCTCGCGATAGACGGCGGCAAGGACGAGCGCGTAGACGACCGCGATCGCCGACCCTTCGGTGGCGGTGAAGACACCGACGACAATGCCGCCGATCACGACGACGATCAGCCCGAGGCTTGGCAGCGCGTCGATCGTCGCGCGGAGGATTTCGGAACCCTGCATTTTCGGCAGGCGCGCATAGCCGAGCTTCTTCGCCATCAGCCAGGTCGGCACCATGACCGCGAGGCCGAGGATCGTTCCCGGAATGTAGCCCGCCAGGAACAGGGCCGCGATCGAGGTTCCGCCCGAAACCAGCGAATAGAGCACGAACGCGCCGGAGGGCGGGATCAGCAGGCCGGTGATGCAGGAGGAGATGTTCACCGCCGCCGAGAACGATCGGTCGTAGCCGGCGGCATTCTTCAGCGGCTGCATCGTGCCGCCGATCGCGGAAGCTGCGGCGACGGCGGAGCCCGAAACGGTGCCGAACAGCATGTTCGCCAGAATGGTGACATGCGCCAGCGCGCCAGGCATCCAGCCGACGAAGATCGTCGCGAAGGCGATGAGGCGCCGTGCGATTCCGCCCCGGTTCATGATCATGCCGGCCATGAAGAAGAAGGGAATGGCGAGAAGCGCGAAACTGTCGAGGCCGGTCGCGACCCGCTGCGCCGAGACCGCGATTGCCGGCAGCGGCGGCATGATCGTCAGCAGCGCGAGGATGGCGGCAAGGCCCGTGGCATGGCTGATCGGCATGCCGACGGCCATCAGCGCGACGAAAGAGAGCGAAAGCGTCCAGGCTGGAGAGAATTCCATGATCTCACCTCAATCCAGCGAGACCTGCCGGTCGGCGATATGCCGGCCCTGCAATGTCTCCAGGAAAAGGAGCAGGGTGTAGAAGACCGTCAGCACACCCGAGAGCGGAATGACGAGGTAGACGTAGCCGATCGGGATTTGCATCGCCGGCGAGATCTGGCCGAGCGTCAGCGCCTTCTGCACGAGCTGCCAGCCGCCGACCACCAGAACAAGCACGGTGAAGACGAACACCAGCACGACGGCCAGCAGTTCGAAGGCGAGCCGGATCGGCGCCGGCGCCATTTCGACCAGCCCGGTGATGGCGATATGGCCACGTTTCCCGAGCACGTAGGCCGCGCCGAGCAGGCTGACCCAGATGAACAGGAAGCGCGCCAGCTCGTCCGAATACGAGGTCGAGACCGAAAGGGCATAGCGCGCGATGACTTGCCAGACCACGCAGCCGAGCATCAGAACCGTCAACGGGATGGTGATGGCAAGGATCAGCCGGTCGATCAGGGTGCGAATTCCCGATAGCATGGCACACTCCCGGAAAAGAAAGAGCGGCGGGATCGACCCGCCGCGGATTTCACTTGGTGTTCTGGATGCGGTCCGCGAAAGCGGCTACTGCGGGCTGCTTCTTCAGATCGTCGTACATCGGCTGCACAGCCTTTCGAAACGCCGGCTTGTCGGCGTCGACGAAGGTCACGCCCATCTTCACGGCCTCGACCTCGGCCTTGTCGAGTTCGCCCTGCCATTTCTCGTTATGGACCTTGGCCGCATCCAGCGCGGCCTGACGCACGATCGCCTGCTCCCCCGCGGTGAGCTTCGCCATGGTCGAAGCGGCGGCGAGCACCACGTCCGGCACGCGGGTGTGCTCGTTGCGTGAGTAGAACTTCATCACCTCGCCATGCTTGGCGAGCGTCAGCGCCGTGACGTTGTTCTCCGCGCCGTCGACGACACCTGACTGGAGCGCGGTGTAGAGTTCGCCCCATGCCATCGGAGTTGCGGTCGCGCCGAGGAGATTGACCATGCGCGTCGCGACCGGCCCCGGCTGGACGCGGATTTTCAGACCCTTGAGATCATCAGGCGTGCGGACGGGCTTCTTGGTGTAGAAGGAGCGCGTTCCGTTGTCGAAATAGGACAGGCCGACGAAACCCTTTTCCTTGCTGGCATCGAGGATGTCACGGCCGACCGGGCCGTCCACGATAGCGAAGTAATGCGCCTTGTCGCGGAACAGGAACGGCATGTCGAACACGCCGAAAACCTCGTGGAACGCGGCGAGCGGCGAAGCGTTGGCCTGCGCGAAATCCAGCGCGCCGTTCTGGAGCTGCTCGATCAGTTCGCGCTGCTGCCCGAGCTGCCCCGCCGGGAAAACCTTGACCTCCAGTTCGCCCTTCGAGCGCTCCGAGACGAGCTTGGCGAACAGTTCGAGCGAAACGTCGACCGGGTGCCCCTTGGCGAGCGAATGCCCGAGACGCAGCGTCTTCTTCGCGAAGGCCGGCGCGGCGAACCCGCCCAGCGCCAGCAGGGCGGCGGCAGCCGTCAAAGCGAAACGGCGTGTATGCTTCTTCATGTCTTCCTCCGGTTGTTTTTGTCCCCGGCGGGATGCCGGGGAAGGCGCTCGCGATCGCTCTCGTCGGGCCCGGATGCAGCCCGGCTCCATGCGAGATAGCGATCGGCAACGATGTCGAATGCTTGTTTGCGGGTCTTCTTGTCGGCGCCGATCAACCCCTTGAGGTTGTAGCCGCGATGCAGGGCGGTTTGCCGGCGTTCGGCACGGAAATCATAGAGAATCCAGGGGCATATCCCGCGTACATACGAAGCTCCGCTCAGAACGGTCAGTTGCTCGGTGAGGATCCGTGCCTGATGCTCTTCCGAGTAAATCCGCCCCTGCGGGTCACGATGGCCGGCGAGGCCATCCGCCCCGGTCTCCGTGATGACGACGGGTTTGCCGGGCGCCGATCGGGCGAGCAGACGTTCCAGCCCGTCGAAGCCGGGTTCATACCAGCCGAAGTATTCGTTGATGCCGATCACGTCGAGCACATCCGCCAGCCGGTCGGCGATGCGGAATTCCTCCCGGTCGATCAGACAGGCCGCCGAGATCAGCCGTGTCGGGTCGGCCGCGCGCGCCGTTTCCGCTAGGCGGGACATGAAGGCGAGCCGGGCATCGGAATCGTGGTTCTCGTTGCCGACCCCCCAGATGATGACGCTGGCGCGGTTCCTGTCGCGCCGGATCAGTTCGAGAAGCTGGTTGCGCGCATCCGCCAGCGTCGCCGGATTGTCGAACTCGATCGCCCAGTAGACCGGGATTTCCTCCCAGAGCAGGATGCCCTCCTCGTCCGCGATCTCGGCGGCGCGCTCGTGATGGGGGTAGTGCGAGAGGCGGACGAAGTTGGCGTTGAGCGCACGCACGTGGCGGAAACGGCGACGCAAATCCTCCTCGCTCGTCGCCTTGCCGAGGCCGATATCGTCCTCGTGCACACAGATGCCGCGCAGGAACAGGTCTTCGCCATTGAGCAGGAGACGCTCGCCCTCAACCCGGATTTCCCGGAAGCCGATGCGGTCCGTTACCCGATCCTCGCCCGCCGTGATCGAAACCGCGTAAAGATGCGGTGTATCCGGGTGCCAGAGCCGCGGTGCGCAGTCGATCTCGACGCGCCCGCGCCCGCGCCGGACCGGAACGACGATGCATTCCTCAAGTCCCTCGATCCGTGCCACAGCCTCGGCATCGACCGGTTCGGACAGCTCCACCTCGACGAAAATCCGGCGGCCGTTGCTGCCCGGCACCAGCGCGACGCCGAAATCCCGGATGAAAACCGCCGGCACGGAAACAAGTGCGACGTCGCGATACAATCCACCGTAGTTGAACCAGTCGGTGTGGTTCATCGGCACGCGATCGGACGTCCGCCGGTTCTCGGCCTGGATGCGCAGCGTGTTCCGCCCCTGTCGCGCCGTTCCGGTCAACTCCACGAAAAACGGCGTCGAGCCGCCAAGATGCTCGCCGACGAACACGCCGTTCAGGAAAACCCGCGCGGCGTAATTGGCCGCCCCGCAACGCAGGAACAGCCGCCGCCCCGCTTCGGGCGCCGGCAGGTCGATCTCGCGACTGTACCAGCCGCTACCCTCGAAATAGAACCATTCAGGCTTCAGGACATTCCAGCACGAGGGAACCGGCGCTCTCTGCCAGTCGCCGTCGTCATAGTCGAGCGGAAGGACCCACTCCCCCATCGGGCCCGGCTCCTCCGCATACCACCGCTGTCTCAGCCCCTCGTCGTGAAGATCGAGAACGAAGCGCCAGATGCCGTCGAGGGCGAGAACCGGCCGGCCGGCCATGGCCAGCATCTGTGCCGCGCCGACGCGCCCTTCCGCGAAGGGAACCGCATAGTCCTCATCGCCCAGATGAAAATAGGGATCAGGTGCGCCGATCACTGCGCCGTCCACGTTTCGCTCCCGGTCGTCTTTTGGTCTTCTTGGTTATTGGTAATCGTTTACCTAGCATTGCATATTCCCTATTCCGGTGCAAGCCTCGTAAAATTGGGGTTGTCCGCCATGTGAAAGCGAGTCGTTGCCGAGATGCCTGCCAGCAAGGAGACATCCATCCGTGCCGTCGCCCGCGCCGCCGATGTTTCGGTCGCGACGGTTTCACGCATCGTGAACGGCATCCGTGACCGCGCCGCGCCCGAAACCATTGCTCGCGTCGAAGCGGCGATCAAGGCGCTCGATTATCGCCCCCAGAGCGTGGGACGCGCCTTGCGCCAGCGCGAGAGCCGCATCGTCGGCGTTCTTGTCGCCAATCTTTCCAACCCCGCGATGGCCGCGATCGCCGCCTCAATCGAGGTTGCCCTGCGAACAAGCGGCTATGTGATGGCGCTCTGCGACACGCATGAGGATCCGGAAATCCAGGACGAATACCTCCGCGAAATGGAGGCCCAGCTCGCATCCGCGATCGTCATGGTCGTCGCCGTGCACAGCCCCGGGCTCGATCTCGCGCGCAAGAGCGGCCGGCCGCTGGTCTTCGTCAGCCGCCGCGATCCGGGCGATCCGGCCGCGCCCTTCGTCGGCATCAACGACGAGGAGGCCGGGCACGCCGTCGCCGCCTGTTGTCTCGAACGGGGCTGGCGGCAACCGTCCGTTCTGCACGCCTCGATCCAGTATTCGGCCGGCGCCTTGCGTCTCAAGGGCCTGCGCGACGGTTTCGCGCGGGCCGGTATCGAGATCGCGACCTTCACCGCGGACGGGCGTCACCACATGGAAATCGGCTATCTGGCGGCCCGCAAGGCCTTCTCGGCCTTTCCGGGGACCGACGTCATGATCGCGCTGAGCGACCTTCTTGCCTATGGCGCCTACCGCGCCGTCAACGAACGGCATGCGCCGACCACGCCGGCCCTGTTCAGCTTTGACGGCAATCCGCTCAACGACTGGATCGGCCCGTGGCTCAACTCGGTCCGCGTTCCCCATGAAAAACTCGGACCGCAAGTCGTCGAAGCGCTGGAAGGCATCGTGACCGGCCAGCCGCCGAGGGCGTATTTCGTGCCCTTCGAACTCACCAGGCGTTGAAACGGACTACCGGTCAATGCAGCGTGGCTGCCGCTCACGGGCAGACGCAGCTAGAGAACCTGCCCGGTCATCGCGCCGATCGCCGCCGTGATGCCCATCGCGACAGCGCCCCAGAACGTCACCCGGACCGCAGGTTTCAGCGCCGGTGCCCCGCCCATCTTCGCGCCGAGCGCGCCTAGAACGGCGAGAAACAGCAGCGATCCTCCCGTGACGACCGGCACAAGGCTGCGGGAGGGCGAAACCAGCGCCAGCAGCAGCGGGATCGCGGCGCCGGCGGCGAACGTGACGGCCGAAGTCAGGGCGGCCTGGACGGGGCGCGCCACACCGTGATCCGAGAAGCCAAGCTCGTCGCGGGCATGGGCCGCAAAGGCATCCCTCGCCGTCATCTGAACCGCAACCTGCCTGGCAAGGTCGGCGTCGATGCCGCGATCGATATAGATCCGCGTCAACTCGGCCAGTTCCGCCTCCGGCTGCTCGGCCAGTTCGCGGCGCTCGCGCGCGGCATCGGCGGCTTCCGTATCGGCCTGCGAGGCGACCGAGACGTATTCCCCCGCAGCCATCGACATCGCGCCGGCAACAAGACCGGCCACGCCTGCGACCAGAATTTCGCTCGGCGATTTCGCCGCTGCGGCAACGCCCGCGACCAGGCTGGCCGTCGAGATGATGCCATCGTTCGCGCCAAGAACGGCGGCCCGAAGCCAGCCGATCCGCGCGACGAGATGGGTTTCACGATGAAGCGGATGCAAGACGTTTCTCCCCATGCGATGTGACGGTTGACGGCTCCGAGCTCAGCGTGAGCAAGCGGGCGGAATTGAGAATGAAGGCCAGTTCCGAGCCGACGTGGATCGCCGCCGCGAACAGCGGGTTGAGCAGCCCGAAGGCCGCGAGCCCCATCCCCAACGCATCGACGACCAGCGTGCCGGTGAAATTCTGCCAGATGATCGAGCGCGTCTGCCGGGCGATCAAAATCGTCTCGACGAGCTTGTTGAGGTCATTGCCGATGAGCACGATATCCGCGCTTTCCTGCGCGATATCCGTTCCGGACCCCATGGCGATGCCGACGCTGGCGGCGGTGAGGGCCGGCGCATCATTCACCCCGTCGCCGATCATCGCCACGACGCGTCTCTTTTCGGTCATGGCGCGCACGAGGCGATGCTTGTCTTCGGGCATCAGCTCGGCGCTGACCTCGGCAATGCCGAGCCGCTCGCCGACCGTCTGACCGACGCGCGCGACGTCGCCCGTGAGCAACACCGTGTGCAGACCCAGATTGTTCAGTCGCGCGACAGCCTGCACCGCCTCCGGCCGGACCGGGTCGGCCACCGTGACGGCGCCGATGTATCGACCATCGGACGCGACGAGAATCTCCGACCCCTCCTGCGAGCCTTCGTGCACGGGCACCATCACTCCGGCTTCGACAAGCAGCTTTCGATTGCCGACGAGGATCGTGCGCCCGGCGTGTTTTGCGGTGATGCCGCGCGCAACTGTGTAATGGAAACTTTCAGGCTCGGTCGCCGCGACGCCGCGCGCGGCAGCCTCGACGACAACCGCGCGCGCCAGCGGATGCTCCGAATGGAACTCGGCAATGGCCGCGAGCCGGATCAGCTCCTCCTCGGAGACATCCGGCGCGGTATCCAGCCGGGTCACGACCGGCTCGCCAAGGGTCAGCGTGCCGGTCTTGTCGAAAACGACGGTATCGACCCGGCCCAGCGTTTCGAGATGGATGCCGCCCTTGATGATCGAGCCGAGACGTGCCGCACGGCCGATGCCGCCGAGAATGGCGAGCGGCGTGCCCGCCGCGATGCCGCAGGCCCCGGCGACGATGATGACCGAGATCGTCGCGCGGATGTCGCGCGTCAGGAACCATGTCAGCGCCGCGCAGGCGAGCGCGACATAGACGAGATAGCCCGCGAGCTGGTCGGCAAGTTTCTGCACCGGCGCGCGGGTCTGCTCCGCGGCCTCGACGGCCTGGATGATCCGGCCGTAGCTCGTATCGGCACCGACCTGCCGCGTGGCGATGTCGAGAAGTCCGAGCTGGTTGATGGAACCGGCGAAGACAACAGAACCGGTCTCCTTCGGCGCTGGCATGGATTCGCCGGTGAGACGCGATTGATCGACATAGGAGTGTCCTGCCACGACTTCGCCGTCGACCGGCACCTTTTCGCCGGGGCTGACGACCACCACATCGCCGGGTGTGATCTCCGAGAGCGGGAGCATGACGACCTCGCCGTCACGCCGCACGCGCGCCTCCTTCGGCACAAAATTCACGAGATCGAGGATCGCCATACGCCCGCGCGCCACGGTCATGTGCTCCAGCTCTTCCGCCAGCAGCACGAAGAGCGTCACCACCAGAGCCGTGAACCATTCGGAGATCGCCGCCGCCGCGACGATCGCGATGGTCATCGACAATTCCATGGTCATCCGGCGGGCGAGCAGGTTGTCGAAGGCCTCGCGGAACATCGGCCAGCCGGCAAAGGCCAGCGCGAGCGCGCCGATCACGCTGAACTGCGGCAAGGGCTCCCAAAGCCGGAGCCATACCGCCCCGCCCGCCACAATCGCGATGCCGATCCGCAGGATCGCCATGCGCTCGAAGGCCACATGGTCATGAACGGTCTTGTGCGGGGCAGAGTTCGTCACGAGGGTTTTCTCCTGCTGGCCGCCCACGGTTAGCGACCAGCTACTTTAGAATCAATCTAAAATATGCGTTGCGCCTTGCGCCGGATCAAAAACGGCAGGCGCAGGCTGACGACAGGCCGACCTCGATCGAGCGGCGCCCTGACCGCGCCCGTCATCCACTCAGGCGGCGCACCGCGTGCCGAACGCGCAAAAGCGCTCCTTGCCTTTTTCCGAATCGGCTATTCTCAGCGCCACAAGCAGCTCCGATGCGGCTCGTGTTTCGCCAGATCGCAACCTGCCCCGCCATAAACCCGGTTTATGGGTGTTGACCTGTCGGCTCCGAACCGTCGGCCAACCTTGTCTCCCCGACGCGTTTTCATCCTGGACCCGATTGGCGGTGACACCTTGCAAGCATTCTTCTCCTTTCTCGAACGGCTCATCGACCCCATCGTTCCGGGCCAGCCCGGGCAGCCGGCGCGCCTCGGGCCATTCCTGCGCCAGCAGTTGCATCAGGTCTGGAAGCCTCTGGCCGCCGTCTTCGCGCTGAGCGTGGTCGATGCCCTGTCCGATACGCTGGTGCCCTATTTCATCGGGCGCCTGATCGACATTCTCACCCATACGCCGCGCGACAGGCTGTTCGACCTCGCCGGCCCGACGCTGATGCTGATGCTCGCCGTGATGGCGGTCCGGCCAGCCGTCTACGTTCTGGGCGTCGCCTTCGGGCGCGTCGGTGTCGACCCCGGCCTGACGAACCGGTTGCGCTGGCAGTTCTATTCCCGCCTGCGCGAGCAGAGCCTCGCCTTCTTCCAGAGCGATTTCGCCGGCCGGCTCGCCAATCGCGTGATGCAGACCGGCGGCGCGATCCGTCAGGCGGCGATGGCGGCGATCCAGGCCGTCGTCTACATCGTGTTCTATGTCGTCGGAACGTTCGGGCTGATCGCCGCGCAGGACTGGCGGCTTGCGCTGCCGATCCTCGGCTGGCTGGTGCTCTACGTCAGCATTCTGCGCGCGTTCCTGCCCGAGCAGCGCGCGCGGGCGCAGGCGGCCTCCAACGGGCGTTCAGTGCTCATGGGCAAGATCGTCGACAGCTTCGGCAACATCCAGACGCTGAAACTCTTCGGCCGCCGGGCGCGCGAGGATGCCTACATGAGCGCGGCGGTGCGCGAGGCCAACGGGCTTTTCCATCGCCAGCAGCGGCTTCAGGTGGGGTTTTCGCTCTGCCTTTCCCTGCTCTCGATGGTCACCATCACCGCCACGGCGGCCATCGGCGTCTGGCTCTGGCAGCATGGCCGGCTCGAAGTCGGCGCTCTGGCGATGACGCTGGCGCTCGTCACCTCGCTCGGGCGCATGTCGGGCTGGGTGGCCTGGGAAATCGCCGGGATCATGGAGAACATCGGCATCGTACAGGAGGGGATGGAGAGCATTGCCGTGCCTTTGCAGATGCAGGACGCGCCCGATGCAAAAGACCTCGAATTCCGCCACGGCGAAATCCGCTTCGAGAACGTGTCCTTCGGCTACGATCCGCGCCTGCCGGTGCTCAACGACATATCCCTGACCATCCGCCCCGGCGAAAAGGTCGGCCTCGTCGGCCGCTCCGGCGCCGGGAAATCGACGCTGGTAAACCTGCTTCTGCACTTCAGCCCGGTGACATCGGGCCGGATTACCGTCGACGGGCAGGATATCGCGGGCATCCGGCAGGAATCCTTGCGCCGCCATATCGCGATGGTGACGCAGGATACCTCGCTGCTGCATCGCTCGATCCGGGAGAACATCGTCTACGGCAGGCCGGAGGCCGGCGAACCTGAAATCCTCGCCGCGATCGAGCGCGCCAGGGCAACGGAATTCGTTCACGGACTGGCGGACTGGCAGCAGCGGCGGGGCCTCGACGCCCATGTCGGCGAACGCGGCGTGAAGCTTTCCGGCGGGCAGCGCCAGCGGATCGCCATCGCCCGCGTGATCCTGAAGGACGCGCCAATCCTCGTACTGGACGAAGCCACCTCGGCACTTGATTCCGAGGTCGAAGCCGCCATCCAGGAAAGCCTTTCGACGCTGATGGGCGGCAAGACCGTGATCGCGATCGCGCACCGCCTCTCGACGCTGCAGATCATGGACCGGCTGGTCGTGCTCGACGAGGGCCGCATTCTTGAACAAGGCACGCATGCCGAACTGCTCGCGAAGGGCGGGCTCTATGCCGATCTGTGGGCGCGCCAGTCCGGCGGCTTCATCGTCGAGCCCAAGGCGCGAACCGCAGACCCGGCTTGACAATACTGTCCTTGTTGCCAGCGTGGCGCGTTCCCGCGAGGGGCACGCATGATCGGTGCCGTCAGTCCGCCAGCCGGAAGGCGCCATCCGGTTGGTGCTGGACAAAAAGAGCGAGGCGATACCGGTGGTCGACGGCATCGCGCAGGGCCGGCGCCAGGATCGACCTGAAGCCGTCGAGGTCGCGATCACACGTGGCGATGCGCCCCGTCAGGGAGAAGTGCGGCCGGAACTCGTCGAGCACGAAGGGATAACCGAAGGCATCGAGCAGCGCCTGCTGGCGGGGCGTGAGGCGATCCGGCGCGCGACGGGCGATCTCCTCCCGCGTGAGCGGGGCGCGGAAGCGATCCAGCCCGGTGACGACATCGCACTCCAGCGCGGCCAGTGCCTCCGGAATACCGTCCGGTTCAAGGCAGAGGAACCCGGTTTCCTCTCCCACAACCGGCCGGCTCCTGACCTGAAGGGCCCCGAGGGAGAAGAGTGGATGGTCGCGCCGGATTTCATGCACGGCCTCCACAAGATCCTGCGGTTCGTGCCCCTGCGCGAGCCGGAACGGCGCCTTCAACGTCATATGGAAACCGTAACGGCGGGCTTCGGCCGTCATGCGTGCAAGAGCCTCGGCATCCAGCCCGTCAGGAACAGGCTGCCGGAGCGTTTCCCCGGTCGCCGCGTCATAACCCAGCAACGCCGAACCCATCCGCCAGAGCAGAGTCTGCGGTTCGGGGATGAGATAGAGAGCATAACGAAAGGCTCCGGCGATCATCCGATAGACACCCTCTTCACTGCGCGCAGATGCGGATGACCTCCGACAGGCGCGCGGCCGCGAGATCGGGCGCCCCGTTGTTGGCGATCACGATATCGGCGCGGAACGTCTCCGCATAGGCGGCATTGCGCGCCATCCGTGCTTCGCGCATCGCCGGATTTTCCCGTCCCCGCTGCGCGATGCGGCTCGCGAGAAGCTGGCGCTCGGCGGTGACCTCCACCGCCAGGACCCGGATTCCGCTCTGGCGGGCCGTCGTGACAGCGCCGCGCGAGAGATTGGCGACGATTGTCTTTCCGGCGGCAAGCGCGTCCCGCAGGCTCGCGGGCAGCGCATAGGCGAGGCCGTTCGCGCGCCAGGCGATCAGGAACTCACCCGCCGCCTCGCGCTGCGCGAACTGCTGCTCGTCGACCGCCTCATGCGCTTCGGATGGATGTGGCGGGCGCGTGATGACGCGCGTCGCGAAGACGACATCCGGCGCGCCGGCAAGCTCCTCCCGTGCGAGCCGCATCACCGTATCCTTGCCCGCGCCCGAGGGGCCGACGACAGCGATCAGCGTGCCCGGACGCGACCCGGCCGGCGCGGCGGCGTTCATCAGGCGACCCTGCGCCCTTCGCGCCAGATCTCGCGGACGATCGGATGCTGGTCCCGGAGATGAACGCGGGCAAGATCGGCCCGCAAGCCCCGGCGGATCGCACCGCGATCACCGAGACCGGCGGCTTCCGCCGGGTTCTGTGTCACAAGACGGATAGCGCCCGAGAGGCCGCCCACAGCCTTCACGTCGCGCAGGGCGAAAGCGCCCATCAGCAGGCTGTTCGGCACATAATCGGACGAGAGCACATCGAGCAGCCCAGCTTCCGCGAGGCTCCGCGCGCTGACATTGCCCGAATGCGAGCCGCCGCGCACGATGTTCGGGGCGCCCATCAGCACCTTCAGGCCGGCATTGTGCGAGGCCTCGGCGGCCTCGATCGTCGTCGGAAACTCGGCGATATGCATGCCATCGCGGACCGCTTCCTCGACATGCTCGATCGTCGCGTCATCGTGGCTCGCCAGCGCGACCCCCGCGAGCTGGCAGCGGCGCACGATATCGGCCCGGTTCTGCACGGCATAGCGGGCGTGGATTTCCTGGCGGCGGACGATGGTGGCGTCGAGCTGTGCGTCCGTCGCGTTCTTCTTGCCGCCGTAATACTGCTTCCATTTCGAGACGTCTGTGAACTGGCGCTGGCCGGGCGTATGGTCCATCACCGAGACCAGCTTCAGGTTCTCGTCGGTCAGGAATGGCTCCATTTCCTCGACCACGTCGCCGCAGCCGAGTTCGCAGCGCAGATGCAGGAAGTGCTCGGCGCGGGTGACACCCGCTTCCTTCGCCGCGGCGATGGCCGAAGCGAGCTTCTTCATGCGCGCGCCGAACTTCTCGTCGTCGTAGTCGTTGCCGACGCGCAGGGCATCGAACACGGTGGTGATGCCGGAGCCGATCACCTGCGCGTCATGCGCGAGAACCGCGCTCGGCGCCGGCCATTCGACCTTCGGGCGCGGCATGAAATGCACCTCGAGATGATCGGTGTGCAACTCGACAAGGCCGGGGATCAGGTAGTCGCCGCCGAGGTCGATGCCTTTTTCAGGCCCGCTCCCCTCGCCGATTTCCACGATCCGCCCGTCGGAGACCGCGACGTAGCCCGGGAAGGTCTCGTCGGGCGTTACCACGCAGGCATTCGTCAGAACGAAACTGTCGCTCACGGTTGAACCTCATGTTTTGCGAGGAAATCCTCGACGGAAAGGGTGCGGAAATCCTCGAGCGCAACGCGGAGCCGCGCATGCGACCAATCCCACCACGCAAGACGTTGCAGCCGCTCGGTCACCGACGCCGGAAAGCGCTCTCGGACCGGCTTCGCCGGAACGCCGGCGACGATCAGATAGGGCGCGACATCCTTCGTCACGACCGCGCCGGAACCGATCACCGCGCCATCGCCGACCGTGACGCCGGGCAGGATCGTGACGCCATGGCCGATCCAGACATCGTGACCGATCGTCACGGCATTTTCGCGGCGCCAGGCGAAGAAGTCCTCCTCGCGTTCGGCATCGGGCCAGTAATCGTTCGAGCGGTAGGTGAAATGGTGCAGGCTCGCCCGCCAGGTCGGATGGTTGGTGGCGTTGATCCGCACGTGCGAGGCGATATTGGCGAACTTGCCGATCTTCGCCGCCCAGATCTCGCCCTCGCGGATCACGTAGGAGTAGTCCCCGATCTCGCTGTCGATGATCTGGCAGCGCTCGTCGATCTCGGTATAACGCCCGAGCCTGGTGTTCTGGACCTTCGCGCTCGGGTGGACGAGCGGGGCCTCCGAAAGCCGCGTCGCGCGGGCGGGGGCGGGTTCAGCGGTCATGCGGCGTCCCTCGAAGCGGCGAACGCCGTGACATCGACGATCCGGTCGGCGACGCGCGTGCGCACGTCTTCGTCATGGAAGATGCCGAGGAAGGCGGTGCCGGCGGCCTTGCGCGCGTCGATCAGCCCGATCACGGCCTCGCGGTTCCTGGCATCGAGCGAGGCCGTCGGCTCGTCGAGAATCATCACCGGATGCCCGCCGGCGAAACCACGGGCGATGTTGACGCGCTGCTGCTCGCCACCCGAGAAGGTCGCGGGCGGCAGCTCCCAGAGGCGTTCGGGCAGGTTGAGCGTCTCCAGAAGAACCGCGGCCCGTTCGCGTGCCAGTTCGGCGGGGGCGCCGGCCTCGCGCGCGGCGGCCGCGACGATCTCGATCGCCGGCACGCGCGGAATGACGCGCAGGAACTGGCTGACATAGCCCATCGTGAAGCGCCGCACCTCGATCACCACGCGCGGCGGTGCGTCCACGAGGTCGATCGCCTCGCCGCGATGGCACAGCCGGATCGTCCCGGCATTCGCGAGATAATTGCCGTAGATCATCTTCAGGATCGAGGATTTGCCGGCGCCGGACGGGCCGCCGAGCACGACGCATTCGCCGGCATGGACCTCGAAGCTGACATCGGCGACGACCGGCAGGCGCGCGCCCTTGTGCAGGTGCAGCGTGAAGCTCTTGCCGAGACCGGAAACGGAGAGGACAGGCGCGTTGGTCATGCTGCGAGCACCGAGGAAACGAGAAGCTGCGTGTAGGGCGCCTGCGGATCGTCGAGCACGCGGTCAGTCAGCCCCGATTCGATCACCGTACCGGATTTCATCACCATGATCCGGTGCGAAAGCAGGCGCGCGACCGCGAGATCGTGCGTCACGAGCACAACGGCCAGCCCGAGGTCGGCGACGAGCGAACGGATCAGGTCGAGCAATCGCGCCTGCACCGAGACGTCGAGCCCGCCGGTCGGCTCGTCCATGAAGACGAGGCGCGGCGCGGTAACGAGGTTGCGCGCGATCTGGAGGCGCTGGCGCATGCCGCCGGAAAAGGTCGTCGGCCGGTCGTCGAGGCGCTGCTCGTCGATCTCCACGCGCGCGAGCCAGCCGCGCGCGGTCTCGCGGATGTTGCCGTAATGACGGTCGCCGATGCCCATCAGCCGCTCGCCGATATTGCCGCCGGCCGAGACATTCATGCGCAGGCCCTCGCGCGCGTCCTGATGCACGAAACCCCAGTCGGTGCGCGCGAGATGGCGCCGCTCGGCTTCGGAGAGCGAGAGAAGATCGCGGGTCTCGCCATCGCGCATCGCATAGAGAACGCGGCCGGTATCCGGCGCCAGCCGCCCGGAGAGCAGGTTCAGCAGCGTCGTCTTGCCCGAGCCGGATTCGCCGACGATCGCCAGCACCTCGCCGGCGTCGAGCATGAAGGAAACGTCGCGGCAACCGACATGGCCGCCGTAGAAACGGGTCAGGTTTTCGGCGACGAGCAGCGGCGCGTTCATTCCGCGGCCTCCTGGTTCATGATGCCGCGATGACCTTCGGCCTGGCGGGTCTCGCAGTAGTCGGTATCGGAGCAGACGAACATGCGCGTGCCGCAGTCGTCCATCACCACCTCGTCGAGATAGCTGCCATTGGCGCCGCACAGCGCGCAGGGCTGATGGAACCTGGTCACCTCGAACGGATGATCGTCGAAATCGAGGCTGACGACCCGGGTATGCGGCGGAATGGCGTAGATGCGCTTCTCGCGCCCCGCGCCAAACAACTGGAGCGCGGCGCAATCGTCCATCTTCGGGTTGTCGAACTTCGGCGTCGGCGAGGGGTCCATCACATAGCGTCCCGCCACCAGCACCGGATAGGAATAGGTGGTGGCGATATGCCCGTGTCGGGCGATGTCCTCGTAGAGCTTGACGTGCATCAGCCCGTATTCGGCGAGCGCGTGCATCTTGCGCGTCTCGGTCTCGCGCGGTTCAAGAAAGCGCAAGGGCTCGGGGATCGGCACCTGATAGACGAGCACCTGATGCGCCTGCAGCGCCGTCTCCGGGATGCGGTGCCGGGTCTGGATCACCGTGGCCTTCGTGGTTTCGGTCGTGGTCGCGACCCCGGCCGTCTTCTCGAAAAACTGCCGGATCGAGACCGCGTTGGTGGTATCGTCCGCACCCTGATCGATGACCTTGAGCACGTCCTTCGCGCCGAGGATCGAGGCCGTCACCTGCACCCCGCCCGTGCCCCAGCCGTAGGGCATCGGCATTTCGCGGCTGGCGAAGGGTACCTGATAGCCGGGAATGGCGATCGCCTTCAGGATCGCCCGGCGGATCATGCGCTTGGTCTGCTCGTCGAGGTAGGCGAAATTATAGGCTTGCCGCGTTGCTGCGTGCGTCATTCGGCGGCCTCCTGCGAGGGGTGGGCTTGCGCCGCAAGGTCGTTCCGCATCTGCCGCAACAGCGCCAGCTCGGCCTGGAAATCGACGTAATGCGGCAGTTTCAGATGCTCGACGAAGCCGGTCGCCTGCACGTTATCGGAATGGGAGAGCACGAATTCCTCGTCCTGCGCCGGCCCCTTGCGCTCCTCGCCGAACTCCTCAGCCCGCAGGGAGCGATCGACCAGCGACATCGACATCGCGCGGCGCTCGCAATGCCCGAAAGACAGGCCATAGCCGCGCGTGAAGCGGGCCGGCTCGGTTTTCGAACCCGCGAACTGGTTGACCATCTGGCATTCGGTCAGCGTGATCTCGCCGAGCGGCACCGCGAAACCCAGCTCCTCGACGAAGAACTCGACCTCGACCTCACCCATGCGGATCTCGCCGACGAAGGGGTGCGTGCGGCCGTAGCCGCGCTGCGTCGAATAGCCGAGCGCCAGCAGGAAACCCTCGTCGCCGCGCGCGAGGTTCTGGAGCCTGAGGTCGCGGTCGGCCGGAAAGGTCAGCGGTTCGCGCGTCAGGTCCGCGACCGGGCGGAACGGATCCCCCGGCGGGTTTCGCTCGATGAGATCGTCGTCGCCGATGATGTCGGTGACGCGGGGCATCGCCCCGTCACCGACCGGCGCCGTGCGGGCCGGCGGCACATCGCCTTCCGCTTCCAGCGCGAAATCGATGAGGCGATGCGTGTAATCGAAGGTCGGGCCGAGCACCTGCCCGCCCGGCAGGTCCTTGTAGGTCGCCGAGATGCGGCGGCGAACCTGCATCGCGCCGGTTTCGAGCGGCTCGGAATAGCCGTAGCGCGGCAGGGTCGTGCGGTAGGCCCGGAGCAGGAAGATCGCCTCGACGAGATCGCCCCGCGCCTGCTTGATCGCGAGCGCGGCGAGCCGGCGATCGTAGAGCGAACCCTCGCTCATCACGCGATCGACGGCCAGCGAGAGTTGTTCCTCGATCTGCTCGACGGCGAGTTCGGGAACCTGTGGATCGCCCCGGCGCTTCTCGGCGAGGAGACCATGCGCAGCGGCAATCGCGCGCTCCCCACCCTTCACGGCGACATACATGGCCTAGCCTCCGGTATGGATGCGGGTGGATCGCGGCAGGCCCATCAGGCGCCCGCCCGCGACGAAGAGAAGATCGACGCCAAGCGGAAACCCGGCACGATTGCGCGCCCAGTCGCCAGCAAACCCGGCCGGCATCGGCGAGAAGCCGAGGGGAACCTGGCCGGCGATGCCGGGACCATCCGCCGTCAGACCGGGCTGCGGCGCGAACCCGTCACAGCGGACGATCACGCAGGTCGAGCGGTCCGGATACTCGGCGGTGCCTTGTGCGAAGGCGCCGAGATCGAGCCTGTCGCCCGCGGTGAGATCGACCAGCGCGAAACCGGCCTCGAAGGGAGAGGCGACCTGCCGGCTTCCGGTGTGGAACCGGAGGTAATCACCGACCGCCACATTCCGGTCGAGCGAGGGAGCAAGCCAGAACGTCACCTCGAAATCGAGAAGGCTCAGGGCCAACGCGGCCATGGCCGGTTCGAACGGCGCGCCGAGGGTCGGCGCGAAAGCAAGCGGCTGCGCCGGACGCGCCAGCGCATCCATCGCGGCCCGGAAGGCGTCTTGCGCCTCAGCGACAGGATCGGCGAAGCCGGGCCGGATCGCGGTTTGCGGATGCGCGCCCATCAGTCTTCCCCCCGCACCAGCGTGAAGAAATCGACCCGCGTCGCCGCGGTCTTCGCTTGCTCGGCGGCCCGCTCGGCCTCGATCCGCCGCCGGATCGGCGCCAGCACATCGCGTTCGAGGCGCGCGCGGTCGCCGGGACGCTGCCAGAGCGCATCGGCGATGGCGACAAGCCGCGCCAGCGCCCGGTCTCTTCCCAGAACATGGCCATGGCCGATCTCGCCGGTCGGGAGCGCGACCGCGGCGCGGCTCAGGCTCGCCTCGCCGAGGTTGAACGGCGCGCCGTCGCCGCCGATCCGGCCGCGCAGCATGACGAGCCCGCTCTCCGCCGGGCGGACATCGACGACGGCGAGGTCCGGCCAGGCGTCACGGATCGGATTTTCAAGTTCGCAGCGGTTCGCGCGGGCGGCGATGCCGAGCATGTCGCGCCGGGAAAGGTCCGCAAGGGGGGGTGATGCCATCAGGGTTTCCATGCGCCCCCGGTCGCACGGACCCATGACGCAGCGATGACAGTTTCACTTCACTTCTGTGAAGCCTTGTCGCCGATCATCGCGAGGCGGACGCGTGTCGAGGCGAAGTCAATCACCGCGACAGCCGCCAGCACGATCAGGATGATGAACGAGACCCGGTCCCATTCGAAAGTGCGGATCATCTCTGCCAGATGCAGGCCGATGCCGCCGGCGCCGACGATGCCGATGATGGTCGCCGAGCGGGTGTTCGATTCGAAATAGTAGAGAACCTGGCTGAGGAAGACCGGCAGCACCTGCGGCAGCAGCCCGAACCGCACCTCGTGCAGCTTGGTGCCGCCCGTCGACGCCACCCCTTCCGCCGGCCGGGGGTCGGCCGCCTCGATGGCTTCCGAGAACAGCTTCGTAAAGGCCCCGATATCGCTCGTCATGATGGCGAGAACGCCGGCGAAGGGGCCGAGCCCGACGACGTTGATCCAGATGAGGGCCCAGATCAGCGTATCGACCCCCCGGAGCGAATCCGAGAAGCGTCGGGTCAGCGCGCGCAGCAGCCAGCCCCTGAGGACCCCGCGCGCCGCGAGGAAGCCGAGCGGAAACGCGAGCGTCGCCGCCAGCAGCGTGCCGAGAAAGGCGATAGCGACCGTCTCGCCGAGCGCCTTCAGGAAAATCATTGCCTTGCCGCCCGGATCCGGCGGGACCATGAGGCCGAGAAAGGTCATCAGCTGCGCGCTGCCGTTGGCAAGGCCCGCGAACGAGAATTCCAGGCGCAGCACCGCGACGACCGCCAGAAACAGGATCACGGCAAGCACGAGCAACGTCTTTGTCCGCGCCATCCGGTCACCCTCGATCAGAACGGCGTGCCGCTCGGCGATTCCGGACCGGTTGGGGAAGAGGTCGCGATCCTTCATGCCAAGTCCCTCACATCTTGGTCCCTTACGCCTTGCGCTCGGCCGCGATCAGCCGATGGCGCAGCCGTTCCGTGCCGAGATCAATCAGCATGACGGTCGCGATCACGAGACAGAGGATCGCGGACACGTCGGAATAATAGAACTTGCGCACGGCCTCGATGAGGTCCTGCCCGATACCGCCGGCGCCGACGAACCCCATTACGGCGGCGCCGCGCACGTTGATCTCAAAGCGCAGCAGCGCGTAGGAGGCGAAATTGGAAAGAACCTGCGGCACCGCCGCGTAACGGATCGCCTGCCAGCGCGAGGCGCCGCTCGCGATGGCGCCCTCGACCGGTTTCATGTCGATATTCTCGACGACCTCGAAGAACAGCTTGCCCAGCGCGCCGTAGGTATGAATCGCGATGGCGAGGACGCCCGGCACCGGCCCGAGCCCGAAGGCGACGACGAACAGCAGCGCGAAGACGAGTTCCGGCACCGTGCGGCAGAATTCGAGCGCGCGGCGCGTCAGGAACCGCATCAACGGCCCGGTCGCCAGATTGGCCGAGGCGCCGAAGCAGGAGAGGAACGCGCCGATCCCGCCGATCAGCGTACCGAGATAGGCGATGAGCAGCGTATCCCCGAGCTTGGCCAGCCACTTGCCAAGCCCCCAATACCATTCCAGCGGATCGGCCAGCACCAGGCGGCCATCGTCCAGCACGAACAGCCGGCCGATATAGCTGGTGAATTTCGGCAGGTTTTCGACGAATTTCCGGGGCTCGACTTCGGCGACCCAGCCGGCAGCGAGAACGCAGAGCGCGAAGACGACGAGGCCCATCGCGCTCGCACGCCGGCGCCGCGCGATCTCCCGGCCGTAGCCATCCAGCAGCGGCGCGATCTGATGGGCTGGCAGACGGGTCAGAGCCGCGCTCATCGGGGCCTCGCTTCTAGGGCATTTTCAAGCGAAGTGGATTCCGGTTCGCGTGAAGAACCGAAGGTCCGCGCAAGCGAAAATGCTATGAAACAATAAGATAGGGCATACGAGGTGAATGTGAATTCACCGAAAATGCCCTTGCAGACATGAAAAAGGCGCCGGAGGTGGGGTTTGCTCCGGCGCCCAGGGGGTACGAGGATCACGAACCCTTCTTGCGAAGCGTATCGACGAACTTCACAAGCTCGATGACCGGCAGATAGGCGTCATGCGAGACCGCCACGAGCGGGCCCTGCTTGCCTTCGTAGATCTTGTCGAAGGCGGCCTTGTCCTTGGCGTGGACATTGAGAACCGCGTCCTTGATCTTCGCCTTGAGGTCGGCCGGAAGGCTGGAAAGATAAGCCATCGGCGAGTTCACGATCTGGTCGGACTTGAAGATCATGCGGAAATCTTCCGCCTTGACCATCTTCTTGCGCGCCATGCGCTGGAGGTTGGATTCGGTCTCGTCGTTCCACCAGTTGAAGGCGGCGTCGCAGGTGCCCTGCTGCACGCTGAGCACCGCGTTCTCGTGGCTGCCGGCAAAGGTGACCTTGCCGAAGAACTTCTCCGGGTCGATACCCATCTTGTTCATCGCGAAGCGCGGCACGTTGTTGCCCGAGGTCGAGTTCGGGTCGACGAGGCACAGGTTCTTGCCCTTCAGATCTTCGATCTTCTGGTAGGGCGAGCCCGCCTTCACCCAGAGCACCGAGTGGTAGCCCTTGGTGCCGTCGAGGTTGGTCTCGATCGCGAACGGCTCGATCTTGGCACCGGTGATGACCGCGCGGGCATAGGAGGCCGGGCCATACATGCCGATATGGATGTTGCCCGCGCGCTGACCCTCGATCACCGCCGCATAGTCCGAGGCGATACGCAGCGTCACCTTGGTGCCGAGTTCCTTGGCGAGATAGTCGATGAACGGCTTGTAGCGCTCGGTCACGCCCGAGGCGTTCTCGGCGGGGATGATCGCGAGGACGAGCTCGGGGTACTTGGCCTTCCAGTCCTGCGCGAACGCGGGAGCGGCAAGGCCGGCGGCAAGGCTGGCGCCAAGCACGAGACGACGCGTGAGAGACATCGGTTTTGTCCTTCCTGTTGGGAAATTGCCTGTTGGGAGTCGAATTTTTCGGGTTGGTGAACTTACGCGACCGCAGCGAGACCGGCCGCCCGGACCGGCTCGGGCGGCAGAAGGGTCATCGCCTCGTGGGCTTCGAGCCCGTAGAGTTCGCGGGCTGCGGCCTCGGTGAGCGCTTCCGGCGCATCGTCGAAAACGATGCGTCCCTGCGCCATCCCGACGAGACGGCCGCAATAGTCCTTGGCGATATCGAGATCGTGCAGGTTGCAGATCACCGTGATGCCGAAATGCTTGTTGAGGCGCAGCAGCGCATCCATCACCAGCTTGGTGTTACGCGGGTCGAGTGAGGCGATCGGCTCGTCCGCGAGCACCAGTTCGGGCTCCTGCACCAGCGCCCGGCAGATCGCGACGCGCTGCTGCTGGCCACCGGAAAGGGTTTCGGCGCGCTGCGCCGCGAGATTGGCGATATCGAACTGTTCGAGCGCGGACATGGCGAGGATACGGTCCTCGCGCGACCAGAGCTTGAGAAGCGAGCGGGTGACCGGCGCGTGATTGAGCCGCCCCATCAGCACATTGGTGAGAACGTCGAGGCGGCCGACGAGGTTGAACTGCTGGAAAATCATCGCACAGCGGGCGCGCCAGTCGCGCAGCTCGGCGTCGCGAAGCGCGGTGACATCCCTGCCGTTCCAGAGGATACGCCCGGCCGAGGGCTCCTGAAGGCGGTTCAGCATCCGCAGCAGGGTCGATTTGCCGGCGCCCGAACGGCCGATGATGCCGACGAAACTGCCCTGTTCAATCGTCAAGGTGGCGTCTTCGACCGCGACCTTGGACCCGAAGCGACGCGTGAGCCCTTCGATTGCGAGCATATCGCTCTCCCCCTCGTTGTTGTGGGAGCAGCCATAGCGAAGTCATGCAACAGGATCGTGACGACAGCTTACCGTTTGAATTATCGTGGAAAACCAGCCAGCATCCTGCTGTCATCCGAATGTCATGCGGATATCGGACAAGCGAGGCATCGGCATCGGAGGCCCCAGATGGACGCCGTGACCATCTACCACAATCCATCCTGCGGGACGTCGCGCAACACGCTGGCGATTATCCGCGCGGCCGGCATCGAACCGGTCGTCATCGAATATCTGAAAACCCCGCCGGATCGCGCGCGGCTGCTTGAACTCTTGGCGCGCATGGAGATGCCCGTCCGTGCGCTGCTGCGCGTGAAGGGGACGCCCTACGCGGAGCTGGGCCTCGACGATCCCGCCCTCACCGACGAGGCGCTCGTCGATGCGATGATAGCGCACCCGATCCTGATCAATCGTCCGATCGTGGTGACGGCGCGCGGCGTCCGGCTATGCCGCCCTTCGGAGGTCGTGCTGGACATCCTGCCGCGCGCGCTCGAAGCGGATTTCGTGAAGGAAGACGGCGAGGTCGTTCCGGCGAACCGCCAGCCGGACCGGGGAGAGTCCGGCCGATGACCGGTCCGGTTCCGTGGCCGGCGCCCGCCCGCGCGCTTGCCGCCGAGACGATTGGCACCGCCCTGCTGGTCGCGACCGTCGTCGGCTCGGGTATCATGGCGGAGCGCCTCGCCGGCGGCAGTCAGGCTCTGGCGCTCCTCTGCAACACCCTTCCGACCGGGGCCATCCTCGTCGTGCTGATCACGATCCTGGGGCCGGTATCCGGCGCACATTTCAATCCGGCGGTGAGCCTCGTCCTCGCGCTCTCGCGCCAGCTCGCCGGCAGAAAACTGGCGGCCTATGTCGTCGCCCAATGCGTTGGCGGACTTCTCGGCGCGGCGCTGGCGAACCTGATGTTCGGCCTTCCCGTGATCGAATTCTCAACAAAAATTCGAGCCGGCGGCCATCTGTGGCTGTCAGAAGCCGTCGCGGTCGTCATGCTGCTGGGCGCGATCTTCGGCGGGCTGGCCCATGGCCCCAGGGCCGTGCCGGCGCTGGTCGGCCTGACGATCACGGCGACCTACTGGTTCACCGCCTCCACCAGCTTCGCCAATCCGGCGGTGACGTTCGGGCGCATGTTCTCCGACAGCTTCGCCGGGATCGCCCCCGCGAGCGCGCCCGCCTTCGTGCTGGCGCAGATTGCCGGCGCGCTCGCCGGCCTCGCGTTCTGGCGGTGGCTGTTCAAGCCCGACGGGACCGTCCCCGCCTAGCCGGGGGTCCTGTCCCGGCATGCACTCGGCCCGCAACGCCTGATACAAGGGATCACCGCGCGGGACGGCCCGCCAATGGCAGATCGCCGAACAGGCTCGGCGCGCCACCCGGCTGAGCCCCTTCGATCGCCAGCATCCGCAATTTCGTCGCCGTCCCGCCATTGGCGGAAAACCCGGTCAGGCGTCCGTTGGCACCCATCACACGGTGGCACGGAACGATGATCGGCAGCGGGTTTCGCCCGAGCGCCTGCCCGACGGCCTGCGCCAGCCGCTTGTCGCCGTGCTCCTCGGCGATGGCGCCGTAGGTCCGGGTTTCTCCAGGACGGATGGCACGCGTGATGCGGTAGATATCGGCGGAGAACGGGTCGATACGGCTGAAATCGCAGGCGATGAAATCAAGATCGACACGTTCGCCCTCAAGAAGCGCGGTGATCGCGCGGATCGCCGCCTCAATCGCAGCCGGCGGAGTATCTTCCCCTATCGCGCCGGAGCGCGCCGCCAGGCGTGCTTTCGTCATGGCTTCGGTGGCTTCCGGCAGATGCGTCGCCAGCACGGCCTCGCCGCGCCAGGCGATCCCGCAGGCGCCGATCGCGGTCGGAAAAAGCGCGAGATGCACCTGAGGACTGTCAGGGTTCATGACAACGCCCTCCGCGCTTGATGTCGCGTCTCCCCGCTCGCCACGACCCGTCAGTTGGCGGCGAGCGCCGTCTTGGCGATCTCCGCCATCCAGCGCGAAGCGGCGGGCAGGATATCGTCGTTGAAATCGTATTTCGGGCCGTGCAGCTCGGCGCCCTCGCGCAGCGCGCCGTTGCCGACCCAGACGAAGGCGCCGGGCCGGTGCTGGAGATAGAAGGCAAAGTCCTCGCCCGCCATGCTCGGTGCGACGTCGCGGCGGAGCGGCAGGCCAGCGCGTTCGACCGCCTGACGCGCCATCGCCGCCTCGGCCGGCGTGTTGATGACAGGCTGCGGCCCGGTCGTGAATTCCGGCGTGATCGTGACGCCCAGGGCCGCTGCAATGCCGGCCGAAATCCGCTCGAGGCTGGCGACGATGGAGTCGCGCACTGCCGGACGATGGTTGCGCAGGGTTCCGCGGATCACCACCTGCCCGGCGATCTGGTTGGCGGCGGTTCCGCCCTCGATCGTGCACAGCGAGAGCACCGCGGTGTCGAGCGGGTCGAGATCGCGCGAGACGATCGTCTGCAGGGCGACGATGAGGTGCCCGGCCGCGACCAGCGGGTCGCGCGTCAGATGCGGCATGCCCGCATGGCCGGGATGACCGTCGATCGTCAGCGTCACCCGCCCGCCCGACGCCATGACGACGCCGTCATGGACCGCGACCGTGCCGGCCGCGATCCCCGGCCAGTTATGGAAGCCGAAGATACGCGCCATCGGAAAGCGTTCGAAGAGCCCGTCCGCGATCATCGAAGGCGCGCCGCCATAGCCTTCCTCGGCCGGCTGGAAAACGAGGTGAACCGTGCCGCTCCAGCTCCTGTCCTCAAGCAGCAGCGCCGCCGCGCCGAGCAACGAGACGGTATGCCCGTCATGCCCGCAGGCGTGCATGACACCCGGATTGCGCGAGGCGTGTGCGAGCCCTGTGAGCTCGGTGATCGGCAGCGCATCCATGTCAGCGCGCAGGCCGACGCTGTTCTCCGAGGCGCCGCGCGAGATCGTCGCGACGAGACCGTGCCCGCCGACGCCGGCGACAAACGGGATGCCCATTTCAGTGAGCTTCTCGGCGACGAAGGCGGCCGTCTGCTTTTCCTGAAGCGAGAGTTCGGGATTGGCGTGCAAGTGCCGTCGCCATTCGGTGAGCTTGGCGTGCAGATCAGGTCTCAAGGGATGTTCCGTGTTCGGAAAATGGGAACAATCCGGTCATTCCTTCAGCCTTTCGGGGCTTCGTCAAGCCCGCGCGTCCCAACCGGGGCGCGACCGGCCGGCACGGTTCACTGGACAGGGGTTTTGGCACTGTGATTGCCCTGGCGGGTTCGAAGGTCGCGGCGCATCCCTCTTTCTTGGTGCCGCGTTTCTTCGCGCCGCCGCTTACGGCGCCCGGCGCGGCAGAACCCAGTTCGGCCGCGGGAAATGGCAAGTATATCCGCCCGGATACCGCTCCAGGTAATCCTGGTGCTCGGGCTCGGCCTGCCAGAAATCGCCGGCCGGCTCGACTTCTGTCACGACCCGGCCCGGCCAGAGACCGGAGGCCTCGACATCGGCGATCGTCTCGCGCGCGACGCGCTCCTGCTCCTCGCTCGTGTAATAGATCGCCGAGCGATACGACATGCCGATATCGTTGCCCTGCCGGTTGCGCGTCGTCGGATCGTGGATCTGGAAGAAGAACTCGAGAAGCTGGCGAAAACTGATCCGCGTGGGATCGAACAGAATCTCGATCCCCTCGGCGTGGGTGCCGTGATTGCGGTAGGTGGCGTTTTTCACGTCGCCCCCGGTATAGCCGACGCGGGTCGCGAGAACCCCCGGCATCTTGCGGATGAGATCCTGCATGCCCCAGAAGCAGCCGCCAGCAAGAACAGCGCGTTCGCTCACAGCACGTTCGTTCATCGTCAAACCTCCCCGACCTGATCGAGATACTCCCCATAGCCTTCCTCGACCATCTTCTCTTTCGGAACGAACCGGAGCGAGGCCGAGTTGATGCAGTAGCGCAGCCCGCCCATGTGCAGCGGTCCATCCTCGAAGACATGGCCGAGATGGCTGTCACCATGCGTCGACCGAACCTCGGTGCGGATCATGCCGTGCGAGAGATCGCGATGTTCGGTGACATGCGCGGAAACCAGCGGTCTGGCGAAGCTCGGCCAGCCGCAGCCGGAGTCGAACTTGTCGGTCGAGGCGAAAAGCGGCTCGCCGCTGACGATGTCGACGTAGATTCCGACCTTCTTGTTGTCGGTGTATTCCCCTGTGAACGGCCGTTCGGTGCCGTTCTGCTGCGTCACGCGATACTGCTCCGGCGTCAGGCGGGCGAGCGCTTCGGTCGTCTTGGTGTAGGTTTTGGCGTCTTTTGTCATGGGATCGGAACCCTTCTTCTTGCGGAACCTTCTTCTTGATTGCCGGGCCAAGATGGGCACGGCCGGCCGAATTTGCCATTTCGCGCTGATAAACTTCGCGTGAGCAAGTCTTTCGCGTGAGGATTGACGAAAACGGCGAGGAGGGCTTATCCGTTAGCGCAAGGGGCGGACCGCGAAGGCCCCGTGAGGCGTCAGCCCAACATTCGCGTCCTGATGAATTGCCCGCCGGGATTTCTCCCCGGGGGCAAGGACGCCATGAAGGGACAGATGCCATGTCATCCCCCACCGAAATCACGCCCGCGCAGCTTGCACGCCTCATCGGCACGCCGGAAGCGCCGCTCGTCGTCGATGTCCGCATCGACGAGGATTACACGCTCGACCCGCGCCTGATCCCCGCCTCGCATCGCCAGTCCCACACGGATGTGGCCAGCTGGGGAGACGCGTTTGCCGGCCGCGCCGTCGTCGTTTCCTGCCAGAAGGGTCTCAAGATCTCGCAAGGCGTCGCCGCCTGGCTGCGTCACCTCGGCGCGGAGGCCTCGTCGCTCGAAGGTGGATTCGCGGCGTGGCAGGAGCAGGGCCATCCGCTCGTGCCGGCTTCGGTCCTGCCGCCGGCCGATGCCGCTGGCCGCACTGTCTGGGTGACGCGCGCCCGGCCGAAAATCGACCGGATTGCCTGTCCGTGGCTGATCCGGCGCTTCATCGACCCCGAGGCGGTATTCCTGTTCGTCAAACCGTCCGAGGTCGAGGCGGTCGCCGATCGTTTCGGCGCCACGCCTTTCGACGTCGAGAATGTGTTCTTCTCCCATCGCGGCGATCCCGCCGGCGCGGACCACACCTGCACCTTCGACACGATGGTGCACGAGTTCGACCTCGGCACACCGCCGCTAAACCGGCTCGCGACGATCGTGCGCGCGGCCGACATCGCGCGGCCGGAACTGGCCCCTCAGGCCGAAGGCCTTCTGGCCGCCTCGCTCGGTCTCTCGCGCATGTTCCGCGACGATCTCACCCAGTTGGAGGCAGGCATGCTGCTCTACGACGCCTTCTACCGCTGGTGCCGGGATGCGGTGGGCGAAACCCACAACTGGCCGAACCCGGGTACGAGGGCGCCATGAAAGCCGCGACCCTGAAACCGACTCCTGCAGAACCACTTGCGCAGCCCTCGTTCCGCGAGGCCTTTCCTGTCTGGCTCAGGATCGGCCTGACGAGCTTCGGCGGGCCGGCGGGGCAGATCGCGCTGATGCACCGCATTCTCGTCGAGGAGAAGCGCTGGATCTCCGAGCCGCATTTCCTGCACGCGCTCAATTACTGCATGCTGCTGCCGGGCCCCGAGGCCCAGCAGCTCGCGACCTACGTTGGCTGGCGCCTGCACGGGCTCCGGGGCGGGCTGGTTGCCGGCACCCTGTTCGTGCTGCCCGGCTTCTGCGTCATTCTCGGCCTCTCGATCCTCTACGCGCTCTATCGCAACACCGGCTGGCTCGGCGCGATGTTCTTCGGGCTGAAAGCCGCCGTGCTGGCAGTGGTGATCGAAGCGCTGATCCGGGTCGCCCGGCGCGCGCTGAAAACCCGTGCGCATCTCGTCGTCGCCGGCGCGGCTTTTCTCGCGCTCTTTGCCTTCTCGCTCCCCTTCCCGCTGGTGATCGCCGCCGCCGCGCTCGCCGGCTGGCTCATTCCCGCCTTCCGGCCGGCGGCCGACGACGACGAGGATGCGGACGACGCGCCGGCCAGAAGCGGCGGCTGGGTTCGCATGCTGGCGACCCTGGCGGCGGGCCTCGGTCTCTGGGCGCTGCCGGTGCTGGGGCTCGCCATGATCTTCGGCGTGCAAAGCGTCTTCGTGCCGATCGCGGCGTTCTTCTCGAAGATGGCGGTGGTGACCTTCGGCGGCGCCTATGCGGTGCTCGCCTATGTGGCGCAGCAGGCGGTGGAGACCTACGGCTGGCTCAGGCCCGGCGAGATGATGGACGGGCTCGCGCTCGCGGAAACCACGCCCGGCCCGCTGATCCTCGTGCTGGTCTATGTCGGTTTTCTCGCCGCTTTCCGCGATCCCGGCCCGCTCTCGCCGCTCGTTTCCGGCGTGATCGGCGCGAGCCTAACGACCTGGGTGACGTTCGTGCCCTGCTTCCTCTGGATCTTCCTCGGCGCGCCCCATGTCGAGCGCCTCCGGCGCAACCGCGCCCTGTCCGGCGCGCTCTCTGCCGTAACGGCGGCGGTGGTGGGTGTGATCCTCAACCTCGCGATCTGGTTCGGGCTGCACGTGCTGTTCCGCGAGGTCGGCAAGCTGCGGCTCGGGCCGCTCGAACTCGCCTGGCCGAACCTCGCGAGCCTCGATCTCGCCGCGGCGGGCCTCGCCGCGCTGGCGATGCTGGCCCTGTTCCGCTTCAGGCTCGGCATGGTGCCGACCCTCGCGCTGTGCGGCGGGCTGGGCTATGGCCTGCGGCTGGCCTTTCCCTAACGGCTGTCGCCGGTGATCCGCCCGTCGTCCATCGTGATGATGCGGTCGGCGCGGTCGAGGATCTTGGAATCGTGCGTCACCATCAGGGTCGTGGTGCCGCGCTCCCGACCGAGCCGCTTGAGGAGATCGACCGCGTTCATCGCGCTGTCCTTGTCGAGCGCGGCCGTCGGCTCGTCGGCGAAGACGATGTCGGGATTGCCGACGAGCGCTCGGGCGATGGCGACGCGCTGCTTCTGCCCGCCGGAGAGATTGCCGGGCAGGTATTCGAGTCGTTCCTCCAGCCCCAGCAGGGTGAGCAGATGGCGCGCGGCCGCCTGCCAGTTCTCGGCGGCGGCGCGGCCGTGCACATCGAGCCCCATGCGGACGTTCTGCATCGCCGTCAGGCTGTCGTGCAGGTTATGCGCCTGAAAGATGAAGCCGAGCCGGCGTCGGCTGGCGATCAGCATCGTCTCGGAAGCGCCCGCGAGTTCGGTGCCCAGCAACGTCACCGAACCGGCTTGAACCCGGCGCAGGCAGCCGATCAGGGTCAGCAGCGTCGTCTTGCCCGATCCCGAGGCCCCGACCAGAACGGTGAGCTTGCCGGCCTCGATTTCGAGATCGATGTCGAACAGCGCCTGCTTCTTCGCCTCGCCCTCGCCGAACCAGTGGCAGAGCCCGCGCGTAATGATCGGTGCCGGCGCATCCATCAGAACAGGTCCGCAGGGTTGGCCCGCGCGAGCTTGCGCGTCGCGATGGCGCCGGAAATCGAGCACATGACGATCGTTCCGGCGAGCACGCCAAAGGCCCGCGCCGCCGTCATCGCCAGCGGCAGGCTGATCGCCTTCGTAACGATGGCATAGAGGATCAACGAGATCACGAAGCCCGGAATGAAGCCGAGAATCGCGAGAATGAACGCCTCCTCGAAGATGATGCTCATGAAGAAGCGCTGCGGATAGCCGATCGCCTTGAAGGTCGCGTATTCGCGCATGTGGTCGGCGACATCGGTCGAGAGCACCTGATAGACGATGATCAGCCCGACCAGAATGCCGATGATCACCCCGAAGCCGAACACGATGCCGACCGGGCGCTGCGTCGTCTGGAACCTCTGGTCGCGCCAGATCGCCTCCTCGACCGTGCGAACCGCTGAATCGTAATCCGGCAGGATGGCCCGCAGTTCGGCGAGGACGCGCGCCGGAACCGCGCCCGGTTCAAGACGGATCAGGATGAGGTTCGGCGCGCCGGCCATCCGGTTCGCAAACAGCTTGAAGAAGGTCTGGTCGGAGACGACGAGTTCACCGTCCGCCGAGAACCCGCCGCCGACCCCGAAGGTGCCGATCACCTTGAGCGTCCGCCCCTTGGTCTCGAACGTATAGGGCGTGCCCGCGTCGATGCTCGCGAACAGCGCCTTGGAGACGTTGCGCGTCTTGCGGTCGAGCAGCGCGATATCCGACATGGAGAGGTCCGCGAGCCGGCCATTGATTTCGGGATTGCGGAAGGCGCGCGCCGCCGGATCGACGCCGAAGACATCGAGCTGGCGGATCGTGCCGTCCGGCTGCTTCCAGTCGAGCTTGGCGAAATAGAGCGGCGTCGCGCCGGCCACTCCCGGCACCGCCAGCGCCTCGAACATGCGCTGGCGCGGCAGGGGGCTGCCGTCCGTCAGGGTGTTCATGTCGGAAGCGGAGATCAGGATGTCGGCGTTGAACTGGTCATAGGGAAAGCGCACGCTGCCGACCAGGGCGCCGAAAAACCCGAGCTGCATCAGCACCAGCAGGTTAGCGAAGGCGACGCCAGCCACCGCAGCAATGAGACGAACCCGGTTGTGCGACAGCTGGAGCCAGCCGATCGGCACCCGCCCCAGCAGCTTTTCGAGAAACGCGGTCACGGCGGCGAACCGGCGGCGATCCGCGCCGTCACCTGCAGATTGGTGATCCGGCGGGCGATCTCCGCCGAGGCCGCATCAAGGCTGACGCTCACCTTGACGACCCGCGCATCGGTATTCGCGGCGGGGCTCGAGTCCACAAGGGTCTGCCTGGCGACCTCGAGACCGATCCGCGTCACCTTCCCCGTGAGCGGCTTCGGCAGGGCTTCGGCGGTGACCTCGACCGGCGCGCCGAGCCGCACACGGCCGATCATCGTCTGGTAGATCTCGACCTCGACCTTCATGCGCGAGATATCGCCGAGGTTCATGATGCCCGCCGAGCCGGGCTTCTCGCCGGGTCGGGCGCTGATCGAGAGCACCGTCGCGTCAATCGGTGCGCGGACATAAGCCTTGTCGAGATCGGCCGTCGCACGGGAAAGATCGGCACGGGCCGAATCGAGGTTGCGCGCGGCCACCACCACATCCGGCTGGCTGTCGATATCGCCCGAGAACCGCGACAGGGTGGCGCGCAGGCGCTCGGTCTCCCGCACCGCCTCGTCGCGTTGGGTGCGGCGCAGGTCATAGGTCTGGTCGGCCGCGAAGCCCCGCCGGCGCAGTTCCTCGACCCGCTCGAAATCGCGTTCGGCGTTCTGCCGCACCGTTTCGGCGCGGGAGAGCGCGGCCTCGGCCTCGGAGCGGCTCGCCATCGTCGCGGCACGGACCTGCGCGAGGATCGCCTCCTTGGCCGCGACGTTGGCCTTTGCGGTCTCGAGCGCCGCGATCAGCGGTTTTTCGTTGTCGAGCACCGCCAGAACCGCCCCCCGGCTGACGGTGTCTCCCTCCTTGACGTTGAGCGCCGCGAGCCGCGCGTCGCCGGCGCCGTAGGGCGGGGCGATCGTCACGACCTCGCCTTCAGGCAAGACCTTGCCGAGCCCAACAACCTGCGGCGGCAGGGCTGCTTCCGGGGTCTTGCCCGCCGGTGGCGCCGGCACCGCGATCGGCGAGGTGGTTCCGCCGCCCGGCTTGAGATTGAAGAACGCCATCACCTTGCGGACACCGGGCGGCTGGAAGTAAAGCCCGATCACACCGCCCGTCAGCATCAGCGCCATCAGCAGCGGCACGAAGCGGGCAACCCTGAAGATGCGCCACGGCAGCGAGGGTGCGGCCTCGCCGCGGACCGGCATTGAATCCTTACGGACGACGAGCGGCAGCGAATCCGGCCGCGAGTCCGCCTTCCGGGCAGGGTCCGGCGGCGCGATCATCGGCGGCTGCGTATCGGACGGCATCGGCGATCCTTGCACGGTGGCGGCAAATATGGGTTAATGACTTTCCAGTCACTAATAGACAGCTTCACGAACGCGCGCAATCGCTAATGACCGAAAAGTCATCTACCAAAGGGCGAACGCTCCAAATGACAGCCGAAAGCTCCTTCGCGCGCAAGGCCTCTGAGCACAAGGTCCGTCCGCGCAAGAGGCGTAAGGAAGCGCGCCCCGGCGAGATTATCGAGGCTGCGCTGCTGGAATTCGCGCAGCACGGCTTCGCCGCGACGAAACTCGACGACGTGGCGCGCCGCGCCGGCGTGGCAAAAGGAACGATCTATCGCTATTTCCAGGACAAGGATGCGCTGTTCCTCGCCGTGGTTCAATCGCGGGCGCAGCCCGTTTTCGGCGAGATCTCGACCTTCATCGACGCCTTTCCCGGCACGACGCGCCAGTTGGTGGAGCTGATGCTCGAAGCGGTTCACAATCGCCTGCTGCGCTCCGAACTGCCGATCCTGATGCGGATCATCGTCACCGAGGGCATCAACTTTCCCGCACTGACGGCCTTCTATTACGAGCAGACCGTCTCGCGCGGCCGTGCGCTCATCACGCGTGTCATGGAGCGCGGCATTCAGCGCGGCGAAATCCGGGAAAGCGCGCTCACGGCGCTCCCCGTCGTGGTGATGTCGCCGGTGCTGATGGCCGCGCTCTGGCAAACGACCTTTCAGAGCGTCGCGCCGGTCGCACCGGAAGCGTTTCATGCCGCGCATCGCGAACTGCTGCTCAACGGCCTTTTCGGCGCAGCCGGGCCGGAAGAAGGCGGCAGGCGGTAGCGCTGCCTGGTCAGCCGGCGAGCCAGTGCCCGAGACCCGGCACTCCCTTGTCGTCAAACCCGCCGATCGCCTGCCAGATCGCCTCCGCCCGGGCCGCACCGAGCAGCGAAGCCGCCTTGGCCCGGATTTTCGCTTCCCGCGCGTCGATCGGGATCGGCGCGTCGAGATCGAAGGCCTGCTCCAGCACCCGCCCGTCGCGCAGGCGGAGACGCACGCGGGTTGCGGTATCCGCCAACGTGTCGTCGGGCTCGACCAGGACACGGTCACGCAGCCCAACCAGCGCGGGATCGGCGCAGAGCGCATCGGTGAAACTCGCGAGCGCGCCGGTATCGACATGGCTGAGCGCCATCGCCGCCGTCAGGCGATAGCTGAACTTCGCTTCGAGCCCGGTGGCCGGCGCCGGAATGTGACAGACCTTGAGCCAGCGCGGGTGGGTGGCGACCGCGATGCTTTCCACCTCGTCGGGCCGGACCGAACCGCGCAGGGCTGCCAGCGCTTCGAGCATGGCATGGGTGCCGTGACAGCAGGCGTGGAACTTGTGCTGCACCCGTTCGAACCGGAATTCGGTTCCAAGCCCGTCGAGAACCGGGCCGAGCGGCAGCGCCGCCCCGGCATGGGTGGGCCCGAAGCCCTGTTCGCATTCGAGCCCGTCCGGCCGCGAGACGAACCCGGCCCGCGCCAGCAGCACGGCCTCGACCCCGTTCGCCGCCGCCATGCCGGCGTGGTAGGGCTTGCCCATCGTCCCGAACTGCGATTTCAGCCCCGAGGCCCGCGTCGCCGCGATGCCGATCGCCTGCGCCATCGCCGCGCCGTCGAGCCGCGCGAGCCGCCCGGCCGCGATCGTCGCGCCGAAAGCACCGGCGGTCGCGGTCTGGTGGAAGCCGTGCTGGTAATGCTCGCGCCCGAGCCAGGTCCCGATCCGCACCGAAGCCTCGACCCCGATCAGCGCCGCATCGAGGAAGGCTGCGCCGCTTGCGCCCGTCGCCTCCGCCATCGCCAGCGCCGCCGGCACCACCGCGACGCTCGGGTGGCCGATATGATCGAAATGGGTATCGTCGTAGTCGAGCGCATGCGAGGTGGCACCGTTGACGAGCGCCGCCGCGCGGGGCGGAACCTTCTGCCCGGAGCCGACAAGGCTCGCGACCGGCGCGCCGGCCTCGGCCTCGATTATCGTCCGGGCGATCCGGCTCACGGGCTCGTCCTTGCCCGCGATCGCCACCGCGCACCAATCGAGCAGGGAGAGGCGCATCACCTGCCGCGCCGAGGCGGGAATGGCAGACGCCGGCATCGCGGCGAAATCGACGATAGCCGCGGTAAGCGGAGCCCCCTTGAGGGCACGGTCATGGGCGAGAGAATCGGTCATCGGAAAATCCCGGAATCGGCGAGGGCGCGTCCCGCGCCGTCTTGCGCTTCATCCTGCCTATAGACGAGGATGGGGCAATTAAAAAAGCACGATGGATTCGTGCGGGGAGGTTTGACGGATGAAGCGCCTCGCGCTGGTCACCGGAGGAACGCGCGGAATCGGCGAGGGTGTCTCGCGCGAACTGGCGCGACAGGGCTACACCGTGCGCGCCTGCGGGCTGACGGATGCCGAATGCGCCGCCTTCGCGCCGCAGGCGGGGGTCGAAACCCAGGTTCTCGACGTGACCGATCCGGCCGCGGTCGAGGCCGTCATCGCGGGTTGCGATCGCATAGACCTGCTCGTCAACTGTGCCGGCATCATCCAGCGCAACGGCGCCGAATTCTCGATCGACGCCTTCCGCCGGACGATCGAAGTCAATCTCAACGGGACGATGCGCATGTGCCTCGCCGCCAGAGCGAAGCTCGCGCAATCGCGCGGCTCGGTGGTCAATCTGGCCTCCATGCTGAGTTTCTTCGGCTCGGCCTATGCGCCGGGTTATTCCGCCTCGAAGGGCGGGATCGCGCAGCTGACCAAGAGCCTCGCCGCGGCCTGGGCGGCGGACGGCATTCGCGTCAACGCTGTCGCGCCAGGCTGGATCGAGACCGAGCTGACCCGCCCGCTGGTCGAGGACCCCGCCCGATCCGGTGCGATCCTCGCCCGCACGCCGATGAACCGCTGGGGCCGGCCGGACGATGTCGCCTCGGTTGTCGCCTTTCTCGCTTCCGACGCCGCCCGCTTCGTCACCGGCACCGTCCTGCCGGTCGACGGCGGCTACCTCACTGTCTGATCTCCGGAGTTCATGATGACCAAGCCCGTCCCGACCGATTCCGAAAAATGGCTCCCCTATCGCCATCCGATGCCGAAGGAATCGCCGCCCGAACTCGTCGTGCCGAATGCCATCCCGCTGGATGAGCGCCTGTGGGTTCCGGTCGATGACAATGTCTGGTTCCGCCCGCTCTGCATGTGCGTGACACGTGGCTACTGGGTGAATCTGCTGCGCGTGAAGCGGTCCGGCGTTCTCTCGCGCCATCGCCACCCGATGCCCGTTCACGGCCTCGTGCTCAAGGGAGAGTGGCGCTATCTCGAACACGATTGGGTCGCGACCGAGGGCGCCTACGTCTATGAGGCGCCGGGTGAAACCCATACGCTCGTCGTCGATCCGCATGTCGAGGAGATGATCACGCTGTTCAACGTCAACGGCGCGATGATCTATGTCGATCCGGACGGCAACACCACCGGCTATGACGACGTGTTCACCCGCATCGACAAGTGCCGCAAACATTATGCCGTCAACGGGCTCGGCGAGGGTTACGTCGATCAATTCATCCGCTAAAGGAGCGGAACCGCGCCACGGCGGCGGCAATCGATATCAACGGACGGACGACATGAAGGCGCGCGCGAAGCTCATCGAAGGCATGGCATTTATGGGCGAGGCCGGCAGCGGCCATGCGCTGGTGATGGACGGTTCGCCCGAATATGGCGGCCGCAACCTCGGCTTCCGGCCGATGGAGCTGATCCTGCTCGGCGTCGCCGGCTGCACTGCCTTCGATGTCGTCAACATCCTGCGCAAGGGCCGCGAGGATGTCGCCGATTGCGTGGTGGAGGTTGCTGGCGAGCGGGCCGCGGAGGACCCCAAGGTGTTCACCAAGGTGCACCTGATCTATCGCGTGAAAGGCAGGAGCCTCTCGCCGGCCAAGGTCGAGCGCGCGATCAAGCTCTCGAAGGAGAAATACTGCTCGGCCTCGATCATGGTCGCCAAGACCGCCGAGATGACCTTCGAATACCACATCGAGGAATAAGCCGATGGCCGCGCTTGTTTCGGCCGAATGGCTCGCCTCGGCGGATCAGTCCGCGCTGTGCTGCATCGATCTCCGACTCGCGGTCGACGGCGGACGCGCGACCTACGAGGAGGCGCATGTCCCCGGCGCGGTGTTTTCGGATTATGCCGGCGACGGCTGGCGAGCGCGGGTCGGCAACGCGCCCGGCATGCTACCCTCCGCCGAACATCTCTCGGCGCTGTTCGCCCGTCTTGGCATCACGCCGCGCCGCCATGTCGTGTTGATCCCGGTCGGTGCCTCGGCGAACGATCTCGCCGCCTCCGCGCGCGCCTACTGGACGCTCAAGCACGCGGGACACGATGCGGTCTCGATCCTCGACGGCGGAACCAAGGGCTGGATCGCTGCCGGAAGAGAAACTGAAGCGGGTTCGGTCGAGCCGAAACCCGCCGCGCCCTATCCCGTCGCTTTCCGTGACGGCTGGCGCAGCGATGCCGCAGCCTCGCGCGTCGCGCTCGAGGCCGGGGCGATCTTTCTTGATGGTCGTTCAGCCAGCTATTTCGCCGGCACCGAGAAGGCGGGGGAAGCGAAGCGCGCCGGGCATATCCCCGGCGCAGTCCATGCCGATTACGCCCGGCTTTACGATCCGGCCCGGTTCGGCCTGCGATCTCGTGAGGAATTGATCGCGCTGCTGGCTGCCGTGCCCCCAGGCCCGATCGTCAGCTATTGCAACACGGGCCACACGGCGGCGCTGAATTGGTTCGTGCTGCGTGAGATTTTCGGGCGCGGAGACGTCACGCTCTACGACGGCTCGATGACCGAATGGACGCAGGATGACGCGAACCCCGTCGCGACCGGCTGACAAGACCGGCGACCGTAAGGCGCCGCGAGCGCGAACGCGCGCCCGGGCGTATGCCAGGGATTCCGGCCCGAAATGAGCCCGACTGTCAAAGACGGGCCACCCTGAGGGCCAGCTCTATCAGACACTTGCCAGCGCGGCTTCGAGATCGGCGACGAGATCGTCCGGGTGTTCGAGGCCGACCGAGAGCCGCACCAGCCCGTCGCCGACCCCCATCGATGCCCGCACTTCCGGCGTGAAACGCTGGTGCGTCGTCGTCGCCGGATGCACGGCGAGGCTCTTGGCATCGCCGAGGTTGTTGGAGATGCGGAAGATCTTCAGCGCGTTGAGGAAGCGGAACGCCGCCGCCTTGCCGCCGGCCACTTCAAGCGCGATAAGCGTCGAGGGACCGCCCATCTGCCGGGCGATGATCTCGGCCTGCGGATGGTCCTTGCGGCCGGGGAAGATCAGCTTCGTCACCTTCTTCTGATCCGCGAGCCAATCGGCGAGGATAGCCGCGGTCCGGGTCTGGCGCTCGATGCGCAGCGAGAGCGTCTCCAGCCCCTTCAGCAGCACCCAGGCATTGAACGGCGACATCGCCGGCCCGGTCTGGCGCAGATAGGTATGGACATGGGCGGTGATGAATTCCTCCGAAGCGAGGATGACGCCGCCGAGGCAGCGGCCCTGCCCGTCGATATGCTTGGTGGCGGAATAGGTGACACAATCGGCGCCGAGCGCCAGCGGCTTCTGCCAAAGCGGGGTCGCGAACACGTTGTCGACCACGAGCTTTGCGCCGCAGGCCTTGGCGATCTTCGCCACCGCCTCGATGTCGATCACCTCAAGCGTCGGGTTGGCGGGGCTTTCAAGGAAGAACACCTTGGTGTTCGGCCGCACCGCCTTGCGCCAAGCGTCGAGATCGGTGCCATCGACGAGGGTCGATTCCACACCGTAGCGCGGCAGATGCTCCTCGACGACATAACGGCACGAGCCGAACAGCGCCTGCGCCGCGACAACATGGTCACCCGCGCGGACGAGCCCAGTCAGTGCAGCTGTCACCGCCGCCATGCCGGTCGCGGTCGCGCGGGCGGCCTCGGCACCTTCGAGCAGCGCCATGCGCTTTTCGAACATCGCCACGGTCGGGTTGGAGAAGCGCGCATAGATGAAGCCGGGATCCTCACCGACAAAGCGTTTCTCGCATTGCTCGGCGCTGTCGTAGACATGGCCCTGCGTCAGGAACAGCGCCTCGGAGGTCTCCGCGAACTGCGAACGCAGCGTGCCGCCATGCACGAGTTCGGTCTCGAAGTGGCGCGCGCGCGGCGCATTCTGGTTTTTGGCGGAATGGGACAAGGCAACCCCCGGCAGCGGATGAAAATCATTTCCGGGCTATCAGATTTCGTCTCGTTCGTAAAGACGAACGCATGTTCTTTTTGTCGGACGACCTGCGCGCGATGCCGCGTCCCGTGGAGCGGCGCGGCCTGATATCGAGAATTGAGAGAAAATGGAGCGGGTAAAGGGATTCGAACCCTTGACCCCAACCTTGGCAAGGTTGTGCTCTACCCCTGAGCTACACCCGCATCCATGACCGGCGAATTCGCCGGAGGCAGGCCTAATGCCCTATCTCGGCGCCGAAGGCAAGACCGGTTTTCAAAAATTCGCGCCCTCGTTTTCAAATTTCGAACCCACGTTGTCAAAATTTCCGCGCTCGCCTAAACCTCCGGCAACCCGATATGGCTTTCGGACCGATGCAGCTCCAAATGCGATGACAGAGAGAACCGACCCTTCCGCCGATCCTTCCTCGCCTGCCTATGCCCTGCTCGACCGGCTCGGCATCGCCTATCCGACGCTGGAGCACCCGCCGCTGCATACGGTCGAGGAATCGCGTGCGCTGCGTGGCGAGATCGCCGGCGGGCACGTGAAGAACCTCTTCGTCAAGGACAAGGGCGGAAACTTCTTCCTGATCACCGCCGAGGAGGATTCCCCGCTCGACCTCAAGACCATCGACAAGGTGATTGGCGCGAAGGGACGTGTCTCTTTCGCGAGTGCGGACCAGCTGATGACGCATCTCGGCATCCTGCCCGGCTCCGTGAGCCCGCTGGCGCTGGTCAACGATGGTGACGGCACCGTGCGCTTCTTCCTCGAAAAGAAGCTGATGCGGTACGACATCCTCAACGTTCATCCGCTCATCAACACCCGCACCAGTTCGATCGCGCGCGACGATCTCCTGCGGTTCATCGAGGCAACCGGGCACAGCGTCACGATCCTCGATCTTCCGCACCGCTCCGTCGCACCGGCGGATGAGGAAGCGCGCTAATGAGGAAGCGCGATAATTCCGCCGCGAGCCGGTTGCGAACCGCGCCAGACGCGCCCAAATAGGCATCAACCGTTTTCGGCCGCCGAGCTTTCAGGCGGGGATTTCAGGACCGAGGATTTCACGATCATGAGCGACACCGCCGATCTGGTGAAGGATACGACGACCGCCGCCTTCCGGCAGGATGTGCTGGCGGAATCGATGAAGCAGCCGGTTCTCGTCGACTTCTGGGCGCCTTGGTGCGGCCCCTGCAAGCAGCTCGGCCCGCTCATCGAAAAGGCGGTGAAGGCCGCCAAGGGCCGGGTCAAGCTCGTGAAGATGAATATCGACGAGCATCCCCAGGTCGCGGGCCAACTCGGCGTGCAGTCGATCCCGGCGGTATTCGCCTTCGATCGCGGCCAGCCGGTCGACGGCTTCGTCGGCGCCCTGCCGGAAAGCCAGATCAAGGGGTTCATCGAGCGCCTCGTCGGTCCGCTCGGCGCCGATATCGCCGCCATTCTCGCGGAGGCCGGCGCGCTGCTCGAAACCGGCGACGTCGCCGGCGCGGCGGAGCGTTACGCCCAGGTCCTCGCCGAGGAATCCGAGAACCCGGAAGCGCTGGGCGGAATCATCCGCGCACAGGTTCTGGCCGGCAATCTCGAACAAGCGCGCCGTATCCTCTCGACCGTGCCGGAGGCGAAGGCCGATCATCCCGCCATCGCCGGCGCGCGCGCCGCGCTCGATCTCGCCGAGCAGACGGCGGCTCTGGGCGATGTTGCCGGGCTTGTCGCCGCGGTCGATGCCAATCCGCTCGACCATCAGGCGCGTTTCGACCTCGCGATGGCGCTTGCCGGCCACAACCGTCGCCTCGACGCCGTCGAGCACCTCGTCACGATCCTTCGCAAGGACCGGAAATGGAATGACGAGGCGGCGCGCAAGCAGCTTCTTCAGTTCTTCGACGCCTGGGGCCCCATGGACGAGGCGACGCTCACCGGCCGCCGCCAGCTTTCGGCCACGCTTTTCTCGTAAGGAAGATCTCTGACGCGATCGGGCGATCCCGGGAGGAAGATCCGATGCCGAGCAACATCCACTACAGCCGGGTTTCCGATCTGCCGGACGTGCTCCCGCTCTTTCCGCTTCCCGGGGCGCTCCTGCTGCCGCGCGGGCAGATGCCGCTCAACATTTTCGAACCGCGCTATCTCTCCATGATCGACGCCGCGCTCGCCGACAGCCGGTTGATCGGCATGATCCAGCCCGATCCGGCGCGGACCACCGACATCGCCCTGCCCCCGCTCTACGGCACCGGTTGCGCCGGCCGCATCACCCAGCTCGCCGAGACCGGCGACGGACGCTACCTCGTCCAGCTCACGGGAATCGCCCGGTTCCGGCTTGTCGAGGAAATCCCCGCCGGGACGCTGTTCCGGCAGGCGCGGATCGATTTCGAACCTTTCGCCGCCGATCTCGAGGCGCGGCGTGGCGAGGACGCCGTCGACCGCGACGAGGTTCTCGCGGCCTTGCGCGCCTTCAGCGAGGCTCACGGCATCGAGATCGACTGGAAAAGCATCGACGAGGCGGCAAACGAAGCCCTCGTCAACGCGCTCTCGATGATGGCGCCGTTCGGCGTCGCGGAAAAGCAGGCCCTGCTCGAAGCGCGGGACCTGAAGGCGCGCGCCGACATGCTGGTCGCGCTGACGGAAATGGAACTCGCACGCGAAGGCGAGGGCAACGGCCCCGCGATGCAATAACGGGGGGAGAAACAATGGCCAACGACGACGAGACGACAGAACCGAAGCCCGCGCATCCCGGCGCCGGGCGCGGAATCGACCCCAAGCTCCTCGAGCTGCTCGTCTGCCCGGTGACGAAATCGGCCCTCGATTACGATGCGGTGCATCAGGAGCTGATCAGCCGCGCCGCCCATCTCGCCTATCCGATCCGCGACGGCATCCCGATCATGCTGCCCGAGGAAGCCCGGCGTCTGGACGATTAGGGTAGCGGGCGGGGAACTAAAGCGCTTCGCCGCGGAACAGGCGCGGCGACAGCCCGGTCTGGCCCGAGGCGGCCTTCATCAGCCGCTGCTTGAGCCCCGGCATCCGGTTGACGAAGCCGACCCCGGCATCGCGCAGGACCCGTAACGGCCCCGAATCGTTGGAAAACAGCCGGTTCATACCTTCCATCGCGTAGCCCATCGCCACCGCGGCCGGGCGCCGGCGAGCCTGATAGGTCTCGAGAAGATCCGGCGCACCGGGATCGAGACCCGCGCGCAGCCGCTCGACGACAAGCTCGGCCAGCATCGCGCAATCCTCGAAGCCGAGATTGAGCCCCTGCCCGGCCAGCGGATGCACGACATGCGCGGCATCGGCAACGAGCGCGATCCTTTCGGCAACGAATCGGCGCGCCAGCGCGAGTTGCAGCGGATGCGCGGACACGGCCTCGACATCGACGATCTCGCCGCGCCAGCCGGCGGCGCGGGCTTCGATGGCGCGCTTGCGCTCGGCCGGGCCGGCGGCGAGAATTCCGGCGGCTTGCTCCGCCTTTTCGCTCCAGACGATCGAGGAGCGGTATTCATCGAGCGGCAGCAGCGCGAAGGGGCCGGACGGCAGGAAATGCTGCGCGCCTTCGCCGTGATGCGGCAGCGAATGACGGATCGTGGCGACGATCGCCGTCTGGCCGTAGGGCCAGCCATGAACCGGAATGCCGGCCATCGTGCGGATCGCCGAGCGCGCACCGTCCGCGCCGATGAGAAGTCGCGCCCGCCGGGTTTCGTCGCCGATCCGGACGTCGATGGCCGAAGTGGAAGCGACGCTTCCGCCGTAGCGCCCCTTCAGTACCTCGATTCCCGCTTCGCGACACAGCCCGCGCAGGACATGGTTGAGCCGCCCGAGCGCGACGAGATGGGCAAGCGGCCCGCCCTCTTCTTCCGGTTCCATCCTCTCGGGAACCATGTCGAGAAGGCGCGGTCGGATCGTCTCTTCCAGACCTGTATCGGAAATCGCGATCGACCGCATCGGATAGGCCTGATCGGCAAGCCGCTCCCAGGCGCCGAGGGCTTCGAGATAGCGTCGCGAACCGGCATTGAGGGCGAGAATGCGGGCGTCGGGCTTGTCGGGCGCGGCATCACTGTCCGGATTGGCGTCGAACACCGTGATCGCTCCGGGCTCGACCCCGCCGCGCACCAGAGCCAGGGCGAGCGAAGCGCCCGCGGCGCCGAACCCGCCGATCACAACAGGGCGAACCGGTGCTGAGCTGTTCATGATCCCCGCCTTTCCTGCTTCAGGAAGCCATAGCGCGTGAAACCTATAGCGCTCATCGGCCTGTCCCGGCCACATTTAATCTTCGGTTGCCCGGATGCCTTGACGCGACGCAACATGGCGGACAGGGTGGCGCATGCGCTCATCCCAGACCCAGCCCTCCGACGCTCCCTCCAGGTCCATGTCCCCGATTGCCGCTCTCCTCGACATTCTCGATCTCGAACCGCTGGAGAAGAACCTCTGGCGCGGCCGTTCGCCCGATGCCGCACGCTACCGCGTTTTCGGCGGGCAGGTGATCGCCCAGTCGCTGGTCGCGGCGCAACGGACGGTTGAGGACCGACGCGTTCATTCGCTGCATGGCTACTTCATGCTGGGCGGCGATCCGAAAATCCCGATCCTCTACGAAGTCGACCGCATCCGCGACGGGCGCAGTTTCACGACCCGCCGTGTCCGCGCGATCCAGAACGGCGAGTCGATCTTCGCGATGATGGCCTCGTTCCACGTCGAGGAACCGGGCCTCGCCCACAATATCCCGATACCGGACCTGCCGCAGCCGGACGACCTGCCGGGCGAAGAGGAAATCATCGCCCGGTTCGTACCCGCCATGAGCGAGATGCGGCAGCGCTACTGGAAAAGCCAGCGCGCCATCGAGTTGCGACCGGTCAATCCCGAGAGCTATTTCGACCGCAAACCTGCCAAGCCCGAACAGCATGTCTGGTTCCGGGCCCGCGAACGCCTGCCGGACGGGCAGGCCCTGCACGATTTCATCCTCGCCTACGCCTCCGACATGACGCTGCTCGACGGCGCCGCCATTGCCCATGGCCGCTCGGTGATCGATCCCGAGATCCAAGCCGCCAGCCTCGATCACGCGCTCTGGCTTCACGAGCCCTTCCGTGCCGACGAATGGCTGCTCTACACGCAGGACAGTCCCTGGTCCGGCCATGCCCGCGGGTTGGGGCGGGGTTTGATCTACACTCAGGATGGCCGGCTCGTCGCCTCGGTGGCGCAGGAAGGACTGATGCGGCTCAAAACCCGAGGCTGAACGCCGCATTGAACAGCAATATGATGATAATTTAGGCGTTGCCCGGAGGGTCATGCCTTTCCCGTAGGCATTCCGGCGTGTTTTCAGGCGCTCACGGCGCCGCAAGCGGCAGCGCATCGGCAGGTCGGCCCCGGATTGCGCCAACACAGCCAGTGGCCGCGCCGATCCCATAGCCGGATTCGTTCCCGATTCGCCCTGTTCGCGCCAACCCGTCCACCTCTCATTCGATTCTGGCACGCCGCTTGTTTAACGAATCGTCGCTGGCCTGCCTTGGGGACCGATCGGACTTTCTTGGGGGGGCGAACCAGCGGCAGTTGAGGCGATCCGACAGGAGAGAGAAGCATGAAGCTCATCACAGCCATCATCAAGCCGTTCAAGCTCGAGGAAGTGCGTGATGCGCTCACATCCTTGGGCGTGCACGGCATGACCGTCACGGAAGTCAAAGGCTACGGCCGTCAGAAGGGGCACACCGAAATCTATCGCGGTGCCGAATACGCCGTCAGCTTCCTTCCCAAGATCAAGCTCGAGGTCGCGATCGAAAGCGCGCTCGTCGAGAAGGTGATCGACGCCATCACCCAATCGGCCCGCACCGGCCAGATCGGCGACGGCAAGATCTTCGTCCAGCCGGTCGAGAACGCCCTGCGCATCCGCACCGGCGAACGCGACGGCGAAGCGCTTTGATTCCGGCATCGTAACGAGGTTCAATCCATGACGAAGTTCGAAACAATTTTCCGGCGGGGCGCGATGGCGACCGCTCTTCTCGCGGCCTCCGCCCTTCCGGCTCTCGCCCAGGCCGCCGCGGCCCCCACCCCGAACAAGGGCGACATCACCTGGATGATGGTCTCCACCATCCTCGTCCTGCTGATGACGATTCCCGGCCTCGCGCTGTTCTACGGCGGCCTCGTGCGCACCAAGAACATGCTGTCGATCCTCACGCAGGTTCTCGCGACCGTCTGCATGGTCTCGCTGATCTGGGTGTTCTACGGCTACTCGATGGCCTTCACCAACGGCGGCGGCCTCAACGATTTTGTCGGCGGTTTCGACAAGATCTTCCTCAAGGGCGTCGACGTGAACGCCGTTGCGGCGACCTTCTCGAACGGCGTCGTCATTCCGGAACTCGTCTACATGGCGTTCCAGATGACCTTCGCCTGCATCACGCCCGCGCTGATCGTCGGCGCCTTCGCCGAGCGCGTGAAGTTCTCGGCGCTGATGGTCTTCGTCGCCCTCTGGGTGACGCTGGTCTATTTCCCGATGGCGCACATGGTCTGGTACTGGGCCGGCCCGGACGCGGTCGCCGCTGCGGCCAAGACGCTCGCTGCCGCTGGCGACGAAGCTGCCAAGAAGGCGGCGCAGGCCAAGCTTGACGCGGTCAACGCCGACTCCGGCATGCTCTTCCAGTGGGGTGCGCTCGACTTCGCCGGCGGCACGGTCGTTCACATCAACGCGGGTATCGCCGGCCTCGTCGGCTCGCTGATCATCGGCAAGCGCATCGGCTTCGGCAAGGATCTGCTCGCCCCGCACTCGCTGACGATGACCATGATCGGCGCGGCGCTGCTCTGGGTGGGCTGGTTCGGCTTCAACGCCGGCTCCAACCTCGAAGCGAACTCGACTGCCGTTCTCGCGCTGGTGAATACCTTCGTCGCCACGGCGGCAGCCGGCTTCGCCTGGCTGATCGTCGAATGGGCGGTGAAGGGCAAGCCTTCGCTGCTCGGCCTTGCCTCGGGCGTGGTTGCCGGCCTCGTCGCCGTCACCCCGGCCTCCGGCTTTGCCGGCCCGATGGGCTCGATCGTCCTCGGCCTTGTCGCCGGTGTGGTCTGCTTCTTCGCCTGCACCAGCCTGAAGAACGCCTTCGGTTACGACGACAGCCTCGACGTGTTCGGCGTGCACTGCATCGGCGGCATCATCGGCGCGATCGGCACCGGCATCCTCGTCAATCCGGCTCTCGGCGGCGTTGGCCTGCCGGACTACACCACCAAGCCGGGCGAACTCGTCGTGGCCGCCTATGACTTCGGTCCGGCGGTGATGGCGCAGATCAAGGCCGTGCTGTTCACCCTCGTCTTCTCCGGCGTGATGTCCGCGATCCTGTTCAAGGTGGTCGACATCATCATCGGCCTGCGCGTGCCGCAGGAGCAGGAGCGCGAAGGCCTCGACATCGCCTGCCACGGCGAGCGCGCCTACAATCTCTGATCCAGAACTGAGGATATGGCGGCAGCTTCCTCCGCCACCATATCGGACTTCGGGGCGGGCTTTCTCGAAAAGCCCGCCCTTTCTTTTGGGACACGCCTTTCTTTTCCCGACCCCGAATTGAAAACAGACCCTTAACCGGATTGCCGCATAACTCTGGTTTGTCCGGCGGAACAGGAGTCCCTGCCTTCGTCGGCGCTGTCGCGAAGACAGTCGTTGATTGGTCAGTATTGCGTAAGGGAACGGCATCGTGATGCGAACGACGCGCCTCACCCATTCTTCTCTCGATGTCCTGCCGCACAATGTGCGCGAGGGTCTGGGCCGCCGCATGAACGATCTCGTCGGGCTCGGGCTGATCGGCACCGCGCTGGCGCTCGGGCTTGCCTTCGCCTCCTGGTCGGTGGGCGACCCCAGCCTCAGCCACGCCACCAGCGGCAAGACCCGCAATCTCCTCGGCTATCCCGGCGCGATCCTCGCCGATCTCGGCATGCAGCTGTTCGGCATCGGCTGCATCGCGCTCGTCGTCTCGCTGGCGATCGTCGGCGCGCGGATGCTCTGGATCAAGCAGGAGCCGGGCTGGAAATACCGCGCCATCGTCGCGGCTCTCGGTCTGGTCGCGGCTTCGGGCTTCGCGTCCGCCCTGCCGCATGCCGAACGCTGGCCGCTGCCGACGGGTTTTGGCGGCGCGTTCGGCGACGCCCTGCTCGGCATTTCCGCCTTCATCGGACTCGGGTCCGTCGGTTTCGGCCGCCTGCTCGCTGGCGCCCTGTTCGGCGTGCTGACCCTGCTCTCCTTCAGCCTGTTGATGCGCGGCCTTGCGCCGGCGGCGCCGATCAACGACGATCGTGACGATACGCCGAACGACGACGAACCTTCCGCCGCGATCCTTTCGATCGGCGCGCTGTTTCACTGGTTTTATGTCCTGCGAGGTTTTGTCAGTCGCCTCGTGCCGGGCGAGCGGAAAATCGCCGGTCGTCCGGGCTTTCTGGCGCGCCTCCGGCATCGCCTGTTCGCGCGCCGCCTCGCCCCGCCGGCCGAATCGCATCGGGCACCGCCCAAGGGAGCGTCGCGGGCAACGCCCAGGCAGGAACCGACCTTCGGGGCGCCGCCGGCACCTCTTCCCGACATGGATTTCGAGGATTTCGACGACGAGCCGGCGCCGCCGCCCGCCGTTCACCATGCCCCTCAACCGATGGCGGCCGCCGCGCCGGCGCCGGATGCGCCTTCCCGCGTCACTGCGCCGGCCGGGGCCCTCAAGGCCGGCAAGCGCGAGACGCGCGAGGCGCAGGTCTCGATCTTCGACCACGAGGAATTCCAGTTCCCGCCGCTCTCGCTGCTCGCCGAGCCGAAGCGCGCCACGACGCCGCAGGTCTCGACGGATGCGCTCGAGCAGAACGCGCGCCTGCTCGAAGGCGTGCTCGACGATTTCGGCGTGCGCGGCGAGATCATCAACGTCCGCCCCGGCCCGGTGGTGACACTCTACGAACTCGAGCCCGCGCCGGGCACCAAGTCCTCGCGCGTCATCGGCCTCGCCGAGGATATCGCCCGCTCGATGAGCGCGGTCGCGGCGCGCGTCGCGGTGGTCGCGGGTCGTAACGCCATCGGCATCGAACTGCCAAACGCCAAGCGCGAGACCGTGCTGCTGCGCGAGCTTCTCGCCTCGGAGGATTTCGAGAAATCGAAGCTCAAGCTGCCGATCTGCCTCGGCAAGACCATCGGCGGCGAACCGGTGATCGTCGATCTCGCGCGCATGCCGCACCTGCTCGTCGCAGGCACCACCGGCTCGGGCAAGTCGGTTGCGATCAACACCATGATCTGTTCGCTGCTCTATCGGCTCAAGCCGGAAGAATGCCGCCTGATCATGATCGACCCGAAAATGCTCGAACTCTCGATCTACGACGGCATCCCGCATCTCCTCTCCCCCGTCGTCACCGACCCGAAAAAGGCGGTTGTCGCCCTCAAATGGGCGGTGCGCGAGATGGAGGAGCGCTACAAGAAGATGTCGAAGATCGGCGTGCGCAACATCGACGGCTTCAACGCCCGCATGGACGAGGCGCGCGCACGCGGCGAATGTCTCACCCGCACGATCCAGACCGGCTACGACCGCGAGACCGGCGAGGCGATCTACGAGGAAGAGGTGATGGAGCTCGAAAAGCTCCCCTATATCGTCGTGATCGTCGACGAGATGGCGGACCTCATGCTCGTCGCCGGCAAGGAGATCGAGGGCGCGGTGCAGCGCCTCGCCCAGATGGCCCGCGCCGCCGGCATCCACATCGTCATGGCGACGCAGCGCCCCTCGGTCGATGTCATCACCGGCACGATCAAGGCCAACTTCCCGACCCGCATTTCCTTCCAGGTCACCTCCAAGATCGACAGCCGCACCATCCTCGGCGAGATGGGCGCCGAGCAGCTCCTCGGCCAGGGCGACATGCTCTACATGGCCGGCGGCGGCCGCATCTCCCGCGTCCACGGCCCGTTCGTCGCCGACGGCGAGGTGGAGAAGGTGGTCGCGCATCTCAAGACGCAGGGTCGCCCGGATTATGTCGAGGCGGTCACGGCCGAGCTTGAGGGCGAGGACGGCGAGGGCGACGACAGCCCGGTGTTCGACAAGGGCGATTTCGGCGACGAGAGCGCGGATCTCTACGATCAGGCGGTCGCGGTCGTGCTGCGCGACAAGAAGGCCTCGACCTCCTATGTCCAGCGGCGCCTCCAGATCGGCTACAACCGGGCCGCCTCGATCATCGAGCGCATGGAGCGCGAAGGCATCGTCGGGCCGGCCAATCACGCCGGCAAACGTGAAATCCTGCTTGAAAACGCCGGCGCACGGCGTGAAGACTGATACGGAGCACCCGTCGCGATTCCGCCACAAGCGCGGATTAGTGGACCTGTGGACCCGTTTCAGGAAGGCATAGAGCAAGGCATGTCCGGCAAGTTCCTTTCCGCCCTTCTCGCGCTCGCGCTCGCCGGGCTGGTGACGGCACCGGCTTCGGCCCAGAAGCCGCTGACCCTGTCGCCGGCCGGGAGCACGGCAGCCACGCCGGCGAAGGCCGCGCCCGCCAATGCCGAGCCGCCGAGCCTCGACCGCATTAATGCCTATTTCAACGCAATGCGTGGCCTTCAGGCCGATTTCGTGCAGGTCTCGCCCGACGGGCGCCGCTTCGGCGGCGTGCTCTATCTGCTGAGGCCCGGCCGGATGCGGTTCGAATATCATCCGCCGGCGACGCTCGAGGTGGTGGCGGACGGACGTTCGGTCGCCATCCGCGACCGCAAGCTCAAGACGCAGGATGTCTATTTCATCGGCCAGACACCGCTGAAATTCCTGCTCCAGCCGAAGATCAACGTCGCCAAGGATTCCAAGGTCACCGGCCTGAAACGGGACGGCGACTCGATCGTTCTCAATCTCGAGGACAAATCGACCTTCGGCGGCACCTCGAACATCCGTGTCGTATTCGATGGAGCGAGCTACGCCCTGCGCGAATGGACCGTAACCGACCCGCAGGGCAACGACACCCGCGTGCTGCTCTCGAACCTCAATCTCGCGGCCCTGCCCGCGAAGAACCTGTTCGAGATCGAGGAACAGCGGCTCGTCGATCCGAAATAGGCGCCGGCAACGCGTAGGCCCTCCACATCCGAAGCCGTTCGCGCTAGGCAGGACGCTGGCTTTCGGAAAGGATTCGGCGCATGGCGGATATGCTCTCGGTCGTCACCTGGAACATCAATTCGGTCCGTCTCCGGCTCGATCTGGTGCTGCGCTTTCTCGCCGAGCAGCAGCCGGATGTGCTCTGCCTGCAGGAAACCAAGTGCCCGAACGACCTCTTCCCGAAGGGTGCGTTCGAGAAGGCGGGCTACCGCCATCAGGCGATCATGGGCATGAAGGGCTACAACGGCGTCGCGATTCTCTCGCGCCGGCCGCTCGAGCCGCTCGGCGCCCGCGAAATGTGCGGCAAGCCCGACGCCCGTCATGTCGCGGCACGGATCGGCGAAGGCGCGAGCGCCGTCACGCTGCATAATTTCTACGTGCCCGCCGGCGGTGATATCCCCGATCCCGATGCCAACCCGAAATTCGCGCACAAGCTCGATTTCGTGAAGGAGCTTCTGGCCTTCTCCGAGCAGACGCGCAAAGCCGACCCGCGCGCCATTCTCGTCGGCGATCTCAACATCGCCCCGCTCGAACATGACGTCTGGAGCCACAAGAAGCTGCTCGACATCGTCAGCCATACCCCGATCGAGACGAAGGGTCTTCTCAACGTGATCGCCGCCGGCGACTGGGGCGACGCGATGCGCCTGCTCAAGCCGGAGCCGGAGAAGATCTATTCCTGGTGGAGTTATCGCTCGCCGGATTGGGAGACTCGGGATCTCGGCCGCCGTCTCGATCATGTCTGGCTCGGCCGCGATCTCACCGGCGGATTGCGGTCCGGCGCGATCTTCCGCGAAACGCGCGGCTGGGAGCGCCCGTCGGACCATGTCCCGGTCCGCATCGATCTCGAGATCGACTAGCGCATCATCCCATCAAGTGACCACCGGTTGATGGATAAGATGACGCAACAAGACAAATAGATGGAGCCTCGGCCCACCGCAGGAATTCCCGTGTCTCAGGCGAGGCGCCGCAGCCGGGCCGCCATCTCGCGGGCCTCGCGAACGAGCGCGTCGCGGAGCACCGCCGCGCTTTCGGGGTGCGCGTCGAGCACCTTCATCATCAGTTCGCGCGAGAACACTAGCACGGTCGTCTGGCCGCGCGCGATCGCGGTCGCCGGGCGCTGTCCCTGCGCGAACAGCGCCGATTGCCCGATGAGCGCTCCCGGGCCGAAGACATGCGGCGACGGCGCGCCGCTGTCCGCCATGTCAAGCACGATCTCGCCCTCGACGACCAGATAACCGCCGTCCGAATAGTCGTTGCGCCGGAACAGGATATCACCGGGCCGCAGTTGGCGGCGCACGGCAGAAAACGCGAGCAGGCGCAGGGCCTCCGGATCGACCGCCTCGAAGATCGGGATACGCGCAAGCAGCGCGATGATCTCGTCGAGCCGCATCGGCTACTCCCTGTTCCGCTGCTTTTTCGCCGATGCCGGCCTTCGGTTCTTCACGCAAGCCGGCCCCTTCTGCTTGAAAATACCCTTACGGCACCAGTTTGTAACCGCCGCTCTCGGTCAGAAGAATTCGGGCCCGACCGGGGTCGACCTCGATCTTCTGGCGAAGGCGATAGATGTGGGTCTCGAGCGTGTGCGTGGTGACATTGGCGTTGTAGCCCCACACCTCCTGCAGCAACACGTCGCGACCGATGACGCGCTGTCCGGCGCGATAGAGGAAGCGCAGGATCGCCGTTTCCTTCTCCGTGAGACGGACCTTGGAGCCCTTTTCCGTCACCAGCAGCTTGGCGCCCGGCCGGAACGAATAAGGCCCGATGGCGAAGATCGCGTCGTCGCTCGATTCATGCTGGCGGAGATGGGCGCGGATCCGTGCCAGCAGAACCGCGAAACGAAACGGCTTCGTCACATAGTCGTTGGCGCCGGCCTCGAGACCGAGAATGGTATCGGCCTCTCCATCCTGCGCCGTCAGCATGATCACAGGGCTGCGGAACCCGCTCTTGCGCAGGATTTTCACCGCTTCGCGGCCGTCGATATCGGGCAGGCCGACATCCATGATCACGAGATCGAAATGGTCGTTCTTTGCCAGCTGCACGGCAGCGGCCGCGGTGTCGACGTCCTTGATGTGGAACTCGTCATAGAGCCGCAATTGTTCGACGAGCGCACCGCGCAGCTCGTTGTCATCGTCGCAGACGAGGATTTTGCGGACATTGCTCATCAAAAACTCCGTTCCGGGCCAGAACGACGATTTTCTCGCCGCGATTCTTGTAGGACTCTTGGACAAATGGGATCGCTTGGTCGACAGCTTGTGCCGAATCGCCGGAAGATGGCAAGCGGCGTCGCGAAAGGGAAGGGCCTCGCGAAAGCTGTCACGCGAAAGTGCGGCTGATTTGAAGGGAGCATCCCGCGGAATGAACGGCATTCTTTCAGCGATATTCGTCGATCGCTGCGGCTTCCGTGCGACGGGGCGCGACCGGCATGTCGCCCGGCTGCGCTTCGGGATGGTCAGCCTCCCCTGCCGGATCGGCCGTTCCGGCATCGTCCATCTCAAGCGCGAGGGCGACGGCGCGACGCCCGCCTTCGTCATGCGCCCCGTGCGTGGCTTCTGGCGCGCCGACCGGCGCTTCCGGCCGCGCACATCGCTGCCGATGCGGCCGATCCGCAAGGGCGACGGCTGGTGCGAGGTTCCGGGCGACCGCAACTACAACCGCCTCGTGAAAAAGCCCTATGCCGCAAGCCACGAGGACATGATGCGGCAGGACAACCTCTACGATGTCGTGCTCGAACTCGACTGGAACCGCACGCCACGCCGGCAAGGACGCGGCAGCGCGATCTTCTTCCACCTGATGCGCGAGAACGGCGGCCCCACCGCAGGCTGCATCGCGGTCGAACCGCGCCAGGTGGATTTTCTGCTCGCGCGCATCGGCCGGCGGACGCGCTTCGTGGTCCGCTGACGATCAGCCGTTCTGCCGGTGCGGCGGACGGACGCCGAAGATCGCGCTGCCGACCCGGACATGCGTCGCCCCGATCTGGATCGCCGCCTCGAAATCGGCGCTCATCCCCATCGAGAGCACGGAGAGGCCGTTCCGCCGGGCGATCTTCGCCAGCAGCGCGAAGTGCGGCGAGGGCGGCTCCTCGACCGGCGGGATGCACATCAGGCCCTCGACCGGCAGGTTCAGCTCATCGCGGCAAAGGCGGATGAAGGCATCGGCATCCTCGGGCAGGATGCCGGCCTTCTGCGGCTCCGCGCCGGTGTTGACCTGAATGAGCAGCCGTGGGCAGCGGCCGCGCTTCGCCCGCTCCTCGGCCAGCGCGTGGGCCAGCTTTTCGCGATCGAGCGTCTCGATCACGTCGAAAAGCTCCACGGCCTCGCGCACCTTGTTGGTCTGGAGGGGACCGATCAGGTGCAGTTCGACGCCGGGAAATTCGGCGCGCAGGCCGGGCCATTTCGCTTCTGCTTCCTGCACACGGTTCTCGCCGAAAACCCGCTGGCCGGCCTGCAGCGCCGGGCGGATCTCGCCGGCACCCTTGGTCTTCGAAACCGCGACGAGGCACACGCTGCCTGCCGCGCGCCCATGATCACGCTCGCTGCGCCGGATCTCCGCCAGAACCCCGGCCAGATTTTCGGCCACATTGTCTGCCATCGGATGATCATCCGTCATCGAAATCCCTCCTCGCGCGGCGGCGCCGAACAAATCTCCGTTGACCCCAAAGGCGGAATGATGTCCATACCCAAACGGATTTGCCGTTATTCGCCGGTAATTTGGCTGGTGTGGCGGCGCTTGGAGCGTCATCCCGTCAAGTGGATTCCGGTTGATGGACAAGATGAAGCGGAAAACTAACAAGATCGGGTGTCCAATCCGATTCGGTCGGATTGGACACCCGGATATCACAGCAAGACGCGGGGCAGTTTCCTCCCGCGAGCAGTAAAGACCCAGTCGACAACATGCCCATGCGCTCGAGCCGTTACAATTTTCGCGAAGCTGAAACCCGCTGGCAGAAGGTCTGGGAGGACGGGAAGGTCTTCGAGACCCGGACCGACGATCCGCGTCCGAAATACTACGTGCTCGAGATGTTTCCCTACCCCTCGGGCCGCATCCACATGGGCCATGTCCGCAACTACGCGATGGGCGATGTTGTCGCGCGCTATCGCCGCGCCAAGGGCCATGCTGTTCTCCATCCGATGGGTTGGGATGCCTTCGGCATGCCGGCCGAGAACGCGGCGATGGAGAAGAAGTCGCACCCTGCGACCTGGACCTACGCCAACATCGCCACCATGAAGGGCCAGCTCAAGTCGATGGGCCTCTCGCTCGACTGGGCACGCGAGTTCGCGACCTGCGACCCCGCCTACTACAAGCACCAGCAGCGCATGTTCCTTGATTTCCTCAAGGCGGGGCTGGTCGCGCGCAAGACCTCCAAGGTCAACTGGGACCCTGTGGACCAGACCGTGCTCGCCAACGAACAGGTGATCGACGGGCGCGGCTGGCGCTCGGGCGCGCTTGTCGAGCAGCGCGAACTCACCCAGTGGTTCCTGAAGATCTCGGACTATTCCGAGGAACTGCTCTCCGCGCTCGACGGGCTCGCCCGCTGGCCGGAGAAGGTGCGCCTGATGCAGGCGAACTGGATCGGCCGGTCCGAGGGGTTGATGCTGCGCTGGCAACTGGCGCGCGGCACCGCGCCTGCCGGCTTCGACGAGATCGAGATTTATACGACCCGGCCCGACACGCTCTACGGCGCCTCCTTCATGGCAGTCGCCGCCGATCACCCGCTGGCGAAAGCGGCGAGCGAGAACAACCCCGCGCTCGCCGCCTTCTGCGACGAATGCCGCCGCATGGGCACTTCGCAGGCCGCGCTCGAAACCGCCGAGAAGAAGGGCTTCGACACCGGCATCCGCGCGCAACATCCGCTCGACCCCGCGTGGGAAGTGCCGGTCTATGTCGCCAACTTCATTCTGATGGATTACGGCACCGGCGCGATCTTCGGCTGTCCGGCGCACGACCAGCGCGACTACGATTTCGCGCTGGCCTATGACCTGCCGATCAAGCCGGTTGTCCGCCCCGCCGTGCTGAGCGATGCCGAAGCCAATGCCGCGTTCGACCGCAAGAACCCGCCGACGGTGGAAGACGGCGTGCTGTTCAATTCCGGCTTCATGGACGGGATGAACGTCGATGAGGCCAAGGAGGCGGTCGCCAGACGTTTCGAGAGCGAATCGCTCGGCAATCGCCCGGTAGGCCAGCGCAAGGTGAACTTCCGCCTGCGCGATTGGGGCATCTCGCGCCAGCGTTACTGGGGTTGCCCGATCCCGGTGATCCATTGCGACGATTGCGGCACTGTTCCGGTGCCGAATCGGGACCTGCCAGTCAAGTTGCCGGATGATGTGACCTTCGATGTGCCCGGCAATCCGCTCGACCGCCACCCGACGTGGAAGCACGTCGATTGCCCTCAATGCGGCAAGAAGGCCCGGCGCGAAACGGACACGATGGACACCTTCGTTGACAGTTCGTGGTATTTCGCGCGCTTCACCGACCCGTTCAATGCCGACGAGCCGACCACGATGTCGGCAATCGCAAAATGGCTGCCAGTCGATCAATATATCGGCGGCATCGAGCACGCGATCCTGCATCTACTCTATTCGCGCTTCTTCACCCGCGCGATGACCAAGACCGCCCACGCCAACCTTGCCGAGCCGTTTGACGGCCTGTTCACGCAAGGCATGGTCGTCCACGAGACCTACAAGGACGGCGCTGGAAATTGGGTGCCGCCGGCTGAAATCCGCATCGAAACCGTCGATGGCGGACGCCGCGCCGTGGAAATCGCCTCCGGCAAGCCGGTGACGATCGGCTCCATCGAGAAGATGTCGAAGTCCAAGAAGAATGTCGTCGATCCCGACGACATCATCGCCAGTTATGGCGCCGATTGCGCGCGCTGGTTCATGCTCTCGGATTCGCCGCCCGAACGCGACGTCATCTGGTCCGAGGAAGGTGTACAGGGCGCCGGGCGCTTCCTGCAGAAGATCTGGCGCATCGTCAGCGATGCGCTCGACCTGCCGGACGCCGCGCCGGCGGATGGCGCGCCAGCGGATTCCGCCCCTCACGCCGTGACCAAGGCCGCGCATAAGGCGATCATCGCGGTCAGCGAGGATTTGGAACGGCTGCGATTCAATCGTTGCATCGCCCATATCCATGATCTTTCGAACACACTTTCCGCCGCGCTCGCCGAAAAGAACGCCGCCGTCCATGGCCGCGCGATCCGCGAGGCGACGCGCGTCATGGTCCAGCTCTTCGCGCCGATGATGCCGCATCTCGCCGAGGAATGCTGGAGGGAGCTGGGCGGCGACGGTTTGATCGCCAACGCCGACTGGCCGGTGGCGGATGCTTCGCTGGTGGTGGAATCGACGCTTCTGCTGCCGGTGCAGGTCAACGGCAAGAAGCGCGGCGACATCGCCGTTCCCGCCGATGCCGACGCTGCGGCCGTGGAGGCCATCGTCCGGGCCGATGCCGCCGTGGCGGCGGTTCTCGGCGGCCAGGGCATCCGCAAGGTCATTGTGGTTCCCAAGCGGATCGTGAATATTGTCGTGTGAAACGGGGGTCCTGATGGTCCGCGAACGATTGCTGCTACTTGCCCTGCCGGTTGCCCTTTCCCTCGGGCTGTCGGCTTGCATCCAGCCGGTTCACGCCCCCTCACTCGGCGCCACCGGCGGTGGTTCGCGTATCGCGCCGCTGCTGCAGCAGGTCCGGGTTGCCGATGTCGAGGGCTATCTCGGCTACGTGCTGAAATCGGAGCTCGACTTCCTTCTCACAGGCGGCGGCCAACCGGTCACCAACGGTCGTTACCTTTTGAGCGTCAAGACCCAGCAATCCAAGGCATCGAGCATCATCGACGCCTCGACCGGCCGTGCGCAGATCGCCACCCTGCAGATCGAGGCGGTCTATGTGCTGACCGATCAGCAGGACGGTGGCAAGATCAAGGCCTCGGGCAAGACCTTCGGCTCCGCCTCCTTTGACCGCTCCCAGCTCCGGTTCGCGACCCTGCGCGCGGAGCACGACGCCCAGCAGAAGGTCGCGAAGTCTCTGGCCGAGCGCCTTCGGATCATCGTCATTTCGGCGCTGGCGCGAGAGGGCTCGATCGGCCCGCGCACGGTGCCGGAGTTGTCACCGCCCGATCCGGATGCGCCTGCCGCTGAGCCCGGCAACGAGAACTAGGCCGTTGCGATGAGCGTCATCCGTGCTGGCGACGTCCGCAAGTTCGTCGCGAGCGGTTGCCGGGATACATCGTTGATCCTCGTTTTCGGACCGGATGAAGGCTCCGTCCGGATTCGGGCCCGGGACATCCGCAACACACTGCTTGGGCCCGGCGCCGACGACCTCGCACGAACCGATTTCGAAGCCGAATCGATCAATGCCGATCCGGTCCGTCTTCTCGACGAGGCCAACGCCATCGGCCTGTTCGGTGACAAGCGAACCATCACGATCGCCAATGCGGGTCGTCTACGCAAGGAAGCCTGGCAACCGCTGCTCGAAGCGCCCCCCTTGGGCGCGACAGTCCTATTCCTCGCCGAGGACCTCGCAAAGTCCTCGCCGCTGCGCGTGGCTTTCGAGAAGAACCCGAACGCGGCCGCCCTTGCCTGCTACGCGCCCAGCCACCAGGACATCATGGAGCTGATCGACACGCATATGAGCAAGGCTGGGCTTTCAATCACGCCAACCGCCCGATCCTATCTTGCCGAACTGCTTGGAAGCGACCTCGCGCTCGCGGAAAACGAGATCGACAAGCTGATCCTCTATTGTCAGGACCGGCTTGGCGTCGATGTCGGCGATATAGATGCGCTGATCACGGATTCCTCCAGCCTAGCCGGCACCGATCCGATCGACCTGGCTTTCGAAGGCAAGCTCGAGGAAATCGAGCACGTTGCCTTGCGATCGTTTCGTGAGGGAATCAATCCTTCAGGTCTGATCCTTCTTGCGATCAATCACGCTATGATGTTGAAAAGACTGGTAAATGTGGCACACAACTCCCTGGACGCCGCTTTGCGGGCCGAGGGTGTGTTCTTTCGCCGGATCGATCGGGTGCGCGTGCAGGCCAGCCGCTGGGACGCGCCTATGCTCAACCGGGCCATCGAAACCCTGGCCGGCGCCCAGCTCCAGAGCCGCCGTACACCGGCTCTGGAAGAAACCATCATCATCCGGGCCCTGTGGAGCCTCGCGCTGGCCTCACGCCGCCGGTGATCCGCTCTGGGCCAGCTTGTAACTCAGTGCTTCAAGCTGCTCGAGCGTCCGATAGCGGATCTTGACCGTGCCGCCGCCCGAGCCCTTGTGGTCGATCGCGACTTCGAGGCCAAGGACCTCGGACAGGCGACTTTCCAATGCAGCCGTATCGGCGTCCCGCTCGGGCACCTTGCGGGCCGGCGTCGGCTGGTCGCCGCCCTCGGCTTCGCGTTGCGCGATCTTCTCGACATCGCGCACCGTCAACCCGCGATCGACAATCCGGCGGGCAACCATTTCCGGGTCCGCCACCGCCAGCAACGCTCGCGCATGGCCGGCCGAAAGCGTGCCAGCAACGACCTTCTCCTTCACCGAATCCGGCAGACGCGCCAGACGAAGCGTGTTGGCAACGTGGCTGCGGCTCTTTCCCATCACCTTGGCGAGATCGGCTTGCGTATAGGCGAACTGGGCGATCAAATTCTCATAGCCCCGTGCCTCGTCGATCGGGTTGAGATCGGCGCGCTGGATATTCTCGATAATCGCGAATTCGAGCGCCTGACGGTCGTCCGCCTCGACGATCACAACCGGGACATCGTGAAGCCCTGCTCGCTGGGCCGCGCGCCAGCGGCGTTCGCCGGCGATGATCTCGAAAGCATCGGCGACACCGGTCACCCCGCGCACGACGATCGGCTGGATAATGTCACGCTCCCGAATCGAAGCGGCAAGCTCTTCCAGTTCCGCTTCCGGGAAATTCCGTCGGGGATTCTGTGGATTCGGCCGGAGAAACTCGATCGGCACCCGGCGTTGGGCACGGTTGCGATGCTCCGCTTCCGTCTCCGGGCCGACATCGCCAAGCAGCGCCGCCAGACCGCGGCCGAGGCGCATGCGCGGATTGTTGCTTTCGTCTGCCATCGAAAATGCTCCTTATTCAGCTGCCTGCAGGAGCCGTTCGCGCTGGATGATCTCGGACGCGAGCTTCAGATAGGCCTGGCTGCCGGCGCATTTGAGATCGTAGAGCAGCACCGGCTTGCCGTAGGAGGGGGCTTCCGAAACCCGCACATTCCGTGGAATGACAGTTTCAAAAACCTTCGGTCCGAGGAACTGCCGGACATCACGGATAACCTGGCTAGCAAGGTTGTTGCGCGGATCGAACATCGTCAGCACGACACCTTGGATTTCAAGCGCCGGGTTGACGCTGGCCCGGACCTGCTCGACCGTCTTGAGCAACTGGCTGAGACCTTCGAGCGCAAAGAACTCGCATTGCAGCGGAACCAGCACGCCGTCGGCGGCGGCCATGGCGTTGATGGTCAGGAGGTTCAGCGACGGCGGACAGTCAATGAGAATATAGGAATAAGCGCCATCCGGCAGCGCGTCGATCGCACCCTTCAGGCGATGCGTCCTGTCGCGCTGCGCCGCCAGCGTGATTTCCGCGCCGAGCAGGTCCATCGTCGCCGGCACAATCGAGACGCGCGGCACGTCGGTCGCGACAGCAGCCTCAACGATGCTGGCTTCCGCCATCAGCACGTCAAAGGCCGAAATCTTGCGAGCCCGACTCTCGATTCCCAATCCCGTCGAGGCATTGCCCTGAGGGTCGAGGTCGATCAGCAGCACACGCTCGCCGATGGCGGCCAGCGCCGTTCCCAAGTTGATGGCGGTTGTCGTCTTGCCGACACCGCCTTTCTGATTGGCAATGGTCAAAACCCGCGGTTTCATTGGCCGATCTCGCTTTCTTTCCCGGCTGAAAGATCGGCTTCGAGGCCACCGGCGCTGCGAGATATCCTATTCTCGCGCTTCCGGAAACCTGACCTCGACGATCCTCGCCTTTGAATCTGTCACGCTCGGATGGAGCTTGTAAGAGAATTGCCAGTTCCGCAGGGCTTCGGTCAATTCCTCTTGGTGATCCCGTCCTTTTGGAAACAGCCCGGCAGCGCCCCTTTTCAACAGGAGATTGGTGTATCCGAGCAAGGCGTCCAGCGGCGCCAGCGCGCGTGCGGTGATGATATCGGGTTGCCCGATGCTGTCGATGCAATCCTCGATACGCCGGGCATGGACCTCGGCGGGCAATGCGAGTTCCTGTACGACAAAGCGCAGAAATGCCGCTTTCTTCTGGTTGCTTTCGACGAGGTAAACCCACCCGTGTCCGCGTTTCTTGACGAAAATCGCAATCACAAGGCCGGGCAGCCCGCCACCAGAGCCGAGATCAAGCCAGATTTCCGCCTCGGGGTGCAGCGCGAAAATCTGGGCGCTGTCCGTAATATGCCGATCCCAGATTTCGGATAGGGTGTTGGGGGAGATCAGATTGATGCGGCTTTGCCACTGCTTCAGCAGCGCAACATACCGCTGAAGATCGCCGTATGTTTCACGTGAAACACCGAACTGCCGAAGTGCGGGTGGAATTTCAGCGGCTTCCGATGCGCCGCCCTCTCCCCTCATCTCAAGCGACACGGGTTCGTTCCTCTCTCCGAACCACGGCAACCAGCAGGATAAGCGCCGCCGGTGTCATGCCTTCGATTCTCGCAGCATCGCCAATGGATCGGGGGCGAATCGATTCCAGCTTGGAGCGCAATTCGCCCGATAGGCCATTCATTCCCGAATAATCCAGCGACTCGGGAATCAGTAACGCGCTGTCGCGGTTCAACCGCTCGATATCAAGCTTCTGACGCTCCAGATAAACGCGGTAAAGCGCCTCGGTTTCCAGAAGCTCTCGCGCCCATGGCGGACACGCCTGCAGGGAACCATCGAAGGCCTCAAGCCGATCCAGCGTTATACCCGGCAATGCCAGAAGATCGAGCCCGTTCCGTTTGACGCCGTCGCGGTTGACCTCGATTCCGGCTTCAGCCGCCTGTTTGGGGCTAGCCTCAATCGCCTTCAGCACCGCACGGAATCGCTCAAGCGTTTCCTGCCGGACTTTGAAATGGGCCGATCGCCCGCCACCTACCACGCCGAGATCAATCCCGCGCGACGTCAACCGCATGTCGGCGTTGTCCGCCCGCAGCGACAACCGGAACTCGGCTCGTGACGTAAACATGCGATAGGGCTCGGTGACGCCATTTCGCGTGAGGTCGTCGATCATGACGCCGACGTAGGATTCCTGCCGGGAGAATTCCGCCCCGCCTTGACCTCCAGCGCGGCGGGCGGCATTCAAGCCGGCCACCAGCCCTTGCGCACCAGCTTCTTCATACCCCGTTGTACCGTTGATCTGCCCCGCCAGAAACAGGCCCTTCACGCTCTTCAGCTCAAGGGTTGGGTCCAGTTGTCTCGGGTCCACGAAATCATACTCAATGGCATAGCCATGCCGGAGGATCTGAGCATTCTCCAACCCCGGAATCGAAGCGATCATGGCTTCCTGCGCGTCGCGCGGTAGCGATGTCGACAACCCGTTGGGATAGACGGTGTAATCGTCGAGGCCCTCAGGCTCGAGAAAGATCTGATGGGACTCCCGATCCGAGAAGCGTACGATCTTGTCCTCGATCGACGGGCAGTAGCGCGGGCCCCGCCCTTCGATCTTGCCTGAATACATGGCAGACCGGGCGAGGTTCGCTTCAACAATCCGATGCGTCTCGGCTGTCGTGCGCGTGATTCCGCACGCAATCTGTGGATTGAGAATGCTGTTCGTCAGATAGGAAAATGGTTCCGGCGGCGAATCGCCCTGTTGCTGCTCGCAGCGATCCCAACTGATCGTGCGGCCATCGAGCCGCGCGGGTGTACCCGTCTTGAGCCGTCCTGTCGCAAGACCGAGCGCCCCCAAGCGGTCCGCCAAGGCCACGCTAGGCCTGTCACCGATCCGCCCGCCCGGCGTCGTCTCATGACCAACATGAATCACGCCGCGCAGAAACGTGCCTGTTGTCAACACGACCGCGGTCGTATTCAGCGCATCCGGTCTCCCGAGAATCGATACGGATACGACTCGGTTATCGCGAATCTCGATGTCCGTAACCTCTCCTTCAACAATATCGATGCCAGTCTGATTGGCCAGCAATTCCACAATCGCCAGCCGGTAGAGCTTCCGGTCCGCTTGAGCACGAGGGCCTCGCACGGCAGGACCTTTCGAGCGATTAAGCACCTTGAAGTGAATGCCTGCCCGATCGATCGCGCGCGCCATGATACCGTCAAGCGCATCGATCTCCCGGACCAGATGCCCTTTCCCCAGCCCGCCGATCGCCGGATTGCATGACATCATGCCAAGGGTCGAACGGGATTGCGTGACGAGCGCCACGCGTGCACCGAAGCGTGCCGCCGCACCAGCTGCTTCCGTGCCGGCATGCCCTCCGCCAACAATCACCACGTCATACTTCATCGTCCAAATCCATACCTGTGTTTCACGTGAAACACTTCCCAGCCGGTTCACTTGCCAATACAGAAACGCGAGAAAATCTCGCCCAAAACGTCCTCGAATCCAATCCGGCCGATCAGTGCTTCCAGTGCGATTTCCGCCTGACGCAATTCCTCGGACCGGATTTCGAGCGCATCCTCAGGTGCCGCCAAAAACCGATACAACGCCTCACATGCCAGGATCAAAACACCCCGCTGGCGCTCGTGCCCAACAACGACATCCTTCCCAAGACTCATGGCCTTGCCAGCCTCACCGATCAGAAAGGACATCAGTTCCTCGATGCCATCCCCCGTGCGCGCCGAAATCGCCAAGCCCATGTTGGGACGTAACGGATGTGAATCGATCAGGTCCCGCTTTGTCCGGACCACAATACAATCCGCAACAGCGGCCACGTATGGCTCGTCTATCGAACTCAGCCATAACCTCAAATCCGAGTCGGCGGCGCGTTCCCTGGCACGCCGGATACCCTCGCGCTCAACCGCATCCTCAGTCTCCCGGATTCCGGCCGTGTCAAAAAGGATAACTGGATATCCATCAAGCTCCAAATGAACCTCAATTACATCGCGCGTCGTTCCAGCCTGCTCCGAGACAATCGCGACGTCGCGACGCGCCAGCACGTTCAGAAGGCTGGACTTCCCGGCATTCGGCGCTCCGAGAATGGCAACCCTGAAACCGCGCCTGACCTTTTCGGCCCTTTCGAAGCTGGCGATCGTCTGCTTCAACTCGTCGACCAAATTTTGGGCGGTCCCGTCCGCAGTCTCTCCGCCACTACGGGCGATATCGTCCTCGTCCGCAAAATCGATATAGGCTTCCGTGAGAGCTCTCAGCTCGAGGACCCGGCCTCGCCACGATTGCGCGGCCTGCCGTAACCGACCCTGGGTCTCATGCGCAAAGCGCGCCTGCATCAGGGTTTCCGCCGCCAGAAGATCTCCCAGCGCCTCCACATCAAGCAGGTCCATCCGGCCATTACGGAACGCTCGCTCGGTAAATTCTCCCGCCTGAGCCGCGCGTAATCCCGGTATGTCCCCGAGGCATCGAAGAAGATCGCGCACCACCGCCCGGCTGCCGTGCACCTGGAGTTCGGCAACATCCTCACCCGTAAAGCTCGCCGGACCCGGAAAAAACAGGATCAGACCCGAATCGATTTTCTGGCCGCTTCGAGGGTCGGCAATCGTGCGGAGAACAGCCATCCGTGCTGGCGGGACATCCCCGCAAAGCCGCTCCAGCGCTTCGCGTGCTCTCGGCCCCGAAACACGGACGACTGCGACGCCCGCAACTCCGGCGCCGCTTGCCAGCGCAAAGATGGTCTCAGCCGCCATCTCACGCTCCCGTTCTTTGGAACGGAGACGAATCGAGTTCGCCTCAGGTGTTCATGGAATCGAAGAAATCGGAGTTCTGCTTCGTCTGCCGCAGCTTGTCGAGCAGGAACTCGATTGCATCCTGCGGACCCATCGGGTTGAGAATGCGGCGCAGAACATAGGTCTTCTGCAGCTGCTCGCGCGGCGTGATGAGCTCTTCCTTGCGCGTGCCCGACTTGAGAATATCGAGCGCCGGGAAGACGCGCTTGTCGGCGACCTTGCGGTCGAGCACGATTTCCGAGTTGCCAGTGCCCTTGAACTCTTCGAAGATCACTTCGTCCATGCGCGAGCCGGTATCGATCAGCGCCGTCGCGATGATAGTGAGCGAACCGCCTTCTTCGATGTTACGCGCAGCACCGAAGAAGCGTTTGGGCCGTTGGAGCGCGTTGGCATCGACGCCGCCGGTCAGCACTTTGCCGGAAGACGGCACGACGGTGTTGTAGGCGCGGCCGAGGCGGGTGATCGAATCGAGCAGGATCACGACATCGCGCCCATGCTCGACAAGGCGTTTGGCCTTCTCGATCACCATTTCGGCAACCTGCACGTGGCGGGAGGCCGGCTCGTCGAACGTCGAGGACACGACCTCGCCGCGCACCGAACGCTGCATGTCCGTCACTTCTTCTGGCCGCTCGTCAATCAGCAGCACGATCAAATAGCATTCGGGGTGATTAGTCGTGATCGACTGGGCGATGTTCTGGAGCAGAACGGTCTTGCCGGTACGCGGCGGCGCCACGATAAGCGCGCGCTGGCCCTTGCCGATCGGTGAGACGATGTCGATCACGCGCGCCGACATGTCTTTCTTGGTCGGATCAGGATTTTCGAGCTTCAGGCGCTCGTCCGGGTAGAGCGGCGTCAGGTTGTCGAAGTGAACCTTATGGCGCGCTTTCTCCGGATCTTCAAAATTGATTGTGTTGACCTTGAGCAGCGCGAAATAGCGCTCTCCGTCGCGCGGCGACCGGATTTCACCCTCGACCGTATCGCCCGTCCGCAGCGAGAAGCGGCGGATCTGCGCCGGCGAGATGTAAATGTCGTCCGGCCCGGCGAGATAATTCGCGTCCGGCGAGCGAAGGAAGCCGAACCCGTCCTGCAGAACCTCGACGACACCCTCGCCGATGATATCCGTCTCGTTTGCGGCGAGCTGCTTCAGAATCGCGAACATCAGCTCCTGCTTGCGCATCGTGCTGGCGCCCTCGACCTCAAGGTCCTCGGCAAAGGCGAGCAGTTCGGTCGGCGATTTCCGCTTGAGGTCGTGCAGCTTGATCTCAGGCATGGAGCGTTACCTTGTTTTCCTGATTATTGGCGATCCGGCCCGCCCATCGGCGAGGCCCGGCAAACTCTGGATGGGAACCCAGGAAGGGCAGATTGGGCGCGCGGCCCCGAACCTGTGCGAACGGCACCGCAGATCGGGGGCGCCACTCTTTGGCGCGCTGTTAGCGCGATTCAGGACAAACCACAAGAACAACTTCCGTCGAAGCCTATCAGAACGGCTTCACAATGACGAAGATGACGATCCCGATCATCAACAGCGTCGGAATCTCATTCTGAAAACGGAAAAACCTTTGCGAGCGGACACGCTTGTCGGCCGCGAATTCCCGCAGCCATTTGCCCTGAAGCTCGTGATGCACAGTCAAAATGACGACAAACAGAAGCTTCGCATGCAGCCAACCGCCCTTGAACCCGAAACTCGACCACGCGAGCCAAAGTCCGGCGACCCATGCCACGGCCATCGCCGGCCGCATGATGAACCGGTATAGCCGGTATTCCATCACCTTGAACCGCTCGCTGGCTTCCGAACCCACCGGCTCGACCGCGTGATAGACGAACAGGCGCGGCAAATAGAGAAGGCCCGCCATCCACGAGATGACGGCGATGACGTGCAGCGCCTTGATCCAGAGGTCCATCATCCGCGAACCTTCTCAACCAAGCGTTCCACATGGGCGATCGGCGTCGACGGCAGGATACCGTGACCAAGGTTGAAGATATGCCGTGAACCGGTCGTCGCCTCAAGAATATCGTCAATCGCCTGATCCAGCGCCGCTCCCCCGGCGATCAGCACCAGAGGATCGAGATTTCCCTGCGTCACAATCGTCCGTGGAATCGCGGCCCGCGCTTCGCCAAGCCGAGCCGCCGTATCGAGCCCGATCACGTCGGGCTTCACCTCTTCCGCAAACCGCCCAAAACCACCGCTGACGGCCCGCGGAAAGGCGATAATCGGCACATCTGGGTAACTGCTCCGGACACGGGCAACGATGTCTGCCACCGGCTTTTCGCACCAGGCTCGAAATGCCCGCTCCGGTAGGGGACCCGCCCAGGAATCGAAAATCTGGACTGCCTCCGCTCCAGCCTCAATCTGCGCGATAACATGATCCGCACAAGCCTTGGCCAACTTGTCGATCAACAGCTGGAAAGCAGCTGGTTCCGCATAGGCCATGCCTCGCGCCGGCGCCTGATCCGGAGTGCCCCGGCCCGCGATCATATAGGTCGCCAGCGTCCAGGGAGCCCCGCAGAAGCCGATCAGCGCCGTCTCCCTCGGTAGCGCCGCTCGTGTCTCGCGGATCGCCTCGTAGACCGGTGCAAGGCGCTCAAGATCGAGTTCCGTCGGCAGCGCCCTGATCGCATCCGGTCCGGCCAACGGATCAAGCCGCGGCCCTTCCCCTTCCGCGAACCGCACCCCCTGACCGAGCGCATCCGGGATCACGAGAATATCGGAAAAAATGATGGCGGCATCGAACCCGAAACGCCGGATCGGCTGCAAGGTCGCCTCGACAGCGAGATCGGGCGTGTAACAGAAATCAAGGAAAGACGCTGCCGTCGCTCGGATCTCCCGATACTCCGGCAGATAGCGACCGGCTTGACGCATCATCCAGAGTGGCGGACGCCGGGGTGCTTCCGGCAACCGGAACAGATCGAGGAAAGGCTTCACGGCAAATCCGATCAAAAAAGAAGAGAAAAGGATTCTTCTCTTTTTGCTTTTGTTTCTTGAGGCGCTTTTTCTGACATTCCCACCGTCTCCACAAGAGGGAATACCCAAGTGAAAAATCGTTTCGGGGGAACGGTATTTCAGATAGGGATCATCTATATGAAATATAAAGATTTTATACGAAAAACGCGAGGTTTGATGTTCTGAGCCCGCAATTCCCGCTATTCACAGAGACCCAATCCCGGTTGTTCGGCTGTTGAGCGCCCGAGCCGTTTTCAACAGCCACCTAGCGCCAGCGCGATGCCGCCGGGGAATCCCGCCCGTTCCTACACATCCACCAACAGGGCTGTGCGTAACCCGGTTGAAAACGCTGGGCCGCAATGCGATGGATCAGGCCATGGGCCGCAACTTCTTCCATCTCCATCTCGTCTCGGATTCGACCGGCGAAACACTGATCACGGTCGCCCGCGCGGCGGCGGCGCTCTACTCCGGCCTTTCACCAATCGAGCACGTCTATCCGCTCGTGCGTTCCGAGCGGCAGCTCGACCGTGTTATCAGCGAGATCGAGAACGAGCCCGGCATTGTCCTTTACACGATGGTCGATCAGGACCTGGCGCGGAAGCTTAAGGCCGCCTGCGACGAACAGAGCTGCCCAAGTCTCTCGGTCCTCGAACCGGTCCACAACCTGTTCCAATCATACCTCGGCGTCGTGACGACCCCCCGCGCCGGCGCCCAGCATGTTCTCAACTCCGATTATTTCCGCCGGATCGATGCGCTCAACTTCACGATGCTGCACGACGACGGCCAGATGACAGAAAACCTCGATCAGGCCGATGTGGTCCTGATCGGCATCAGCCGCACCTCCAAGACGCCGACCAGCATCTATCTCGCCAACCGCGGCATCAAGACCGCGAATATCCCCCTTGTCCCGAACGTCTCGCTGCCGACCAATGTTCCGTTCCTGAAGCATCCCTTGATCGTCGGGCTAGTCGCCTCGCCCGAGCGCATCGTCCAGATTCGCCAGAACCGGATGCTCGCGCTCAACGCCGACGACAAGGATGCTTCCTATATCGACCGGCGCGCGGTTGCAGAGGAAATCTCGGAGGCTCGCAAGCTGTTCGACCGATATGACTGGCCCGTCATCGACGTGACGCGGCGCTCGATCGAGGAAACCGCGGCGGCGATCATCGATCTCTACCGCTCGCACAGGGCCGCGCAGGACCTGCTATGATGCCCCAGCCGTCATTCTGGCGCGTCGATCGGCCACTCGTGTTGGCCTCAGGCAGCACAGCCCGCCGCCAGATGCTGGAATCGGCCGGTATTCCGGTTGTGATCAGACCGGCCTCCATCGACGAAAGGGCCCTGGCCGACCCGCTGATGGAGGCTCGTGTCCCACCGAAGGACATCGCTCGAAGGCTCGCTCTCGCCAAGGGTCTCGAAGCGTCAGCGCGCGCGCTCGGTGACGTCATACTCGCTGCGGATCAGACGCTGGAACTGGAGGGGCGGCTCGGCATGAAGCCCGGCTCTGTCATCGAGGCCCGGCGCCAGCTTCAGGCGATGCGCGGCAAGACGCACGCCCTTCACGCCGCTGCCTGTCTCATCCGGGCAGGGACTGTGCTGTGGGAAGGCGCCGATACGGCTGAACTAACGATGCGCGCCTTCTCCGATGCCTTCCTCGAAGCCTATCTCAACCGGATGGGCGATCAGGTCTGCAACACCGTCGGCGCTTATGAATATGAGGCGCTGGGGGTGCATCTCTTCGAAAAGGTCGAAGGTGCTCACGCGACTATTCTGGGCCTGCCGCTCGCGGCGCTGCTCGACGCGATGCGCCGCCTCGGCCTGCTGCTCGGCTGAACCAGCGCTCTCATCCGATCCTCTTGACCTCGGCGCCGGCGTCGGTCACGGCTTGGCGACGAACGAAGCGGAGCCGCGCATGACAAGCCTTCCCGAAAAACCCGGCTTTCCCAAAGCCACGATCATCGGCAAGCCGGTGAGTCATGCGCGTTCGCCGCTCATCCACGGCTTCTGGCTCAGGCAGATGGGGCTCGAAGGCCATTACGACCGGCTGGAGGTCGAACCCGGCGGCGTTGCCGAGGCCTTCGCCAAACTGCGTGCCGAAGGATATCGCGGCGGCAATGTCACGGTCCCGCACAAAGAAGAGGCCTTCGCGGCTTGCGACGCGGTTTCCGATGCGGCCCGCATCGCCGGTGCGGTGAATACCTTCTGGTTCGACAACGGCCGCACGCACGGCGACAACACCGACGGCTCCGGCTTCGTCGCGCATCTCGATGCAATTTACCCCGGCTGGGATACCCGAAAGCCGAATGTTCTCGTCATGGGCGCCGGCGGCGCGGCGCGCGGCGTCATCGTTCCGCTTCTGAATCGACCCGTGGGCCCGATGACGATCGTCAACCGCTCGTCGGAACGGGCCCGAATCCTTTCGGCGGACATCGCGCGAGCACGGCCGGGAACTGCCCTCGCCGTCGAGGAATGGTCGGCGCTCGGCCGCCTGCTGCCGCAAACGGATCTCCTGATCAACACAACCAGCCTCGGTATGAAAGGCCAGCCGCCGCTCGAACTTCCATTGGCGTTGCTGCCGCCGGAGGCAATCGTCGCCGATATCGTCTATGTGCCGCTCGAAACACCGCTGCTCGCTGCCGCCAGGGCGCGCGGCCTGCACACCCTCGACGGGCTCGGCATGCTCCTCCATCAGGCCGTTCCGGGCTTCGAGCGCTGGTTCGGTGCAACACCTGTCGTGGACGAAGCGCTGCGCGCCTATATCCTGGCCGACCTTGCGGGGAAGTGACGCCATGTTCCGGCTCGGATTGACCGGCTCCATCGCTACCGGCAAATCGACGACCTCGGCGATGTTCCGCGCGGCCGGCATTCCGGTTCATGATGCGGACGCGGCCGTCCATCGCCTCTATGCCGGCGCGGCGGTGCCGCTGATCGCCGAGGCTTTCCCCGGCGCCGTGCGCGAGGGCGTCGTCGATCGCATGGCGCTCGGCGCGATGGTCGCCGGCAAGCCGGAGGAGTTTGCGCGACTTGAGCGCATCGTTCACCCGCTGGTGCATGAAGAGGAAAACCGCGCGATTGCGGCGGCGCGCGCCACCGGGCACCGCCTCGTTGTGCTGGATATCCCGCTGCTGTTCGAGACCGGGGCGCAGGGTCGCTGCGACGCCGTGCTGGTGACAATCGTTGATCCCGACGAGCAGAAGCGTCGCGCGCTCGCGCGGCCCGGCATGACGGAAACGCTTTTCCACGCGATTCTCGCGCGGCAGATGCCGATGGCGGAGAAATGCCGACGCGCCCATGCGATACTCGATACCGGGCGCGGGCTCGAGGCGGCCGGCCGCGACATCGCGGCGCTGCTGCGGGCGCTGGCCCCGGCCCTCAACTGACTCGGAAGCGGGAATGCGCGAGATTGTCCTCGATACCGAAACGACCGGCCTCGATCCGCTGCGCGGCGACCGGCTCGTCGAGATCGGCTGCGTCGAGATCGTCAACCGGTTTCTCACCGGCCGGGTGTTTCACCGCTATATCAATCCGGAACGGCCGATGTCGCCCGAGGCCTTCGCGGTGCACGGGCTTTCCGATGCCTTTCTGGCCGACAAGCCCGTCTTTCGCGACGTCGCGTCGGAGTTCGTCGAGTTCATCGGCGAGGATCCGCTGGTGATCCACAACGCATCCTTCGACATCGGCTTCATCAATCACGAGCTGAAACTGGTGAAGCGCTCGCCGGTCGATTTCTCGCGGGTGATCGACACCCTGACGATGGCGCGTCGTCGGCACCCCGGCGCCCAGAACTCGCTCGATGCGCTCTGCGCGCGCTACGGCATCGACAATTCGCGCCGCACGCGCCACGGCGCGCTGCTCGACGCGGAAATTCTCGCCGAAGTCTACATGGAGTTGACCGGCGGTCGTCAGTCGAGCCTCGGTCTCGGCGAGCTGGGCGGCGCGGGAAACGGCGGCGTGCTCGTGACGCTCGGAGCGCCGGCCGGCAAGGCCCGGCGCGATCTGCCGGAGATCGCGCTCATCACGCCGGAGGAAGCGGAAAAACACAGGGCCTTCATCGCCCAGATGGGAGACAAGGCCCTGTGGAAGCAATACCTTGAAGACGATCAGCCCGGCTGATCAGCTGTTCATCTTGCCCGGCGGGTTCATTTCCGCCATGCGCGCCTGGTAGAGCTGCGCGAAATCGATCGGCTGCAGCAGGAACGGCGGGAAGCCGCCGTCACGCACCGCATTGGCGAGGATCGCGCGGGCGAACGGGAACATCAGGCGCGGGCACTCGATCATCAGCACCTGATGGGTGTGCTCCTGCGGGATGTTCTGCATCCGGAACAGGTTGGCGAAATTCAGCTCGAACCGGAACAGCGTGCCGTCGCCTTCGCCGGCCGCGCCTTCGAGCACGAGTTCGACCTCGAATTCATCGTCCGAGAGCGGCGTCGCGTTCACATTGACCTGGATGGAAATGTTCGGCGGCGTATCCTGCGGGCGGAGGGAGCGCGGGGCGTTCGGATTCTCGAAGGAGAGATCCTTCACGTATTGCGCCAGCGATTCGAGAAGCGGCGCGCCGCCATTGCCTTCGGCCATTTGTTCAGTCTCCAGACTGCGCCCCTCTCGCGGATGATCCGGAAACAAGGTCGGCGCTCGTTATTTTGCGGGAACCCGCTTACACTGAGGACGCGCCCGCCTCAAGCCATGCTTTTGGGCTTGCGCCGGCGCTGTGTCAGCTTTCTGCGGCGCGTTTCCTGCCATTCCTCCGCGGAAAGATCGATCTGGCGCGGCACGCCGGATGGTCGCGGGGCGCGGAAGCGGGCGATGATCGCCTCCTGAAGCGAGGGCGAGAACAGGGCGAGGCCGACAAGCGGCGGCACGAGGCCCGGCAGCGTGATGAGGATTCCGCTGGCGACGCCGAAGCCGGCGCGCAGGCTTCGTTCGCCGGGCCGGGTTCCCGCGCCGGCGCGGATGGAATGAAAACCGCGCCAGGCAAGGACCGCGACGAGAACGAGACCGATGCCACCCTTGATGCTCAGGATCGCCAGCGTCAGCCCCCAGCCGATGCGCGCGGCCACCAGCTGCAGCAGCGCCGCCTCGAGCAGAAGCCAGCCGGCCAGCAAAACAAGCCCGGCGCGCAAGAGACGCGGGGAAAGAGCCGAAGGAAAGGCCGGTTTGCGGGCCAAGGGGATCTCCAGGGGGATCTCAAGGTGTTCGGGGGCGGGCGAAGGCCTCAAATACGCCATCAAGCGTGGCGAAACAAAGAGCAATTCGCATCGGGAGGATAGCGAACCGGCGCGACAGGCCCTATATAAATTGAGGGTGTTCCCATATTTCGCCGTCCGTGCCTTCGATCGGAAATCGTCTATGCAAAATTTTGATGTCCTGACCCTCGTCTTTCTCGGCTTGGCGATTTTCGTGATCTACAAGCTGCGTTCGGTGCTGGGCACGCGGACCGGGACGGAGAAGCCGCCGCGCGATCTTTTCGAGCGCCGTCCTCCGGCGGAAGAAGGCACCAAGGCGATGCCGCTCGAGGGTGGCAGCAACGTCGTGCCGATGCCGGGTGTGCGGCGCGAGGCCTCGCCGCCGGTCGATCCCGAGGCGCGTCTTGCCGGCCTCGTTGCCAAGGAGTCGCCGGCTCACGACGGGCTGTCGCGGATCATGGACGCCGATTCGGATTTCGACCCCAAGGAATTCCTCGACGGGGCCCGTGCCGCTTACGAGATGATCGTGATGGCCTTCGCCAACGGCGACCGCCGCACCCTCAAGGATCTGCTTGCGCGCGACGTCTACGAGGGGTTCGAAGGTGCGATCGCCGATCGCGAGAGCCGCGGCGAAAAGGTGGAGACCCAGTTCGTTTCGGTCGACAAGGCCGAGATCAGCGATGCGATGCTGCGCGGACACTCGGCGCAGGTCACTGTGCGGTTCAGCTCCAAGCTCATCACCGCGACGCGCGATTCCGCCGGGCAGGTGATCGACGGCAACGCCGAGAAGGTCATCGACGTCGTCGATATCTGGACCTTCTCGCGGGAGACCTCCGCTCGTGATCCGAACTGGCGGCTGATCGCCACGGAATCTGCGCACTAGTCCATTTTTCAAGCGAAGTGGATGCCGGTTCGCGTGAAGAAAATGCAGAAAAACAGCAAGAGGACATGAGGCGGCGGGCCGGGCTTTTCCTGCTCGCGGTTATAGCCGGTACCGCGTGGGCACTGGCGGATGGGTCTCCGGCACACGATTCCCGGACGGGCAGGACGAGCGCGATGGTGAACCCGCTTCCCGATATCACCCTGCCGCCGGGCACCCGTGTTGTTCCGCTTGCCTTCGAGGCCCTGCCGGGCTGGGGTGTGGACGACCATGCCGCGGCCTTTGCGGCTTTTCTCGAGACCTGTCGTCCGGTCGTCGAGAGTGGGCCTTCGCTGAGGGTCGCCGCCGTGCCATCGCCGGCACTTGTCGCGATCTGCCGCAAGGCGCTCGCGACCAGTCCCGGCGTGATGCCTGCTCAGGCCCGGGCGTTCTTCGAGACGAATTTCACACCCTTTGAAATCATCCCGGAAAGCGGCGCCGGCTTCCTCACGGCCTATTTCGAGCCGGTGATCGAAGCCTCACTCGAAAGGCGGGACGAATTCCCGGTGCCCGTGCTCGCCCGCCCGGCGGATCTCGTGACCCTGCAGCCGGGTGAACGGCTTTCGCCGCCCTTCGATGCTCTCCAAGCTGCCCGCAAGACTGCCGGCGGGCTGGAACCCTTTCCCGATCGCGCGGCGATCTGGGCCGGCGCGCTCGACGGGCAGGGGTTTGAGGTCGCCTGGTTGAGGGACCACGCCGAACTGTTCATCACCCAGGTGCAGGGGTCCGCCCGCCTGCGCCTGCCGGACGGGCGCATGACGCGGCTGGTCTATTCCGGTCGAAACGGCTATCCCTACACCTCTATCGGCAGGAAACTCGTCGAGAGCGGCGAAATTCCGCTTCCCGAGATGTCGCTCGCCCGCCTGATGGGCTGGCTGCGCACCAACCCGGCGCGCGGCCGTGCGCTGATGGAGGAAAACCGCTCCTACGTCTTCTTCACGCGCGACGATTCCGCACCGCAGGATCGTGGCCCGACCGGCGGCGCCGGCGTGCCGCTTACCGCGGGCCGTAGCCTCGCGATTGATCGCAATATCTGGCCCTACGGCCTGCCGGTCCAGATTTCGGTCGAGCCTCTGATGCCGGAAGGCGGCCGCCGGAAAATCGAGCGCCTGATGATCGCGCAGGATACTGGTTCGGCGATCGTCGGTCCGGCCCGCGGCGACTATTTCATGGGCACTGGACCGGAGGCGGGCGAACGCGCCGGGCTCGTGCGCGATGCCTGCCGCTTCATCGTGCTCTGGCCGAAGGGGTGACGCGGTGAAACGCGGGCGATCCGTCCCCAACCTCGACCGACCGAAGCGGCGCAAACCCGAGATTTCGCCGGAGGATCGGGCCCTCTGGGCGCATGTCGCCCGTTCGGCGATCCCGCTGCCGGGACGCGACCTGCCGGACCTGCCCGAGGCGCCGCCAGTTCCAGAACCGGACGTGCAAGCCATCGCGCCGCCTGCTCCGCCGCCGCCTCGTCGCGGCCGGACGTTGCCGCCGCTCTCCGGGATCGAGAAGGGCCTGGCGCGCGACCTCCGCCGCGGCCGCACCGAGGTTGACGGCCGGATCGATCTGCACGGTATGCGGCAAGCCGAGGCGCATGCTGCCCTGCTCGCCTTTATTCACCGGATGCACCATCGCGGTGCGCGCCTCGTGCTGGTTATCACCGGGAAAGGCAGCTCGGAGCCGGGCGCATTCGGCGACGAGCGCGGCGTTCTTCGGCGGATGGTGCCGCATTGGCTGGCGGACCCGGTGCTGCGCCGCTGCGTGATCGGCTACGAGCCGGCCGGCCGCGCACATGGCGGCGATGGCGCGCTCTACGTCCGTATCCGTCGGGCAAAACCGGAGCCGTGAGCGCTTGACCGCATGCCCGGCTTCGTTCATGCGGGGCCGGACAACGAAAGGCACGCTCCATGACCACCGAAATCGACATCCTCGCCATCGGTAACGCCATCGTCGACGTGATCGCCCGCGCGGAGGACGACTTCCTCGTCGCGCAGGGCGTCGCCAAGGGATCGATGACGCTGATCGACGAGGCCCAGGCCGAAAAGCTCTACGCGGCGATGGGGCCGGCGACGATCGTTTCCGGCGGCTCGGCGGCGAACACGGTGGTTGGCGCGGCGTCATTCGGCGCGTCCTGCGCCTTCATCGGCCGGGTGAAGAACGATGCGGTCGGCGAGGTTTTCGCCCATGACATCGTGAAATCCGGTGTCGCCTACGGCACCGCGATGGCGCTCGACGGCCCGGCGACAGCTCGCTCCTTCATCCTCGTCACGCCCGATGGCGAGCGGACGATGAACACCTATCTCGGCGCCAGTCAGAACCTCGCCGAGGGCGATATCGACGCGGCGGTGGTGCGCAAGGCCAAGGTGACCTATCTCGAAGGCTATCTCTGGGACCCGCCGGAAGCGAAGGCGGCGTTTCGCAAGGCGGCACAGATCGCGCATTCGGCGGGGCGCGAGGTTTCGCTCACGCTCTCGGATTCGTTCTGTGTCGATCGCTATCGCGACGAATTCCGCTTCATGATCCAGTCCGGCATGATCGATCTCGTCTTCGCCAACGAGCACGAGTTGAAGGCGCTTTACCAGACCGCCGATTTCGATACCGCGCTCGCCGTTCTGCGCAAGGAAGCGAAACGCGCCGCCGTGACGCGCTCGGAGAAGGGCGCGATCATCGTCGAGGGCGCGATGACCATCCAAACCCCGGCCTTCCCGATCGAGACGCTGGTCGATGCCACCGGTGCGGGCGACGCCTATGCCGCCGGTTTCCTGTTCGGCTACACACGAGGCATGGGCTACGAGAAGGCGGGCCGCCTCGGCGCGCTCGCGGCCTCCCATGTCATCCAGAAGATCGGCGCTCGCCCTGATGTGCCGTTGCATGAGCTGGCGGAACAGAATGGGCTGATGTGAGCACCCTGCGAGGCCGGTAGCCGAAGTTGGGAGCGAATGCGACGTCGAGCAGGAGTGGCGCCCCGTAGCGAGAGATCTTCGACGCGCGACAAAGCCTCGCGCTTCACAATTTCCGCAACGCCACTTCCTCGATGAGGTGGCTTTCGCCCTTCCTGAGAATGAGGTCCGCGCGCGGGCGGGTGGGGAAGATGTTTTCCCGCAGGTTCGGCAGGTTGATGCGGTCCCAGAGCCCGTTGGCGATGCCCAGCGCTTCCGTTTCGCCGATCTCGGCATAACGGCGGAAGAAGCTTTCCGGCTTGCGGAACGCGGTCTGCCTGAGCGCCATGAAGCGGTTCACGTACCACTTGCGCAACAGGTCCTCGTCCGCGTCGATATAAATCGAGAAATCGAAGAAATCCGAGACGAAGGGCACCGGGCGCGCATCGCGCGGCAGGCGCGGCGGCTGAAGCACGTTGAGCCCCTCGACGATGAGGATGTCCGGGCGGTCGACCACCGTTTCCTCGCCCGGAATAACGTCATAGACAAGGTGTGAATAGAGTGGCGCCGCGACGTTGTGCTCACCGGCCTTAACGCGGGAGAGGAACTTCAGCAGCGCGGGCGTATCGTAGCTTTCCGGAAAGCCCTTGCGCTCCATGAAACCGAGGCGGCTCAACTCGGCGTTCGGCAGCAGGAAGCCGTCGGTCGTCACGAGTTGGACCTTGGGCGTGTTCGGCCAGCGCGCCAGCAGCGCCTCCAGCACGCGCGCGGTAGTCGATTTGCCGACCGCGACCGAGCCGGCGACGCCGATGATATAGGGCGTCTTGCCGTCGCCCGCGTTGAGGAAACGCTGCGTTGCCTTGAACAGCCCCTGCGTCGCCGCGACATAGAGCGAGAGCAGGCGCGAGAGCGGCAGGTAGATTTCCATCACCTCTTCGATCGAGAGGCGATCGTTCAGCGATTGCAGGCGCTTCAACTCATCGAAAGCGAGATTGAGCGGCGTATCGGCGCGCAGGCCCGCCCATTCCTGGCGGTTGAAAACACGGAACGGCGAGAGATCGACATCGGGCGATAGCTTCGAGGTGACCGCGTCCATTCCAGTCCTCCTGCGCCCGCAGAACCGAGGCGAGCCCGGTTCTTCCCGCTTCAGTTCTTGCCCCGACTTGCCTTTTCTTCGAGGCCCGATTGCGCCGTGCGCCGTTCCAGCTCGTCGAGCACATCCTTAACGCCGATCCCGGCGATGTGAAGCACGACCAAGAGATGATAGAGAATATCGGCGCTTTCCTTTGTCAGCTCCGCGACATCGCCCTTCATGGCGGCGATGACGGCCTCGACCGCTTCCTCGCCGAGCTTCTTGCCGGCGCGTTCCATGCCGCCGGCCTTGAGCTTCGCCGTGTAGGACTGCGCCGGATCGGCGCCCGCGCGCGCCGCGACGATGGCTTCGAGATCGGCGAGAGTGAATCCGCTCATGCGTAGCCTCCATCCAGCCTGACCGGAATGCCGGCTCTCGCCATGTGCGCCTTGGCCTCGGCGATCGAAAAGGTGCCGTAGTGGAAGATCGAGGCCGCGAGCACCGCGCTGGCCTTGCCTTCGATCACGCCCTCGACGAGGTGATCGAGCGTGCCGACACCGCCCGAGGCCACCACCGGAATGGTCACGGCCTCGGAGATCGCGCGGGTCAGCGCGAGATCGAAGCCGGCCTTGGTGCCGTCGCGGTCCATCGAGGTGAGGAGGATTTCCCCCGCGCCGAGGTCCGCGACCGCGACGGCGTAGTCGACGGCGTCGATGCCGGTGGGATTGCGCCCGCCGTGGGTGAAGATCTCCCAGCGGTCCGCCTCGCCGTCCTGGCTCACACGCTTGGCGTCGATGGCGACGACGATCGCCTGCGCGCCGAACTTCTCCGCCGCGCGGCCGACGATCGCGCGGTCCCTGACGGCGGCGGTGTTGATCGAGACCTTGTCCGCGCCCGCGAGCATCAGCGCGCGCACATCCTCGACATCGCGCACGCCGCCGCCCACTGTTACCGGCATGAAGCAGTTCTCGGCGGTGCGACGCACCACGTCGAGAATGGTGCCTCGGTTCTCGTGGGACGCGGTGATGTCGAGAAAGCAGAGTTCGTCCGCGCCGGCGGCGTCATAGGCCTTGGCGCTCTCGACCGGATCGCCGACATCGGCGAGATCGAGGAAGTTGATGCCCTTGACGACGCGGCCGTTCTTGACGTCGAGGCAGGGAATGATGCGCGTTTTCAGGGTCATGCCGCTCGCCTTCCCTTGATGAGCGCCAGCGCCTCGGCCGCGTCGAGCCGCCCATCATAGAGCGCGCGGCCGGTGATCGCGCCGGCGAGGTGCGCGCAATCAGGCTGCATCAGCCGCTCGATATCCCTGATCGAGGCGAGCCCGCCCGAGGCGATCACGGGAATGGATAGCGCATGGCCGAGCGCGATGGTGCCCTCGAAATCGAGGCCCGAAAGCATGCCGTCACGCGCGATGTTGGTGTAGATGATCGCAGCGACCCCCGCATCCTCGAAGCGCCGGCCGAGATCGACCGCGAGCATGTCCGAGGTCTCCGCCCAGCCCTCGACCGCGACGCGCCCGTCGCGCGCGTCGATGCCGACGGCGACTTTGCCGGGGAAGGCTTTGGCGGCGGCTTTCACAAAATCCGGATCGCGCAGCGCTGCCGTGCCGATGATGACGCGCGAAATCCCGCGCTTCACCCAGGCCTCGACCTGCGCCATGCGCCGGATGCCACCGCCGAGCTGCACCGGGAATTTGACGCGCGAAAGAATGCTCTCCACCGCCGCGCCGTTGACCGCCTCGCCCGCGAAGGCGCCGTCGAGATCGACGACGTGCAGCGCTTCGAAGCCCTGGGCCTCGAAGGCAGCGCCCTGCGCGCCGGGATCGTCATTGAACACGGTCGCTTGGCGCATGTCGCCCTGCTTGAGGCGCACGCACTGGCCGTTTTTCAGGTCGATGGCGGGATAGAGGATCATTGAACTGACTCTTGGAACAGACTCTTGCCGGCTGGATCAGGGTGCCCAGCGCAGGAAATTGGCGAGAAGGGCGATACCGAGTTTCTGGCTCTTCTCCGGGTGGAATTGTGTGCCGATCACCGTGTCGCGCCCGACGATCGCCGAAACCGATCCGCCATAGTCGGCGGTCGCGAGCAAATCGGCCGGATCGCTCGGCAACAGGTGATAGGAATGCAGGAAGTATGCGTGCAGGCCATCCTCCCCGAACGGAAGTCCGTCCAGCACAGGGTGATCGCCGGTTTTCCGCAGGGTATTCCAGCCCATGTGCGGGACTTTCAGGTGCCGGGACGCGAGAGTGGGGGATTTCGGGTCGAGCGCAACGACGCGGCCGGGGATCCAGCCGAGGCCCTTGGTCTCGCCGCGCTCCTCACCAACCTCGCTCAGAAGCTGCATGCCGACGCAGATCCCGAGGAACGGCCGGCCTTTGACGCGCACCTGCTCTTGCAGCACCTCTTCGAGCCCATCGACCTCGGCGAGATGCTCGCGGCAGTCGCGATAGGCGCCGTCGCCGGGCAGGACGATACGATCGGCCTCGGCGACCTCGTCCGGATTGGCGCCGAGCACGACATGGCCGGTAACGCCGATCTCGTCGAGCGCCCGCGTCAGGGCCTTGCCGGCGGAGTGCAGGTTGCCGGCGCCGTAATCGATCAGCGCTATTTTCACGGCCGTGTCCTCGCTTGCGGGAACAGGCCGAGCACCGCCGGGCTGCCGGTGCGGGCCGGAACGTCCGTGCCAAGGCTCGCGAAGGCGCGCTGTTCGAGCGCTTCGCCCGCCGTGCCGACGACCACGCCCGCCTCGTCGTACCCGCCGCGCCGGAGCGCGAAGCGACGCAGGGACGAGCCTTCGAGGCCGAACAGCCAGGCGACAAGCAGCCACAGCATGGCCATCGCGCCGGCCGGAACAGGCAAGGCGACAATGGCGGCAGCGATCAGCACCAGCCCGATCAGCGCCAAAAAGCCCGTCAGCCAATGGCGATTTGCCATCAGCCAGAACGGGCCGAACAGGAAGGCGCCCCAGCTCCAGCCGTCGCGCACCAGAACGGCGCGCTCGAGCGCCGCGTCGCGGTTCGGAGCGTCGCCGGCCACATGGATCGTGAACCGCGCCATCAGACCGACAAAGTCCCCTTGGTGGAAGGAACGCGATCCGCCGCGCGTGCGTCGCGCTCGGTGGCGTGGCGCAGCACGCGCGCGAGGCCCTTGAACAGGCTCTCGGCGATATGGTGCGAATTCAGCCCGTAAAGGCATTCCGCATGCAGCGTCACGCCCGCGTTGGAGGCGAAGGCCTGGAACCACTCACGCACGAGTTCGGTGTCGAAGGTGCCGATCTTGTGGGTCGGGAACTCGACGCGGAACACGAGGAAAGCGCGGCCGGAAATGTCGAGCGCGAGGCGCGAGAGCGTCTCGTCCATCGGCATCAGGCAATCGGCGTAGCGGGTGATGCCCTTCTTGTCACCGAGCGCCTTGGCGAAGGCCTGTCCGAGCGCGATGCCGACATCCTCGACCGTGTGGTGATCGTCGACATGGAGGTCGCCCTCGGCGCGCACGAGCAGGTCGATCATCGAATGCCGCGCGAGAAGGTGGAGCATGTGATCGAGAAAGCCGACGCCGGTGGCGACATCCGCCCGGCCGGTTCCGTCGAGATCGATCCCGACCTCGATCTTCGTTTCACCCGTCTCCCGCCTGATTTCCGCGCGGCGCATCGGACCGATCCTTTTGCAAAGCAGCACAAAGCTGAAATGCGGCTTTAGCGAAAAAGCGGAGTTCGGGCAATTCCAACCTCGGGCGGCGCCTCACCCTTGGCAATCGGCCTCCCCACTCCCTACATTGCCAGTGAGCAGAAGGAGAACCGCTTGGCCGAGGATCATGCACCGCAAAGCTGGCAGGGGAACTGGCACGCGACAACCATTCTCATGGTCCGCAAGGACGGCAAGACCGTCATCGGCGGCGACGGGCAGGTGAGCCTCGGCCAGACGATCATCAAGGGCAATGCGAAAAAAGTTCGCCGGCTCGGCAAAGGTGATGTCATCGCCGGGTTCGCCGGCGCCACCGCCGACGCCTTCACGCTGTTCGAGCGGCTGGAAGCGAAAATCGAGCAGTTTCCCGGCCAGTTGACCCGCGCCTGCGTCGAACTTGCCAAGGATTGGCGGACAGATCGCTATCTCCGTCGGCTTGAAGCCATGATGCTCGTCGCGGACAAATCGACTGGCCTCGTTCTTTCCGGCACCGGCGACGTGCTCGAACCGGAGGGCGGCGTCATGGGCATCGGCTCGGGCGGCATGTATGCGCTCGCCGCTGCCCGCGCGCTGGTCGACACGGACGCCGATGCCGAGGCGATTGTCCGCAAGGCGATGAAGATCGCCGGCGAGATCTGCGTCTACACCAACGAAAATCTCGTGATCGAGAAGATTGATAACTGAAGCACGCGACGAAAACGTGGAAACCGGCGTTTCGCTTCATCGCACGCCCCGGCAGAAGAGAAATAAATGACGTCCTTTTCCCCCCGCGAGATCGTTTCCGAACTCGATCGCTACATCGTTGGCCAGAAGGAGGCGAAGCGCGCCGTTGCCATTGCGCTGCGCAACCGCTGGCGCCGCCAGCAGCTTGAAGGCCCGATGCGCGAGGAGGTTCTGCCGAAGAACATCCTGATGATCGGCCCCACCGGCTGCGGCAAGACCGAGATCGCCCGCCGGCTCGCCAGGCTTGCCGGTGCGCCGTTCCTCAAGATCGAGGCGACCAAATTCACCGAAGTCGGCTATGTCGGTCGCGATGTCGAGCAGATCGTGCGCGATCTCGTTGAGGTCGGCATCGGGCTGGAGCGCGAGAAACGCCGCAAGGAAGTCGGCGCCAAGGCGCAGGTCGCGGCGGAGGAGCGCGTGCTCGACGCGCTCGTCGGCGCGACGGCCTCGCCGGCGACACGCGAATCCTTCCGCAGGAAGCTGCGCGACGGCGAACTCGCCGACAAGGAAATCGAAATCGAGCTTACGGGCACCGCAAACCCCGGCCTGCCGATGTTCGAAATTCCCGGCATGCCCGGCGGACAAATCGGCGCGATCTCGCTCGGCGATATTTTCGGCAAATCCTTCGGCCAGAAGGGCAAGCCGCGCCGGACGACCGTGCGGGATGCCTATGAGCCGTTGATCGCCGAGGAAAGCGACAAGCTGATCGATCAGGACCGCATCGTTGCGGATGCGATTCGATCGGTGGAGGAAAACGGCATCGTGTTCCTCGATGAAATCGACAAGATTTCGGTGCGCGAGGGGCGTTCGGGCGGCGACGTGTCCCGTGAGGGCGTGCAGCGCGACCTGCTGCCGCTGATCGAGGGGACGACGGTTGCCACCAAGCACGGTGCGGTCAAGACCGACCATATCCTCTTCATCGCCTCGGGCGCCTTCCATGTCGCCAAGCCCTCGGACCTGCTACCCGAACTGCAGGGCCGCCTGCCGATCCGCGTCGAGCTGAAGCCGCTGGGCGAGGCGGATTTCCGCCGCATCCTCACCGAAACCGAGGCCTCGCTCATCAAGCAGTATGTCGCGCTGATGGCGACCGAGGGCGTTGTGCTGCAATTCACGGATGACGGCATCGCGGCGATCGCGAAGGCGGCGTTCGAGGTCAACACCAATGTCGAGAACATCGGCGCCCGCCGCCTTCAGACCGTGCTGGAGCGTGTGCTCGACGAGGTGAGCTTTACCGCGACCGACCGCTCCGGCGAAACCGTCGTGGTCGATGCCGCCGCCGTGACGAAGGAGGTCGGTGAACTCGCGAAGAACGCCGATCTCTCGCGATTTATCCTGTAGAATGCCGTTTCGGAGGCGAATCCATGCGCATCGCGATCATCTCCGACATTCACGGCAATGTTCTTGCGCTCGAAGCCGTGCTGGCCGACATCGCGCGGCAGGGCGTGGGGAAGATCGTCGATCTCGGCGACCGGGTGTCCGGCCCGCTCTGGCCGAAGGAAATCTTCGACCGGCTGAAATCCCTCGGCATTCCCGGCGTGCGCGGCAATCACGATCGGATCGTCGGTGAAAATCCTCGGGAGGGCATGGGCGCCTCCGATGCCGTCGCCTGGGACGCGCTCGAGGCAGCGGATCGCGCGGAACTCGCCGGCCTGCCGTTCTCGGCCGAATTCGCGCCGGGCCTCAGCGCCTTTCACGCAACACCCGCGTATGACGACCGCTACACCCTCGACGATATCCACGAGGGACGACTTTTTCGCGCCGATACCGCCAAGATCGCACGCCGGCTCGGCGGGTTCGAGGCGCGAATCATCCTCATGGGCCACAGCCATCGCCCCGAGATGATCCGGCTGCCGGACGGTCGCCTGCTCGTCAATCCCGGCTCGGTCGGCGATCCGGGCTACGAGGACACCACCGGCCAGCACCACGTCTCCGAGGCTGGAACACCCCATGCACGCTATGCCGTTCTGGATATTGCCGATCTTGCCTTTCCGGACGTAACATTCAGGGCCGTGGCTTACGATTTCGAGCGTGCCGCACAGCAGGCGGAAATGCGCGGCCGGGCGGAATGGGCCCATGCGCTCAGGACCGGGCTGATGCCGCGCCCGGCTTGACGGAGCCCTCCTGCTGGGGGAGTCTCGCGCGATGTCGCTGGCCCTGCCTTTCACCATCGTCGGTTCGGCGACGCTTCTCTCGCGTGTGACCGGCTTCCTGCGCGATGTGCTGATTGCGGCGATGCTCGGCTCGGGGCCGGTGGCGGATATCTACGTCGCGGCCTTCCTGATCCCGAACCTGTTCCGCAAGATGATGAGCGAGGGTGCGCTCAACGCAGCCATCGTCCCGCGCCTCGCCCGGCTGGAGCAGGAGGGCGGCAAGCAGGCGGCGCGCGGCTTCTCCGACGACGTGCTCTCGCTGATGCTGGTCGCTGTGATCGTGATGATCGCCGTCGCCGAATTCGCGATGCCGCAGATCATGTCGGCGGTGGCGATCGGCTTCAAGGCGAACACCGCCAAGTTCGACGACGCGGTGCTGTTCGCGCGGATCGCCTTTCCTTTTGTCGGCTGTGTACTGCTTGCGGCGCTGATGTCGGCGCTGCTCAACACCACCGAACGTTACGCGCTGGCCGCGCTGGTGCCACTGGTGCTGAACCTCCTGCTGATCGGCGTATTGCTCGCGCTGCTGTTTTTGCCGGTCGAACGGCGCGAGGCTGGACTTGCGCTGGTCACGACCGTGCTCGTTGCGGGTTTCGTGCAGCTTGTGCTGCTTTGGCGTGCGGCCGGTCGCGTCGGCTTTGATGTCATGCCACGCCCGCTCGATGCTATCATGGGTCGTGTCGATCCCGGCGCGAAAACGCTGCTGATGGTTGCGCTGCCGGGCATGATCATCGCCGGCTCGGGCCATGTGCACATGATCATTGCCAGCCAGTTCGCCTCGCTCGAACCGCGTGCGATCTCCTGGCTCTACTACGCCGACCGGCTGTTCCAGCTCCCGCTCGGCTTCGTCGCTGCCGCCGTCGGCGTCGTGCTGCTGCCGCGCGTATCGCGGGCGCTCAATCAGGACGATCCGGCAATGATGGCGGAGGCGCAGAGCGAGTCCTTCGTCTTTTCCTCGCTTCTGATCCTGCCGGCGACGGTCGCGCTGATCGTGCTGGCGAAGCCGATCACGCTGGTCCTGTTCCAGCGCGGCGCTTTCGGTTTCGTCGATGTCCGCGCCACGGCGGCGATGCTCAAGGTACTGGCCTTCGCGCTGCCGGCCTTCGTGCTGATCAAGGTCATCCTGCCGGGATTCCTGGCGCGTGAGGAAATGCGCCCGCCGCTGATCGCGGTCGGGATCGCCATCGCAGCCAATATTGCAACGGGCCTGTTCTTCCACCACGGCGGCAAATGGCTCGCGCCGGCGATCGGTGTCGCGGTCGGCGCCTGGACAAACGCGCTCGTTCTTCTTGTCATGGCGATCTGGAACGACCGGCTCAATCTTCTGGCGAGCGCCGTCTGGCGCGCGGCCGGCGCGGCGTTCGCCGCTGCCGCGATGGGGCTGCTGGTCGGCTGGATGGCCGTCGAGATGAAGGGCTTCATGCAGGTCAGCCGCCCGTTCGTGGTCAAGGGCGCGGCCCTGATGGCGATCTGTCTCGCCGGCCTGCTCGCCTACCTTGCCGCCGCGCGTCTTTTGCGGGTTTTCACCTTCTCCGCGCTACGGAAGACGGCCCGGAGCGGCGCGATGTGAGCATCCGGCTTGCGGTTGCCGGGCGCGATTGCTAGAGCGCGCGTTGAAAACCGAACCGGATGAAACCCGTGACCCTGAAGCCCGTTTCCCTTTCGCCCTACAAGCCGCGCGTCTTTTCCGGCGTGCAGCCCACCGGCAATCTGCACCTCGGCAATTATCTCGGCGCCATCAAGCGCTTCGCCGAGTTGCAGCACGCGCACGACTGCATCTATTGCGTGGTCGATCTCCACGCGATCACGCAAGGGGTCGACGTCTGGGGCGGGCCGGAGGGCCTGAGGCGCGCAACACGCGAGGTGACCGCCGCCTATATCGCCGCCGGGATCGACACGAAGAAGCATATCGTCTTCAACCAGAGCCAGGTTGTCGAGCACGCGGAACTGGCGTGGATCTTCAACTGCATCGCGCGGATGGGCTGGGCCAACCGCATGACGCAGTTCAAGGAGAAGGCCGGCAAGGACCGCGAGAACGCGTCCGTCGGCCTTTTCGCCTATCCGATGCTGATGGCGGCGGATATTCTCGTCTACCGCGCGACGCATGTGCCGGTCGGCGAGGACCAGAAGCAGCATCTCGAACTGACGCGGGACATCGCCCAGAAGTTCAACTTCGATTTCGCGGATCGCATTCGCGCGCTCGGCCTTGAGTCGGGCGAGTATTTCCCGCTGGCCGAGCCGCTGATCGCCGGACCCGCGCCGCGCGTGATGTCGCTGCGCGATGGTACCAAGAAGATGTCGAAGTCCGATCCGTCGGATTACTCCCGTCTCAACCTCACCGACGATGCCGACGCGATCGCCCAGAAGGTTCGCAAGGCCAAGACCGACCCCGAACCGCTCCCTTCCGAGGAAGCGGGCCTCAAAGGGCGGCCGGAAGCGGAAAACCTTGTCACCATCTTCGCCGCGCTGTCGGGCGAGATGCCGGCGGCTATTCTCGGCCAGTTCGGCGGCGGCCAGTTCTCGACCTTCAAGAACGCACTCGTCGACCTCGCCGTGACGAAGCTCTCGCCGGTGGGCGCCGAAATGCGGCGGCTGACGGCCGATCCGGCGATGATCGACGCGGTTCTCGCCGACGGCGCCGAGCGTGCCCGCGCCATCGCCGGGCCGGTGATGCGCGAGGTTCGCGAGATCTACGGGTTCATCCAGGGCTGACCCATCCGCCGGCCGGGCGGGTTGTCGGCTGGCGGGAAGGCGGATCCGGGAGCGCACCTTGCCACGGCCCGGCCGGTTTGGCAGCATGTCGGCTCTGGGGTGAGGCAGCGAGGTTTCTGCATGGGTTTCCGGCGGCGTGCCTATGAACCGGGCCATCGGCCCAAGATTCTCGTCGTGGTGGACGAAACCCCGGAATGCCAGCGCGCGGTGCTGTTCGCCGCGCGTCGGGCGCGGCGCTCGGGCGCCAATGTCGCCATGCTGTCGGTGATCGTGCCGGATGATGGCCAGCCCTGGCTGGGTATCGGCAACCTCATGCAGGCGGAAGCCGAGGCGGAGGCGGCTGAAAGGCTGGACAAATCCGCCGAGATCGTGCGGCGCGAGGCCGGGTTCGAGCCGGACCGCATTATCCGCACCGGCCTTCCTGCGGATCAGGTGATGGCCTTCATCCAGGATGACGAGGACATCGCCGTGCTGGTTCTTGCCGCAGGCACCGGCAAGGACGGGCCCGGACCGCTCGTCTCGCATATCGCCGGCAAGGTCGCGGCGAGCTTTCCCGTGCCGGTGACGATTGTGCCCGGCGGGCTCGCGGAGGCGGATTTCGAGGCATTGGCCTGACGGGACTTTTCGCGGCCATGATGCGGGTCTATGTAAGGCGAAGCGGCCGGCCGGTGCTTGATCCCGGACCCTTCCCGCCAGCGAGGCAGCCATGTTCATCCAGACCGAAGTGACCCCCAACCCCGCGACGCTCAAGTTCCTGCCCGGACGCGATGTCCTGGGCCATTCGACGCGCGAGTTCCGCTCGGCGGAGGAAGCTGCGGCCTCGCCGCTCGCTGCCGCGTTGTTCGGCATTCCGGGTGTGGTCGGCGTGTTTTTCGGCGGCGATTTCGTCTCGGTCACGAAATCGAACGGCGAATGGCAGCATCTCAAGCCGGCCGTTCTCGGCGCCATCATGGAGCACTATCTCTCCGGCGCGCCGATTCTCGCGGAGGGCGCCGCCGCCGAACGGACGGGCGACGAGTTCTTCGCCCCCGAGGACGCCGAAACCGTCGCCACCATCAAGGAACTGCTCGAAACCCGTGTGCGGCCGGCCGTCGCCGGCGACGGCGGGGATATCACCTTCCGCGGCTTCCGCGACGGCGTCGTCTATCTCACCATGAAGGGATCCTGCTCCGGCTGCCCGAGCTCGACCGCGACGCTCAAGCATGGCATCCAGAATCTGCTTCGCCATTTCCTGCCGGATGTCCAGTCCGTCGAGGCGGCCTGACGGCCCGGAGCGTCCCTTGCGCGTTCTCGCCCTCGATACCGCCCTTGGCGCGACCTCGGTCGCCCTGCTCGATACGGAGACGAATCGTATCCTCGCCGAGGAGAGCGAGGCGATGGAGCGCGGTCATTCCGAAGCCCTGATGCCGATGGTGGAGCGCGTTCTGGCGGCGGCCGGCACCGGTTTCGCGGCCATCGACCGGTTCGGCGTCACCATCGGGCCGGGAAGCTTCACGGGGTTGCGGATCGGGATCGCCGCCGCGCGCGGTTTCGCGCTGGTGCATGATCGTCCGGCCGTCGGCGTCTCGACGCTCGCGGCTTTCGCGGCGCCGGTGCTGTTTGGCGGTGAACGCCGCCCGGTCGCGGCTGCCATCGACGCCCGCAACGGCATGGTGTTCTTCCAGGCGATGGGCATCGACGGGCGCACGATCGCCGGGCCGGGCCTCTACCCGATCGAGGAAGCGGCCCGGAAGACGGGAGACGGCGCGATCAGCTTCGTCGGCAATGCGGCCGACCGGCTCGCCGCGGCCCGCCGCGACGGCCAGACCGATTTCCGCTTCGGCGCCGGCCCTGTCGCGGCGCTGCCCGCGCCGCCGATCGCCTGGGTGGCGCGGCTCGCTTCGGCCGCCAACCCTGCGACCTCGCCGGCCCGGCCGATGTATCTGCGCGAGGTCAGCGTCACGATGGGTGATCGCGCCCGGCTCCGGCGGGCCTGAGCGCGGCCATGTTCTGGCTCTGGCCCTGGTTCTGGTTCGGACAGATGCATACGCTGTTTCGCCCCGCTTCCATCCTCGATTCCTCGCGCATCGCCGCGATTCACGCCGAGAGTTTCGCGATCGGCTGGGACCGGAACGAGATCGAGCGCATGATTCTCGACGGCCATGTCGCGGATGTCATGGTCTCGCGCGCGCCCGTCGGTGAGATCGTCACCGGTTTCGCCATCAGCCGCGTCGTGCTTGACGAGGCGGAACTGCTGACGATCGCGCTCGACAGCGAGGTGCGCGGACGCGGCTTTTCCGAAACCTTGCTCGAACGCCATGCCCAGCGGGTGCGGCAGGCCGGCGCCGAGAGCCATTTCCTTGAGGTCGCGGATGCCAACGAGCCCGCCCTCGCGCTTTATCGCAAGCTCGGCTTCGTCGAGATCGGCCGTCGCAAAGGCTATTATCCGGGCTCGAGGGGCCCCGGCGCCGCGCGGCATGACGCCATCACCATGCGGCGCGATCTCACCCATCTCGACCCCACGCCCCGTTTCGGCTGAGCGACGGGCGGCTTTCCATTCCGGCCAAGCCTTGATATGCCGCAGGGAGAACAGGGCGAGGGAAGCATGAGCGGGGAGGCCGACCCGGATCGCGATCTCGGCAGCATCGCCGAGCGCTGTCGTGCGCAGGGCCTGCGCATGACCGGGCCGCGCCGCGTCATCACCGATGTCCTCGACCGCGCTGTCGATCATCCGGATGTCGAGGAGCTTCACCGCCGCGTTTCCGAGATCGAGCCGCGCATCGCGCTCTCGACCGTCTATCGCACGGTGCGCCTTCTGGTCGAGGCCGGTATCCTCGAACGCCATCAGTTCATCGATGGCCGCGCCCGTTACGAAAATGCCGATCACGAGCACCACGACCACCTCATCGACATGACGACCGGCACCGTCATCGAGTTCCGCTCGCCCGAGATCGAGGAACTGCAGGCGCGGATCGCCGAAGGTCTCGGCTACCGCATCACCGGGCACCGGCTGCAATTGTTCTGCGTGCCGCTGCAGGCCCGCGGCCGTCGCCGAACCGTCACAAAGCGCGGCTAGAAGCCGGCGGAGAGTGGTGGCGAGGCGCATCCTTTTTCCATGGTCGAGCAAGGTCCGTTCCGTTATCTGAAAATCGGGTTCCGGGTGGCGGCGATGCTGCCCGCCTTCGCGCTCGGCCTTCCGGCGCAATGGGTCGCGCTGCGGGTGGCGCCGGGGCTCGCGCGCTGGATGCCGGTCATCTTCCACCGCTACCTGCTGTTCGTCCTCGGCGTACGCGTCGAGAAGATCGGCGCGCTCGATCCCCGCAAGCCGATCCTCATCGCCTCGAACCACCTTTCCTGGCTCGATATCGTCGTGATTTCCTCGCTTGCGCCGGTCTCGTTCATCGCCAAGAGCGAGGTCGGCGCCTGGCCGCTGTTCGGCACGCTCGCCCGGCTCCAGCGCTCGGTTTTCGTCGAGCGCGAGCGGCGCGGCAAGACCGGCGAGGTGAACCGCTCGATCGCCGCGCGCCTCGAGAAGGGCGATGCACTGGTTCTTTTTGCGGAAGGGACGACCAGCGACGGCACGCGCATCCTGCCGTTCCGCTCGGCGCTGATCGGTGCGGCGCAGGCCGTGGCCGGCGGCTCCGGCCGCTCAGTCGTCCAGCCGCTCAATATCGCCTATCCGCGCATCGGCGGGCTGCCGATCGGGCGTGTCGACCACCCGATGATCGCCTGGCATGGCGACATGGACCTTCTGCCCCACCTCGGTGACTTCCTGACCCTGCCGAATGTCGATTGCCGCGTGACATTCCTCGGCGCGCGGGATGTCGAGCCCGGCAGCGACCGCAAGGCGCTCGCCCGCGACATGGAAACCGAGATCCGGCGCAGCCATGCCCGCGCGTTGACCGGGCGCGAACCCCATGCCGCGTGATGCCGGAATCCGGCATGAGGCAGGAACGCACTCGCGACAACAAACCCGCCCCTTTGCGAAACGGCCCGTGGCGGGTAAAGAACGGGCGATGACCAAACCCGAACCCGAATTGTCCTCCGGCGAGCCCGAGACGCCGCGCCGCGCGCACATCAAGTCCTATGGCTGCCAGATGAACGTGCACGATGCCGAGCGCATGGCCGATCTTCTGGCCGGTGAGGGCTTTGTCATGACTGAGGACGCCGGGGACGCCGATCTCGTCATCCTCAACACCTGCCATATCCGCGAGAAGGCGGCCGAGAAGGTCTATTCGGAACTGGGCCGCCTCCGGGTCGCCAAGGAGCAGCGTGCCGCCGACGGCCGCAAGACGCTGATCGCCGTTGCCGGTTGTGTCGCCCAGGCCGAGGGCGGCGAGATCATGAAACGCCAGCCGAATGTCGATATCGTCGTCGGCCCGCAGAGCTATCACCGCCTGCCCGATCTCATCGCGCGCGCCGCGGCGCATGACCGCAAGGGTGCGATCGACACCGAATTCCCGGAAGAGGACAAGTTCTCGGCGCTGCCGAAGCCGCAGGCGAAGCGGCTGCTGGCGCGCGGCCCCTCCGCCTTTCTCACGGTGCAGGAAGGCTGCGACAAGTTCTGCTCGTTCTGCGTCGTTCCCTTCACGCGCGGCGCGGAGACTTCGCGCCCCGTGGCGGCGATCGTCGAGGAGGCGCGGGCGATGGTCGAGGCCGGCATCCGCGACATCATGCTGCTTGGCCAGAACGTCAACGCCTATCACGGCGATGACGGCAAGGGCGGCACTGCCGACCTCGCCCGGCTGTTCGACCGGCTTTCGGCGATCGAGGGCCTCGCGCGCATCCGCTACGCGACGAGCCATCCGCGCGACATGAACGCCGCGCTGGTCGCCGCGCATCGCGACAACCCCAAGGTGATGCCCTACCTGCATCTCCCCGTGCAATCGGGCTCGAACCGCGTGCTGAAAGCGATGAACCGCAGGCACGACCGGGATTTCTACTTCCGCATTGTCGACGATCTCCGCGCTGCCCGGCCCGATATCGCGCTCTCGTCCGATTTCATCACCGGCTTTCCCGGCGAGACGGACGCCGACTTCGAGGACACGATGGACCTCGTGCGCCGTATCGGGTTCGCGGCGGCCTATTCGTTCAAATACAGCCCCCGCCCCGGCACCAAATCCGCCGAAGGGCCGGATTCCGTGCCCGAATCAGTGAAGGCTGAACGCCTCGCCGCGCTGCAGGCGCTCATCGCCGAACAGCAGAACGCCTTCAACGCCGCCTGTCTGGGCCGGCGCATGCCGGTGCTGTTCGAGAAGGCGGGCCGCTTTCCGGGGCAGGTTTCCGGCAAGTCGCCCTACCTTCAGGCGGTCAATGTTGAAATTCCGGCGGAGAACGTGATTTCCGACTTTATCGGTCGCATCGCGGATGTTGATATCACCGAACTGGCATCGAATTCGCTTCGCGGAAAAATGGCGGAGAGCCGGTCCGCCGTCGGAGGAAAAGCCGCTTGACCTTGCGCCTCAGCGAGCCTTCGCGTCTCGCCGCTTCCGTTCAGGCCTCGCTCGACGGGGTCGAGGAAGCCATGCTGCTGGATGACAACCGGGCCGCGAGCCTCGTCGTCGGCAATTACGATCAGAACATCGCGCATCTGGAGCGACGACTGAACGTCGTCGCTCATGTCAACGGTAACAACATCGTACTGCGCGGCGCGCGTGATGCGGTCGATCACGCCCGCCGCGTGATCGAGAGCCTCTATGCAACCGTGAAGCGCGGCAAGGCCGTCGGCCCCGGCGATGTCGACGGCGCCATCGAGGAATGCGCGCTCCAGCGCGGGCTGTTTCCCGACAAGGCCGAGCCGGATCCGGACCCCGTGCGGGCGCCGGGCCGGGAGAACTACGCCGGCTTCGGCCATCTCACGACCCGCAAGAAGGGCATCGTCAAGGCGCGCAACGCGGCACAGGACAGCTATCTGCGCGTGCTGGCCCGGCACGAACTCGTGTTTGCCGAAGGCCCCGCCGGCACCGGCAAGACCTGGCTCGCGGTGGGTCATGCGGTGCAACTGCTCGAAGCCGGGCATGTCGAGCGGCTGATTCTCTCGCGCCCGGCGGTCGAGGCCGGCGAGAAGATCGGCTTCCTGCCCGGCGATATGCGCGAGAAGGTCGATCCCTATCTCCGCCCGATCTACGACGCGCTCTACGATTTCATGGAAGGTCGCATTGTCGAGCGCGCGCTCCAGACCGGCGTGATCGAGGTGGCCCCGCTTGCCTTCATGCGCGGGCGCACGCTCTCGAATGCGCTCATTTTGCTTGACGAGGCGCAGAACAGCTCGTCGATGCAGATGAAGATGTTCCTGACCCGTCTCGGCGAAGGCTCGCGGATGATCATTACCGGCGATCCGACGCAGGTCGATCTGCCGCCGGGCCAGAAGAGCGGTTTCGCCGAGGCGATCTCGCTGCTGTCAGAGGTCGAGGGCATCGGCCACGTGAAATTCGGCCATCAGCACGTTGTCCGGCACGATCTCGTCCGGCGCATCGTCAAGGCCTACGAGGATCAGGCGGATGCCGGAACGCGCTGAAACCGGCGCCGTTCGCGCGTCGCCATGGCCGGAGATCGACATACGGATCGAGGCGCCGGGCTGGTCCGCGCTCGCGGATGCGGAGGCGATCGCCCGCCGTGCCGTCGAGGCGGTGCTGGCGGACTACGCACCTGACGAACGCGGCGCGGTCGCGGTGCTGCTGACGGGCGATGCGGAAATCCGCGCCCTCAACCGTGATTTCCGGCGCATGGACAAGCCGACCAACGTGTTATCCTTCCCCGCCGCCGGGCTGCCGGGCGAGAACGCGCCGGGAGAAAGCATTCTTGGCGACATCGCCCTCGCCTACGAGACCTGCGTTCGCGAGGCGGAAGAAGAAGAAAAGCCGATAGCGGATCATCTCGCCCATCTTGTGGTGCACGGAACGCTGCATCTTCTGGGCTTCGATCACGAAACGCCGGACGAGGCGGAGGAAATGGAAGCCGAAGAGGTTGAAATCCTCGCCCGGCTCGGCATCGCCGATCCCTACGCGGGCACCGAGCCGGCGGCGAACCCGCGCGAGGCCTCGTCATGAGTCAGGATGAAACCCCGGACAAGACCGGCCCGGCCGAGGTTGCGCGCAAGGAGCCGCGCGATTCCTGGTTCGACCGGTTCCGCGTCGCGCTCGGCCTCAAGAACCCGGCCTCGATCCGGGCCGAACTCGCCGATGCCATCGAGGAAAACCCCGATGATGCGAAAGACGAGGACGATGCCTTCACCGGGCAGGAAAAGCGCATCCTGCGCAACCTCCTCGCCGCGCGCGACCGGCGCGTGCAGGATGTGATGGTGCCGCGCGGTTCGATTGTCGCGATCGCGGATGACGCGCGCATCGCCGAACTGCGCGAATTGTTCATGTCGGCCGGCCATTCCCGCCTGCCGGTCTATGCCGAAACGCTCGACGAGCCGCTCGGCATGATCCATATCCGCGATTTCTTCGCCCAGCTCGAAACGGTCGATCAGGACAGCCTGGTCAAGGATATCGGCCTCATCCGCCCTGTGCTGTTTGCGCCGGCTTCGATGCCGGCGCTCGACCTTCTGGTCGAGATGCAGAGCAAGCACATCCATATGGCGCTGGTGATCGACGAATACGGCGGAACCGATGGCCTCGTCTCGATCGAGGACCTCCTCGAGATCATCGTCGGCGAGATCGAGGACGAACACGATATCGTCGAGGACAGCGAGGTGGTCCGGCATGCCGACGGCGTGATCGAGATCAGCGCGCAGGCGCCGATCTCGGAAGTGGCGGAACTGCTCGGCATCGAGATCGCGCCGCCGGCCGGCGAGCACGAGATCGGGACGATCGGCGGTTACGTCACCGCCCTGTTGGGCCGCGTTCCCGCGCGGGGCGAGGTCGTCACGCCGCCGGGCGGCCTGACGTTCACCATCGTCGACGGCGATGCGCGCCGCGTGCGGCGGCTCAGGGTTGCGCCGGTGCCGATCGAAGTGGTCGGCGAGGACCCATCGGCGGGCTAGACATCATCCCATCAAACGGGCACCGGTTGATGGATAAGATGATGCGCAAAAACAAAAAGGTAGGGCATCACACCTGATTTAGTCGGATCGGACGAAGCTCCAGGCCATCGTCACAACGGGTGTTGAAAACACCAAAAGTATTTTCCCTGACGGATTCGTGTCGTTACCTCTCACCCTCACGGGTGATTCGCCTGCGTTCTCACCTGTTTCAAGACAGGAAAGCGGAATTGGACGATTTGACCGCACAGGGCGCCGGGGGCATCGCCGGCCGGATCCGCGATTGGCACCATGCGATTCTTCTGGCGGATCGCTGGCCGCGGCGTGCGATAGCGGGCATCGCCGGGCTCATCGCCGCGCTTGCCCTCCAGCCGCTCGATCTGTGGCCGGCCTTCTTCGTCGCCTTTCCGCTGCTGGTTCTGCTGCTTGACGGAACGGGCGACGCCACGCGGCCGCGCCGGGCTGATCTGGCGGCGGCGGCGGGAATCGGCTGGTTCTTCGGGTTCGGCTATTTTCTGGCCGGGCTCTGGTGGCTCGGGGCTGCCTTCCTCGCCGGCGGCGACCAGTTCATCTGGCTGATGCCGCTCGGTGTCGTGGGCCTCCCGGCCTTTCTCGCGTTGTTTCCGGCCTTTGGAATGATGGTGGCGCGCCTGCTCTGGTCCCGGAGCGCCGCCCGCGTGCTGGCGCTCGCCTTCGGCCTGTCCCTGTCCGAATGGGTGCGGAGCTGGATTTTCACCGGCTTTCCCTGGAACGGTTTCGGACAGGCCTTCGCCAATGAACTCGTGCTTGTGCAGATCGTCTCGGTCATCGGCACGGAAACGCTCGGCGTCGTGGCGATCGCCGTTGCGGCGCTCCCGGCGCTGGCGATCGCCGCGCGCTCGCGCGCAGGCCGGGTCTGGCCGCTCGCGGTCATCGGCCTTGTGCTCGCCGCCGCCACCGCTTTCGGCATGATGCGTCTCCAGGCCTCGGGCGGTGTGGCCGTCGACTTCCGGACGATGCCCTTCGTGCCGAACGTGAAGCTGCGGATCATGCAGCCCAACGTCGCGCAGGACGCCAAGAACGCGACTCGCGACGGCATGAAGGAACTCGAATCCTTCCTCGCGCTCAGCGATTCGGCGAAGGGACCCCACGCCTCGGGCATCGCCGATGTCACGCATCTTATCTGGCCGGAGGCGCCCTTCGCCTTCGTGCTGGAGCGAAAACCCCAGGCGATTCGCGCCATCCGCGACTACCTGCCGCCGGGAACCGTCCTGGTGACGGGAGCGGTGCGCGCCGAGCCGGAAAGCCCGGAGCGCTACCGCTTCTTCAATTCGATCCACGTCATCGACCGCAACGGATTCATCGGCACCTACGACAAGGTGCATCTCGTGCCCTTCGGCGAATACCTGCCGTTCGAGCAGGTCCTCCGGGCGATCGGCCTCAAGCAGTTTGTCAACGTGATCGGCGGCTTCACCGCGAGCCCCGCGCGGCGGCCGCTCGCCATCCCCGGCCTGCCTCCGGTCGTTCCGACGATTTGCTTCGAGAACATCTTTCCGCGCGACCTTGCCGGTTCGGTAGACGGCGAAGGCGTTTTCATGAACGTGACAAACGATGCCTGGTTCGGTTACACTCCCGGCCCGTACCAGCACCTCGCACAAGCGAGACTGCGTTCCGTCGAGTTCGGCCAGCCAATGGTGCGGGCGGCCAATAGCGGAATTTCTGCGGTATTCGATGCTTACGGCCGCGTGATCGCCGCCCTGCCGCTCGGGCGGGCCGATGTGCTTGATGCACCGCTTCCCGCGGGTCTGTCAAAAACGTTGTATAAGCGCATCGGGTGGTATAGTTTCGCCGCCGTTATGATAGGGTTCCTGTTGATCGGGGTATTTGGGAGGCTGAAGGCCTGAGGTTTCGAGAATCCGAAACCGTTTCAAGACCTTGAAACTGAACACAAAAATGGCGCAGAATGCAAGCTTGAGGGTGTGATGGCCGCCGACGATAATCCCATGAAGAAGGCTCCGAGTCCGGTTGATCGCCATGTCGGAAACCGGGTGCGGATGCGCCGAATTACCGTGGGCATGAGCCAGGAAAAACTCGGCGAGGCATTGGGCGTCACCTTCCAGCAGATCCAGAAATACGAAAAGGGTTCGAACCGCATCAGCGCGAGCCGCATGCAGAACATCGCCCAGACACTGGGCGTGCCTGTCTCGTATTTCTTCGATGGCGCGCCACGCGACGAATCGATTGGCATGGCGGCCGGTTTCGCGGACAACGCGCAGGCCGATTACACGGCCGATATTTTCGCGACCCCCGAGGGCGTCGCGCTTGCCCGGGCTTTCGCCTCGATCCAGGATCCGCGGGTCCGCCGCCGGGTTGTCGATCTGGTGACAACGCTCGTCGAAGGCCAGAAGCGGGACTAAAACGCGGCAATGCAGCGTGTTTTTGCGCCGCTGTGTTTGTTCTTCCGGCCCATTCGTTCTTTTTGACGTAATCGTTCGTCAAACGCACTTGACCAGCGCCATGGTTAGCGCCTAGAGACGCGCCGCGTCCCCGCTGGGTTGGCAGGGGTCGTTTTCCAACTTCCTTGACGGAGTTCAACGTGGCGCGTTCGTCTTATCTCTTTACGTCCGAATCGGTTTCCGAAGGTCATCCCGACAAGGTCTGCGATCGCATCTCCGACGAGGTGGTCGATCTGTTTTTCCGTGAAGCCGCCAAGGCCGGCATGGACGCGGCACAGGTTCGCGTCGCCTGCGAGACGCTCGCCACCACCAATCGCGTCGTCATCGCCGGCGAGGTCCGCACCTCGCTCGACGAGAAGACGATGAAGTCGAAGGTGAAGTCGGCTGCCCGCAAGGCGATCCGCGCCATCGGCTACGAGCAGGACGGCTTCCACTGGAAGAAGGCCAAGATCGACGTTCTCCTGCATCCGCAATCGGCGCATATCGCGCAGGGCGTCGATGCCTCCGGCAACAAGGACGAGGGCGCGGGCGATCAGGGCATCATGTTCGGCTATGCCTGTAAGGAAACGCCGGACCTGATGCCGGCGCCGATCTACTATGCGCACAAGATTCTCGAAGTGCTCACCGCCGCCCGCAAGGCTGGCGAGAAGGGCTGCGGCGTGCTCGGCCCGGATGCGAAGAGCCAGGTCACCGTGAAGTACGAGAACGGCAAGCCGGTGGGCGTCACCCAGATCGTGCTTTCGACCCAGCATCTCGACGAGAAGCTGACCTCGGACGATGTCCGCAAGATCGTCGAGCCGGTCATCCGCGAGACCCTGCCGGCAGGCTGGATCACCAAGGACACCGTGTGGCACGTCAACCCGACCGGTGCCTTCGTGATCGGCGGCCCGGACGGCGACGCCGGTCTCACCGGCCGCAAGATCATCGTCGACACCTACGGCGGCGCGGCCCCGCACGGCGGTGGCGCCTTCTCGGGCAAGGATCCGACCAAGGTGGACCGCTCCGCGGCCTATGCGGCGCGCTACCTCGCCAAGAACGTCGTCGCGGCCGGCCTCGCCGATCGCTGCACGATCCAGCTTTCCTATGCGATCGGCGTCTCCAAGCCGCTCTCGGTCTATGTCGATCTGCACGGCACGGGCAAGGTGGACGAGGCCAAGCTCGAAACGGTGCTGCCGGAGATCATGGATCTCTCGCCGCGCGGCATCCGCACCCACCTCAACCTCAACAAGCCGATCTACGCCCGCACCGCGGCCTATGGCCACTTCGGCCGCAAGGCGGGTCGCGATGGCGGCTTCTCCTGGGAGAAGACCGACCTTGCGCCGGCGATCCGGAAGGCTGTTGCCTGACAGGAGCCAGCCGGCTTGAGCGCAGATCAGAAACAGGGCGGCGGGGTTTCCGAAAGGGAGCCTCGCCGTCAGCTTTACGGGCGTTCGAAAGGCAAGGCCCTACGCGCGGCCCAGGCCGGGCGCATCGCTGACCTGCTGCCGCGCGTCGCGATCGACATCGAGCGCCTTGACGCCGATCCAGCCGCGCAATTCGCGCATGGACCGCAGGAACTGGTGCTGGAGATCGGCTTCGGCGGCGGTGAGCACCTCGCAGCCCAGGCAAGGCTTCACCCCGAGCGGGGCTATTTCGGCGTCGAGCCGTTTCTCAACGGCGTCGCCAAGCTGCTCGGCGAGATCGAGGCCGACAGGCTCGACAATATCCGCCTGCTGCGCGGCGACGCGCGCGATGTTCTGGCGGCCCTGCCCGATTCCTGTCTCGCGGGTGTTTTTCTGCTCTATCCCGACCCTTGGCCGAAGCGGCGCCAGCGCAAGCGCCGGATCGTCGACATGGCTTTTCTCGGCGAGGTCGCGCGTGTCCTCAGGCCGGGCGGCGAACTGCGCTTCGCGACCGACATCGACGACTATGCCGGCTGGATGCTGGCGCGCATCGCAGCGCAGGACAAGCTCGTCTGGCTCGGCGAGCGCGCGGACGACTGGCGTCGCCCCTGGGCAGGATGGCACCGCACGCGCTACGAGGAAAAGGCGCTGCGCGAGGGGCGGGTGCCGGCCTATTTCCGCTTTGCCCGTTACTGACCCTCGACCTTTGTCGCGACGAATTTCTGCATCTGGCGGCCGGGGATCGGCTGATCCAGTTCGATGCCGCCGGCCTTTCCATCGGACCACACCGCCGTGCCGGAAAGGCAGCAATCGTCGTTCCGAAGCTTGATGGATTTGCCGACATCTTTCTTGGTCAGCCCGCGGACGCCGATGCCGCTGCGGGACACATCGAAGATTTCGGCGGGGAAGCGGCGATTGTCGACTTCGGCCGCGAGGGACCCGGCGCCATCGTAACGGGAATTCGACCGCCGGTCGGCGCCGTCGTCAAGCGCACGGGAGAGTGAGTCGAGCAGCGCGATCACTTCGTCGCTGGCTCGGCTCAGCACGCCCAGCGCGTCGAAAGTGGCGGTCGAATCGCCTCGCTCGTGCGCCTCCAGCGCGGCTCGGGCGGAGGCATGGACCTTCTCGTGCGGGCCGAGCAGCCGTTCGAATTCCGGCTGCGAGCGCAGGCCGGGAATGTCCATCGTGTCGTACCATTTGCCGAGCCGGCAGGCATGGTGATCGGGCACTTCGCCGGCCTTCCAGGTGCCGAAACCCATGACGGCATCCACAACGCGCTTCTTGAACAGGATGTGGTCGATCTTCGCCATTTCGCAGAGCGAGCGCGGATTGCCGTCCGCGAACCACTGCTTGGCATCCTCGGCCAGCCGTGTGTTGCTGTCGTGAAGTTTGCGCGAGGCATCGGCGAGCAGCTTCTCGTTGCGGTCCGAGCTGGTGGCAACGCTTTCGACGTTGCGGGCGATCTCGGCGCTGGCCTGCTTCTGCTGGACGAGAATGCCGGAAATGTCCTGCATCGCCTCGCTGACCTCGCCGACCTGCCCGGCGATCTGCTGCATGGTGTCGGAGGCCAGGCCGATGGCGCGTTGACCGTCGAGCACGGCGGTTTTCGAGCGTTCCATTGTTTTGATGATCGTCGTCATGCCGCCTCTGAGCGAAGCGATGCGCGAGGCGATGTCCTCGGTCGCGCGGGCTGTCTGGCCGGCGAGCCCCTTTACCTCGTTGGCGACCACGCCGAAGCCCCTGCCCGCCTCGCCGGCGCGCGCGGCCTCGATGGTGGCGTTGAGCGCGAGCAGGTTGGTCTGCTGCGCGATGTTCTCGATCACCGACAGGATCTGGCCGATCTGCTCCGATGCCCGGGCCAGTTCGTCGACGCTGGCCGCGGTTTCCTCGACCGCGTGGGCGATGTTGCCGATGGCTTCACTGACCTGCCCGACCGCGCCGCGCCCGTTGACAGCCACCTCGTCGGTCTGGGAGGCCTGAGAGGCGGCGCTCTCGCTCGAATTCGCGATGTTCTCGATCGAGGCGACGAGCTCGTGAACCGCCGCGGCGATCTTCTGGGCGTTGAAATTCATGTCGCGCGTGTTGGCGGAAAGCTGCGAGACATCCATGGTGATGGCGTTGACGTCCGCCACGGTCCCGGAAAGGTTCCGCAGATGACGGACCCCCTCTTCCTGGGCCTGTACGAGATGGTCGTGGCCGGCGCTGCGGGTGTCGTAGGCCGTCGTCGCCGAGATCATGTCGATGAAAACCCGGCGGATGAGGGTGGTTATCGCCGCATCCAGCTTTCCGGGGCGAAAGCGATACTGGCGGATGAGGTCTCCGGTCATCCGCGTCATCAGCCAGCCGTATGCGGCGAAATACCAGCTCGTATCGAGACCGATGTCGCTGTGCACGTGGCCGATCTGGGTCGCGCGCATTGCGATCTCGTCGGTGAATTTCTCCCCGAACACGGCCTGCCAGTGCCGCTTCTGGGCTTTTTTCAGCCCGGGAACTTTCGCGTCGCCGGAGAAGAGGTGCGATACCGCGTCGATCTTTCCAAGCTGGCTGTAGAAGTCGGTGAGATGGGCCTCGATTTTGCGGTCCATCACGGCGCGGATGCCTGCAGTTTCTTCCGTGACCGGGTTTGCGGACAGGAGGAAGGCGTAGTGCTTGTCGGGATTGAACATCAGCGCGGCCAAAATACACGGGTTGGTTGTAAATCATTGTTAAAGAAAATCGTTTCCGATTGGTTATCGCCTTGGGTTTCCCGCTAAAAATATCCGGCTTGCACTGACCGGCCGAATGAACTAGATAGAGCCAATCAATCTCAGTTTACGCGGGGTTATACGCGAGAACCGAGTGGGCCGGCGACGGACCCGCTTTTTTCGTATTGGAACCCGGCTGAAACGCGCCGCTCCGGCGGAACAAGGAGAAGCCGGCATAGCCCGAAGGGGCATCCGGACCTGTGCGAGGGAACCGCCCGAGGACCTATCCAAGGGCAATTGGGAAAATGATGGACGCGCTCGAAGAGCCCCGGCTGATCACGGAAAACGGCGTCGCCAGCCGCGTGGGGCGGATTGTCGAACCGATGATCCGCAGCCTTGGTTTCCGCCTTGTGCGCGTCCGCATTTCCGGTCTCAACGGCTGCACCGTGCAGATCATGGCCGAACGGGCGGATGGCACCTTCAGCGTCGACGACTGCGAGGCGGTGAGCCGTGCCATCGCGCCGCTGCTCGATGTCGAGGATCCGATCTCGACCGCCTACAATCTCGAGATTTCCTCGCCGGGGATCGACCGCCCTCTGGTGCGCGCATCCGATTTCGCGCGCTGGATCGGCTTTGACGTCCGCGTCGAGATGGCGGTGCCGGTCGAGGGTCGCAAGCGCTTCCGCGGCTTCATCGACGCGGTCGAGGGCGAGAACGTCGCCATTCTCCTGCCGGATGTGCCGGAAGGCGAGGAGCAACGCCGCCTGCTCGACATGCGCGACATCGCCGAGGCCCGGCTCGTGCTCACCGATGCGGTGATCGAGGAATCGCTTCGGCGCGGCAAGGAAGCACTGCGCGCCGCCGGCCTCGACGAGGGCGAGGAAGTCGGGGACCAAGAAGACGAGAACGACGTCCCACCCGAACCGGTTCAGCCGGCTTCGCCGAAATTCCAGCGCCCGCCCAAGCCGGTCAAGCGACCGAAGGGGCCGGGCAAGTTCAAGAAGCACTAATTCGGCCCGTTCCCGAGGAACGGGTCATCCTGACGGAGGAAAAGATGTCAGTCAGCGCAAACCGCCTTGAGCTTCTGCAGATCGCGGACGCCGTCGCGCGTGAGAAGTCGATCGACCGCGAGATCGTGCTCTCGGCGATGGAGGACGCCTATGCCAAGATCGCGCGTTCCCGCTACGGCTCCGAGACCGATATCCGCGCCGAGATCCACCCGCGCACCGGCGAGGTCCGCCTGACCCGCATCATGCATGTGGTCGAGAACGTCGAGAACGACTCGCGCGAGATGGATCTGGCAGACGCGAAGAAGCGCAATCCCGCCGCGCAGATCGGCGACACCTTCTCGGAAGTTCTGCCGCCGGTCGAATTCGGCCGCATGGCGGCGCAGTCCGCGAAGCAGGTCATTACCCAGAAGGTGCGCGAGGCCGAGCGCGACCGTCAGTATGACGAGTTCAAGGATCGTATCGGCGACATCATCAACGGCGTCGTCAAGCGCGTCGAATACGGCAACGTGATCGTCGATCTCGGCAAGGGCGAGGCGGTGATCCGCCGCGACGAGCTGATCCCGCGCGAAGTGTTCCGCCCCGGCGACCGCATCCGCTCCTATCTGTTCGATGTCCGCCGCGAGGCGCGCGGCCCGCAGATTTTCCTCTCGCGCACGCATCCCATGTTCATGGCGAAGCTCTTCATGCAGGAAGTGCCGGAGATCTACGACGGGGTCATCGAGATCAAGGCCGTGGCCCGCGATCCGGGCAGCCGCGCCAAGATCGCCGTGATTTCGCGCGACAGTTCGATCGATCCGGTCGGCGCCTGCGTCGGCATGCGCGGCAGCCGCGTTCAGGCGGTGGTGCAGGAACTCCAGGGCGAGCGCGTCGATATCATTCCGTGGTCGGATAACGTCGCGACCTTCATCGTCAACGCGCTTCAGCCGGCGGAAGTCTCCAAGGTGGTGCTCGACGAGGAGTCGGAGCGCATCGAGGTCGTGGTGCCCGATGACCAGCTTTCGCTTGCGATCGGCCGCCGCGGCCAGAACGTGCGTCTGGCCTCCCAGCTCACCGGCTGGAACATCGATATTCTCACCGAGGCCGAGGAATCCGAGCGCCGCCAGAAGGAATTCGCCGAGCGCTCGAAGCTGTTCTGCGAGGCGCTCGACGTCGACGAGATGGTCGGCCAGCTTCTCGCCTCGGAAGGTTTCGCCACCATCGAGGAAATCGCCTATGTCGACCGCGCCGACGTGCTCTCGATCGAGGGTTTCGACGAGGATACGGCGGACGAACTCCAGAACCGCGCCCGCACCTATCTCGAGCGTATCGAGAACGAGCGCCAGACGCGCCGCAAAGCACTCGGCGTCGAAGATGCGCTGGGGCAGGTTCCGGGCGTCACCTCGGCGATGCTGGTCGCCTTCGGCGAGAACGATGTGAAGTCGGTCGAGGATCTCGCCGGCTGCGCCACCGACGATCTCGTCGGCTGGACCGAGAAGAAGGGCGCCGAGACTGTCCGCTACCCGGGCTATCTCTCCGATCTCGACGTGTCGCGTCAGGAAGCCGAAGCGATGATCATGGCCGCGCGCGTCGCCGCCGGCTGGGTCGACGAGGAGGACATGGCCCAGGAGACCGAGGAGACCGAGGTCGCCGAAGGCTGATCCCGCATGGAGAACCGGCATGGAGGATGAAGCGGACGAGGGGCCGGACCGGGCGGTGGTAATGCGCCGCTGCATCGCCACGCGCGAGGTTCGCCCCGTTTCCGATCTCATCCGCTTCGTTCTGGGGCCCGACGGCGCGGTTGTCCCGGATATCCGGGCGAAACTGCCGGGGCGCGGGGTCTGGGTTGCCAATTCCCGCGCCGTTCTGGAAACGGCGATTGCGAAGAAACTGTTCGCACGCGCTTTCAAAGGCAAGGCTGCCGTGCCGGAAAACCTCGCTGCGCAGGTGGCGGACCTTCTCAGGCGCGATGCCCTGCAGATGCTTTCGCTCGCCAACAAGGCCGGCGCGGTGACGACGGGCTTCGCCAAGATCGAAGGCTCGCGCGGACCGATCCTCGTGCTGGTTCAGGCGAGCGACGGATCGGAGGCGGAAATCGCCCGTCTTCAGGCGCAGTGCCGAGGGCGCGGACCGGGCCGGCGCGACCCGGAGGCCATCCGGGTCTTCGATTCGCGCGAATTAGCGCTGTCCATGGGGCGGGAACATGTGATACATGCGGCGCTCACGGTTCATGACGCAGCGTCCGCCTTTCGGGATCGGGCGCTGAGGTTCGCAGAATTCGAGGCAGCCAGCCCGGCGAAACCCGACACGGTTTCGGCAAGCGGGCTTTCGGGCTTTCCGGTTTCCTCGCAGGAGGGATGACCGATGGAAGTCCGGCTTGGCCCGCGATCCTGAAACGCGCTGCTGAGCCCGGAATTTCGGCCGGTCCGTCACACGGACCGGATTTGTCGAGACGAATTGGTACGGTCGGGGAAAACGACACGAATGAGTGATAACAAGACATCGGGCGACAAGACGCTCTCCGTCTCCAAGACGCTTTCGCTGAAGCGTCCGGTCGAGACGGGCATCGTCAAGCAGAGCTTCTCGCACGGGCGCACCAACGCGGTGGTCGTCGAGACGAAGAAGCGTCGCCCCGGGTCCTTCGAGGGTCAGGCTGCAAAGCCGGTCGTGGTCGAGACCAAGACCGCGCCGAGCGCGCCTGCGCGTCCGGCTTCCCCCGGCCGCCTCGGCCTTGGTGGCGCCCAGCGCAACCTCACCGACGAGGAGCGCGATGCGCGCGCGCAGGTCCTGCAGGAGGCAATGCGCCGCCAGCAGGACGAGGAGCGCCAGCGCCAGGAGACCGAACGCCGCGAGCGCGAGGAGCGCGAACGCGCCGCGCTCGAAGCGCGCCGCCGCGAGGAAGAAAGCCGTCGCCAGAGCGAGGAGCAGCCCAAACCCGCCAGTCCCGCTCCGGCCCCGGCCGCGAAGGCGCCCGAGCCTGCCCCCGCGCCCAGCATCGCCGCCGCCATTCCCCAGCGCGCCGCACCGGCTGCGCCGTCGCAGTCGGCCGCGCCTGCGCCGCGCGAATCCGGCACCCGCGACTTCGGCGCGCGTCCGCCGCGGCTCGATGGGCCGCGGTTCGGCCGTCCGGGCGAAGGCGGGCGCGATTCCGGCCCGCGCGAGGGCGGGTTCCGCCGCGACCGCGATTCCGCGCCGCGCGACGGCGCGCCGCGTGGCGAAGGTGGGTTCCGCCGCGAGGGCGGCCGTCCGGAAGGCGGCAATCGCCCGTCCGGGGATCGCCCGCAGGGAACCATCCGCCTTGGCTTCGCGCCGCGCCCCGGCCAGGCCCCGCAGGGACCGCGCCCCTCGGGCGGTCGCCCGCCGATCGCCGGCGCCGCGCCGATCGAGGAACTCGAGAACATGCGCCCGCAGCGGCAGGTCGGCAACGTGCCGCCGCGCGCAACTCCGCGGGACAACGACGAAGAGGAAAACCGTGGCGCTGCGCGCAAGGGCGGGCTGAAGATTCCCTCGCCCGCGAAGCCCGAGCGCACCAAGGGCCCCGAGAAATCGCGCGGCCGCCTCACCGTCACCTCCGTGACCTCGGACGAGGACGAGCGCCAGCGCTCGATCGCCGCCTTCAAGCGCCGCGTGCAGCGCATGAAGGGCATGCAGTCGAACGAGCCGAAGGAGAAGATCTCCCGCGAGGTCGTCGTCCCGGAGACGATCACCATCCAGGAACTCGCGAACCGCATGTCGGAGCGCGCGGTCGATGTGATCCGCTTCCTGATGAAGCAGGGCCAGATGCACAAGATCACCGACGTGATCGATGCCGATACCGCCCAGCTCGTCGCCGAGGACCTTGGCCACACCGTCAAGCGCGTCGCGGAAGCGGACGTCGAGGAAGGTCTGTTCGATGTGCCGGACGACGAGGCGTCGATGGAATCGCGCCCGCCGGTCGTCACCATCATGGGCCACGTCGACCACGGCAAGACCTCGTTGCTCGACGCGATCCGCTCGACCAACGTCGTCTCGGGCGAAGCCGGCGGCATCACCCAGCATATCGGCGCCTATCAGGTGACGACCCCGCTCGGCGGCAAGGTCACCTTCATCGATACGCCGGGCCACGCGGCCTTCACGGCGATGCGCGCGCGCGGCGCCAAGGTGACGGATATTGTCATCCTCGTCGTCGCGGCGGATGACGGCGTGATGCCGCAGACGATCGAGGCGATCAACCACGCCAAGGCGGCGAAGGTGCCGATGATCGTGGCGATCAACAAGATCGACAAGCCGGAAGCCAATCCGCAGCGTGTGCGCACCGAACTCCTCCAGCACGACGTGCAGGTCGAGAGCATGGGCGGTGATACGCTCGAGATCGAGGTCTCGGCCAAGCAGCGGATCAATCTCGACAAGCTGCTCGAGACGATCCAGCTTCAGGCGGAAGTCCTTGAGCTCAAGGCCAACCCGAGCCGGGCGGCAGAGGGTTCCGTTGTCGAGGCCAAGCTTGATCGCGGCCGCGGTCCGGTGGCGACGGTGCTCGTCCAGCGCGGCACGCTGCGCACCGGCGATATCGTCGTGGCCGGCGCCCAATGGGGCCGCGTCCGCGCGCTCGTCGACGATCATGGCGAAACCGTTGCCGAAGCCGGCCCCTCGCTGCCGGTGGAGATTCTCGGTTTCCAGGGCGCACCGGAAGCGGGTGATCGCGTGGCGGTCGTCGAATCCGAAGCCCGCGCCCGCGAAATCACAGCCTACCGTGACCGCCAGAAGCGCGATCAGGCCGCCGCGCGCGGCGCCGGCGCTTCGCGCAGCCTCGTCGACATGATGAAGCAGGCGAAGGACGCGGCGGGCCGCAAGGAATTCCCGCTCGTCATCAAGGGCGACGTACAGGGTTCGGTCGAGGCGATCGCCGCCTCGGTCGAGAAGCTCGGCAACGACGAAGTGCGGGCCCGCGTGCTGCACACCGGCGTCGGCGGTATCACCGAGTCCGATGTCACGCTCGCCAACGCGACCGGCGCGGTCATTCTCGCCTTCAACGTTCGCGCCCACAAGGAAGCGCGCGAATCGGCCGAGCGGTCGGGTGTCGAGATCCGCTACTACAACATCATCTACGACCTCGTGGACGATGTGAAATCGGCGATGTCGGGTCTGCTCGCGCCGACGCTTCGCGAGGCGATGCTCGGCAACGCCGAGATCAAGCAGGTCTTCAACATCACCAAGGTTGGCAACATCGCGGGCTGTCTCGTCACCGACGGCAAGGTGGAGCGCGGCGCCAAGGTGCGCCTCATCCGCGACAATGTCGTCATTCACGAAGGCACGCTCAAGACGCTCAAGCGCTTCAAGGACGAGGTCAAGGAAGTGGCGGCCGGTCAGGAATGCGGCATGGCCTTCCAGAACTACGAGGACATGCGGGCGGGAGACGTCATCGAGTGCTTCCGCGTCGAGGAGATCCAGCGCTCGCTCTGAGCCGATGCCTCTTGGACCAGCAGGAGGCCGGTTTGATCCCGGCCTTTTGCTTTTTGGAGACCAGACATGGTGCGCCCCAACCCCAATCCCGGCCAGCCGTCGCAGCGCCAGCTGCGCGTCGGCGAGCAGGTGCGTCACGCGCTCGCCGAGGTGCTCGCGCGCGGCGATGTCCATGATCCCGAACTCGGCGGCATGGTGATTTCCGTGCTGGAGGTGCGCATGTCGCCCGATCTGCGCCACGGCACGGTGCTGGTGATGCCGCTCGGCGGCAATTCCGCGGAAAACAACAACCGCGAGGCCGAGGCGGTCGCTGCGCTCAACCGCAATGCCAAGGAGTTGCGCCACGAGGTTTCGCGGCGCCTCCGGGAACTCAAGTATTCGCCCGACCTGCGCTTCCGCGTCGATGACCGCTACGACGAGACCGCCCGCATCGAGAAGATTTTTGCCGAGGAGCGCGTGAGACGCGATCTGCGGCACACCGAAGACGACAAGAACGACGAATGAACGACCAGAATTCTTCTTCCGCCCCACGCCCCAAGAAGCGCGATGTCCATGGCTGGCTGATCCTCGACAAGCCGGTCGGCATGACGTCGACGCACGCGGTCGCGATCGTCAAGCGCGTGTTCCGCGCCAAGAAGGCGGGTCACGCCGGGACGCTCGATCCGCTGGCGTCCGGCTGCCTGCCGATCGCGCTCGGCGAGGCGACCAAGACCGTGCCTTACGTGATGGACGGCAAGAAGGCCTATCGCTTCACGGTGACCTGGGGCGCCGAGACGACCACCGACGACACCGAGGGCAGCGTGACGCAGAGTTCGGACAAGCGCCCGTCGCGCGTCGAGGTCGAGGCGCTGCTGCCGCGCTTCACGGGCGCGGTGATGCAGGTGCCGCCGAAGTTCTCCGCGATCAAGATCGACGGCGAGCGTGCCTACGATCTCGCCCGCGACGGCGAGGACGTCGAGCTTGAGGCCCGCGAGGTGTTGATCGACAGCCTCGACATCGTCGCCCATGACGGCGCGACGACGACGCTGGAGGCCGCCTGCGGCAAGGGCACTTATGTTCGCGCCATCGCCCGCGATCTCGGCCGCGCGCTCGGCTGCTTCGGCCATGTCACGGTTCTGCGCCGCACCCGCGTCGGCCCCTTCACCGAAGACGGTTTCGTGCCGGCGGACGAGCTGACGGCGGCTTTCGACGATCCCGCCGAGGCCGAGGCGCATGCCGCGAGCCTCTTGGCGCCGGTGGATCACGGATTGTCCGAGATTCCGGACATCAATGTCTCGCGCCACGAGGCGGCGCGGCTCAAGCGCGGGCAGGGGATCATCCTGCGCGGGCGCGATGCGCCGGCGGTGCTGGGTCAGGTCGCGGTGCATTGCGGAGCCGACCTCGTCGCGATCGGCGAGATCGACAAGGGCGAACTGCGCCCGCACCGGGTGTTCAACCTCGGCGCCGGCTGATCGGGCGAAGGATGGCCAGGTATCCGGTTTCTGCTAGAGTGGCGGAAACAGGGAGAAGGCCATGCGCACGTCAACCGTAACAGCCGCCCGCCTCGGGCTTTTCCTGGCCGCGATGACCGCCGGCATTGCCGGCGCGGAAGCCCAGACCCGCTGCCGCATCATGGACCCGACCGGCACCCCGCTTAACATCCGCGAGACGCCCGGCGGCCGCATCGTCGGCCAGTTGCCGAACGGGATGCTGGTCAACCGCGCCGAAACCGTGCGCGATGCGCGCGGCCGGGCCTGGGTATTCCTGCACAGCCGCGAGACCGGCGATCCGATCGGCTGGGTTTTCCGCGAATTCGTCGCTTGCTTCTAGTCCGGAGCGCCCGCCCGCAAAGTGGGAACCGGTTTGCGGAACAAGCGGACGCGCCAACACGGCAGGCCCGTTTTCGCTTCCATTTCCGGGGGAATGCGCGTATAAGCCCGCCCGCGTGGCGCTTTCGCGCGCCCGTTTCCTGACCCCGCTGGACGACATCCCGGCCGGGCCTTTTCTCAAACCTCATGGAGGCACACGATGTCGATCACCCCGGAGCTGAAGGCTCAGCTCATTTCCGACTATGCGACCAAGGCCGGTGACACGGGTTCGCCCGAGGTTCAGGTAGCGATTCTCACGAGCCGCATCACCACCCTGACCGAGCACTTCAAGACGCACAAGAAGGACAACCACTCGCGTCGCGGGCTCCTGAAGCTCGTCTCGCAGCGCCGCTCGCTTCTTGACTACCTCAAGAAGAAGGAAGAGTCGCGCTACAAGACCCTGATCGAACGTCTCGGCATCCGCCGCTGACACCTTGATCGGCTCAAGGGGAGAGGCGCCCGTCGCCTCGCCCCGACCGGGCCTGCGGCATGGGGCTGCAGTCTCGGGCGAGAACCGGCGAATGCCATGGCAGGATCGCCGGACGCTTTATCCAGTGCCCCGCCGCGCTTGCGCGGGAGGCAGGGAGCGAATGCGACGCCGAGCAGGGCAGCAGACTGCCCGATGCGAGGGTCCCCTCCGGAACGGAAGAAGCGTCCCGCCGTCTTGCCCATGGATTGGGCGGCTCTCACGAAAACGTAAACGCCATGCGTAACCGTTCCGGATGTTCCGGGCGGGGTTTTGACGCATTTGGACGCGTCGGCGGCAGGGGCCGCCGGTCGCAGGAACAGGAAAAGATATGTTTGACATTCAACGCAAGAGCATCAACTGGGCCGGCCGCACGCTGACCCTGGAAACCGGCCGCATCGCCCGCCAGGCCGATGGCGCCGTGCTCGCCACCTACGGCGAGACCACCGTGCTCGCCACCGTCGTCTCCGCCAAGGAGCCGAAACCGGGCGTGGATTTCTTCCCGCTCACCGTGAACTATCAGGAAAAGGCCTTCGCGGCCGGCCGCATTCCCGGCGGCTTCTTCAAGCGCGAGGGGCGCCCCTCGGAGAAGGAGACGCTGGTCTCGCGCCTGATCGATCGCCCGATCCGCCCGCTGTTCGTCGAGGGCTACCGCAACGACACGCAGGTCGTCGTGACCGTGCTCAGCCACGACCTTGAGAACGATCCCGATATCGTCGCGATGGTCGCGGCCTCCGCCGCCCTCACGCTCTCGGGCGTGCCCTTCATGGGCCCGGTCGGCGGCGCGCGCGTCGGCTACATCAACGGCGAGTTCGTCCTTAACCCGACGCTCGACCAGATGAAGGACACCAAGCTCGATCTCGTCGTCGCCGGCACCGCCGACGCCGTGCTGATGGTCGAGTCCGAAGCGCAGGAGCTTGCCGAGGACGTGATGCTCGGCGCCGTGATGCACGGCCATGCCGGCTTTCAGCCGGTGATCGATATGATCATCGCGCTCGCCGAGAAGGCCGCCAAGGAGCCGCGCGATTACACCCCGGCCGACCTCTCGCACATCGAGAAGGCTGTGCTTGAGATTGCGGAAGCCGATCTTCGCACCGCCTACAAGATCACCGACAAGCAGGGCCGCTACAAGGCGGTCGATGCCGCCAAGGCCAAGGTGATGGCCGCGCTCGCCCCGGAAGGCGGCGAGGCGAAATTCGACAAGGAACAGCTCAAGACCGTGTTCAAGGAAGTCCAGGCCAAGATCGTGCGCTGGAACATCCTCGACACCAAGAGCCGCATCGACGGCCGCGGCCTTGAGGATGTGCGCCAGATCGTTTCGGAAGTCGGCACCCTGCCGCGCACGCACGGCTCGGCCCTCTTCACCCGTGGTGAGACGCAGGCCCTCGTGGTCGCGACCCTCGGCACCGGCGATGACGAGCAGTTCATCGACGAGCTGGAAGGCACCCGCAAGGAGCGCTTCATGCTCCACTACAACTTCCCGCCCTATTCTGTGGGCGAGACCGGCCGCATGGGTTCGCCCGGCCGCCGCGAGATCGGCCACGGCAAGCTCGCCTGGCGCGCGATCCACCCGATGCTGCCGGCGCATCACGAGTTCCCCTACACGATCCGCGCGGTCTCCGAGATCACCGAGTCGAACGGTTCCTCGTCGATGGCGACCGTCTGCGGCACCAGCCTCGCGCTGATGGACGCGGGCGTTCCGCTGAAGTCGCCGGTCGCGGGCATCGCGATGGGCCTCATCCTCGAAGGCACGCGCTATGCGGTCCTCTCGGACATCCTCGGCGACGAGGATCATCTCGGCGACATGGACTTCAAGGTCGCCGGCACCGAGAACGGCGTCACCTCGCTGCAGATGGACATCAAGATCGCCGGCATCACTGAGGAGATCATGAAGGTCGCCCTGCATCAGGCGAAGGGCGGCCGCCTGCACATCCTCGGCAAGATGGCCGATGCGCTCACCGCGCCGCGCGGCTCGCTCGGCCAGTATGCGCCCCGCATCGAGACGCTGAAGATCAACCCGGACAAGATCCGCGAAGTCATCGGCTCCGGCGGCAAGGTCATCCGCGAGATCACCGAGAAGACCGGCACCAAGATCGACATCCAGGACGACGGCACCATCAAGGTCGCCTCCTCGGACGGCGAGAAGATCAAGGCCGCGATGAACTGGATCAAGTCGATCGCCTCCGATCCGGAAGTCGGCACGATCTACGAGGGCACGGTCGTGAAGACCACCGATTTCGGCGCCTTCGTGAACTTCTTCGGCGCGCGCGACGGCCTCGTCCACATCAGCCAGCTCGCCAACCGCAAGGTTGCCAAGACCACCGATGTCGTCAAGGAAGGCGACAAGGTGAAGGTGAAGTTCATGGGCTTCGACGATCGCGGCAAGACCAAGCTCTCGATGAAGGTCGTCGATCAGGCGACCGGCGAGGACATTGAGGCCAAGCTCAAGGCCGAGCGCGACGCCCAGCGCGCGGCGGAAGCCGAATAAGCCTGCTCCTCAGGCAAGGAATGCGAAGGCCGCGGGAAACCGCGGCCTTTTTCTTGGCTCAGGCCGCTACAGTGCTCGCCGCCCGCAGGATTTCGGCGGTGGCCACGACCGTTGCGAACTCGGCGGCAAGCGTCGCGACATGCGCCCGGTGGATCGTTTCGGCCGGGATGATCGTTCCGTCGAGATCTTTCTGATCGAAGCAGAAGCAGGCGTCGGCCGCGAGGATCATCCGCCACCCCATGTTCGCGCCGGAGCGCACCGTGGTCGAGACGCACATGTCGGTAGAAATGCCAAACGCGACCACCGCTTCCGCCTGAAGCCGTTTCAGGCGCAGATCGAGATCGGTGCCGATGAAAGCCGAATTGACCGATTTCGTGACCAGCGCCTCCCCCGCAAGCGGCTCGAAGCCGGGGCGGAAGGCATGGCCGGGAAGACCGGGTCGCAAGGTCGAGTTCGGTTCGACGGAATCGTGACGGACATGGAGGATCGGCCAGCCGTTTCGCCGCCATGCCGCCAGCAGGGCAAGGCCGTTCGCATCGGCGGCCGGGTTGTTGCGCGGCGGCCAGGGCGGCGCATCGAAAGCGCGTTGAAGATCGACGGGGAGCAGGATCACACGGGAATTCAGTGCCAGCATCGGGCCTCCGGCTGTGCGATTATTCCCCTCTGAGCCTCCTTATAAGCCCCGCCGTCGAACTGTCGAGCCCGTCGAGGCCCTGCCCGGTGGTGACCGGGAGTTCGAGTCGCGTCGCCAGTTCCTTGCCGAGTTCCACGCCCCATTGGTCGAACGCATTGATGTTCCACAGCGCCGCCTCGACGAACACGCGGTGCTCGTAAAGCGCGATCAGCCGCCCGAGCGTGAAAGGGTCGAGCTTGCGGAAGAGGATCGTGAGCGAGGGCCGATTGCCGGCGAAGACGCGGTGCGGATTGCCGCCGGCTTCTTCCAGCGTCCGCCCCGTCATCAACGCTTGGCTCTGCGCGAGACAATTGGCGACGAGCAGCGCGTGATGGCCCTTGAGCCGCGGCGCATCGCCCTCCGCCGCAATGAGGAATTCGACCGGGATGATATCCGTGCCCTGATGGAGAAGCTGGAAGAAGGCGTGCTGGCCGTTGGTGCCGGGTTCTCCCCAGAGCGCGGCGCCGGTCGCACCGAGGACCGGCGTGCCGTCGATCTGCACAGACTTGCCGTTCGATTCCATGTCGAGCTGCTGGAGATAGGCGGGAAAGCGATGCAGGCGCTGCGAATAGGGGATCACCGCCCGGCTCGAATAACCGCAGAGGTTCCGGTGCCAGAAGCCGATGAGCCCCATCAGCACCGGCAGGTTATGGCGCAGGGGCGCGGCGCGGAAATGGCGGTCGATCGCCTCGCCGCCGGCAAGAAAGTCGAGAAAATGGCGGCGACCGATCGCGATCATCAGTGGCAGGCCGATGGCCGACCAGAGCGAATAGCGCCCGCCGACCCAGTCCCAGAACCCGAACGTGCGGTCTTCGGCGATGCCGAAGGCCGCAACCTTGTCGAGCGCGGTCGAAACCGCCACGAAATGCGCGCCGACCGCCCGTTCCCCGAGTTTCTCCACCAGCCAGGCGCGGGCGGAGCGCGCGTTAGTCATGGTCTCGATGGTGGTGAAGGTCTTGGAGGCGACGATGAAGAGCGTCGTCGCGGCGTCGAGCCCGTCCAGCGTATCGGCGAGATGGGCGCCGTCGACATTCGAGACGAAATGCAGCGTCGGCCCGCGATGAAAGCCATGCAATGCATCGACCGCCATCGCCGGGCCGAGATCGGAACCGCCGATGCCGATATTGACGACATCGGTGAAGGCGCGTCCGTCCGTTCCGGTGATACGCCCCGCTCGCACGGCTTCCGCGAAATCGAGGCAGGCCTCGCGCACGCGCCGCACCTCGGGTATCACGTCGGCGCCCTCGACGATGACACTGCCCGGCGTCAGCTTGCGCAGCGCCGTATGCAGCACCGCGCGGTTCTCGGTCGCGTTGATCTTCGCGCCGGCGAACATCGCGTCGCGCCGCGCCGGCACGCCGGCTTCCTCGGCGTGAGCAACCAGCAGGTCAACGATGCTCGGCGTCAGCCGGCATTTCGAGAAGTCCAGCAGCAGGTCGCCCTCGGCGACGGAAAGATGGTCGAACCGGTTCGGATCGGCCGCGAACATCGCCCGCAGGGTGGTGCCGGAAAGCGCACTCCACGCTTCTTGGAGCGCGCGGAGGGTTTCGGAGGGCTGCTCGGCGGTCATGTCAGGCGTCCGGGAGGATATCGGCGAGGCGCAGCCGGGTGATCCGCGAGATTTCGTCGAGCGCGCGGGCGAATTCCACTTCAGGTCCGTTCTGGAGCCGGGCTTCGAACGCGGCGATGATCTCGTCCCGGCTCCGGCCCTTCACGGCCATGATGAAAGGGAAGCCGAACCGGGCCTTGTAGGCGTCGTTCAGGGCGGTGAACCGGGCCAGTTCTTCCGCGCTCAGCCGGTCGAGCCCGGCCGAGTTCTGCTCGACGGTCGAGTCCGCGGTAAGTTCCCCCGCAAGCGCGAGGCGCCCGGCGAGATCGGGATGCGCCCGGATCAGCGCCAGTTTATCCTCGCGCGAACCCTCGCGCATGGCCGCGTCCATCGCGGCGTGGAGCCCGCCGGCCGTATCGCAGGCGCTCGACAGGCCCTTGGCATAGGCGCGGGCGGCCACCCAGGGCGAATGCTCGTAGATGCCGCCGAACCGGGCCATGAACAGCGGTTCGGAAAGTTGCGAGGGCTTGTATCCGCCCGCCGGCGGGTGGTTCATCGCCCAATGCCGGGCGATGTCGAGGCGGGTCGCGCACCAGACATGGCTCTTGCTCTGGATGTAATCGAGAAAACGCGCCAGTGCCGCCGCACGGCCCGGCCGGCCGACGAGGCGGCAATGCAGGCCGATCGACATCATCTTCGGCGCAGATGCGCCCTCGGCGTGGAGCGTGTCGAATGTGTCCTTGAGATAGGCGAAGAACTGATCGCCTGAGTTGAACCCCTGCGGCGTCGCGAACCGCATGTCGTTGGCGTCGAGCGTGTAGGGCACGATCAGGAACGGGCCTTCGCCGCCGCGCCCGTTCGGGCCTGTGACCCAGTAGGGCAGCTCGTCGGCGTAACTGTCGGCGGAATAGAGGAAGCCGCCCTCCGCCATCGTCAGCTTTAGCGTGTGCTCGGAGGTCCGCCCCTGGTAGAAGCCGAGCGGCCGTGCGCCCGCCACCTCCACCTGAATCCGCACCGCCTCGGCGATGTGTTCCGCCTCGACCTCGGGTGGGAAGCCGCGATAGTCGATCCACTTGAGGCCGTGGCTGGCGATTTCCCAACCGGCCGCGTTCATCGCCGCCACCGCCTGGGGGTTGCGCGCCATCGCACTGGCGATGCCGAACACCGTGACGGGAATCGCCCGCTCGGTGAAGAGCCGGTGGAGCCGCCAGAATCCGGCGCGGGAGCCGTATTCGTAGATCGACTCCATGTTCATGTGGCGCTCGCCGGGCCAGGGCTGCGCGCCGACGATCTCGGAAAGGAAAGCTTCCGAGGCCGCATCCCCGTGCAGGATGCAGTTCTCGCCGCCTTCCTCGTAATTGATGACGAACTGCACGGCGACGCGCGCCTCGCCCGGCCATTTCGCGTGCGGCGGCTTCGCGCCGTAGCCGATGAGATCACGCGGATAGGGAATGTCGCTCAAGGCTCAGCTCCCGCGATAGGTGGAATAGGCGAAGGGCGAGCACAGCAGCGGGACGTGGTAGTGCGCCTCCGCATCCGCGATACCGAAATGCAGCGGCACGATATCGAGGAAGGGCGGATCGGCGAGCGGCGTGCCGGCCTTCCGGAAATAGGCGCCGACATGGAACCGGAGCTGGAAGCGGCCGGTGTGGAAATCCGCCCCGGCCATCACCGGCTGGTCGGTCCGCCCGTCGGCGTTCGTCAGCAATGTCGCGCGATGCGTCCACCCCCCGTCCGCATTCGCTTCGAGGAACTCGATTTCCATGCCGGCGGCGGGTTTGCCGCTCGCGGTATCGAGAACATGCGTCGTCAGGCGTCCCATCGGCATCCCCGCTTGATTCAAGCATCATTCCATCAAGTGGATGCCGGTTGATGGGCAAGATGATGCTCGAAGACAATAGGCAAAGCGAAAGGATAGCTTTGCCAACAGGTTTTGCGAGCCAAAAATCGCCCGTTCCGGCATCAATCGCCGAGCTTGGCGGCCGCTTCGCGCAAAGCCGCGGAAAAAAGCCGCAGCGCGGGCGATGGCTCGCCGTCCGCGCGCAGGGTCAGCCCCACCGGCCCGCTGGTATCGCCCATCGCGAACGGCAGTTCCGCAAGCGCGCCCTCGGCGAGATCGAGCGCCACCACGCCGCGCGAAATGATCCAGACCGCGTCGGACGCGCGCGTGAAGGCGCGGCCGAAGCCGTCAGCGACCGTCTCGACCCGGTCCGGCAGATCGCCGATGCCGTTCGCGATCAGGAACCGTTCGGCGAGCGGGCGGATCGCGGCGCCGCGATCCGGCAGCAGCACCGGAAATTCAGGCAGGCGCGCCAGGTCGGGCGCTTCGAGCAAGGGGTGGCCCGGCCGGACAACCAGCGCGATCCGCTCGGAATAGAGCTGGGCGAAGGAGAGGCCCTTCATCGCCTCGGGATGGCCGAGTCGGCCGACCACGAGATCGACCGCACCGGCGCGGAGCTGATCGAGAAGGTAGCCGTTCGGGCCGGTGACGATGCGCGGCACGGTCGCGCGGTCGAGGGCGCGAAAGCGCGCCACCGCCTGGGGAATGACGCGCGCTGCCACGCTCGGCAACGCGCCGATCGCCAGTTCCGCGTCCGGCACGCCCCGGTCGCGCGCCAGCGCGTCCAGCCCCTGTCTTAGCGCGCCGTGGCTCGTCAGGGCGTAGTGCAGGAAGACTTCGCCGGCCGCCGTCAGCGAGAATCCCGCGCGCGAGCGGTTCATCAGCCGGGCGCCGACGATCTCCTCCAGCTCGGCCAGCGTTTTCGAGATCGCCGGCTGCGTCAGATGCAGCGCCTCTGCCGCTCGACTGACGCTCTTGCGCCGGCTGGCCTCGATGAAGGCCGAGAGATGCCGGATGCGGATGCGCGCGTCGATCATTTCATAACCAATGAGAATGTATCTAGCCTGATTTCTCATTTTACATAACGGATAACCTGCGCCATCGTCAAAGAAACGGGAGGAAAGCGCATGAGCGATCGTTACGCTCGCGGCATGGAGACGCGCCGCGCGGTTTTGGGCAACGCCCATGTCGACCGGGCCGAGGCCAACAAGACCGCCTTCGACAAGCCGTTTCAGGATTTCATCGTCGAGGGCGCCTGGGGCACGGTCTGGCAGAGCGAAGGACTCACCCGGCGCGAACGCTCGCTGATCACCATCGCCCTGCTCGCGGCGATGGGGCATCATGAGGAGGTGGCGATGCATATCCGCGCCACCGCCAACACCGGCGCCAGCCCCGAAGATGTGCGCGAGGCGCTGATGCACGTGGCGGTCTATGCCGGCGTGCCGGCGGCGAACACCGCGTTCCGTATCGCCCGGCAGACCTACGCCGACATGGCCAAGAAGGACTGAAAAGGTCGGGATCAAGGGAAGGAAGAAGAAGGAGAGCATGATGACGGCGACACTATCCAGCGCTTCGGCCGCTCTGCCGGATTTCATGCGGCGGGACCGCGCCTGGCACCCGCCGGCCTTCGCGCCGGGCTACAAGACCACCGTTCTGCGCTCGCCCAAATGCGCGCTGCTCTCGCTCGATCAGGGCCCCGGCGAGAAAACCGGTCCGCGCTTCCGGGCGGATATGCTGCATGAACTCGATAACGACCTGATTTCGAACTTCGCCGCCGCGACCGGTTCGGAAGGCCTGGCCATTGGCGAACGGATCATCGTCCATGGCCGCGTGCTCGACGAATGCGGCCGCCCGGTGCCGAACACGCTGATCGAGGTCTGGCAGGCCAATGCCGGCGGGCGCTACCGCCACAAGAAGGACGGCTACCTTGCCCCGCTCGACCCCAATTTCGGTGGCTGCGGGCGCACGATGACCGATGCGGACGGCCGTTACTTCTTCCGCACCATCAAGCCGGGCCCCTATCCCTGGCCGAACAACGGCTCGGACTGGCGGCCGGCGCATATCCATTTCTCGGTTTTCGGCGAAGCTTTCGCGCAGCGCCTCATCAGCCAGCTCTATTTCGAGGGCGACCCGCTGATCGCGCTTTGCCCGATCGTGCATACGATCCGGGACGAGAAGGCGGTCGACCGCCTCGTCGCCAAGTTGGACATGGGCGAGCAGCGCCCGTTCGACGCGCTGGTCTACCGCTTCGATATCGTGCTGCGCGGCCGCCAGCAGACCTTCTTCGAGAACAAGCGGGAGGGCATGTAATGCCTGTCGAATATCTCAAGGAAACACCGTCGCAGACAGCCGGCCCCTACGTGCACATCGGCACCTTGCCGGCCCATGCCGGGCTCCCGGTCCGCCAGAACGAGACGCTGAACGTCGTCGAGGCGCCGGGCGAGAAGATCGTCGTCGAGGGGATCGTGCTCGATGGCTCCGGCGCGCCGGTGAAGGACGCGATGCTCGAACTCTATCAGGCAACCGCAAAAGGTGAGGTGGGCGACGCTACCATCTGGGCGCGCGCGGCGGCCGTGTTCGAAACCGGTGAATGGCGCTTCGACACTATCCGTCCCGGCGCGCTCGAATGGCGCGGTGGCCGGATGCAGGCGCCGCACCTGACGTTGCTGATCTTCGCGCGCGGCATCAACATCCACCTGCACACGCGGATGTATTTCCCCGAGGACGAGGCGGCACAGGCCGGCGATCCAGCGTTGAACCGCATCGAGCAGATCCATCGCCGCCGTACGCTGATCGCCGAGAAGATCAAGGATGGGCACTATCGCTTCGTGATCCGCCTGCAGGGCGATCAGGAAACCGTGTTTTTCGATATGTAGCGGAACAAAGAACCGTTTCCGAATTTCGATAAGGGGCGGCTATGCTGCCCCTTGCCTTTTCAACGGAGCGACGATGGCGGCCCTTTCCTTCGATTCCGCGCTGTATGCCGGCCTGCTGTGGGACCCCGAAACCAGCCAGCTTCTCGGCGACGGCGCCGAGATTTCGGCGATGATCCGCGTCGAGAAGGCGCTGGCCACCGTGCAGGCGCGGCTCGGCGTCATTCCGGCGGAAGATGCCGGGATGCTTGTCGCCGCCCTTGATCAGGTTTTCCTCGATCCCGGAACGCTCGGCGAGGGCATGCGGCGTGACGGCGTCGCCGCGCCGGCGCTGGTTATGGAACTGCGGGCGCAGATCGGCCAGCCTTTCGCCAATTGGCTGCATTGGGGTGCGACCTCGCAGGATGTCGCCGATCTCGCGCTGATCCTGCGCCTCAAGCAGATTCTCATGCTGTTCCGTGATCGGCTCGACGGGCTGATCCGCGCCTTGACCGTTCTGGCGCGCGAACACCGGGGGAGCGTCGCGCTGGCGCGGACGCGTTCGCAGCAGGCCGCGCCGACGCTGTTCGGCCTCAAGGCCGCGAACTGGCTCCAGCCGCTGCTGCGCCACCGCGAGCGGATCGAGTCGCTCGTGCCGCGCCTGGGCGTCGTGCAATTCGGCGGCGCCACCGGCACGCTCGCGGCGCTGGGCACGCAGGGCATCGCGGTGATGGATGCTCTCGCTGAGGAACTCGGCCTCGACCCGGCGACGCCCTGGCACGCCGCGCGCGACCGGATCGAGGAATGCGCGTCGCTGATGGCGATGATCGCGACCTCGCTGGGTCGTATGGGCGCGGATTTGGTGCTGCTCGCGCAAAGCGAGATCGGCGAGATCGGCTTTGCCGGCGCGGGCGGCTCCTCGACGCTACCGCAGAAGCAGAACCCGGTCGTCGCCGAAATCCTTGTCGCGCTGGGGCGCTACGCCGCGAGCCAAGCGGGCGCGATCCATCACGCCGCGATCCACGTCAACGAGCGCGACGGCGCCGCCTGGACACTGGAATGGCTCGCCCTGCCCCCGCTCGTCGCAGCGGCCGGTTCGGCGCTTCTGCGTGCGCGCGAAGCGCTGGAAGCGTTGCGGCTCGACCCGGCGCGGATGCGCGCCAATCTCGAGGCGACGCGCGGCCTCGTTCTCGCCGAGGCGGCGAGCTTCGCGCTTTCCGCGCATCTGCCGCGCGGCGATGCCCTGCGCATCGTCAAGGAGGCCGTGGCGGCGGTGCTTCAGGGCGGTGGACATCTCTTCGACGAGATCGCCGCGCGCACCGAGGCGCCGGTGGACTGGAACGCCATGCGGGCGCCGCTTGCCTATCTCTCGACTGCGGGGGCGCTGATCGACCGGATCGTCGCGGAAGCCGAGGCCGCGCTCGGTCCTATGTAGCAAGGGGCGCGAGCCCGGCCTCGATCTCGGCGCGGCGACCTTCGAGGAAGGGCGGCAGTGAGAGGCGCGTGCCCATGCTCTCCTTCGGCTCGTCCGCGTGGAAACCCGGCCCGTCGGTCGCGATCTCGAACAGGATGCCGTTTGGCTCGCGGATGTAGAGGCTCCGGAAATAAAACCGGTCCACCGGCCCGGAGGAGCGCAGCCCGAGCGCGTTGTAACGATCGACCCACGAGGCGTATTCCGCCGCATCCTTCGCGCGGAAGGCGACATGATGCACGCCGCCGGCGCCCTGTCCGGCCGGTGCGAGATGCGGCTCTTCGGCGATATGAAGTTCGGCCGCCGCGCCGCCCTCGCCCATCGCGAAGACATGAACGGTGATGCCGTCTTCGCGTGTGAAGGCGCCCGTCTTGCGCATGTTGTAGACGAGCGTCACGAAGCGCTCGGTTGGCTCGATCCGGGGGACGGAAAGCTCGATCGGCCCGAGACCCTTGATCTGGAAGGGTGCCGGCACCGGGCTTTTCGCCCAAGGGGTGCCGGGCGGATCGGCGGGGTCGGCGACGAAGCCGAGGCGCTGACCTTCGGGATCGTCGAAGGTGAACCCTTCCCGCCCGCCGATCGAGACCGGGGCGCTCGCCTGCAAACCCTCGGCATCGAGCCGCGCGCGCCAATAATCGAGGGCGGCCGCGTCGGCGACACGGAAGAAGGTCCGGGAAATCGAATGCGTGCCGCGCCGCTCCCGCGGCATCGGCCACTCGAAGAACGTGAGATCCGTGCCGGGCGTGCCGTCCGCGTCGGCGTAGAACAGGTGATAAGCGGAAACGTCGTCCTGGTTGACTGTCTTTTTCACGAGGCGCAGGCCCAGCACCTCGCTGTAGAAGCGGAAATTGGCGCGGGCGTCGGCGGTGATCGCGGTCAGGTGGTGAATGCCGTGCAGTTGCATGATCGGGCCTGTCGGTTTCAAATGTGCATTGATGCCTATATGGATGCGAATAGATCGAAATTCACGTGCATAGACGCAATTCTGCTTTGGATGGATGAGCGCAACCGAATTGTGGTGGCTCCAAATTGGCATCCTCGGTCTTTTGCGTTAAGCACGGCGAGATATCCCTTTTACGGGACACAACCCTATCCTGAACGGACTTTCTGCATGACCATCCGGCTGCACCGCGGTGACCTCGACCGCCCCATTCCTAAGGGTTCGGTGGTGGCGATCGACACCGAAACGCTCGGGCTGATCCCGCACCGCGACCGGCTCTGCGTTGTCCAGCTCTCGCTTGGCGACGGCACCGCCGACGTCATCCAGATCGCGCCGGGCCAGCGCAAGGCGCCGAACCTCACGGCGATGCTGAAGGACCGCTCGATCCTCAAGCTGTTCCATTTCGGCCGGTTCGATCTGGCGGTCTTGCGGCACACTTTCGGGGTGATGCCCGCGCCGGTCTATTGCACCAAGATCGCCTCGCGCCTGACCCGCACCTATACCGACCGGCACGGGCTGAAGGACATCACCCGCGAATTGCTCGGCGTCGATCTGTCGAAGCAGCAACAGTCTTCCGACTGGGCGGCGGAAACGCTGACCGAGGCGCAACTGGCCTATGCGGCATCCGATGTCCTCCATCTGCACGCGCTCAAGGCAAGGCTCGACGTTATGCTCGCGCGGGAGAATCGCACGGAGCTGGCCGAGGCCTGCTTCCGTTTTCTCCCCGCCCGCGCCCAGCTTGATCTCGACGGCTGGCCGGAAGCGGATATCTTCTCGCATAGCTAGAGCATGCCGCGATGAAGTGGAATCCGGTTCATCGCAAAAGGCATGCGACAATAATTGGCCCCAAACGGCAACGTTAACCCGAAACCGGCATTTTGGGGCGGCGAACTGGCAAAATCCGCCGTTTTGTCATAACTTCGCCATGCGGGATGCGCCTTGCATGGGCGGCATCGGGTAACGAGGGACAGGATTGAACCAGATGGCGAGCGCCTCCACGGACAGCATGGGCGAATTGGCGTCGGGAGGCGGGCTGTCCCCGCTGCCGAAGATGCCGCGCCGCGGCTCTGTGCGCCGGCCGGACCCGACACTGCCCGCCCACCTTCAGGACGATCCCGCCTTCGTCGACGCTGCCCGGCATTCTCGGCGCGTGCATTTCCTGCGGCGCGCGATTCCCGTCGGCAGCGTGCTGGTCCTGGCCTTTTTCGTTGTCCGCAGCGTTACCGGCCTGTTCGCCGTGCCGGATGTCGCGGCCGACGATGTCGGCATCCAGGGCCGCAAGATCGTCATGGAGAAGCCCAAGCTCTCCGGCTACAAGCGCGACGGACGTTCCTACGAACTGACGGCCACCTCCGCGACGCAGGATATCACCACGCCGAACACGGTCGAACTGGACAAACTGACGGCGCGGATGCAGACGGGCAAGGAAGGCTGGGCCAACCTCAAGGGCGCGCGCGGCGTCTATGACAGCAAGGTCGAGAGACTTGAGGTCGATGGCGGCGTCAACGTGCTGACCGAGAGCGGCCTCGACGCGAAGATGAAGGACGCCCGCATCGAGTTCAAGGCTGGCACCATCGTCACCGACAAGCCGGTCGAGGTGAAATCGCCGCAGGGCGATGTCGAGGCCGACCGGATGCAGGTGCTGGACAACGGCCGCCGGCTCGTCTTCGAAGGGCGGGTGCGCAGCGTCTTCGTCAATCCGCAGAAGCGGCCCGGACAATCAAGCGCCGGCGACGCTACCGATACGCCCGCGGCGGCGACGCCGACGACCGATTGAGAGCCCGACATGATCGTCCGCCCCGCCAATGCCCTTCGTCTTGCTGCCCTCGCCGCGTTCTTCGGCCTTGCGGGAGCATATGTTCCCGATGTCGTATCGACAGGTGCCCACGCTCAGGATGCCGCGCCGAAAGCGAAAGCGGGCAAGAAATCCGGCGCGCCGTTCGCCGGTTTCGGCTCGAATTCCAAGGAGCCGATCAAGATCGATTCGAACAAGCTCGAGGTTTTCGACAAGGAGAACCGCGCCGTCTATTCCGGTGATGTGGTGCTGGTTCAGGGCCAGACGACGCTGCGCTCCTCGACCATGACCGTGTTCTACATTTCCAACAAGACCGGCGGCGGCAGCGGCTCCTCCGCCGGCCAGAACTCGATCCGCAAGATCGATTTCGCCGGGCCGGTGAGCATTCTCTCCGGCACCCAGTCCGCGACCTCGAAATTCATGACCTACGACGCCCAGGCCGAAACCGTGACCCTGACCGGCAACGTCGTCATCGCCGATTGCGACAACGTCCAGCGCGGCGAACGCGCCGTCTATGACATCAAGACCGGCAAGGCGACGGTCGATGCCGGCGGCAAGGGCCGTGTCCAGGGCATTTTCACGCCCGGCAGCGAAGACAAGAAGAAGTCGAACGGCGGTTGCGGCGCGTGAGCGGCGGGTGACGCGCCGGTGAAACTGGGTTAGATCAGAACAAATCGGTTTCGCGTTTGGCGGGTCTCAGCTCCTGCCGAAGGGGCTATGGAGCAGGACGGGTGCTGGGCAGGTGGTTCCGCCGCAAGGATGGCGCGGACAAGGACGGACAGGGCATAAAAGCGGACGTATCGGCGACACCCGGTGCGCGCGTGGCCGTTCGTCTGCCTGGCGCAGCACGGACGGATGCGCAGGATCCCGCCTCGGGCCAGGGCATGCTGGCGGCCTATTCGCTCGGCAAGACCTACGGCAAGCGGCAGGTCGTCCGCGATGTCAGCCTCAATGTCCGCCGGGGCGAGGCCGTGGGCCTGCTGGGGCCGAACGGCGCCGGCAAGACGACCGTCTTCTACATGATTACCGGTCTCGTTCCGGCGGATCAGGGCCAGATCCTGCTCGACGGGTTCGATATCACCTCGCTGCCGATGTATCGCCGCGCCCGGCTTGGTATCGGCTACCTGCCGCAGGAAGCCTCGATCTTTCGCGGCCTCTCGGTCGAGGACAATATCCGCGCCGTGCTCGAGGTGGTGGAGCCGGACCGCAAGAAGCGCGACTACGAGCTTGACCAATTGCTCGACGAGTTCTCGATCACGCGGCTGAGGAAATCACCGTCCATCGCCCTTTCGGGCGGCGAACGGCGGCGCTGTGAGATCGCCCGGGCGCTGGCCGGGCGGCCGAAATTCATGCTGCTCGACGAACCCTTCGCCGGTATCGATCCGATCGCGGTCGGCGACATTCAGGATCTCGTGCTGCACCTCAAGGCGCGTGGCATTGGCGTGCTCATCACGGACCATAACGTCCGCGAAACGCTCAGCTTGATCGACCGGGCCTATATCATCCATACCGGGCAGGTGCTGATGGAAGGCACGCCGGAGGAGATCATCGCCTCGCCGGATGTGCGAAGGCTCTATCTCGGCGAGGATTTCCGCCTCTGAGCGGTGCTCCGTTTCGTCCCGGTTTACCTTGCCGAAAAAGATTGCACTTGCGCTTCACGAACGGGCAAGCAAATGTCTGCAATATCCGTGCCGAAAAAGTCAGGCACGATTCATGAGCCTTGAAACCGGTTGGAATGATCCGTCCGGGCGGGGCTATCGCGAAGGCCGGATCGGAGAAGGATGGCAATCGGGCAGAAATTGATGATGCGCCAGAGCCAGTCTCTGGTGATGACGCCGCAGCTCCTGCAGGCGATCAAGCTTCTGCAATTCTCGACGACCGAGCTTCAGAACTATGTCGAGGCCGAACTCGAGAAAAACCCGCTGCTTGAGCGCGACCCGCGCGCGGACGATGCCCCGATCGCACCGGACGAAAGGTCCGGTGACGCTGTTGCCGAAACCGCCGAGCCGGGCGACTGGGCGCGCGAGGACATGCCGGCCGACCGCGCGACGCTCGAACGCGAGACCGGCACCGATTTCGAGAACGCTTTTCCTGACGAGGCGATCGCCGATCAGCAGGTGCCGCAGAACGATTCGCCGTTCTGGAACCTCTCGGGCGGTTCTGGCCGCGGCCCCTCGCTCGATGGCGACGATCCCAATCTCGAGGCCTATTGCGCCGTCGCCGATACCCTGCAGCAGCATCTCGAAAACCAGCTCGGCTGCACCGATACCGACGACCTGACCCGCAAGATCGCCGAGCAGATTCTCGATCAGGTCGACCAGACGGGCTATCTCCTCGAACCGCTGGAAGCTATGGCCGAACGTCTCGGCGTGCCGCTCGCGCGTTGCGAGCTGGCGCTCGAGATCGTGCAGGGGTTCGACCCCGTCGGCGTCGGCGCGCGCAACCTCGCCGAATGCCTGCGCCTCCAGCTCCGCGAGAATGACCGGCTCGACCCGGCGATGGCGGCGCTGGTCGATCATCTCGATCTGCTCGCCAAGCGCGAATTTGGCCAGTTGCGCCGGGTCTGCGGCGTCGACGAGGAAGACCTCGCCGACATGATCGCCGAGATCCGCCGGCTCGATCCCAAGCCCGGTCTCGTCTTCGGCTCGGTTCCGGCCGAGCCGGTGACGCCGGACGTCTTCGTGCGGCCGACGCCGGATGGCGGCTGGCAGGTCGATCTCAATTCCGATGCCCTGCCACGCGTCGTCGCCAACAAGTCGTTCTACGCCCGCATTTCGAAGAAGGGGGAGGACAAGGAAGTCCGCGCCTTCGTCGACGAGGCCTGGACCAACGCCAACTGGATCGTCCGCTCGCTGGAACAGCGGGCGCGGACCATCCTCAAGGTCGCGAGCGAGATCGTGCGGCAGCAGGATGCGTTCTTCACCTACGGCGTCGCCCACCTCAGGCCGCTGAACCTCAAGATGATCGCCGACGCGGTCGATCTCCACGAGTCGACGATCAGCCGCGTGACCGCCAACAAGTTCATGGCGACGCCGCGCGGGCTGTTCGAGATGAAATATTTCTTCACGACCGCGATCGCCTCGGCCGATGGTGGCGCCTCGGTTTCCTCCGAGGCCGTCCGATTCCGCATCAAACAGCTGATCGACGCCGAAGAACCGAGCGCGATCCTCTCCGACGACGCGATCGTCGACAAGCTGAAGGCGATGGGCATCGACATCGCCCGCCGCACGGTCGCGAAATACCGCGAGGGCATGGGCATCGCCTCGTCCTCGATCCGGCGGCGCGAGAAGGTCGCCGCCGCGCCTCGGGCCAAGGCCAGCTAGAAAGCCAGCCAGGCGGGCAAGCCGAAGGCGACTATTGCCTTCTCAATTCCGCCCGAAAATGAGGCAATCTGGAAGAATTCCGTCCGGTGATTGTGTTGCAGGGCAACATGGCGTGTCGTTGACGCGCCGGAAGGGCGGACGTAGCCTTGCCGCAATGAGGAAAGGAGTCGCATCGACAGAACACCAGCCCTGCCAGACCAGCGCCGCCGGGAAACCGGCATAGTGAAGACGACGATCGCGGCGGAGCCCGGCTCCATCGTGCCGGCGATCAAGAAGGAACAGAGGTAGTTTCATGGCGATTCGCGTTTCAGGCAAAAATATCGATCTGGGGGATGTTCTGCGAGGACAAGCCGAATTGCGGCTGAACGAGGCGGTCCGCAAATATGTCGATGCCGGCTATTCCGGCCACGTGACCGTCGCGAAGGACGGAATCGGCTTCAAGACCGAGTGCGCCGTGCATTTTGACCATGGCCCTGTGATGCACGTGACGGGCGAAGCGACCGATGCCTACCAGAGCGTCGGCATCGCCGTCGAGCGCATCGCCAAGCAGCTGCGGCGTTTCAAGCGCAAGCGAGACCGGCACGGCTCCGACCGGATCGACGCCGGCGACCTTCAGGTCTCGCGGGACGCTTTCGTCAACGGCCACGACGATGCGGATGACGACATCATCGAGATCATGCATGGCGGCTCCGCCATCATCGCCGAGCCGGTGGCGAACGCCCCGCGGCATTCGGTAACGACGGCGGTTGCCGCTTTCGAGCGCTCCGACCTGCCGGTGCTCGTGTTCCGCAACACCGGCACTGATCGGGTGAACGTGCTCTATCGCCGCAAGGACGGCCATTTCGGCTGGGTCGATATCGGCTGAGAACAAGCCGGACCGCCGGGCCTGACGTTCGGGTCTGGCGTTCCGGCATGTATTCTGCTTATAGGACGCCATGACGGTCGCTTCCCTCATCACGCCCGACTCGGTTGTCGCCGGGATCAAGGGCGCCAACAAGAAGCAGGTCCTGCTGGACCTGTCGGGGCAGCTTGCGCGGGTTTCCGGCCTGCCGGAGCGGGAGATTTACGAAACCCTGCTTCAGCGCGAACGTCTCGGCACGACCGGAATCGGCCAGGGTATCGCCATTCCGCACGGGCGGATCGCGGGGCTGCGCCGGCTTGTCGGCCTGTTCGCGCGGCTGCAGAAGCCGGTCGATTTCGAAGCGCTCGACGGCGAGCATGTCGATCTCGTTTTCGTGCTGCTGGCGCCGGAGGATGCTGGCGCCGACCACCTACAGGCGCTTGCCCGCATCGCCCGGCTGTTCCGCGACGCGAAAACGGTCCAGAAGCTGCGACAGACCGAGGACCCAGCCGCGCTTTACGCCATTCTCACCTCGGACGTCGCCAACCGCGCTGCCTGAGCGCGGGCGTATCCGAACTCAGTGCCCGCCGCCGTGTGATTCGCCCGAGGTCCGGTCCGTCAGGGCCATGAGCAGCCCCGAGACCACGAAAACGAGGTGAATGCCGACCAGCCACGCGAGATCGCGGTCCGAGATGTTGCGGAGGTTCATGAAGGCTTTCAAAACCTGGATCGCCGAGATCGCGACGATGGACGAGAGCAGCTTCAGCTTGAGGCCGGTAAAGTCGATCTTGCCCATCCATTCGGGCCAGTCGACAGTTTCCTCCACATCGATCTTCGAAACGAAGTTCTCGTAGCCGGAGAAGATCACGATGACGATCAGCGATCCGGTCAGCGTGAGATCGACAAGCGCGAGCACGCCGAGAATGACGTCGGATTCCGAAGCCGTGATGGCATGGGTGAGGAAATGCCAGGTTTCCTGCCCGGCCTTGACCAGAAGCCCGGCGAGCGCAACCACCAGCATCACGTAGAACGGCGCCAGCAGCCAGCGGCTCGTGAAAATGAAGCGTTCCAGCAACCGTTCGAACATCGCAATCTCCTCGCTGCGCCTTGCGCATAGCACTCGTCCGGGGAGGTGAGAAGGGGGCTGCGCGAACCTTCGCCGGCGGGCGGCGGGGCAGCCTCGACGTTCCCTCGCGAAAGCGCCGCGAAGTCCTTGCATTTTCCGCGTTCGCCCGCCATAAGGCGCGTCTCGCGCACGCCTTCGTGGTGGGCGTGGCGGACGGTGTGCCCTCGTGGTTGAAGGCGCACCAGCGATGCCGCCGGCATCGCGTCCGAATGTAGGAATTCGCGTGCGCCTTCATGGTGGACGCGGTGGACAGGTGGCCGAGTGGTTGAAGGCGCACGCCTGGAACGCGTGTATAGGGGCAACTCTATCGAGGGTTCGAATCCCTCCCTGTCCGCCAGATTTTCCGGCTGAGAACTACGGCGCAATCCGTCCGCGAACGAGCGCCGCGCCGATCAACCAGCAGACCTGAAACCCGCGCGGTGGGGCTCGCGCCAGAACCGACCAAGATCGGGGTGGCCCGCTCTGGCGGATCGGACGCATCCGGGGACTGAACCGGTTCGGATTTTACGCCGGGTTTACGCGGGACGGCCCAGTTCCACATCGCGGCTTTACGGGCTCACCCGCTATCGATCGGACGGTTTCAACGGAGGTTTCTCCATGCCGCTCGATATCATCCTCGGGCTCGGGCTCGCGGTTTTGCTTTTCGGCTATCTGCTCGTGGCGCTGGTCGCGCCGGAACGTTTCTGAAGGCGCGTGCCATGCAAGCCGATCTCCTTCAGGCGTTTCTCTATGCCGCCGCTCTCTGCGCCCTTGCCGTGCCGCTGGGCTGGTACATGGCGAGGGTCTTTTCCGGCGAGATGACTTTTCTCGCGCCGGTCGAGCGTCTGCTGCTCGGCGCGGCCGGCGATCGGGCCGGGCAGAACTGGAAGACCTATGCCGGCGCGCTGCTGCTGTTCAATCTCGCGGGCTTCCTGCTGCTGTTCTCGATCCTGACGATGCAGCAGCACCTGCCCCTCAATCCGCAGGGGTTTGGCGGGATCCCCTGGCATCTCGCCTTCAACACCGCCGTTTCCTTCGTCACCAACACCAACTGGCAGAGCTACGGCGGCGAGACGACGCTCTCGCACTTCAGCCAGATGGCGGGGCTGACGACACAGAACTTCCTGTCTGCCGCCTCGGGGATGGCTGTCGCGGTCGCGGTCGCGCGCGGGTTCGCCGCCCGCCAGTCGCGTTATCTCGGCAATTTCTGGACCGACATGACGCGTGCGGTCCTCTACATCCTTCTGCCCGGCTCGATCCTGCTGGCCCTGCTGTTCCTTGCGCTCGGCATGCCGCAGACCTTCGCGGCATCCGTTGAGGCGACGACCCTCGAAGGCGCGAAACAGGTGCTCTCGCTCGGCCCAGTCGCCTCGCAGGAGGCGATCAAGCAGCTCGGGACCAATGGCGGCGGCTTCTTCAACGTCAATTCCGCCCACCCGTTCGAGAACCCGAACGCGATCACCAATTTCCTGTCGATGCTGGCGATCCTCGCGATCCCCGCCGCCTTCTGCTTCACCTACGGGCGGATGGTCCGGGATGCCCGGCAAGGTCATGCGCTGTTCGCGGCCATGGGCATCCTGCTCGTCGTGGCCTTCTCGGCGCTCTATGCTGCCGAACATGCCGGCAATCCGCTCCATGCCGCCTTCGCCGATCCGGCGGCGGGCAACATGGAGGGCAAGGAAGTCCGGTTCGGGGTCGTCAATTCCGTGCTCTGGGCGGTGACGACCACCGCCGCCTCGAACGGTTCGGTGAATGCGATGCACGACAGCCTCACCCCGCTCGGCGGGCTGGTGGCGATGCTCAACATCCAGCTTGGCGAGATTGTCTATGGCGGCGTCGGCGTCGGCCTCACGGGCATGCTGCTGTTCGTGATCCTGACGGTGTTTCTCGCCGGGCTGATGGTGGGCCGCGCGCCGGAATATCTCGGCAAGAAGATCGAGGCGCGGGAGGTGAAACTCGCCGCTGCCACGCTGCTCGTCATGCCGGTCGGCGTGCTCGGCTTCAGCGCGCTCGCCATCGCGCTCGGCCACGCGCAGACCAGCGCGCCGGATGCCGGCCCGCACGGGCTCTCGGAGCTGATCTACGCCTATAGCTCGGCGACCGGCAACAACGGCTCGGCCTTCGCCGGCTTCTCCGCGAACACCGCCTTCCACAATATCGTGCTCGGCCTTGCGATGATCCTCGGTCGTTTCGGCTACATCCTGCCGATCCTCGCGATCGCCGGCTCGTTCGGCCAGAAGACCCCCGCGGCCGCGACATCCGGCACGTTCCCGACCCACGGGCCGGTTTTCGTCATCCTTCTCATCATCACCATCCTGATCGTCGGCGCGCTGACCTTCCTGCCGGTGCTCGCGCTGGGTCCCATCGCCGAGCATGTCTCGGTGGCGCTGGGCCGGACGTTCTGAGGAGTTTCCCATGTCCAGGCATGCTTCGGCCGAAATCGGCCTTTTCGACCCCGCGATCCTCAAGCCCGCGCTCGTGCAGGCGGCACTGAAACTCGATCCGCGCGGGCTCGCGCGCAATCCCGTGATCTTCTCGACCGCGCTCGTCTCGCTCCTTGCGACCCTGCTGACCCTGCGCGAGGGCCTCATCGGCGGCCCGACCTTCTGGATCGGCCTCCAGATCACCATCTGGCTGTGGTTCACGGTGCTGTTCGCGAATTTCGCGGAAGCCGTTGCGGAGGGACGCGGCAAGGCGCGCGCCGACACGTTCCGGGCCACCCGCTCGACGGGCCGCGCGAAGGTGCTGCTCGACCCCGCGAACCGCGATCTCTTCGAATTCGAGGAGGTGGAACTGCTTGAACCGGGCGAGATCATCCTTGTCAGCGCCGGCGAGCTGATTCCTACCGACGGTGAGGTGATCGAGGGCGTCGCCTCGGTGAACGAGAGCGCGATCACGGGCGAATCCGCGCCGGTGATCCGCGAATCGGGCGGCGACCGCTGTTCGGTGACCGGCGGCACCACGCTCGTTTCGGACTGGCTGGTGATCCGCGTGACCGCCCGTCCCGGCGAGACCTTCCTCGACCGCATGATCGCGATGGTGGAAGGCGCGCGGCGGCAGAAGACGCCGAACGAGATCGCGCTCGACATCCTGCTCGCGGCGCTGACGCTGGTATTCCTGCTCGTGGTGGTGACGCTGCCATTCTTCGCGAGTTGGTCGGGAACCCGGATCCCGGTGATCTATCTCATCGCGCTGTTCGTCACCCTCATCCCCACGACCATCGGCGGCCTGCTCTCGGCCATCGGCATTGCCGGCATGGACCGGCTGGTGAAGGCGAATGTCATCGCCAAATCCGGCCGCGCGGTCGAGGCGGCCGGCGATATCGACGTGCTGCTGCTCGACAAGACCGGCACGATCACCTTCGGCAACCGCATGGCGGATGCCTTCGAACCCGCTCGCGGCGTCACCGAGCGCGCGCTCGCGGAAGCGGCCTGGCTCGCCTCACTCGCGGACGAGACGCCGGAAGGAAAGTCGATCGTCGATCTTGCCGTCCGCAAGTTCGGGTTCGATGCCGCACCGGACAGGGCGACGATGACCTTCGTGCCCTTCACTGCGCAGACGCGGATGTCGGGCGTCGATCTCGCCGGCGGCGGCTCGATCCGCAAGGGCGCGGGCGATGCGATGCGCGCGGCGACAGGCGGCGCCATCGACCCGACCCTCGATGCCGCGATCCGGCGGATCGCGAGTTCCGGCGGCACACCCCTCGTCGTGGCGCGAGAGAACCGGGTGCTCGGTGTCGTTCACCTGAAGGACATCGTCAAGCCGGGCATCCGCGAACGCTTCGCCGAGCTTCGCCGCATGGGCATCCGCACAGTGATGATCACCGGCGACAATCCGCTGACCGCCGCCGCCATTGCCGCGGAAGCGGGCGTCGACGATTTTCTCGCCGAGGCGACACCTGAAAGAAAGCTCGACCTGATCCGCAAGGAGCAGGCGGAGGGGCGTCTGGTCGCCATGTGCGGCGACGGCTCGAACGACGCGCCGGCGCTCGCGCAGGCCGATGTCGGCGTGGCGATGAACACCGGCACGCCGGCGGCCAAGGAGGCCGGCAACCTGATCGACCTCGACAGCGACCCGACCAAGCTCATCGAGATCGTGCTGGTCGGCAAGCAGTTGCTGATCTCGCGCGGGGCGCTGACGACCTTCTCGATCGCCAACGACGTCGCGAAGTATTTCGCCATCCTCCCGGCCCTGTTCGTCGCGGCCTATCCGGGCCTGGGCGCGCTCAACCTGATGGGTCTCGCCTCGCCAGAAAGCGCGATCCTCTCGGCAATCATCTTCAATGCGCTGGTGATCATCGCGCTGATTCCGATCGCGCTCAGGGGCGTGCGCTACACGCCCGCGTCGGCTGCGGCACTGCTGACGCGTAACCTCACCGTCTATGGGCTCGGCGGTCTCGTCGTCCCCTTCGTCGGCATCAAGGCGATCGATCTGATCGTCAATGCCCTGCGGCTCGCCTGAACCGATCCTTTTGTTTTTACGCATCATCTTGTCCATCAGCCGGTGCCCACCTGATGGGATGATGCTTGAGGAGGAAACCTCATGTCCCAGTTGCGCGCGGCCGTCGTTCTCACGGTGCTTTTCACCCTCCTGACCGGGATCGCCTACCCGCTGGCGATCACCGCCATCGGCCAGGCGGTCTTCCCGTTCCAGGCCAACGGCTCGCTGGCGAAACGCGGCGGGCAGGTGATCGGCTCGGAGCTGATCGGCCAGAACTTCAAGGACGATCGCTATTTCCACGGCCGTCCGTCCGCCACCACCGCCGCCGATCCGTCCGATCCGGCGAAATCGGTGGATGCGCCCTACAACGCCGCGAATTCCGCCGGTTCCAACCTCGCCCCGTCGAGCAAGGCACTGCTGGCGGCGGTCGAGGCCCGGGCGAAGGCGCTCGGTGGTGGCGCGCAGCCGGCCGATCTCGTCACGGCTTCGGCCTCCGGGCTCGATCCGCACCTCTCGCCCGCGGGTGCGATGGCGCAGGTCGCCCGCGTCGCCAGGGCACGCGGGCTGCCCGAAGGCGAGATCGGAGCCCTGGTGGATCGTCATATCGAGGGGCGGGCGTTGGGCGTCCTCGGCCAGCCGCGCGTCAACGTGCTGGCCCTCAATCTCGCCCTCGACGCGCTCAAGCCATGAGTTCATGCTGGGAACCGGATGTCGACACCTGATCCCGCCCGCCCGAACCCCGAGAGTTTCCTCGATGCCGCCCGCGCCGAGGAGGCGCGCGCGCGTGCCGGACGGCTGAAGATTTTTCTCGGCGCGTCTCCCGGTGTCGGCAAGACTTACGCCATGCTGGAGGAGGCGCGGGTGAGGGCGCGCGCCGGCGTGGATGTCATCGTGGCCCTCGCCGAGACACATGGGCGCGCCGAGACCGCTGCCCTGCTCGCTCCGCTGGAACAACTGCCGCGTTGCCGGCTGGAGTATCGCGGACAGATGCTGGAGGAGATGGATCTCGACGCACTCCTCCAGCGCCGGCCCCGGCTCGCGATCATCGACGAATTCGCGCATACCAACGCGCCGGGCTCGCGCCATCCCAAACGCTGGCAGGATGTGATGGAAGCGCTCGATGCCGGTATCGACGTCGTCACCACGCTCAATATCCAGCATATCGAGAGCCTCAACGACGCCGTCGCGCAGATCACCGGTATCCGCGTGCAGGAGACGGTGCCGGATGCGGTGCTCGATCGGGCGGATGAAATCGAGCTGATCGATCTTCCGGCGGAGGAACTCATCCGGCGCCTCAAGGAAGGAAAGGTCTATCTTCCCGAACAGGCTGGGCGCGCGCTGGAAAATTTCTTCACGAAAAGCAAGCTCACCGCGCTTCGTGAAATCGCGTTGCGCACGGCGGCGGGCCGCGTCGATGCCGAGATGCTCGATCTCAGGAAGGCCAACGCCGACCGGAGCATCTGGCCGACGGCGGAACGCCTGCTCGTCTGCGTCAACGAAGCGCCGGCGGCCAAGGCGCTCGTCCGCGCCGGCAAGCGCATGGCGGAGCGCGCGAGAATTCCATGGATCGTCGCGACGGTCATGACCCCCCGGCACGAGGCGATGGACGCGGAGGCACGCAGCGTGACGCAGGACGCACTCCGCCTTGCCGGGACGCTGGGCGCGGAAACGGTCACGCTGCGGGCGGAATCGAACGCCGCCCGCGAATTGATGCGCTTCGCCCGCGAGCGCAACGTCACACGCCTCGTGATCGGTCGGCCCCGCTGGCGCAACGGCTTCATCCAGCGGCTGACGGGGTTTTTCCGCGAATCCGTTTCGGAAATCCTGCTCGACGAGGCGACGGATTTCGAGATCACCATCGTCACCCCCCACGCACGCATCGAGCGGCGGAAGGCGCGGCTCGCCCGCCCGCCTCTCCCGCAGGATTGGCGCGGCCCCGCTGCCGCGCTGTTTGCAAGCGCGATCGTCACGCTGCTCGCCTGGCCCATCGCGCGGGTCGATGCCATCCCCGCCGGCGCGATCACGGTGCTTTATCTCTCGGGCGTGATGCTCGTTGCCTATCGCTTTGGCCTTGCCTCTTCGTTGCTCGCGAGCGTTCTGGGCTTTTTCGCCTACAATTTCTTCTACACCGAGCCCTATCTCACGCTGTCGGTCACCAAGTCGTCGGATATCGTCTCGCTCGGGGTGTTCCTCATCGGCGCGCTTTTCACCGGCACGCTCGCGAGCCGGCTGAAGGCGCAGGTCGAGACGATGCGGGCATCGCAGACGCGCCTCGAGACGCTCTATGATTTCGCCCGCAAGATCGCATCGGCCACGAAGGCGGACGATGTGCTCTGGGCCGCCGTTGCGCATGTGGCACGGGTGCTTCGGGCGGATGTGTTGATCCTGACGCCGGATGCGCGGAACCAGCTTCGGCAGGTGCAAGGCTGGCCGACCATCGACGAGGCGCTCGATCCGCGTGATCTCGGCGCGGCGCAATGGGCGTTCGAAAAGGCGGAAGCCGCCGGTTTCGGCACCGACACGCTGCCGAATGCCACATGGCAGTTCGTGCCGCTCGCAACAGCCGGTCGCCCTTTCGGCACCATGGGCGTGCGCTTCCACGACCCCTCCCGCGCGAAGGATCCGGAGACCAAGCGCCTGCTGCTCGCTGTCGAGGATCAGGTCGCGGTTGCCGTCGAGCGCAACCGCCTTTCCGAAGAGGTCGCCAATGCCCGCGTCACGGCTGAAAGCGACAAGTTGCGTGCGGCTCTGCTCAACGCTGTGAGCCACGACCTGCGCACGCCGCTGGTGACGGTGATCGGTGCGACATCCAGCCTTGCCGACGGTTACGCGGCGCTTTCCGATGCGGATCGGCAGGCTCTTGCGGGAAGCGCGCACGAGGAGGCGCGGCGGCTCAACCGGACGGTCCAGAACCTGCTCGACATGACCCGGCTCGGCCATAGCGCGCTGAAGCCCAACCGGGCGGCGATCGACCTGCGCGAGATCATCGGCCGGGTCCGGTCCGATCTCGGCCGCGTGCTCGCCGAGCATCCGCTCGGGATCGACATTGCCCCCGGCCTGCCGTTGCTTGATGTCGATCCCGTCCTGATCGGGCAGGCGCTTGGGAATGTGCTGGAGAACGCGGCGAAATATGCCCCTCCTGGCTCGGCCATCCGACTTGTCGCCCGGAGGTCCGGGGATGACGCGGAAATTCTCGTCTCGGACGGCGGACCGGGTATCCCGGAGGCGGATCGCGCGAAGGTTTTCGATCTCTTCTATCGGGTCGCGCAAGGGGACGGTGCGCCAGCCGGCACGGGCATGGGCCTTGCCATCGTGAAGGGTCTTGTGGAAATCCATGGCGGAAGCGCCAGCGCCGAAACAGGGCCGGGTGGAATCGGCACCACCATTCGCCTTCTCCTGCCGCTGGCCAGGATGCCTTCGGAGAACCCTGCCCCATGAACCCGCCCCGCATCCTGGTCGTCGAGGATGAAGCGCCGATCCGGCGCTTCCTGGCGATTGTGCTGGGCGCGGGCGGTTTCGAGGTCCTGGAAGCCGAGCGGGGCCGTCTGGGCATCGAGCGCGCGGCGACGGAGGCCCCCGATGCGGTTCTGCTCGATCTCGGCCTGCCGGACATGGATGGCAAGGCGGTCATCGCCGGCATCCGCGCGTGGTCGCAGGTTCCGATTCTCGTGCTTTCGGTGCGCGACGGCGAGGAGGAGAAGATCGCCGCGCTTGACGCCGGCGCCGACGATTACGTGACCAAGCCTTTCGCAACCGGCGAATTGCTTGCGCGCCTCCGCGCCGCCTTGCGCAAGCGTCCGGCAGGCAGCACCGAGAAGGTGGAGTTCGTCCTCGGCGCGCTGGAGATCAATCTCGCCACGCGCACGGTCCGCGTGGACGGGTCGGAAGCCAGGCTCACGCGCAAGGAGTTCGATGTGCTGGCCCTGCTGGCCCGCCATGTCGGCCGACTGGTCGGTCACCGTCAGCTTCTCACGACCGTCTGGGGCCCGGCCCATGCCGAAGATGCGCATTATCTCCGTATCGCCATCGGACATATCCGTGAGAAGCTGGGCGATGACGCTGCCGATCCCCGCTTCATCCTCACCGAGCCCGGCGTGGGGTATCGGCTGCGAGGCGAGTGACTTCGCCGAAGGACCCGCATCCGGCATTGACGCCGAGGCGCTCCGCGCAGACCTTGCGGCAGGAATCGTTCGCTGCAGGTCCCGGAGAAAACCATGAAGATCGACCGGCTCGACCATCTCGTGTTGACCGTCGCCGACATTGAGCGCGCCTGCGCTTTCTATGCCGGCGTTCTCGGCATGGAGGTCGTGACCTTCGGCGCCGGCCGCAAGGCACTGCGGTTCGGACGGCAGAAGATCAATCTCCACGAGGTCGGGCGGGAATTCGAGCCGAAAGCCCTCCGGCCTACCGCCGGTTCCGGGGATCTCTGCTTCATCGCCGATGGGAACCTGGATGCTGTGGTGGCGCATCTCCGCGCCTGTGGCGTTGCCATCGAGGAGGGGCCGGTGGATCGGACCGGCGCGACGGGGCCGATCCGCTCGGTCTACATCCGCGACCCGGACCGGAATCTCATCGAAATCGCGGTCTATGCCGTGTGAAATGGTCTGAAGGATGTCCACTACGAGGAACCCCGCCTCCTTTGGGGAGGCGGGGCGAGTTGGTGCGGGAAGGGGATGGGGCAGGGGGCAACCCGCACCGGGGAGGAAATTCGGTGTCCGGGCTCAGTTGCAGACGGTGCGGCGAACGATGACGA